>Ga0196971_1001487_pt1 | contig 10387 bp, 7 predicted proteins | sample S1v_1013CmetaG_FD_148660 | JGI IMG/M metagenome (GOLD analysis project Ga0196971, IMG submission 148660) | Soil microbial communities from Anza Borrego desert, Southern California, United States - S1+v_10-13C | ecosystem: Environmental > Terrestrial > Soil > Desert | place: USA: California... | reverse complement strand
AAGGAGTAAGGAATTCCGGTCAGGGCAGCGGCGGCACGCCCGTCAGCTTGTCCGGATTGCGGACCACGAACACGCCGGCGATGCGGCCATCCTCGATATGAAAGGACTGGGCCGACTCGATCCGGCTGTTGACGTAGCGCAGCAGGCCGGGCTCGCCATTGATCCGTGCCATGCGGTATTGCACCTGCCCGGGGTGCTGGTGCTCGAGCGACCAGAACACACCGGCAATGCGCCCTGCGCCGCGCAGGATGCGATGGAAGGACGGCATCTTTCCGCCGCCGTCGCTGACGAAGGTCACGTCCGGCGAGAGCAAGGCTTTCATCGCTTCCCGGTCGGCGCGTCCCGCCGCCTGCATGAACGCGAGCAGCAGCGCCCGATGCGCCTCGGGCGACGACTGGAAGCGCGGGCGGCCGTCGCGCACCTTGTCCTGCGCGCGGTGCGCGAGCTGGCGGCAGGCGGCTTCGCTTTTGCCGAGCAAGGCGGCGATGTCAGCGTAATCCTGGTCGAATACCTGGCGCAGCAGGAAGGCGGCGCGTTCGTCCGCGCTCAGGCGCTCCAGCGTCCAGAGCAGGGCCAGCGAGACATCGCTGGCAAGTTCCGCCGCGCTCTCGGGCGTATTCTCGTCCAGCTCCACCAGCGGCTCGGGGAGCCACCATCCGGTATAGCTCTCGCGCTCGGCCTTGCGTTCGCGCAGCCTGTCCAGCGCCAGCCGGGTGGTGACCGTCACCAGCCAGGCTTCCGCCGACTGCAGGCTGGCGTGGTCGGCCGCCTGCCAGCGCAGCCAGGCATCCTGCACCACATCCTCGGCATCGGCACGGGTGCCGAGCATGCGGTAGGCAACGGAGAACAGCCTGGCGCGCACGCCGGCAAATACGCCGTCTGCGGCAGCCTTGCCATCTTCTTTCATCAGCGTCCTTTCTTTCCGTCACATGCCCGGCGCCGGAACCTCCGGAATCGGGTTGCGCAGGCTGAGGTTGAGCATGTTCCAGCCCTTGATCGCGGCCACGGCATAGCCGAGCTCGACGACTTCGGTTTCCGAGAAATATTCTCGCACCCGCGCGAACTCGGCGTCGCTGGCATCGCTATGCGGCTGGTTGTTGACGATTTCCACCCAGCGCAGCGCCGCCCGCTCGCGCTCGCTGAAGAAGGGCGCTTCGCGCCACACGGCGACGGCATTGAGGTGGCGCGGGTCCATGCCCTGCCGGAGCAGGTCGCGCCAGTGCATATCGACGCAGAAGCCGCAGCCGTTGATCTGGGAAATGCGCAGGTTGATCAGTTCGACGAGGCGCTCGCCAAGCGAACTTTGCTTGGCGGCCATCGACAGGTTGAGCAAGGCCTTGAGGTTGGCGGGAGCATGCTTGAGCAGGGGAATCCGGGCGGCATGTGACATGGCTATCCTTTCCGTTGATCAAGGACGGCGCCCCATGCCCCGTCCTTTACCTCTAGACGTGCGGCCGGCCGGCCTTGTGACAGGCCGGATGAAAAAAAGTCGCGCTTAGGGTTGCGTATCTTGCGTATCGTGCGTGTCGGCCATGAGCCCGAGGACATCACCGACCTTGACCGGCTTGACGAGGTGGTGGTCGAAGCCGGCTTCGATGGCACGCTGATGGACTTCCGGCTGTCCGTATCCGGTGACCGCCACGAGCAGCGCGCGCGCCGTCTCCGGACAGGCCCGCAGCCGCCGCGCGAGCTCGTAGCCATCCATGTCGGGCAAGCCGATGTCCACGAAGAGGACGGCCGGGGCGGCCTCCTGCGCGACTGCCAGGGCGGCCCCGGCATTGTAAGTGACGGCTACCTCATGGCCGGCCGTTTCCAGCAGCAAGGACAGCATCTGGGCCGCATCCTTGTTGTCATCGACGACCAGCACCCGCGCCTTGCCCGCTGCGGACGGCATGTCGCTCTTCGCACCCCGCGCTTCAGCACGGGATTCCTCGCCCGCCACCCGCGGCAGCCGCACCGTGAACCTGCTTCCCTTGCCTATCCCTTCGCTGTGCACCGACACCTCGCCGCCCTGCAGGGCGAGCAGGCTCTTGACGAGTGCAAGCCCCAGCCCCAGTCCGCCCTGCGAACGGTCGGGCGACCGTTCCGCCTGCGTAAACAGGTCAAAAATATAGGGTTGCAGGGCGGGGGCGATTCCGATGCCATCGTCTTCCACCGCGATGTCGACATCGGCCGGGCCCGACACGACACGCAGGGTGACCCGCCCGTTCGGCGGCGTGTACTTCGCCGCGTTGTTGAGGATGTTGGAAAAGACCTGGACCAGGCGGGTGCGGTCGCCGCGCACAAAGACCTGCTGGTCCGGCACCTGCACCGTGAAGTGATGCTGCTTCGATTCCATGAGCGCATTCACCTGCTCGACGGCGTCGGCGAGCAGGGTGCGCACGTCCAGCGTCTCTTCCTGCAGCGTCACGAGTCCGCGCGTCACGCGGGAAACGTCCAGCAGGTCGTCCACCAGTTCGGTCATGTGCTGGACCTGGCGCGCGATCACTTCGCTTGTCGAGCGTACCCGCCCTTCATCGAGCACCGTCAGCTTGAGCAGTTCTGCGGCAGTGGCGATGGGCGCGAGCGGATTGCGCAGCTCGTGCGCCAGCATCGCGAGAAATTCATCCTTGCGGCGATTGTCGGCCTTCAGTTCGTTCTGCGCGCTCTCCAGCGGCGTGACGTCGGTATTGGTGCCGAACCACTGCACGATATTGCCGCCGGCATCGCGCAGCGGCGCCACCGAGGTGAAGAAGTGCCGGTACTTGCCGTCCGCGCCGCGCAGGGGGAAGGTCATCTGCATTGCTTTTCCCGCAGCGAGGGTTTCCTTCCACACCCGGGCGACCTCCGCCGCGACGGCAGGGTCGACGACGTTTTGCCAGCCATCGTCCTTCAATTGCTGGAAGTCCAGGCCGGTGTACTCATAGTAGCGGTCGTTGTACCAGTGGATGGTGCCTTCGGGGTCCGCCATCCAGGCAAGCTGCGGAATGGTATTGGCGAGCTGGCGCAGGCGCTGCTCGCTTTCCTGCAGCGCGCGGTGTGCCCTCACGGCTTCGGTAATGTCGCTGCCTTCGACGAAAATGCCGGAAACATCGCCGCGGTGGTCGACCGTGGGCTGATAAACGAAATTGACGAAGCGTTCCTCCAGCGCCCCGCCCGAACGCCGCCGCAGCCTGACGGAGATCTCATGTCCGATATACGGCTTGCCGCTCGCATAAACGCCGTCCAGCAGCTCGAAAAAGCCCTGCTCCGCCACTTCGGGAAGCGCCTCGCGCACCGGCTTGCCGAGGATGTCGCGATGGCCGACAAGCTGCAGGTAGGCATCGTTGGCGATCTCGAAGGTATGTTCCGGCCCCCGCAGCACGGCAATGATCCCGGGCGCTTGCTGGAACAGCTGCCGCAGGCGCTCGTACTCCGCGGCGCGGTGGCGTTCCGCCAGCACTTGATCCGTGGTTTCGGTCACGGCGCAGAACATGCCGGCCACCTTGCCGCTTTCATCGCGCAGCGGAGAGTAGGAGAAGGTGAACCAGGCATCTTCGTCATACCCCTTGCGGCTCACCTTCAGGGGCAGGTTTTCATGGTAGGTGGCATTGCCCTGCATGGCCTGCTCGATGATGGGGAGGATGTCGTCCCAGATCTCGGCCCAGATATCGTGGAAACGCCGGCCGAGCGCCGCGGGATGTTTGGCGCCCAGGATTTCGGCGTAGGCATCGTTGTAGAGAAAGCCAAGCTCATCGCCCCAGGCGATGAACATCGGGAACTTCGAGTTCAGCATCAGCCCAACGACCGACAGCAGTGACTGCGGCCACTCGGCGGGAGGGCCGAGGGGCGACTGCGACCAGTCGCGGGAACGGATCAGTGCGCCCGTTTCACCGCCGTCCGCGAGAAACGCAAGTGTGGGTGTGTCGGACGTAGCCATGTCGCCGCCGTTCTCGAATGCAAGAGTATCAACAACCAGTATATCGGGATTGAGCGGAGCAAGACGCAGGCCTGCAATAACAAAATGGCCCACAGCCCGCGAGGACTGTGAGCCATTTCGTGTTGACGGCGGGACGCAGCGGCAGCGTGCGCCTACGCCATCAGCCGCAGGCCCCGATCGCTCCGCACGCCGTGCAGAACTCGCAGCCATCCTTCTTGATGACGGTAGTGTTGCCGCATTCGCGGCACAGCTTGCCGTGGATGGTGGGCGCCGGTTTCGCCGCGTGCGGCTGTGCCGGTTCGTCCGTCACCACGCCCATGGCCTTCACCGGCAAGCCCTCTTCGGTCAGGATGCCGAGCATGGCGTAGCGGTGGATCACCAGCTGCGCGATGTAGGCGACGGTGGAGGGGTAGCTGGCCTGCTTCTCGCTGCCGGGCACGCGGGCGAGGAAGTCGCCGCGCGGCTCGGCGTAGTTGAGCAGCTTGCGCAGCTTCATGCCGATCCATGCGGGGTCGACCACGCGCATGTCGTGCGACAGCAGCTTGCACAGGCCGTCGAGGGTGTGCGGATGGCCGCCGGTGAGCCACATGCTGTACGGACGGCGGGTGCCGTCGGGCATCTGCAGCTCTTTCAGCATGAGCACGAAGTCGTCCTCGGTGGCCGGGTTGCGCACATCGGCCACCCAGGCCAGCGTGCCGTCGGTGCCGGTCTTCGGTTCGTGCGGCGCGAACAGGGCGTCGAGCACCGGGGTCGGGTCGTTTTCCTGCTTGTCGAGCGCACCGAGCTGGCTGTAGCGGTATTCGACCAGCCGGGCGAAGGCGGCGGTGGCGCTGGGCACCTGGATGACCTGGCCGTTCGGCGGCATGGGCATGTCGAACGGGTCGCCGTAGGCGCTGGAGAGCAGCGCCAGGCGGCGGCGCATCCAGCCGCGGTCATTGGCGCGCATGTCGGTGGACAGGGTCTTGGCGATGGCATCCAGGCCGCGCGGCGGCTGGCCGCCGAGCACCCAGACTTCGAAGGGCACGCCGCCCTTGTCGCTCACCGCAACGGCAAACTCGCCCTGCGGGGTGTCGATGATCTCGCTGATCCAGGCGCTGGCGCCGGCCGGCAGCGCGGGGCGCGAGGGCCAGCGCAGCGAGGCCAGCGGCGGGGCCATCGCAAGGTCCTTCAGGACCAGGCGCTTGTCCTGCTCGGAGAGCTGCATCGGCTGCGGATTGGTCGCTGCCGTAGGCACCGACAGCACCGCGCCGAGCACGCCGTTGGGGCGGTAGGTGGTGATGCCCTTCAGGCCCTTGCGCCAGGCTTCCATGTAGAGGTCCTTGAATTCCTCGTACGGATAGTCTTCCGGCACGTTGACGGTCTTCGAGATGGCCGCGTCCACGTAGGGCGCGACGGCGGCCACCATCAGCATGTGGTTGATGGCGGAGATTTCGAGCGCGGAGACGAAGGCTTCGGGCAGCTTGTTGGTGTCGTTGCCGAGCGCGCGGTAGACGCGGTAGGCGTGGTCTTCGACGGTGTAGTCTTTCTTGGTGCCGTCGGGCATGCGCTTGGTGCGGTTGTAGAACCAGGAGAATGCCGGCTCGATGCCGTTGGAGGCATTGTCGGCGAAGGCGAGCGAGATGGTGCCGGTGGGCGCGATCGAGGTCAGGTGCGAGTTGCGGATGCCGTGCTGGGCGATGCGTGCCTTGAGGCCTTCGGGCAGGCGCGAGGCAAAGCCGGCCTTGAGGTATTTCTCCGCATCGAACAGCGGGAAGGCACCGCGCTCCTGCGCGAGGTCGACCGAGCTTTCGTAAGCCGCGTCGCGCATGACGCGCGAGATGTTGGCGGCGAGGATGCGGCCTTCTTCGGTGTCGTAGCGCACGCCGAGCATGATCAGCGCATCGCCCAGGCCGGTGAAGCCGAGGCCGAGGCGGCGCTTGGCTTCCGCTTCGCGCGCCTGCTCGGGCAGCGGCCACTTGGTGGCGATCAGCACGTTGTCGAGCATGCGCACGGCGAGCTTGGTTACCTTGGCAAGCAGGTCGAAGTCGAACTTCGCATCCGGCGAGAACGGCTTGTCGACGTAGGCGGTGAGGTTGAGCGAACCGAGGCAGCAGCAGCCGTAGTCGGGCAGCGGCTGTTCGCCGCAGGGATTGGTCGCCTCGATGTATTCGGCGTAGGCGAGGTTGTTTTCCTGGTTGATGCGGTCGAGATAGAGCACACCGGGTTCGGCGGCGTTGTAGGTGCTCTGCATGATCAGGTCCCAGATCAGGCGGGCCTGCACCTTCTTGTACACCCACTTGCCGTCTTCGCGCAGGTAGGCGCCCTTGGCCTTGATGTCGGCATTGGGCTCGACCTTGTGCGCGAGCTCGAATTCGCCGTCAGATTCCACCGCGCGCATGAATGCATCGGTGACGCCCACCGAGACGTTGAAGTTGTTGAGCTGCCCCTTTTCCTGCTTGACGGTGATGAAGTCGACGATGTCCGGATGCTCGACATTGAGCACGGCCATCTGCGCGCCGCGGCGCGCGCCGGCGGACTCGACCGTTTCACAGGAGCGGTCGAACACCTTCATGTAGGAGATCGGGCCGGAGGCGCTGCTGCCGGTGCCCTTGACCATGGCGCCCTTGGGACGGATGGCGGAGAAGTTGTAGCCGACACCGCCGCCGCGGCGCATGGTTTCGGCGGCCTGCGCGAGCGCGGTGTAGATGCCGGGCTTGCCGCCGACGTCTTCGGTGATGGAGTCGCCCACCGGCTGCACGAAGCAGTTGATCAGCGTGGTCTGCAAGCCGGTGCCGGCGGCGCTGGAGACGCGGCCGGCGGGGATGAAGCCGTTCTGCATCGCCCACAGGAATTCCTCGGCGTACTTCTTGCGTTGCTTGGGCTGTTCGATCTCGGCAAGCGCCTTCGATACGCGGGTGATGACCTGGTCGATCGTGGTCTCGTCGCCTTTTGCGTACTTCTCGATCAACACTTCGGTGGAGATGTCTTGCGGCTCCGCGAGTGCCGCAGCACTGACGATCGCGGCGCTTTCCAGTTTATGCATGAATGAACTCCCTATTGGCCTGTGGCTTCTGTCGGTATTGGTTTGTCGGTGATGAATTCGGTGCAGGGACGCGCGCTAGCACGCGCCGGCTTGCGGAGGTGCTTCGGGAACCAGGACCAGGAGGGCGACGCGGGACGAAAGCAGGAATGCGATCATGGTGTGTTCTTGGTCCTGGAGTGAAGGGGCGGCAGGCTGCTCGCCCCCGACGATTCTAGCGATGCGCAAAACGCTCCCACCTTGACCCAGATCAAGTATTTCCGGGTCGATTTCATATGTCGCTAACTGACGTGAAAAGGGGGATAACGTGCGCGGTTGCTGTTGGATTTCAGCCTGCACCTGGTACTGGCAAAAAAAAACCCGCTGCCTTGCGGTAGCGGGTTAAATCCAATTCTAGGAGAGTTGGAGGAGACAGTTGAACTATAGTCCCCGCCCGCGACGGTGTCTGCTTTATTGTCGTGATAACCGATATACGCGCCTGTTATATCTGGAGAAAATTGCACTGCCCTGGTGCATATCTGTCTCCAGGGTCAACTCCCGGCCTGCAAAGGCTATCGTGCAAATGGAAAAGCCCGCTCGGCTTTTGGCCAAGCGGGCTTTATTTGTCTCCCGCCCCGTCCTGGGTTGGATTTTTTTTGGAGTCCAGATCTTACACCGAAGTCTTTGGAATTGGTCAAAACGCAAAGTTTTTCCGTTGCGTCCTTGCAGTTGACAGGCAATGAAAAAGCCCGCTCGGAGGCGGGCCTTTGGCGTCTGGGATACAAGAGTAGATTCCTGGAGCCCTAACCTATCTGGAGAGTGGTCCAGTTGTTGAATCTGCTCTTGTATCCGCACTCTGTTTCGAGAGCGCATGGACAGAATATATGCCCATCCCTTCCCGCGCGCAAGTAAACGATCTCCGGAAAAGCGGCATGTTTTCATTGGTGTAGCGTGTTTTGTGCATGCCCTTTGTGAAGTAACAATTTTCAGCGCCGGAAGATGAAAACCCGGCAACGATTCGCTTGTCCAAACGGCATGACAGCCTTCCGGGAGCCGCCATGCCGACCTTCATCCAGCACAACAACATCAACATCGTGACCTTGTACATCAATGACGAGATCGCGGTGCACTGCCAGCCCGGCGACGTGGTGCTCAAGCAGGAAGGCGACCACTGGATGACTTATGAGGTGCGCGCCAACGGCGAAGTCGAAGCGGCCGGCTTTCCCTGCGAAAGCTATGACAAGGCGATGCAGATGGCGAAATCCGCGGCGGACAATCCGGCGCGGTTGAAATGACAACTGCCGGCGCCGCTGCAGCAAATCGGCGGCGGGAAGGTGCGGCGAACGGGTGGCATACTGCTCGCCATGCGCACCGATCACACACACTTGCACCTGCTTGCGCCGGTGGCGAAAACACTTTTCCGCCTCGTGCTGCTGGCCGCCGTGCCCGCCATGTCTGCATATGCTGCCGGCGACCTGCTGGTGGAAGCCGAGCTCGACAGGCCGGAAGTGCATGTGCACGCGCAGGCGGTCTATCGCCTGCGCTTCCTGCATGCCGTGGACGTGCGGGACGTGCAACTGGCCGCTCCCGCGCTGCGCCTGGCCGACCTGCGGCGCATCGGCGAGGACCGGACCTTTGAAGCCGAACGCGATGGCCGGCGCTATCGCGTGCATGAGCGCAGGTATGCCGTCTTCCCCTTCGCCAGCGGCACGCTGGAGCTTGCCGGCGCCTATGCCATGGGCCGCGTGCCGTCCAACGCAGCGCGGCCGGACGGCTGGCGCGCCATCCGCATCGACGCGCCCGCGCGCACGCTCACCGTGCTGCCGGTGGACATCCAGGCCGACGGCGCACCCTGGCTGCCGGCCAGTGCGCTGAAGCTGACGGAGCAGTGGACCACCGTGGAAAACGGCGTGCATCGCCGCACGCTGCGCATCGAGGCGACCGGCGTGGAAGCAGCGCAGTTGCCGGAGCTGGAGGTGAAGGTCGACGGCATGGGCGTGTTACCGGGGCAGCCGCGCCTGCAGAACTATTTCTCCGGCGAGCGCAACGTCGCCGTGCGCGAGCAGACCTTCGTCATCATGCCGGCCGACAGCGGCTTGTTCACGGTGCCGCCGCTGCAGCTGCGCTGGTGGAATGTGGCCACCGGCAAGGCCGAAACGTCCGCCCTTCCCGGGCGCACCCTGCACGTCGGCGAAGCGGCTTCGGTGCCGGCCGCGAGCGGAACATGGCTGAAACGGATCGCATTCGGACACCTGTCGGCGATACTCCTGCTCGCCTGCGGCGGCGTGCTGCTGGCGCTCATGAGGCGCCGGCGCAAGCGCACCAGGGAAGGCTAGCGCCGTGACACGAGCGCCACGCCGAGACAGGTCACCACGATCCCCGCGATGCTCAGGCCGGTCGGCACTACGGCGAACATCACCCATTCCAGGAACACCGCCACCACCGGCGTCAGGAACATCAGGCTGGTGACCTTCGCCGCGTGACCACGCCGCATCAGCAGGTGCAGCGCATTCACCGCGAGGATGGATGCGAAAATCACCAGGAACACGATGGCCGCCGCCATCTGCCAGCTCCAGCGCACGCTGAACCCCTCCACCGCCCACGCCGCCGGCGCCAGCACGCACAGCGACAGCACGAACTGGATGAAGGATGAGCTGCGCAGGTCGGCCGTCCTGCAGAAGGCGCGCTGGTACAGCGTGCCCGTGGTCATCGCCGCCAGCGAGATGGCAGCCGCGGCCAGGCTCGCCGCGGTGACGGCCTTCACGTCCACCTTGTGCCATACCACCAGCGCCACCCCCGCCAGCCCGAGGACGACGCCGGCCCATTGCGAAGACATGAGGCGCTCGCCGGTCATGTGGTGCGCAAAGACGGCAGTCAGCAAGGGTTGCGTCGCCAGCAGCAGCGCGGTGATCCCGGCCGACATGCCGAGGTATTGTGCATAGTGGCTGCCGCCCAGCGTCAGCGCGTGCATGAGCAGTCCGGCCACGCAGATGTGGAAGAATTCCCGCCCGCTCGCCGGCCACGGCGGGCGCGCGATGAGCAGCCACGGCACCAGGCACAGCACGCCGAAGATGTAGCGCAGCGAGAGAAAGGTGAATGGCGGCGCGTACTGCATCCCCACCTTGCTGGCGAGATAGCCGGAGCCCCAGACGAGCACGAAGAGCCATGCAAGCAGTGCGTCGTGGCGGTTGTCAGGGCGGGCGTCGGGCACATTCATGCCTGAGAGTGTAGCGGCGTTGGCAAAGGCGTGCCGGGAACTGCAATAATGCAGGCAACATTCAACGGTTCAACGTCACCCATGCCCTTCGTACACATCCCCTGGAAAGACGGCAGCGCCTCGCTCGACGTCCAATGGATCGGCCCCGGCCAATCTCCGTTCCCCACCGTCGTGTTCCTGCACGAAGGCCTCGGTTCGATCTCGATGTGGCGCGACTTCCCGCAGCGCTTCTGCGAAACGCACGGCTTGCGCGGCCTGGTGTTTTCCCGCTACG
>Ga0196971_1001484_pt1 | contig 10410 bp, 10 predicted proteins | sample S1v_1013CmetaG_FD_148660 | JGI IMG/M metagenome (GOLD analysis project Ga0196971, IMG submission 148660) | Soil microbial communities from Anza Borrego desert, Southern California, United States - S1+v_10-13C | ecosystem: Environmental > Terrestrial > Soil > Desert | place: USA: California... | reverse complement strand
CATCGTGCGCGTCGTCGAAAATGATCGCCTTGTCCGGATCGACGATCAGCCAAGCGTTGTGCATGAGTTCGTTTTCGAGCTGGCCCGCGCCCCAGCCGGCGCAGCCGAGCGCCAGCACGAAATCGTGCGGCGCGTTCTTGCCGGACATCGCTTCCAGCACATCGCGCGTCGCCGTGAGCCGCACGCCCGGCGCGATCTCCTGCGTTGCCTCGCCCGCGCTGAAATCGTCCGAGTGGAGCACGTAGCCCCGATCCTGGCTGACCGGCCCGCCGTCGAGCACGCTACGCAGCGCGATCTCGTGGCTGGTCTCCAGTCCCAGATGCTCCATCACTTCGCTCAAGGTCAGTTCTTCTTTTGGGCGATTGAGGATGACGCCCATGGCGTGGTCCTCGTCATGCGAGCACATCAAGATCACGGTGTGGGCGAAGCGGGGATCGCCGATCGCCGGCATCGCCACCAGAAGTTTGCCTGTCAGAGAATTGGCCATGGCGTCGATGCTTCCAGGCTAGCGGCTTTCGCGCAAGGGCCCCCTCGCATATCGAGTGCGCGCGCCCTAGATTGCGGCGGAACTTAGAGGAGAAACGCCATGATCAAGGCCGGAGACAAGCTGCCCGACGTCCAGTTCAACGTGCCGACCAGCGAAGGCATGAAGACGATGCGGACGGCCGACGTGTTCGGCGGCAAGACGGTGGCGTTGTTCGCCGTGCCCGGCGCGTTCACGCCGACCTGTTCGGCGCGGCATCTGCCCAGCTTCCGCGAACTCAAAGATGAATTGAAAGCTAAGGGCGTCGACGCCATCGCCTGCACGGCGGTGAACGATCATTTCGTGATGGGCGCGTGGGCCAAGGAGCAGAATTGCGCTGACGACATCGTCATGCTGTCGGACGGGTCGGGCGAGTTCGCGCGCGCAGTGGGGCTCGATGCTGATTTTTCCAAGTTCGGCATGGGGCCGCGCTCGAAGCGCTATTCAATGCTCGTCAAGGATGGGGTGGTAGAACACCTGAACGTTGAAGAAGCTGGTGAATACAAGGTTTCCAGCGCAGAGCATCTGCTAGGCCAATTGACCTGATCTTAAGTCCGCGGCTGGCCGCAGAAGCGGCAGGGGGATGACATGGACTATGTCGTAATCGTTTTGGTCGTAATGGCGCTGGTGCTGGCGTTCAGCGCCATCAAAGTGGTGCCGCAGGGCCGGCAATACACCGCCGAGCGCTTCGGCCGCTACGTCCGCACGCTGCGGCCCGGCATTTCGTTTCTGATTCCTTTCGTCGACCGGGTCGGCCGGCGCCTCTCGATGATGGAGACGGTGCTCGACGTGCCGCGCCAGGACGTCATCACTAAGGACAACGCCGTCGTCTCGGTCGATGCGGTGGTGTTCATCCAGGTGATCGATGCAGCCAAGGCCGCGTACGAAGTCGAGAACTTGAAGCTCGCGATTCAGAACCTCTGCATGACCAACACGCGTACGGTCGTCGGTTCGATGGATCTCGACGAAGTGCTCTCGCAACGCGACTCGATCAATGCGCGCCTACTCGGCGTCGTTGACGCCGCCACCGACGCGTGGGGCACGAAGGTCATGCGGGTCGAGATCAAGGATCTGTCGCCGCCGCAAGACATCACCCAATCGATGGCCCGCCAGATGAAGGCGGAGCGCGAACGCCGCGCGCAAATCCTCGAAGCCGAAGGTGATAAGCAAGCGGCGATCCTGCGCGCCGAGGGCGCCAAGCAAGCCGCGATCCTGCAAGCCGAAGGCCGCCGCGAAGCCGCCTTCCGCGACGCCGAAGCGCGCGAACGCGAAGCCGAAGCCGAAGCGAAAGCGACCGACATGGTTTCGCAGGCGATCTCGAAGGGCGACGTCAACGCCATCCGCTACTTCTTGGGCTTGAAGTACGTCGAAGCGTTCGGCGAGCTGGCGACCTCGAACCAACAGCGCACCGTGATCATCCCAGCCGATCTGGGCGGCCTCGCGGGCCTGGTCGAAGGCCTGCGCGCGCTCAATGCGCAGGGCGAAGGCGGCGGGCTCGGCATGCCGCGCACAGCCGTGCCGCCGACGCGTTAGAGACTCGGAGCCGCGCGGCTCCCGCCGCGCCCAGCGCGCAAAGCGCGCTTTCGCCTGACGCGCGCTCGAAACGAACGGGCCTTCGGCCCGTGGGCGCGGCGGAGCCGCGCGCTCCTAACTGGTAGACGGCCGCGCAAATCGCTACATTGCAGCCATGGACATCATCGCCTTCCTGACGAGCCTTGGCCCGACGCACTGGCTGGTGCTGGGCCTCATCCTGTTGATCGCCGAAATGGCCAGCGGCACGACGTATCTGTTGTGGCCGGCGGTGGCCGCATTCGCGACGGCGTTGATCTCGCTCACCGGCGCGACGGGCTGGATCGCCGACATGGCCATCTTCGCCGTGCTGGTGATCGCGCTGACGTGGTTCGGCCGGCCGCTGGTTGAGCGCTGGAAGCGCGACGGCGCCGCAAGCGGACTGAACGAACGCTCGACCACGCTGATCGGCTCACGCGGCGTAATCGCCAACTTCGCCAATGGCGTCGGCTCGGTGAAGGTGCAGGACACGGTCTGGCGCGCGGTCAGCGACGAGACGCTGGAAGCGGGGCAGGCGGTAGTGGTCGATAGCGTCGACGGCGCAACGCTGAAAGTGAAGCGCGGCTAGGGCAGATAAGCGCGCGGGCAGGAGATGCGCCGGTACGCGAACGCTTCACCGGGCCTGTGCGGAAGTCCGCTCTCCACCCTGGCGGTCAGCATCCGGCCCATGCGCGTATAGACGATGCGCCTGGGATAATCGTGGTTCGGGTTTTCGAACACGATGTGGTCTTCGCCGACCTCCGTCGCTTCAAACCGTACCGGCGCGGCGCCGCCGGGCATGGCGATCAACGCCAGCACGCCGTCGCGCTCTTCGATCCGCAGCTGCTCCCAAAACACCGTCTCGCCATCGCGCCGCGTCACCGCCTGGCCGAGCATCACCGGCGCCGGCGGGGCGGTCCAAATCTCGGTGATCTCCTGGCCCAGCACTTCCGTGCGCCAACAGCCTTTCATCCAGCTCAGCTCTGCAACGGTGTGCGCCTGTGCGAGCGGCGAGAAGGCGAGGGCGGCGAGAAAGAGGAATGTGCGCATGACGACAGGCTGCGCGTTGAGAAGATTTCGCGCAACCCCCTCTCCCTTGCGGAGAGGGGGCAGGGGGTGAGGGGCGTTCAAACAAGCAGGCGCCGGAGCGTCTGCACGCCCCTCATCCCCCGACCCCTTCTCCGCAAGGGAGAAGGGGAGATCAGCGCAGCGTCTTGATCGCGCTGCGCGCCAGTTCATCCGCGCGATTATTCATCACGTCGTCGGCGTGGCCCTTGACCCACTTCCACTCGACCTCATGACGCGCATTGGCTTGATCCAACCGCTTCCACAAATCTTCGTTCTTCACCGGCTTCTTATCGGCGGTTTTCCAGCCATTGCGCTTCCAGCCGTGAATCCACTTGGTGAGCCCGTCCATCACGTATTTGGAATCGGTGTGCAGCCTGACGCGCACCGGCGTCTTCAACGCCTCCAGCGCCTGGATCGCCGCCATCAGCTCCATGCGGTTATTCGTGGTGGCCGCTTCCGCGCCGGAGAATTCCTTCTCCGTCTCGCCATAACGCAACACCGCACCCCACCCACCGGGCCCAGGATTTCCGCTGCACGCGCCATCGGTCCAGATGTCGACTGTTTTCATGAGCCGGGGCTTAAGCTGAACCGCCGGATCGTGCTAGAGTAAGGGATGGCCGATACCGCCGCACGCAAGATGACCGCCGACGAATTCCTGCAATGGTGCCTGGCGCCGGAGCGAGACGAAGAGCGCTGGGAATTCGTCGATGGCATGCCTGTCCGCATGATGGCCGGCGCCACGAGCCGCCACGACCAGATCGTTGTAAACCTGATCAGCGAACTGCGCTCGCGGCTGCGCGGCGGGCCGTGCATGCCGTCGACGGCGGACCAAGCCGTCAAAACCAACGCGGGCCGGCGCGTGCGGCGTCCGGACGTAAGCGTCGATTGCGGTCCGCGCAATCCGCAGGGGCTCTACCTGCGGGCGCCCACGGTTGTGTTCGAGGTGCTTTCGCCCTCGACCGAAAACGTAACGTTCTCCTCCAAGCTGGCTGAGTACAAGAGCCTCGCAGGCATGCGCCACGTTGTCTTGCTCGATCAGGACAAGCTTTTCCTTGTCCATCACCGACGCGCAGCCAATGACGCATGGACCGTCGAAGAACTGAGCGAACCCGCCGCGGTGTTAAAGCTCGATGCGATCAACGCGGAGCTGACGCTGGCCGAGATTTACGCAGACGTCGTATTCGAACCCAACGAAGCTTGATCGCGATCTGGACGGCGTATGAGCCATCCGACGACCGCAATCACCGCGCCGGTGCTGCCAAGCCAGAAGATGCCGAGCCACGTTGCCGATGTCCAACTCGACCCAGAAAGAAGGTAGATTGCTATCGCAGCACTTGTTGCCGCGCCGCCGCCGAAACCTGCGTAGGCCGCTAAGCTGCGCCAACCGTAGGCGCAGGCCATCGCGTGCCAAGCCAAGCCGACTGTCCAAGTCAGACTCAATGCGATGACCGCTGCATAGGCGGAGGAAAATGCAGTCATAAACAGGAATGTTGGCGGCCACTGGTAGGCTTCCCCGCTCACTGCCATCAGCACAGAGAAGTAGACGCCGGCCCATAGTCCACCTGCGACTGGCGCCAGAAATCCAGCCAGCAAAAAACGGCGCAACGAAGGTCGAGCTTTATGCCCCATAATCGTCGGCTCCCTTCACACTCCGGTGAAACGCGAGCTTATCTGCATACTCCAGCGGGTCTTTCGGCTTCACCAGCGCGCCCGCCGGCGTGTCGCCCCAATCGGTTAGGCGGGTGGCGAAGAAGCGTAAAGCTGCGCCGCGGCAGAGGGTGGGGAGCGCTTCGCGTTCGGCGTCGCTGAGCGGGCGGACGGTTTCGTAGGCGGCGATCATCGCGGCGCCGCGGGCGATGTCGTAGTCGCGCTCATCCGCGAAGCACCAGGCGTTGAGGCACACGGCCAAATCGTATCCGAGGAAATCAGTGCAGGCGAAATAGAAGTCGATCACGCCGGTGAGACGCTCACCGAGGAAAAGCGCGTTGTCGGGAAAGAGATCGGCGTGGATCGGGCCGCGCGGCAAATCATTCGGCCACGCGGCGCGCACCTCAGCCACATCGCGCTCGATCAAACGCGCGAGTCCGGGCCGCAAATATTCCGCCTGCGCCAGGCGCGGCGCGATCAGCTTCTCCCAGCCCTCGACACTGAGCGCATTGGCGCGCTCAAGCTCGAACCCTTCCAGCGCCACATGCATGCGCGCCAGCACTTCGCCGATCGCCGCGCAATGGCCGATGTCCGGCGATCGCGGCCAGACGCCGTCGAGGAACGAGATGATCGCGGCGGGCTTGCCTTTCGCACGTGTGAACAGCGCGCCCGCCTTCGTCGCGATCGGCTGCGGCGCCGGCACGCCGCGTTCGGCCAGCCGCGCCATGATCTGCATGAAGAAGGGCAGGTCTTCTTCGCGCACGCGCTTTTCGAACAACGTCAGAATGAATTGGCCGGCGCCCGTGCGCAGCAAATAGTTCGAGTTCTCCACCCCCTCGGCAATGCCTTTGCAGGATGTGGCGGCGCCAAGATCGTACTGCGCGAGCAGCCGCGCGAGATCGCAATCGGAGAGAGTAGTGTAGACGGCCATGACGTTACGCGCCTCCTCCCCCCCACGGGGGGAGGGTAGGGAGGGGGGGCGTTCCGACATGCCGGCGTCGGCAGCAGCTTGACGCCCCCCACCCACCGCCCCCTCCCCCGTCGGGGGAGGGGAGATTGCCGGCGCACTTCATCTTTCTTCCACCCGCACCACGTTTCGCTTCTGATCCAGATGCACGATCCAATCCGCGCGATGATGACCCGCCAGCATGGCGCGTGTCACGCGCTCGTAATGCGCGACGAAGCGATCGAGCGCCGCGTTCTCTTCAGCGTTGAGCGTGCGGCCCAGCGCCTCTTCCTCCTGCTGGCCCCTCCAAGTCCGCACAATGCTCCAGCTCGGCGCCTTCAAATAAATCAGCGCGTCGAACGCGTCGAAAAAACGCGCATAATCGGTGGCGAGCAACGCGAGCGAAAAACCGCGCCACTTGCCGTCTGCATCTTCCTCCGCTTCCAGCGCATTCAGCGGCGGCTCGAACTGCGCTTCGTCCATCTCCAGCGCGCCCATCAGCCAGCCATCGACAAGGATCGCCTCCGGCGGTCCCACGAACAGCGGCCATGTCCCGATCGGCGCGCGATCGTCTTTCAACTTGTCGAACCGCGGCAGCGGCGTGCGCGCGCGCGGCTCCGCTGTTTCGAGCGCGCCAATGGTCGCGTCGGCCAAATCGAGATCGTGTGTTCCGGGCGGACCGCGCGTGATGCAAAGCGGATGAAAATCCGCGGCCATCTGCGCACGCTCAGCGTGGGTCAGATAGACATCGTCCAGCGAGAAATGCGCGTAACGCCCGCGATTGGCCGCTTCCAGCACCCGGCACTGGTAGCTCTTACCCGACCCTTGTGCGCCGCCGATCCCAATCAGCGCGGCGCCCTCCGGATCGCGCGCGCGGATTTGGTGAATGATGGTGTCGATCAAGCCGGGGATCGAGCGGCCGCTCACTCCGCCAGCACGCGCGGCAGTTTGAACACCACGTCTTCTTTCGTCACCCGCACTTCTTGCACCCGCGCATCATAGCGCGCGGCGATCGCCGCGATCAGCCCTTCGACCAAATCCTCCGGCGCGCTGGCGCCCGCCGTGACGCCAACGCTGCGCGCGCCGTCGAACCAACTCCAATCGACTTCATCCGCCGAACCCACCAGCCGCGCATCGCGCGCGCCCGCGCGCTTAGCGACTTCAACGAGGCGCACCGAGTTCGAACTCTTCGGCGAGCCGATCACCAGCACCAAATCCGATTGCTCGGCCATCGCCTTCACTGCGTCCTGGCGATTGGTCGTCGCGTAACAAATGTCTTCCTTGTGCGGCGCGGCGATGCCTGGAAAGCGCCGCTGCAGCACGGCCACCATCTCGGCCGTGTCGTCGACCGAAAGCGTTGTCTGCGTCACGAAAGAAAGCTTCGCAGGATCGCGCGGCTGATAAACTTCCGCATCGGCGACCGTCTCAAGCAACGTGATCGCGCCCTCCGGCAATTGTCCCATCGTGCCGATCACCTCGGGGTGGCCGGCGTGGCCGATCAGAACGATCTCGCGCCCCGCGTTGAAATGGCGCTCGGCCTCGACGTGGACCTTCGACACCAGCGGGCAGGTCGCATCGACGAAGATCATTTCGCGGTCGCGCGCCGAGGCCGGCACCGATTTAGGCACGCCGTGCGCGGAAAAAATCACCGGCCGGTCGAGCGGGCACTCGTCCAGCTCCTCCACGAACACCGCGCCCAGCGCCTCAAGCCGCTCCACCACATGCCGGTTGTGGACGATCTCGTGCCGGACATAGACCGGCGCCCCCCACTTGCGGATCGCCTGTTCGACGATCTGAATGGCCCGGTCGACCCCCGCGCAAAAGCCGCGCGGCGCCGCCAACAAGATTGAAATGGGGCGTTTTTCTGGCGGGGTCATCGGCTCGGTGGAGAAGTTTTCGCGCATTGGCAGATCGGGGCGCCCGGCTCTGTTGCGGGCCGTGCGGGGCGAAGCTATCACGGCCCGACGCCATTTGCCTTGGAGGCGGGGTGAGACATGCAGCCGCCGCTGCGTGCCCCAAGGCCGCGACGGCGCGAGAGGTCTCTAGAATGAAGCTTCCGGCAGCTCTCATGCTTTCGTTCGCCTTGGCCGTGACGGCCGCGTGCGGGAGTTCCAACCGCGGGCGGACGATCGAACTGCCTGGCGGTGTTGCGCCGGAAGAGCAGCAGGAGGCGCGCGAGCCGGGCTTCCTCGACCGGCTCGTCGGCAATGATGACCGTCCGAACGTCGGTCCGTGCCCGCTGATGGGCGTCCTCTATGACAATGCGCGCATGGTCGATTTCGCGGCGCCGGATCAGGTCCGCTACGCCAATATCGAATTCACCGGCGAAATGCAGGGCGTGCGCGGTCTTTGCCGCTATGTCGGCACGGATCCGATCGTGATGAACCTCGAGATCGACATGGCCTTCGGCCGCGGCCCGGCGGCGACCTCGGATCGGCAGACCTACCGCTATTGGGTGGCGGTGACGCGCCGCGGCCGCGCCCCGATCGAGAAGGCCTATTTCGATATCGACGTGCGCTGGGATCGCGGCGAAGCCGTCGTCACCCGCCGCGAACAGATCGAGCGCATCGTCATCCCGCGCGCCAACGAGGAAATCTCCGGCGAGAACTTCGAAATCCTGGTCGGCTTCGAACTGACGCCCGAGCAGCTCCAATTCAACCGCGACGGCCGCCGCTTCCGCATCGACGCCGGCGATAACGTCGCGCCGGGGCAGTAAGGACCGTATCCTCCCCGCTACGCGGGGAGGTGCTGAGCGAAGCGAAGCGGAGGGGCGCGTGGCCGCCCCAACGCGCCCCTCAGTCTCACGCTTCGCGTTCGACAGCTCCCCGCAAAGCGGGGAGCATCTCTGTCGCGCTTGACGCGCTCCAATCCACATCCCATTCCGCATTTATGAAAGATTTGGCCACCAACCTGAGCGCGGCGAACGCAGACGTATTCGCGCAGCTAGGCCTCGATCCGAAACACGCCGACGTGCGGCGTTCGGATCGTCCGGACCTGGGCGAATTTCAAGCCAACGGCGCGCTCGCCGTCGCGAAGACCGCCGGCAAGAAACCGCAAGACGTGGCGCAGAGCGTCGCCGCCACCTGGACCGCGACTGATCTGGCGCCCGCGCCGAGCATCGCCGGACCAGGCTTTCTCAACTTCAAAGTCACCGCCGAAGCCCTGGCCAAGCGCGCCCAATTCGTCGCCGACGATGCGCACGCAGGCGCTTCGCCCGTCGAGCACAAACGCCGCGTCGTCCTCGATTATGGCGGCCCCAACGTCGCCAAGGGCATGCATGTCGGGCACTTGCGCGCTTCGATCATCGGCGAGAGCGTCAAGCGCATCTACCGCTTCCGCGGCGACGAGGTCTGGGGCGACGCGCATTTCGGCGATTGGGGCTTCCAGATGGGCCTCGTCATCACCGCGCTCGAAGACGAACTCGGCGGCTTCGAAGATCGCGCCAAGCTCGATGCGCGCCTCAAGACGCTGACGCTCGAACAGCTCGAAGCGATCTATCCAACCTACGCCGCCAAGGTGAAGGACGGCGACATCGACGTCCGCGACCGCGCCCGCCGCGCCACGGCGCAGCTGCAAGGCGGCAGCGAACTCCACCGCACCATCTGGAAAGCCATGCACGACGTCTCGATGGCGGCGCAGAAGCGCGACTTCGCCGCGCTCGGCGTCGATTTCGATCTCTGGCTCGGCGAAAGCGACGCCGATCCGCTGATCCCCGACATGGTCAAGGACCTTGAAGCCAAGGGCCTGCTCGAAGAGGACCAAGGCGCGCGCATCCTGCGCGTCGCTAATCCGGGCGAGACGAAGAAGAAGAAGCTCGACGACGGCACGGTGGTCGAAGTCGAAAGCCCCGATCCGCTACTGGTGGTGTCGAGCGAAGGCTCGGCCATGTACGGCACCACCGATCTCGCCACCATCGTCCAGCGCGTCCGCGATCAGCAGCCGGACATGATCCTCTATTGCGTTGACCAGCGGCAGGCGGATCACTTCGAACAAGTGTACCGCGCCGCGGCGAAAGCCGGCTACATCCGCCGCGACCAGCTTGAGCATGTCGGCTTCGGCACCATGAACGGCCCCGACGGCAAGCCGTTCAAAACCCGCGCCGGCGGCGTCCTCAAGCTGCAGGACTTGATCGGGCAGGCCGAAGAGAAAGCGCGCGAGCGTTTGCGCGAAAACGAAATTGGCGCCGATTTCTCCGCGCAAGAGTTCGAAGATGTCGCCCACAAGGTCGCCATCGCCGCGATCAAGTTCGCCGACCTCTCCAACTTCCGCGGCACCTCTTACGTCTTCGACCTCGACCGCTTCATGAGCTTCGAAGGCAAGACCGGGCCCTATCTCCTCTACCAAGCCGTCCGCATCAAAAGCATCCTGCGCAAAGCCGAAGAGATGGGGCTCAAACCCGGCGCCATCGCCATCGAGCACGATTCCGAACGCAGCCTCGCCCTCGCGCTCGACGCGTTCGACGCTTCGTTGCGCGCGGCCTACGACAAAAAGGCGCCGCACTTCCTGGCCGAGCACGCCTACACGCTCGCGCAAAACTTCTCCGGCTTCTACGCCAACTGCCCGATCCTACCGTCCGAAGGCCCGACCCGCGCTTCGCGCCTCGCGCTCGCCGCCGCAACACTGAAACAGCTCACGCTGACTCTCGACCTCCTCGGCATCGAAGTGCCGGAGCGGATGT
>Ga0196971_1001482_pt1 | contig 10436 bp, 8 predicted proteins | sample S1v_1013CmetaG_FD_148660 | JGI IMG/M metagenome (GOLD analysis project Ga0196971, IMG submission 148660) | Soil microbial communities from Anza Borrego desert, Southern California, United States - S1+v_10-13C | ecosystem: Environmental > Terrestrial > Soil > Desert | place: USA: California... | reverse complement strand
CCTCGACCAGCCCATCGGCGGCGTGGTGACGAACCCCGGCAACATGGCCCTAAAGGACCTGAGCGCTTCGCGTCAGGGCTTCCTACCGGCCTTCGACCGGGTCAAGTGCATTGACTGTGCCCAGTGCGACATGGTCTGCCCAGACTTTTGCTTTGTCTGGGAGCCCGGGCTCGACAAGAAAGGCCGGCTGACGCAGAACCTGGTTGGCATCAATTACCAGTACTGCAAGGGCTGCTTGAAGTGCGTCGAGGCATGCCCCGTAGATGCCCTGAGCGACCTGCGCGAACTTGACGGCTACGCCGACGAGCATAAGGTCGACCACAAGGGCCTGCTGATCAATCGGAGGTGAGCGGCATATGGCACTGAAAGAGCACGAGCTGCACGTGCAGAAGCAGACATTCAAGTCCGGCAATGAAATGGCCGCCCTGGCCGCCAGCCAGATCAATTTCCATCTGATGGGCTACTACCCCATCACCCCATCGACCGAAATTGCCGAGTACATTGATGAGATGCGGGTGGAAGGCGAGAACACCGTTACCATGGTGCCCGGCGACGGCGAGCACGGGGCTGCCGGAATCTGTTATGGCGCCAGCGTCGCCGGCGGGCGCGTCTTCAACGCCACTTCGGCGAACGGCTATCTCTACGCCCTTGAACAGATGCCAGTCCAGGCGGGCACCCGCATGCCCATGGTGCTGGACCTGGTTACCCGCTCCGTCTCGGGTCCCCTGGACATCCGCGGCGACCACAGCGACCTTTACTACGCCCTGAACACAGGGTGGATCATACTCTACGCGAATAATCCCCAGCAGGTCTACGACCTGCACCCCATCGCGGTGAAGATCGGCGAGCATCCGGACGTGCGCCTGCCCGTCATTGTTGGCTTCGACGGCTTCTTCACCAGCCACCAGAAGCGCCGGGTGACCCACTTTGCGGACGGTGCCGTTCTGCGGGACTGGATCGGGCCGCAGCCTGAGGGCTTCCCCCGCGCGCTCGACCCGCGGCATCCCAAGACGTTCGGACCGTATATGAACGATCCGGACCTGATCAACAACAAGTACCAGCAGCACCTGGCCATGGAGAATGCCATGCGCATTCTGCCGGAGCTGTTCGAGAGCTATGGCCAGTTGTCGGGCCGGCACTTCAGCTTCCTCGACCAGTACAAGATGGATGATGCTGACGTGGCCGTCTGTCTGATTGGCTCCGCCTACGACACCGCAAAGGACGCGGTGGACAAGCTCCGGGCGGAAGGGGTCAAGGCCGGGGCACTCTGCCTCCATGTGATTCGCCCCTTCCCCGCGCAGCAACTGCGGGACGCCCTCCGCCACATAAAGGCCATCGTGATCGGCGACCGGGCAGATTCCTATGGCGCGAACGGCGGCAACCTGACCCTGGAGATCAAGGCGGCGCTAAAGGATGATCCATCCAACCAGACGCTGATCGCCTCCCGCATTTACGGTCTTGGCGGCAAGGACTTCTTCCTGGAAGATGCCGAGGCGTTCATCAAGCTAGCCGCTGAAATGGCAGACACCAACAGCACTGCCGTTCCGTTCGATTACCACGGCGTGACCAGGACCACCGGCAGTCAGCCAGTTGAAGCCGTCGCGCCGCTGACCGTCGAAGAGCAGATCAGTCCCGTGAAGGCGGAACTGGTGGGAAATGAGCTGAAGGTGACCGTTCCCCCGCCCCGTCAGATGATGGGCATGGCCAAGCGCATCTCACCGGGACATGGCGCCTGCCCTGGCTGCGGCATCTTCCCCGCCCTCGACCAGTTCTTCCGGGCTCTGTCGGGCGACGTGGTCGTGTTGTTCCACACCGGCTGCGCCATGGTGGTAACGACCGGCTACCCCTACAGCGCTCACCGGGTCACCTACATCCACAACCTGTTCCAGAACGGCGCCGCCACCCTCTCCGGCGTTGTGGAGATGTTCTACGAGAAGAAGCGCCGGGGCGAGATTGAGGTCGGTGAGGACATCACCTTCGTGATGGTGACCGGCGACGGCGGCATGGATATTGGCATGGGGCCGGCGATTGGTGCCGCACTGCGCGGCCACAAGATGATCATTCTGGAGTACGACAACGAGGGCTACATGAACACCGGCAGCCAGCTCTCGTACTCTACGCCCATCGGACACAAGACGGCCACGTCGAATGTCGGGTCCCTCGGTGGCGGCAAGACGTTCCACCACAAGGACACGGCGCAGATAATGGCAGCCTGTCACATCCCTTATGTGTTCACGGCAGTCGAGTCCCAGCCTCAGGACCTGTGGAAGAAGGCGGCCAAAGCTCAGTGGTACGCCAAGAACGTGGGCCTGGTCTACGGGAAGATGCTGATCGCCTGCCCCCTGAATTGGCTCGCGGAGGACCGGCTGGGCGGCAAGATCGTACAGGCTGCCGTTGACACCTGCTTCTTCCCGCTCTACGAGATCGAGCGCGGCAATACCCACCTTACGTACGATCCCGAAGCCAAGGGCAAGAAGCTGCCGGCAGACGAATGGCTGAAGATGATGGGCAAGACGAAGCATATGATGAAGCCCGAGTTCGCCGAAGTGCTGGCCGGCTTCCAGCAGGAAGTTGATCGCCGCTGGCGGCGACTTAAGGCGATGAGCCAACACCCAGACCTATAATACTGCGAAGAGACTGTGGGCTAGCGCCTGCGGTCTCTTTTTCGCGCCATACGGCGCGATGGTCCACATTCCCGGTTCCGGCCGCGAGGAGCCGCCCCCGTCGGGGCCGAACTAATAACGTGAAGCGAGCCGTACGGTTCCAGCAATTTCCTGAGGCCCGAGAACGCGGGCAGGAATCGGTATGGTGGGCGGAGAATCGAAGGATTCCGCGATTCGCGCGGTTTATCCCCAGGGTCAAAGGGGGCACCCAAATGTCCCGTGACTCCGTCGAGGCCCGTGAGCTGGAGTTTCTGCAGGCGGTGCTCAAGCGGGGGTTCGTTACCATACCGCGCATGCTCTTCGACTACTCGGGGGACCTGGGCATCGACTACGATACCATCGGCCGCATCTTTATCCTTCTCGCTTGTGTCGGCGGCCCGACCGAAAGCTCATTCGGGCCCTATGTGCTCTCGCGCAAGGCTAATGCGCACGACTTCAACCAGTTGGGCTCGCTTGTACGCGACCTGGAACAAAAGGATCTCATCCGAAGTGAAGAAGTCGGAGAGCAGCTCACCTTTACGTTCATGCCCCTTTTCCACAAGCTGAAGGCAATCTGGCTGCACTACTGCGATCAGCTTGAGGAAGAGCTCGCGGCGGGCGTGGCTGACCCGGCCCTGCTTGCTGCTGAAAAGCTGATGGGACGGCCTCTCTCTGACCGGGAGGCCGCCGATATACAGGATTGGATGGATACCTACGGCTATGACCTGACGATGGTCCAGGTCATCATCCGCGAAGGGCAAAGTCAGGGCGTCACTCGCATGAACTACCTCAACCAGATTGCCCGGGAGTGGTTCCAGGAAGGCGTGCGGACCCCGGAAGACGCCGAGGAGCTGGCACAGCGGCGGCGAAAGGGCGCGGGGAAGCACAAGGCGATCATTCAATACCTGGGCCTGAAGCGGCAGCTCACAGGGGCCGAGCAGACTCTCCTGGATAAATGGACGGAGGAATGGGGCTTCAGCAACGAAGTCATCATTCTGGCGTGCACGGAAGCAACGGGAGTCAGGAATCCCCTCCAGTACGTAAACCGCATTCTTGAATCCTGGCGAGAACAGGGCGTCCGCACCGTCGCCGATGCGGAAAAGATCCTTGTGGAATACAAGCGCCGCCAGCCAGCCGCGGGCGAGCAAGGGAAGGCCGCACGCCCACGGAAGCCGACGGGCAATAGCAGCGTCTTCTTGCAGCGCGAAAAGAAGGATGACAGCTACTATGATCATATCTTCAAGAAACTTCGCGAATGAGCGGGCACGCCGCCGCGAAACCCGCCTTCGGCAGCTGGAGCAGGAGCGAGATGCCCGTGAGGCCGCCATTTTCGCCCGCGTACCGCGACTGGGCGAGATCAAGGTCGTTCAGCAGGACATAGGGCTGGATCTGGCCCGGCTGATGCTCCGCATGCCGACCCGATTCGGCAAGAGCTTCGAGGATCTCAAGACGTGGTCGCAGGCCCTTTCAGCCGAACGCGATACGTTACTGAAGCGCGCCGGCATCGACCCCAACGACCTGGAGATCCGCTGGGACTGCCCGGACTGCAAGAACAGCGGGTGGCTGCCAGTGGAAGAGGTCGACAAGGATACCGTCAGACCGCCCCGCAAGTGCCACTGCCTCATTCAGGAAGAGATTGCGGATCTCTACGAGTCGGCCGGACTGACCGGGCCCCTGCGGGAGCAGACTTTTGACCGGTTCGACCTGACCTTGCATCCGCCCGACGCGCAGCGGAACATGGCCAAGTGCCTTCAGTACTGCCGGCAGTACGCCGATGCCGTGGCTGCGGGGACGCAACAGGAGAGCCTTCTCCTCATGGGCGATGTGGGACGCGGCAAGACCTTCCTGGCCTCCGCCATTGCCAACGTAGCCGTACAGGCCAAGCACACGGTGGTGTACTTCACTTTCTCGGAGTTCCTCGACCTGGTGCGTATGTACAAGTTTGACGAGGATACCAACTACCGGGACGGCATGCAGCGCTTGCTGGATGCGGACCTGATCATTCTTGATGACCTCGGCGCCGAGAAAATCACGCCTTTCGCTGGTCAGGAACTGTTCAACGTCATCAACCACCGCATGAACCGGCGGCTCCCCATCGTCGTCTCCACCAACCTGACGGTTGGCGAGTTGGAGGAGACATATGGCGTGAGAATCGCCTCGCGCCTGCTAAACGGGTTCGAGGTGTGGCCGTTAGTGGGGAATGACGTCCGACGTGAGCTGCGCAATCGGCGTGCACAAGCCTGATCCTTCGAAAAGGCCCTGCGCCCAACGGGTGCAGGGTCTTCGGGTATTCCTCTGAAAAGGGAAACACTGAAGAGCCGTCGAATTATACGGCACAAGCCCGAAAGGAGCCGCAGGCGTGCTTGACCAGCATCGGACACCTCTATTTGACGCCCTGCGCAATTACGCTGCGCGTGTTCGGGCGCCTCTTCACATACCGGGACATAAGATGGGTCGGGCCGCCGCAGCCGACTGGCGCTCCTTCATGGGCGACCAGGCGCTGTCGCTGGATCAGACCGAAGCGCCCGGGCTTGACGACCTCCACGCCCCCGAAGGCGTCATCGCCGAAGCCCAGGCCCTGGCGGCCGAAGCGTTCGGCGCGGAACGCTCGTTCTTCCTGGTGGGCGGCACCACGGCTGGCCTTCATACACTGATCCTGTCAGCCTGTCGCCCTGGTGACACGGTGGCGGTTCCCCGCCACGCGCATCGCTCGGTTCTTGGTGCGCTGGTTCTTTCGGGGGCAAGACCTTCCTGGATGCGGGTGAAGTTCCATGAGGAACTGGATATTGCCACCCAGCTAAACATAGAATCCCTAAAAGGTGCGATTCAGGGTGCGTCTGCCGCCCTTCTTGTGCACCCTACCTTCTACGGTATCGCGGGATCGATCAAAGAAGAGATCAACGCCATCCACGAACGGAACCTGCCGGTTCTCGTGGACGAGGCACACGGTACCCACTTTGCGTTTCATCCTGCACTGCCTCCGCCTGCCCTGGCCCTGGGGGCCGATGGGGTCGTGCAGTCCACCCATAAGACCGGGGGCAGCCTGACGCAGTCGAGCATGTGCCATTTGGGGCACGGCAGCCGGCTGACGGAGCACAGAGTCCGGGCCATGCTGCGCCTGGTTCAGTCGACCAGCCCGTCCTATGTCCTCATGGCTTCACTGGATATGGCCCGGAGGGAGATGGCCGTCCACGGTCATGCCGCCTGGGACGGAGCCATCGAGCTGGCGACCAAGGCGCGTCACCGCATTTCGGCCCTGTCGGGAATACGCATCCATGAGACCAGCGATCCGACCAAGCTAATCATCGACCTGCGGGGTCGCGGCTGGTTCGGCTTCCACGCAGCAGATGAACTCTGGTCCAGTGGCGTGGCTGTGGAGTCAGCAGGCCTGGGCTACGTGCTGGCCGTTCTGACACCTGGCGATACCTATGAGACTGTCTCCGTTCTGGAAGATGCCATTCGTAACCTTCCACAGGGACCCGGCGCCCCGCCGCCGCCTCCGGAGCCCCCTTGGCCCGACGTGGTCATGACGCCGCGGGACGCTTTCCTTGGCGAGACTGAGACCGTGCGGCTCGCGGACGCCCAAGGGCGGATCGCTGCGGAACTGGTGGCGCCATACCCGCCAGGGATTCCGGTGGTCGCACCAGGGGAGCGGCTCACGGCTGATGTGGTGGCTTACCTCCGCCACGCGGCGGCGACAGGCTGTCATCTCCAGGGGCCGGCTGATGCTACGCTGCACACCATCCAGGTGGTTAAGGAGTGACACCGCTTGGCGGTTTTCATAAGCTTCGAGGGGCTCGATGGCGCCGGGAAGGGCACGCAGCTGAAGCTGTTGCTCGAGTACCTGAAGGAAAAGGGTGTCGACTTCATCTTCACTCGCGAGCCCGGCGGAACAGAGGTGGCCGAGCGAATCCGTGACCTCGTCCTAAATCCCGTCAACAAGGGCATGTCCGTCATCACCGAAGCGCTGCTGTTCGCTGCTGCCCGAGCGGAACACGTCAACAAGCTGATTCGGCCAGCCCTGGAGGCCCGAAAGGTCGTTATCTGCGACCGCTTTGTCGACTCCAGCATGGTGTATCAGGCCTATGCCGGTGGTCTTCCCGTAGAGTTCGTGGCCCAGATTAACGATATGGCAACGGGGTCGCTGAAACCCCACCGGACCATTGTGCTCGACCTGGCGTCTAATGTGGCTCGTGCCCGCCGCGAAGCCGCTACCCCGCAGGACCGCATCGAGCAGAAGGACGAGTGGTACCATCAACAAGTGCGAGAAGGGTATCTGGAGTTGGCCAAAGCCGAGCCCAGACGCATCAAGGTAGTAGATGCTTCGGGCAGCGTCGAGTCGGTTCAGGAGCAAATCCGTCGCCTGGTTGACGAAGTGCTCCCCCGCCGGTAATCGAGCATTCACAGGATGGGGCAGAATGAAGGAGGTGGCCGTGGGTGAAACTGGTAGTAGCAGTCATACAGGATAAGGATACCCATCGGTTGTTGGGTGCGCTCACACAGGCCGGGTTCCGTTCCACGAAGCTGGCGAGCACCGGTGGCTTCTTGCGCGAGGGCAATACCACGCTGCTCGTTGGCGTAGACGACGAGCAGGTTGAGCGCGTCGTCGGACTGATCAAGACCACCTGCCGGGCACGGGAACAGCTGGTTACGCCCCTGTCGCCGATGGGCGGACCGGCCGACTCCTACATTCCCTATCCGGTGGAGATTCTCGTTGGCGGCGCCACCGTGTTTGTGCTCGACGTAGAGCGATTTGAAAAGTTCTAGGGGGCCAATGCTGTGAGTTGGGCGGCCATCATAGGGCAGCCGCTGGCGGTGCGCTTGCTCCGGCAGGCAGTCGCCACGGGCAAGGTGGCGCACGCCTACCTGTTCGTCGGACCAGATGGCGTCGGCAAACGCACCGTTGCTGTGGAGCTAGCCAGAGCGCTGAACTGCCAGGCGCCAGGGTCGGACGGGTCCGCCTGCGGTGCCTGCGCGTCATGCCGGAAGATCGCCTCTGAACCGCCGGTGCATCCGGACCTGCACATTGTGTCGCCTGACGGGCGGTTCCTCAAAACCGATCAAATGCGGGAGCTGCAGGCTGACATGTACGCCCGGCCAAACGAGGGCCGGGTGCGCGTGGCCGTCATCGACGGTGCCGACAAAATGAACCCCGAAGCGGGCAATCGCGTCCTCAAGCTAGTGGAAGAGCCGCCGGGGTATGCGATCCTGATTCTGCTCACCGAGAACCTCTCAGGTGTGCTTCCCACGCTGATCTCGCGGTGCCAGGTAGTGCATTTCACCCCCTTGAGCGCGGACGACGTAGCGCAGGCGCTCATCAGGCAACAAGACCTCCCTGCTCCGCAGGCCCGCCTGTTCGCCTCGCTATCCGGAGGCAGCATCGGGCGGGCTGCAGCTATGGCTCGAGACGAGTCGGTCCTGCAGCGGCGCGACCAGGCGGGCGATTTCTTGCAGAAATTGCCTGCACTCGATGACCTGGCCCTGCTGAGTCAGTCCGAAGCGCTCGAGAAAGAGAAAGAGCATCTGGGCGATTGGCTCGAAATGGTGACCGTGTGGTTGCGCGACGCCCTGCTGCTGTCCCAGACGGGCTCTGACAAGCTTGTCGTGAACGCAGACAAGCTGCCGGCGGTCGGTTCCCTCGCTCGCCAGCTCGGGCCTTCAGGCTTGCTGTCAATGCTGTCCGCCGTGACGGAAGCACGGGGGCAGATCCAGCGAAATGCGAACACAAGGCTTGTACTCGATATTCTCCTTCTGCGCATGGCAGGGGCGGCACAGGCGTAATGAGAAGAGTGGCCGCTCCTGGTACTTGCCGACATAACTTGCTTTTTCGGAACACGCGTGACTATACTCAGAAGCAGGTCCTGCAATGGTCAGGACCGGCGGGGAAGGAGGTGACCGAATGGTCCGGGTGGTTGGTGTAAGGTTTAAGACCGCCGGAAAGGTCTATTATTTTGACCCAGCCGACTTCGAAATCACAGCCGGTGGCAAAGTGGTAGTGGAGACGGCACGGGGCGTCGAGTTCGGCGAAGTCGCCGTCGGTCCGAAGGAAGTGCCCGAGGAGCAGGTGGTGCAGCCCTTGAAGAAGGTGCTGCGGCTGGGCACGGATCGTGACGAGATCGCCTTCGCCGAGAACAAGCGCAAGGAGCAAGAAGCATTCAGCAGCGCCCAGAAGCGTATCGAGTCGCATGCACTCGATATGAACCTGGTCGATGTGGAATATACGTTCGATGGATCCAAGGTGATCTTCTACTTCACAGCCGAGGGGCGCATCGACTTCCGCGAGCTGGTGCGTGATCTGGCCGGGGTCTTCCGAACTCGTATTGAGATGCGGCAGATTGGCGTTCGCGATGAAGCCAAGCTATTGGGCGGTATCGGGCCCTGCGGTCGCATACTCTGCTGTACAAGCTTCCTGGGCGATTTTGCCCCAGTGTCTATACGCATGGCAAAAGACCAGAACCTGTCCCTCAACCCGTCAAAGATTTCGGGTCTGTGCGGAAGGCTCATGTGCTGCCTGCGCTACGAGCAAGAAACTTACGATGCGGCCAAGAAGGATCCGACTCTGGCACCGGGATATGTCCCTCCCGCCGTGCCGGCAGAGGAGACTGTGCCGCTTGATGATCTAGAGGACCGGCCCGCGCCGCGGATTGTGGCCAGGCCGGACAGGGAGGCGGGCTTTGGCGCCCGCATTGCTCAGGCGCCTGTGCCGGCCGCCGAACGGCCGCTCCGGCGCGAGGAACGCCCGAGCCCCGTCGAGCGTGAACGGCGGAGTCCGCTCGTGGATCGCCCTGCCGGTGCCGACAGGCCCGCACCCAGTGACCGGCCGCAGGGCAGGGAGCGCCCCGCTCCGGTGCAGACTCCGGTCGCCGGCAGGCCCCAGGGCCAGCCGAAGGGTCCGCGCGAACGTCCCGCACAGGGTCAGGCCCAGGCTCAGCAGCCGGGTCAGGACAGGCGGGGAGCCCAGAGGCAGGGCCGGCAGCGCCCCCAGGGCGCCGAGGCTCAGCATCAGGGCCAGCAGGTTCAGCAGGGCCAACCCGGTCAGCAGCAGGGCCAGGGACGGCAGCGTCAGCAGCAGCAGCCCCGGCAGCCGCAGGGACAGCCAGGCCAGGGCCAGCAGCCCCAGCAGGGTCCGAAGGGCGGGCAACCTGGGGCCCAGGGCCAGCGGCCCGGCCGTGGACAGCGTCAGGGCGACCGCGCCGCAGTGGAACGGCCAGAACGGCCCCAGCCCGAGCGGAATGCAGCATCACCCGAGCGCCTTCCCGGCGAACGGCTAAGCGGCGAGCGTTTCCAGGGCCAGCAGCAGACCGACAAGCCCGAGGGCGGCTCCGGACAGTCCCGTAACCGTAACCACCGGCATCGCCGGCGTGGCGGTGGGGGTCCCAAGCCCGGCGGCACCGGCCCGACTGAGGGCGGGGGCCAGGAGTAACGGAGGAGAATAGCTATGGACCTGCGCCCCGGGGAACGTTTGGATGATCTTGGCCGAGGAGGTCTAAAGATCATTCAGCATCCGGGGCGCTTTCCTTTTGCCCTGGATGCGGTCTTGCTGGCTCACTATGCCACCGTCCGCCGCCATGACCGGGTGCTGGACCTTGGCACTGGCTGTGGTGTGGTGCCGCTACTGCTTTCTGCCCTCCATCCGGGGGCCCGGATCACCGGGTTGGAAATTCAGCCTGAAACGGCAGAAATGGCCGCGCGCAGCGTGCACCTCAATAGCTTGCACGAACGCGTGCAGATCGACTGCGGCGACTACAGAGAAGTGGACAAGCTGTATGGACACGGCGCCGTTGACGTCGTCAC
>Ga0196971_1001480_pt1 | contig 10442 bp, 5 predicted proteins | sample S1v_1013CmetaG_FD_148660 | JGI IMG/M metagenome (GOLD analysis project Ga0196971, IMG submission 148660) | Soil microbial communities from Anza Borrego desert, Southern California, United States - S1+v_10-13C | ecosystem: Environmental > Terrestrial > Soil > Desert | place: USA: California... | reverse complement strand
TAACACCGTTTAAACGATTGACTTCGGTCGCTGAGACTGTCACCGCGTCTAAGAACGTATTCTGAGCCGTAGTCAAATGTAAAGCGACATCAGTTGCGTGAGTAGAAACTTTACTATCTACATATTGTTTCGGTGCGGCTTCAAGAGCATTAACCGGGTCAGCGGGAAGAACTAACGCACCCGTCATCGTGTCACCGGCTTTACTAACTTTCAATCCGTCTTTAGTATCAACATACTGCTTGGTTGCAGCATGCAAAGCAACAGTAGGATCTGCGGATAAAGTCAGTGCTCCCGTTAACGTTCCACCGGCTTTAGCTAATTTACTATCAATCTGAGTCTGTACAGCGGAAGTAACACCAGATAACTGATTCACTTCTGTTGCGGAAACAGTAACAGCATCCAAGAAAGTATTTTGTGCGGTCGTTAAGTGGCGACCGTCGTCGTTAGCATGCGTCGATACCGTACTGTCCACATATTGCTTCGGTGCGGCTTCTAACGCTTCTGTCGGGTTACCAACCAGAGTTAATGCACCCGTCATCGTATCGCCGGTTTTACTCACCTTTAATGCATCTTGAGTGTCAGTATACTGTTTAGTAGCAGCATGTAAATTATTAGTAGGTCCACTGGCTAAAGTAAGAGAACCAGTTAAAGTACCACCACTTAAAGGTAACTTACTATTAATCTGAGTCTGAACATTACCAGTAATACCTTCGAGATGATTAATCTCAGTATGAGTTGCGGTGAGATTGTTAAAGAAGGTTCTTTCAGCAGGCTTTAAATGAAGACTAGTATTACTAGCGTGAGTTCCGATAGAACTATCGACGTACTGCTTAGTAGACGCTTCTAAATCTAACACAGGATCTGCGTGAAGAGTTAAAGTACCAGTAATCGTGCCACCGGTTTTATTTAACTTTTCGTTTAACCCTTCATCTACATAGTGTTTATTAGTTAAATGATAAGCCAAACTTGGAGGCGTGGAAAGAACCACTTGTCCATTAATAACACCACCGTCATTACTCCAACCTCCGGAAGCATAACCACCGTTCGACATTAATCTAATTTTCATAACTTGCTCCTGTAATAAGAATAGATTCACAGGATGATTTTTTAAAAGTATGCTATTTCGTAAAGTATAAAAATAAAAAACTTTAGAATTTTGTGAATTTCTTATACTGAGGAGCATTAGAATGCCCGTATCTCCTAATAATCTAGTAGACATTATTAACAAAAATAAGAGTAAACGACTTATTGCAACTAAGATTGTCGAAACTAATCCTAAAGTACTTCCTGTCTTATCCAAAGCGGTTCGTGATCCTTCCGTGAACGCGAATGTTGAAACGAATAAACTCAACATTAACCGTGCTATTTTGGAAGATATGTATAACCGGATTCGTTCGGTTAAACAGAATAACAAAAACATCATTAAATTATTCCCGGATATCGAATTAGCGATCCAAATTTTAGTAAGTTCGATTCTGTCTCCGAAGAAGATGACAGATATCCAATTGAACTATAAACTGAATAAAACGTTTAACATTAATCCGAACGTTTCTACTGACCTCTTAGAGACGATTAAGACGTATGTGAATGATAATTACGAACTGGAAGACAAGTTACCAGAAGTTGTTCGTGAAGCATTGTTTAACTCTGGTGCCTATCCGTTAGCAATTATTCCAGAGTCTTCGGTCGATGATGTTATTAACACAGATATTCTTCCTTCTTATTCCGTTGAAGAATTTAAGAAGAAAGTGGACCACGTTGTGGATAACTTAATCAGTCCGCGAAACATTCTGATGATTCCTAAAAAGGAAGTTCAATTAAGCGGAACCATCACTAAAGAAAATTTTGTTGACCATTTAGCATCGGAATCGTTCATTAACGTCACAGATAACGTTAACATCTTACAATTTAGTCGGATTAAAGACAAGATCAGTCATTCTCTTGTTAAGAATTCCTTAAAGAAAAATATTGCTATCTCTACTGAATCGTTAGAGAAAGTAAACTACATGGATATTTTCCGCACGAAAAATCACAGTGCCGGAAATAAAGATCTAGAGTTTATTAAGACTAAAGATACGACGCAACGGAAGACTATTGGTAAACCGATGGTCACTCGTATTCCTACTGAGTCTATCATTCCAGTGTTTATTCCTGGTAGTGAAACTGAACATATCGGTTACTTCGTATTACTGGACGAGTCTGGTAAGCCATTAAATACCGAAATTAAAGACGCTAATATCTCGCAGATCAATAATCTGTTACAACAAAATACGCAAGCTAATCTGTCTCCTGTTCAAAAAGCCTATAACAGTTTAGTCAATGACACGACTAACGGGGTAAATGTAAATGAACTGTATGAGATGTATAAAGATGTGCTTGAAAAGCAATTATATACCTCGATCAAGAATAGTCTCTATGGTAACAATGCAGAGATTGCCAATAAGAATGATATTTACTTCTTGATGTTCTCCCGAGCGTTAGCCGATCAAAAGACCAATCTTCTTTTCATTCCTAAAGAGTTAGTGGTGTACTTTGCGTTCCAATATAACGAATTAGGTATTGGTAAAACGCTGTTAGAGAATCTTTCTGTTCTGACCAGTCTTAGAGCTATTCTGTTGTTTGCGAAAGTGATGGCGCACGCTAAGCAATCGATCGACGTGACCAAAGTGAATATCTCTTTGGACCCGAATGATCCTGATCCTGAAAAGACGATTGAACAGATTCAAGATTCCGTTCTCAAACTGAGACAAAATTACTTCCCATTAGGGATTAGTAATCCGGTTGATTTGTTGAACTGGATTCAAAAAGCTGGTTTACAATTCGCTTACGAAAACAACCCGCTAATTCCTAATGTCAAAATTGATTTTGAAAATGCTAATCTTCAACACACTGTTCCTAATACGGAACTAGAAGAAGATTTACGTAAACAAACCATCATTGCGTTGGGCATGCCTCCAGAAACCGTCGACAATGGTTTCTCTCCTGAATTTGCTACGACTGTAGTCAATAATAACATTCTTCTCTCTAAACGTGTTTCTGTTTATCAGAAGACGCTGGTAAAACATCTTTCTAAATTCCATTCGGTAGTAATGTACAACGATGAGGATTTAAGAAATAAGTTAAGAGAGAAAATTACTACTAATCTGGCAGAGTTCAAAGATACTCTCGAAGAAGATGAGAAAGCATTACTAGAGAAAGATAAAGCTAAGTTTATCGAATACTATATCGATAAAATCTCTGAAAACTTGTTCGTTGAGTTACCGAAACCTGAGAACACGAATATCGCTAATCTTGCTGCTGAGTACGATATTTATAAAGAGAATCTTGAGAAGGTTCTTGATTCGGTTATTTCGGCAGATATCTTTAGCGAAAATATTGCTGGTGAAGTTAGCAACCATATCGATACGATTAAGAATATCTATAAACATCATCTGTTAAGAAACTGGATGAACCAGAATAACTTCTATCCGGAAGTCCTGGAAATGATTGGTACAAATGAAGAAGAAACAGAAAACATGTTAACGGTGATTTCTGAACATCTGACTGGTACGATGAAGACCACTGATAAATTGCTTAACGTCATGAAGAAGTTTAAAGCTGCTGTGAACAAAGATTTGGAAGGAGTTGATGGCGCTGGAGCTAGTTCTTCGTCTTCTAGTTCTTCTTCCTCGTCTGACGATAGTGGCGGAGATGACGGACTGGGTGACTTAGGTGATGGCTTAGGGGATATTGTTGGTAAGGGTGATGAAGATTTATCATTCCTTAGCAGAACTGAACCGAAAGATCCTCAGAAGTAAAAAAAAAGATACTCCTCCTAGGGAACACCTAGGAGGAGTTTTCGTCCATTTAGAAGAAGATGGGATTGTTGTCGTTATCTCCCCACCAATGTAACACGATGTACGCCGCAATCTCCAGAAGGTCGTTTGATCTGAATATAGGCGTAGCAGCCAGACCTATCAAAATACTATAGCGTATTTCAGAAATCTCGTTCACAGCAACAGAGCACGGACGAAGCATACTCACTCTCAAAGCAGGACTGTGAATGACTGATCTCTCTAAGATAGCTTTGATAACTTGTGATATCTTATCACGGTTAGCTAAAGCAAAAGCTATGTTGATATAATCAGGATTTGCCATTTTGTTTTCCTAAAAAAGAAATACAAGTTACGGGATGTTAGTCCCGTAACTTGTTTAATTATTAAGCAATTTTCTTAATGAACAGTTGTTTGTCGGCATTCACCATGAACTTAAAGATGCTCTTGTCCATAGTAACAAGGATAAATTCTTGTTTACCAACTTTAGCAACCACTTCCGAAGCCAAGCTATTGAGGAAAACATTTACCACCACGTCTTCGACTTGAACAAACTGATTTGTCAATTCATCCAAACCAGTTTCAAGAACATGCTTGTCCAGATATGCAACAGCAACAGGTTCAGGAATCAGACTGGTGTTTTCAGCTTTCTCGATACTATTGAGTGCAACTTTAATCTCAGTAATATACTTATCGAGGTATTCGATCAGGTTGTCTTCCAGATCTTCTTCATTGTTACGAATAACTTTCAGCAGATCATTGAAGTCCGTATGGAACGATTCGATATTAATAGTGTTAGTCGCGTTAACAGCAAGGAAATCATTGATTGCATCCGTCAACATTGTGTTGAAAGAATTCATCAGATTGATTTGGTACTTGTCGTTTAGCTTGGAATAGTTACTCTTGAACGCCTTGTACAACGCTTTGATATCTCCAGTGACGAAGCTATCAATCAACTCGTTCATATTCGTTTTATAGAAGATGTTATTGACGATATAATTTCTCGCCGTTACCATCTTCGTGTCAGGTGTTTCATGTGCCTTCTCAATGATACACTCGACAATCTCTTCCAAGCAATCACATGCGATGTGACTTTCGACAAAGTTAACATTATTTGCCTTGACCGCGTCGGTAAATACGTTAAGCTTGAACTTTTCATTACCGGTGAATTTATGCAACACCGGCTTCACACTAAACAGAACAGTACCGACAACTTCTTCAACAACTTCGGTTTGTTGCTGTTGTGATTGAAAAGTTTGATAACGATTGCTGCTTTCTTGACTCATTGTTTCCGCAGCAGTATTCGGCTGACTAAAACGACCTTGCGGCATCACTGCTTGATTCATGCCAGGTTGATTCATAACACCGCTCGGATATTGTACAGGTACCATACCAGGATTCATCGGCATAGTCGGACCACCATACGTTGCCATTACACCTTGTTGTTGCGGTTGTCCTTGAATTTGGACAGGCATCATCCCTTGCGCTGTCATCAACATCGGACCTTGAGCAGTCATTACGACAGTAGGCGTCGGTTGTTGCATTTGCGGTTGCTGTACTTGTTGATTAGGATACATAGCTACTTGACCAGTATGTGGGTTTACATAACGCATTGAATTTACTCCTTTTTGTCAGTCATTGTTCGTTAATCGTCGTCCGCGTCGTCCATGGTATCATCGTCGTCGGTGTCTTCATCACTAGGATTATCCCTAGTAAGATCTTCACCGGCAGCAAGATCAACAATCATATCCAAGGCCAAATCGTCACGATCTTCGATATCATCAGAAACAGCAATATTAGCTAGCAGCCGATCCGTTTGTTCAATGATGTCATTGTACTCCGGATGCGGTAAAATAGTTCCAGTTGTATAGTCAATATTTACGTAAGGATTGGCACGAATAAGCGGCGTCGGATTCTTCTTACTCAAACCAAGAATACTACCTACCGTTGCCATACTCGCTACAATCTTTTTCCGTTCTGACGTATTCACATCTGGATTGTTAATATTAATAAAGTCGGACTCTTGTTGTACGACCATACTAGTATTCTTAAAGTAGAGATGATCTCCACTATACTCAATACTACCCACGTATTGCTTTTCTTTCTTCAAGCTAAAGATAGCCCGCGTCACGAAATATTTCTTGAATGTCTTATCGACTACTTTACTATCAAGTTTTTCGCCATTTTTACGTAGTTCTTCTTTGTTAATGTCTAATACAATTCGTGTGATTCTCGATGTTAAATGAGACAACACGAACGATTCGACTTCATAAGTTTTGTTGTAATAAAGACTTCTGGATTCATTATTCATGATCCAGCTATTAAAGTTCTTAAAGATAGTAACTAACAACTCCATCAAGTTACTTGCATCGATTTTAATATCCCGAAGCTTGTTAACGGTGATAGTATCAAAGTTACTATTGAGATCATTAAAGTGTGCGCTAATTTTCTCATTAAGATAAGATAGACCGTGATTACCAGAGTGGATAATTTCACCCAGCAATCTTCTCCACACCACGACGTTATCGAGTTCATCGATGGTAATCGTTTCAGGGAAGTTGTCCAAAATGTAGTACATGTTACCGAGACAGTACAATACTTCTTCCGTGTACTTGTCTTCGTCAACCAAGAACTTAATGTTCGTTGGCTGATATAAGTGTTTGTTCTTAATATAACCTTGCGGCGGATTGCCGGTAGTACTAAACACTACTTTGTCGTTCTTATGATAGTCGTATACAGGCTTTGGTACAAAACCAAGAAGCATCTGCATCGTATTTGTATAGCCGTAATTGGCGAGAAGATAATGCATGACGGTGGTGTTTGCCTTCGTCGTATCTTCTAGCTTTTTAACTTGATTTTTGTAAAGTTCCGTATTAACCAAAGGAACTCGATGGTAATTGTTGTTAATCTTTACGCTAAAATAGCTTCGGCTAAAACTATACTTAGCAGTCAGAATGTTAATAAAGACAATCTTGTCACCGATACTGACCACTTTGTCAGAGAGCACCGGCATCACAAGAAACTTATTTCCACTCAGATGGATAATGTTACCTTTGGACAGGTACGGAATATAGAAGTAATGTTCACGAATCTGTTCTTCATCTCCGTATTGGAACATGAATTTTACCAGATAAATATCGTTTTCTGCAATATCATGGACAACTTTACTGGTTTTGTTGAAGAGAAATTTGATCTCTTCCTTGGGAGACATTTCTTTGTATCCCAGATATTTCAGATGCGTATTGGTCTTACTACTGCAACTATACTTAATAAAGTTATCGATGTAATTGATGGCTTTGTTGATCCGATGGAAGCAAAGACCTTCGACTACTTGTCTGTTAAACTTGGGTGTCTTATTCGCAATGAAATTTGCTAGTGTCTTCATAACCGTCACCTAGAAATTGACACTAATGGTATGTTGCATACCAGATATATGTGAATGAATTAATGCTATTTCGAACTTGTTGCGCACAAAACCTCCCTATATTCTTTTTTAAGTTGTGGTACTTCTAATTCATGGTCTTGTGGGTTAGTGAAAATGTTTCTTCACGTTATCCTCCATGGGTTGAACATATAACAAAGCATGAGGCTTGGATTATTTTTTACAAACACTAGGGCGAGTGATCGCCCTAGTGTCTATTTCGCACTTGATACTTTCGAATAAATAAGGAAGCCAGTAGCTAATACACCAGCGACTGCACCAACAGTTTTCAAACCTTCTACAAAAGAATCGCGTTGATACTTAGACTCTTCATAATCCGATTTGATAAGATGTGTCCTTCTATCAATATCATAACGGAAAGATTCAAAGTCTCGTTTCTCTCTGGTAGTTCTAATTTCATCTTCAGTTTTAATTCTTTCTAAATGACGTTTTTCACGAAGGGTTTCTTTCTCTTCTTTCGATTTGATTGCTTCAAGATTGACTTTGATTTCACTACGAAGTTTCTCTAGCTCGGTTAAGTATTCACCTTTCCTTACTTCTTGATCTTTCGTAATTAATTCATACAGCGCTTTCAACTCCAAGCTTTCATTCATCTTGTCAATCTTGGTAGACTCAAGTTCAGTCTTAGCAATCTCAACACTATCTTTATATTGCACTTTAATATCTGCACCGATATTAGCTTCTTCAATGCTTCTATACACATATTTATTGCTATCGAGTTCATCTAGCTTACACACAATATCATTATGTGTTTTACCTTCCGCATCGACAGTGATCATGTAAAGACCATTAACAAGATTATGGTTCTTTAGCTTACTAATCTTCTTTACAGTACCAGCAATATTAATATACCTATCAGCGATCTTATCTTCATTATCCACAATGTAACAAGTGAAACTATTCTTTCTCACATCGTTATGAATATCACGATTAGAAAGCACAGCGTTAGTGGTTTCAGGATGATCTGCTGCTTGAACGATGTTATCAAGAGTAATTACTAGCTCTTGATTCATCAGGTATAAGCTATTAGTCTTATCTCTTAGAAATTCAGTCTCGCTAATCTCAATCATCGTTGCAATCTTTAGACTGTTAGATTGTGAAAGAGCGTTAAAGAATTTCGTTTCGGACCATTTATCAGCGGCATACTTAATGACTTCCTTCATCTCTTCGATGTTAGGAGCATTTCTATTTTTAAAGCGATCGACTAATGATTCAAGATAATTCACACAACCGGTGATATTTTGTATCGACTTAGGTGTATTAAGTGTATGAATATTCATGATCACAATCTTACCTTTGAAATCTTCCAAATGGTCATTTTCAATCGGTACGAATGTCTTTCGAAATTCATTTTCATTAACAACAGTGAGATTGTAATTCGAGAAGTTAAGAAACAACGTGATAGGACCGATAAAAAGGTCATTCGCAGACACTTCAATATTGCCGTTGCGAATTACAGCTTCACTAAAACTTCTGCCTGATATTGCTTTGTTATACGTGACAATCTCATCGTTCTTATTGATACCATTTCCGAACGTAACTTCTTTTCGATGATTGATTTCGATGAAATCCAAAATCGGAATATAGTTACTAAACTCTGACGTAATGAATGCGGTCCTGTTTGCGTTATCACCGTTGAAGTAAATGTTGCCGTGATCACTCAGGTACATGCCAATAACTCTATTGTTTAATTGTAATGTCTTAAGCATTTTTATTAGCCTCTTGAATTGCAGAACAAGTTATATATATGTTATTATATATACTTCAGATACAGCTTAAAACGCGCTACAAACGTTTTATTATTTCTGGACATAGAAAGTTACAAAGAGACCTCTAGGATTGCTCCTAGAGGTCTCTATTAAGGCTTAGACGTTAATCTAAGATATATTGTTATTACACTTGATTGAAGTTGACTGCAACTTTGCCAGTAACTTCCGGCAGCTTGCTGACATTCAGCACGGTCATGATCGGCAGGTTCACGTTATGCAGGAAACGCGGAGCCACGATCAGTTCCTTACTGACTTGTCCGTCACGGGACACCGGCATCACAACAGTCAGTTCCGGGCTGTACAGCATGTTACCAAAGTTCAGCGGATTGATTGCAGTGTTACGCGATGCATCAAACACACCGAAGGACAGGAAGATCTTGCCTTCAACGCGCTTGTCCAGCGTCGACACCACCTTGACATCAAACGTATCGCCGAGGGTACGGAGATCGCCATCAGCCATGATGTAGTTATAGATCACCGGATCGGTACCAACGATAACGGTCGGCTTAAAGCCAGTGTTACCAGTCAGCACAGAAGCAGCAGCCTTGTACTCGGATTGACGATACATTTCGTTTGCATAGAAACGGATCTTCTCAACGATAGCAGCACGGATATCCTTGATCTTCTCATGGGACTTCAGACTGTCGACGGTGTCAGACAGATCCAGATTCTCTTGGAAGAACACAGGCTTAACATAGAAGTGACCGATAGCAGCCATTTCCGGCAGTTCGCCATTAGCATCAGCAACAGCATTGTACGAAGCCAGAGCAGTCTGTGCTTTCAGCAGTGCGCCAACTGCTTCATTGCTAACACGGATACCAGTGGTGGTGATCAGGGTTTGCAGAGCAGAGTTGTCATCGGAACCAGCATTGATAGCAGGCATAATGACCGACATCGGCGAACGATACGGCACAGCGATCGCGCGGAATTCTTGTTGGGAATCCAGCAGTTGACCGCGTTGACGGATGTTGCTGTTAGCACGGAAAGCAGTCAGCGTGTAGCCGATGATTTCCGCACTAGCCAGCTTCTCAGCCATAGCATCGAAAGCAGCGCCAGTAACCAGTTGGTTAGCAGCATTACGCATCGTGACCAGGCTCAGCGAACCACGGGACACCGAAGCATCACCCTTATCGAGCACCACGCTACCATTGATAGCCAGTTGCACGCGAACCTTGTGGTTTGCGAGTTCTGCCAGAGCAGTAACCGGAGCGCCAGAAACAGTGGTCAGCTTGTTATCCAGAACAACACCATCGGTATCCATTGCCAGGATCATACGACGGTTGTTACCTTGCGGAGCATACGTAAACGTAGCAGCCGGGAGGTTATCGGTCCACAGACGAACAACGTTGGTATTGGTGCCATCGGTTACACGAACGAACACCGACTCCAGCTTGATGAAGGTGTCGAGCGAATCGGACG
>Ga0196971_1001479_pt1 | contig 10447 bp, 8 predicted proteins | sample S1v_1013CmetaG_FD_148660 | JGI IMG/M metagenome (GOLD analysis project Ga0196971, IMG submission 148660) | Soil microbial communities from Anza Borrego desert, Southern California, United States - S1+v_10-13C | ecosystem: Environmental > Terrestrial > Soil > Desert | place: USA: California... | reverse complement strand
TTACCCTGAACAACCACACCGAGCCCGGGTGGATGGACTCGGTCGCCTGGCCGCCGGTGGCAGAGCGCCACTGGACCCGGGGCGATGTCATTGAGCTTTTGGATCTGGCACCGGAGTTTGACCGGCGGCGGGCCGAGGTGGCCAGCCTGCGCTTCGCCGTGGAGCATTTCTGGGCCCCGCCGGCCCGGGACATGTGGCTCCAGCACGGGCAGAAGGCCTATGAGTTTTGGATTTCTGTGCTGACATCGCCCTTGCCCTTGCACGGCTCCAACCCCGGCCTGGGGCACAGCTTCAACCTGATGGTGCTGCAGCGGGCCCGGCGGGACGCGGCCGAGTACCTCGGCGAACTGGCGGGGCGGTACCCGCAGGCGCCTTCGCTGAAGGCGGCTTCTGAGCAATACGCAGGAGTAGCTGCCACCGTTGAAGAGGCTGCCCGGACGCTGCCCTTCCCGGGCAACGAGGGGCTGGAGAATCCAGAGACGAAACAGAGCCTCGCCGACTGCCTGCGCCGGGCGCTGGCAGCCGAACGAAGCGGCGTCGATGAGATCGAAAAGGCGTTAAGGGCGTTGCGGTAGGGGGCATCGACGGGGGTGGCAACGGAATGAGCCTGGAGGAGACGCTGAAGGCCAGAGAGGCCAGGGTGAGGGAGGGCGGCGCGCCCAAATACCACGAACAGGCCCGCGAGCGGGGCAAGCTGTTTGCCCGGGAGCGCATTCGCCTGTTGGTGGACGAGGGTTCGTTCGTGGAGGATGGCCTCTTCGCCAACTGCGAGGCGGGGGATCTGCCTGCCGACGGGGTGGTGACGGGGCTGGGCCGGGTAGATGGGCGGCCCGTGGCCATGATGGCCAACGACTCGACCGTGAAGGCGGGCTCGTGGGGCGCCCGCACGGTGGAGAAGATCCTGCGGATTCAGGAGACGGCCGAGCGGCTGCGGCTCCCCCTGTTCTACCTGGTGGATTCCGCCGGAGCCCGCATTACGGATCAGGTGGAGATGTTCCCCGGGCGGCGGCATGCCGGGCGCATCTTCTACAACGAGGTGCAGCTAAGCGGCCTGATTCCCCAGATCTGTCTGCTGTTTGGACCCAGCGCCGCCGGCGGGGCGTATATTCCGGCGTTCTGCGACGTGGTCTTCATGGTGGACGGCAACGCATCGATGTATCTGGGCTCGCCGCGCATGGCGGAGATGGTGATCGGCGAGAAGGTCACGCTCGAAGAGATGGGCGGGGCCCGCATGCATTGCAGCGTATCCGGCTGCGGGGACGTGCTCTGCAAGACCGAAGAAGAGGCCATCGCCCTCGCCCGGCGCTACCTGACCTACTTCCCGCAGCATTGCGGGGCGTCGCCCGCATCGGCAGAGCCGGCGTCGCCGGCTGACGGCCGGGAACTGGCCGAGATTGTGCCCAGCAACCAGAACGCCCCGTTCCAGATGTACGAGTTCATCGACCGGGTGGTGGACGCGGGCTCCTTCTTCGAGATCAAGAAGCTCTTCGCACCGGAGCTGATCACCGGCTTCGCCCGCATCGGCGGGCGGGCGGTGGGCGTGGTGGCCAACCAGCCTCGGGTGAAGGGCGGCGTGCTGTTCGTGGACTCTGCCGACAAGGCGGCCCGGTTCGTCTCGCTTTGCGACGCTTTCGGGATTCCTCTGCTCTTCCTCTCCGATGTGCCGGGCTTCATGATCGGCACGGCCGTCGAGCGGCAGGGAATCATCCGCCACGGGGCCAAGATGATCGCTGCCATCAGCGAGGCGCAGGTACCCAAGATCTGCGTGGTTGTCCGGAAGGCGTACGGCGCCGGGCTCTACGCCATGGCCGGCCCGGCGTTCGAGCCGGACTGCACCCTGGCGCTGCCCACGGCGAGCATCGCCGTCATGGGGCCTGAAGCGGCGGTGAACGCGGTCTTCGCCAACAAGATCGGCGAGAAACCCGAAGCAGAGCGCCCCGCCTTTGTGGAGCGGCTGCGGGAGGAGTACCGGAAAGACATCGACATCTACCGGCTCGCGTCGGAACTCACTGTGGATGCGATCGTTCCCTTCGAGCGGCTCCGGGCCGAGCTGGAGGTGCGTCTGGACCTGTACGCAGGCAGGCAGACGGAGCGGAAACCCAAGAAACACGGCGTTACGCCTGTGTAAGCAAAGAAGCCCGCCGGGAATTATTACCCGGCGGGCTTGTCCATTAGCTCTTGGAGGTCAGAATCTGGAGAATGGTACCGGCCTTGACCCGTTCGTAGAGCTTCTGGACCTCGTCGTTCGTCAGGCGGATACAGCCGTTGGAGGCCCACCAGCCGATCTTGCTGTTGTCGTTGGTGCCGTGAATGCCCCAGACTTCAGCGTTGTCGCCGGAGTAGACGGAGAAGCCGAGCCACCGGGTGCCCAGCGGATTGCGAGGGTCGCCGCCGGGTATGTTGTCCTTGAAGTAGGCTGGGTTCACCTTCTTGTTGGCGATGGTGAACTGACCGAGGGGCGTCATCTGGTTCTTGGCCTGGTTGTCGGCCGTAATGGGCGGGGCGTCGATATGCAGCCCGGTGGTCACCCGAGAGGTCTGCAGCAGCTTGCCCTCTTCATAGTACCAGAGGACGTTGAGGAACCGGTCCACCACAATGGAGGTCGGGGCGGGAAGATTGGCCGGGTCGGGTGCCACCAGGGCATAGTAGTCGGCGGGCACCAGGCCCTTTGCCATATCCAGCTTCCAGGCCTGGTAATTGGGTTCGCCGCCTGCGCTCGCGGTCACCTGTCCGCCCGGTATATTCGCCTTCGCCGGTTCTCCGCGGACTGGCTGCGTGCGGTAGAGGACCAGCACTCGCCTGGCCCACGGCAGGTCGGTTACGGCCATGTTGAAGTTGAGCACCGTGACAGGCTCGCCCACCTGGTTGGGTGCATCGATGGGACCAGTGACCAGCGCAACCTTGCGCTCGTTGTTCTCTGCGGCGCCTACGGCTACCCGCTCCGGCTTCGTATCTCCGTCCAGGTCCCCGGCATCGAGGAAGCGCTCCGCCGTGAAGGAGAGCTTGGTGGTCTTCGCCTCTTCGCCGGCGTCGCTGAAGAAGCGGCCCGCCAGCCAGTTCAGACCGAAGTACGCCCCGACGATCAGGGCAAGCAGAACCACTGCCGCGGCAATGCGGCGACTACGATACTCCTTACGGCGCGCCTCGCGACGCCGCTGTGCTACCGATAAAGTGGGCGTTCGGTGAGGTGTGCCAGCCACAGATCGTCCCTCCCAGGCGGGTCTCTACCCACATTATACCTCATGCGAATCATTCGTGTTTAGGCAGTTGTAAGACGTGTCGGTCCCCATCTCCGTTGCACCGGCGTGCAGGAGGAGCTAACCGGCAGCTAGAATATCCTTCAGAAAGAAGGTCTGTAAAACATTACATGTACGAAGGAGAGGGTCCAGACTGACTGTCAAGATTGTCACCGACAGCACTTGCGGCCTGTCGCCTGAGCTCTGCCGGGCGCTGGAGATCACCGTGGTGACGGCGCCCGTTCATTTCGGCATGGATACGTTCATGGAGGGTGTCGACCCCACCGCAGAGTTCTACCGTCGCCTGCAGACCGCCGATGTGCCGCCGACCACCTCGACTCCGTCGCCGGGCGACTTCCTTCGGACCTATGAGCGCCTGGCCAATGAGGCGACGGCCATTGTCTCCATTCACCTGATGGAGACCAAGTCGACGCTGATCAACGTGGCGCGCATGGCGGCGGACATGCTGCCCCATGTGGACATTCACGTGGTCGACTCACGGACCACCACCCTGGGCCTGGGCCTTCTGACGCTGGTGGCTGCGCGGGGCGCCAAGACGGGGAAAGCGGCTACGGAGATTGTGACCCACCTGGAGCGGCGGATCGCCGACGTGCACGTTCACGCAGCCATTCGGGAACTGACGCAGTTGCGCCGCAGCGGGCGGGTCTCGCTTGGTCAGGCGCTGGTGGCAGGCGTGTTGGGCATACGCCCCATTCTCTACATTGGCCAGGGCATGGCCGAAGTGGTGGACAAGGTCCGGGGCTGGCCGCGAGCCGTGGAGCGGATGGTGGAGATGGCTGCGGAGAAGGCCGGGCAGGCCCGGGTCGCCCTTGCCGTGGTGCACACCAACGCCGAGGAAGAGGCCCATCAGCTGCTGGAGGCCGTCCGCGAGCGCTTCAACACGGTGGAGACGTTCATTGCCGATGCCGGGAGTGCCATGGCCACCCATGCGGGGCCGGGCGCCCTGGGAATCGTGACGATGGAAGTGGACTGAAGGCAGAAAGCCGGGCGCGTACCGCCCGGCTTTGTCGCGCCTACTCCTCCGGCGGAGCGAGGACAACTCTGCCCACGGGGCCCAGGAGCGTGGACGAGATGTCCGACCAGTTGGGCCAGGGCAGTTCCAGCGACCAGGAGACCGCTACGTACAGGCTCAAGCCGGCCAGGAGCCCAACTACCCAACGCTCGGTCCGGCGCCCCTGCCGCGGCCTCAGCAGCGTTGGCAGGTCGACCACAGCCCAGATCAGCAAGAAGATCAGCGTGCAACTCCACAGGGTTTTCCCACTCATGGACCGCCACCACCCCCTTTCTCTTGCCGGCGGTATTCCGCAGGGGGGAAGACCGCCGCCTTGTTGGTCTTGCCGCCCCCGCTGATGCGAATGCTGGCATGGTAGCGGACCACCAGGTCGGGAAAGCGTTCACGCCAGTTGCGTTTCATGGTTGACCAGCGAGCCGGCTGAGTCCGGTGGATGGCGCGCCCGAACCCAAACACGTCGGAGCGCAGGGACTGGGCCTGTTCCAGAGTGTCCGCCAGTTGCCTGACCAGGGTCTGGGCAGTGTTATGCTCCATTTGGCGGATGACCTCGGGCTTGGCCAGGTCGATCGGAGCCATCGTCTCCACAATCACGCCTTCGCCGTAGGTGAGGACATCGACCGCCAGCCGCCCCTGCTCGGTGGTTGGCCTGACGTCCATGTCCTCGTAACGCAGTTCCACTGTCGCCAGGGGCTTGCGACCGTTGCCTGAGGGCAGGGGCACCTGCAGCAGGTGGGGAGTGGGGCGAAGCTGGCGCCCGCGTATCCACATAACGACCCGCGCTGCGTCGCGGCCGAGGAAGCCGACCAATCGGTCTTGCTGCAGCGCAGCCACACCAATGGCTCGGATCTGGAGTTCCGACGGGGCCTCGGGGACGGCAGCGGCCGCTTCAACTACGTCGATGGCCGGCATGGCCGGGTCGATGCCCTGGTCGTTGAGGGTAGTCAGCACGTCGGAAAGGTTGGCGGGAATGGTGCCGACGAACGTGGGCATCTCCCGCAGGACTTCGCCCAGGGTGGCTTCCAGCGCAGGCCGTGAGGCCCAGATGCGACCAGCTTCGCCCCGGCAGATCAGCATGGTCACTCGCCCCCGGGGCTCCCGCTGCCGGGCAAAGAAAGAGAGATAAGGCCCGATTCCCTGTCTTGCGAGATCCTCGCCGAGAACGACCGCCTGCATGTGGCCCCAGAAGAGGCGCCGCGGAACAGCTTCCTGAACGCTCCGGAGAGCGCTGCCCACGGTATCGCCTTCGCCCGCCATGACGTAGGGCGGCTGGCGCCCCGCCCCACCGGATCCGCCCGGGCCCGGGGAAGCGGCGGGGACCACCAGCTGAATGGCCAGGCGCACCCTGCCTTCGGGGGTCAGGTCAAGCGTGGCCGTGTTCACGTAGGCCACATCGTTCACTTCGATGCGGTCCCAGCACCCGGTGAGCAGGTGAAGGAGGACGGCCAGCAGCGCAACGGATGCGAAAACGCGCTTCATCGGGAACCGAGGGAGCGCCGGTCCCCCACCAGGAGTCCAGCACCTATGCAGATCAACGGAACGCCCACCTCCACGAATGGTGCATAGAGGGGAAGCACGTGAGCAAGCCAATCAGACATTTGGGTGACATGCTCAAACATGGCAACGGCGAGGACGAGCATCAGAGCCGCAGCGGGAAACGCCAGGACGCTGGCACGACCCAGGTTCAGGGACTGGCGGATGGTCTCGCAGGTGACATAGTGGAAGACGCTGAGCTTGACGAAGTTGTCGGCCACCCACACGATGATCAGCAAGGGTTCGATACGCTCCAGAAAGTCCCCGATGCTGATCATGCGTGCCACCACCAGCGTGGGCAGGCTGAGGCGGGGAACCACCGGACCGAAGTTGGCCTGGGCCATTGCCGAGCCAAACGACAGGACCAGCACGATCCAGATACAGGCGTACGCCAGGGCAACCGGACCCTTGCGGGGCTGCTTGAGACGGGGCCAGAGGAACGCGATCAGGACTAGCTCGCCGAACCATGCTACCGGAATAATGCTTGCGCGGAGCACCGGTCCCGGACCGTGCTCCAGAACGGGCTGCAGGTGACGGAAGTCTGCATCTCGAGTGGCAAGCAAGAGGATAATCACGATAAACACGTTATTGATGGGTATCATGATCTCGGCGCAGCGCCCAAGGGCAGAGAGCCCGTTGCGAGAGATCCAGGCCACAGCCACAACCTGCAGCAGGAGGATCACCGTCAGCGGGGTCAGTGGGAGCATGGTTGACGACAGCACTTCGCCAAACTCCCGCAGGACAACAGCCGCCGTGTGAAGGCACCATCCTGCGAAAAGGATCCCAAGGGCGCCGCCCACCCAGGGTCCCAGCGCCTCACGCCCTACCTCGATGAAGGTCCTCTGGGGCCAGCGCCGCAGCATGGGCCGAAAAATGGCGATCAGGATCAGCACCACCACCGGGGCCAGAATGGGAGCCATCCACCCATCGCGCCCCGCAGTGGTTCCCACCAGACCGGGCACGAAGAGCACGGCGGTGGCGTTCACCACAGGCAGGGCCAGAAGGAATAGCTGAATGGGGCTGACCTGCTCGTTCACTACATGTCACTCCCGTTCCGTCCGGTGGGCCCCAGGCCATACTCCACCCGTGCGGTCGCATCCCGCCGGGCCGTCTGTGGCCGCCGCCTCTGCTGCCAGCGTGGTGCCCGCAGGAAGACGTCGAGCAGTCCCTGTGGCGACCAGGCCGACCACGGTGAGAGATAGGGCATGCCGAACGACGACAGCGAAGCGACGTGGATCATCAGGAAGATCAGCCCTATGGTAACGCCGTAAAGGCCCAAACTGCCCGCGGCTATCAGCAGGGGAAAGCGGAGAATGCGAAGGGTGATGGCACCGCTGAAGCGTGGCATGGTAAACGATGCGATGCCCGTGGTACTGACCACAATGACCACCGGAGCCGATACGATGCCTGCCCGCACGGCTGCCTCGCCAATGACCAGAGCGCCCACAATGGAGACAGCTTGACCGATCGCCTTGGGGAGCCGCAGTCCGGCCTCCCGGAGAGCCTCGAAGGAGGTCTCCATCAAGAGAATCTCAATAAGAGCGGGAAAGGGAATGCCCTCACGGGCCCGAGCGATGGTCATGGCAAGGGCTGTGGGGACCAGTTCCTGGTGGTAGGTCATGACGGCCACATAGAGCGAGGGGAGCAGCAGCGACAGACTGGCGAAGAAGAAACGAAGCAGGCGAACGAGGCTGGCGATCCAATAGCGCTCGTAGTAGTCTTCACTGGTCTGCAGAAAGACCCCGAACCCAATCGGGGCGACCAGGGCCGTGGGGCTGCCGGAAGCCAGAATGGCGAACCGTCCTTCGAGGATATGACCTGCCACCACGTCGGGCCGCTGTGTGTCCAGAAGTTGAGGGAAAGGCGACCAGGGATTATCTTCGATGAGCTCCTCCAGCGTGCTGGTGTCAAGGACCGAGTCGACGTCAATGCGCTGCAGCCTGCTGCGGGCTTCTGCGATGGTCTGCTCCCTGGCCAGCCCCTGAAGATAAACCAGGACCACCTTGGTGTGCGTGACGGTGCCCAGCGTCATGGGTTCGAGCCGCAGGTTTGGCGTGCGGACGATGCGGCGTAGGAGGGAGAGATTGGTGCGGAGGTCTTCGATGAACCCTTCCTTGGGGCCCCGCACGCTGGTCTCTCCTTCGGGTTCGGTGACGGCCCGCGTTGGATACGCCTGAATCTGAAAGGCCCGGGCCACCGTGAGGCCTTCCTGGAACAGGACAAGGGCTCCATCGAGAATCTGCTGCGCCACCTCGCCCAGGGTGGAGAGGGCGGTGCCGCCGGGAGCAGGCAATTCGGGCGTGCCGGCGGGCCCCCCTGATTCCAGAACAAGCGTCTGGAGTACATCCCGGTCCAACCGGCTGCCGTCGATGAGGCCGTCGAGATAGGCCGTGATCACCATTGGCCCGCCCGGAGCATCAACTTCGCGGAAAAACAGGTCCGCCGGGCTGCCGAAGACCTGCTGCAGCCGCGCCTTGTTCTGCTTCACCACAGGGCTAACCGGTTCGTCGTGCCACGGTTCGGCGGCGCGACCGGTCCAGGATTTCTGGGATTGCGTCATCGGCGCCACCTCAAGCTACTGGGTATCAGGCTCAGCGTTCCCATCGCCCCACAGGCACATGCACATTCGCTGCCACGAAAGGCTTTTCCATTCCTGCGCCCTGCGTGATAAAATGGGTAGGTAAAACGCGCCAAGGAGGAGCCTATGAAGCACGTATACATTGACCAGCTGACGCAGTGGGTCGGCGAAGATGTCGAATTGCGGGGGTGGGTCTACAACTACCGCTCTTCGGGAAAGATCCAGTTCATCATCTTCCGCGACGGCACGGGCATCTGCCAGGCTGTCGTCTTCATTAAGGATGTGCCCCCGGAGATCTTTGAGGCGGGCAAGAAGCTGACGCAGGAGTCTTCGCTGATCATTCGCGGCTCCGTGCGCAAGGACGACCGGGCTCCCGGCGGCTATGAGATCGGCGTGAAGGAACTGGAGATCGTTCAGGTCGCCGAGGAGTACCCGATCACCAACAAGGAGCACGGCACCGAGTTCCTCATGGACAACCGGCACCTGTGGCTTCGCACGCCCCGCCAGGCGGCCATTCTGCGCATTCGCAACGAGATCACCATGGGCATTCACACCTTCCTGCAGGACCGGGGCTTCGTGCTCACGGAGCCGCCCATTCTCATGGGCACCTCGGCTGAAGGCGGCGCCAACCTGTTCGAGACGAAGTACGTCAACGATGAGCCGGCCTTCCTGAGCCAGTCCGGCCAGCTTTACGTGGAAGCCACCGCCATGGCTCTGGGCAAGGTCTACTCTTTCGGCCCTACCTTCCGGGCAGAGAAGTCCAAGACCCGCCGTCACCTGATTGAGTTCTGGATGGTGGAGCCCGAGGCGGCTTACTTCACCCACGAAGACAACATGCAGCTCCAGGAAGAGATGGTCAGCTACGTGGTGCAGCGGGTGCTGGAGCGCCGGGCTGCCGAACTGAAGGTCATCGGGCGCGACACCACCTACCTGGAGAAGGTCAAGCCGCCCTTCCCGCGCATTACTTACACCGAAGCCGTGGAGCTGCTCAAGCAGGTCCACAAGCCCGAAGATGAGTGGGAGCCCATTCCCTGGGGCGAAGACTTCGGCGCTCCTCACGAGGTGGCCATCACTCAGCAGTTCGACAAGCCGGTCTTTGTGGAGAAGTTCCCCTCCAAGATCAAGGCCTTCTACATGGAGCCCGACCCCGAGAACCCCGAGGTGATCCTCGGTGCCGACCTGCTGGCCGCCGAGGGCTATGGCGAGATCATTGGCGGCTCCCAGCGCATTCACGACCCGAAGCTTCTGCAGGAGCGCTACGAACGGGAGAAGCTGGACCCGGTCGCCTACGGCTGGTACATGGACCTGCGGCGCTACGGCACGGTGCCCCATTCGGGCTTCGGCATTGGCATCGAGCGCACGGTGGCCTGGATTTGCGGTCTGGACCACGTCCGCGAGACCATTCCCTTCGCCCGCCTTCTCAACCGGCTGCACCCGTAAATGGCAGAGGACCGGCGAACCCTGTATACAGGGGCCGCTGGTCCTGTTCGTGTGGCCGTTATCCTCCCTTTGGGTGGCGGGATCGATGGGAAATGGTACGTTGTGGGGATTTCCGCGAATAGGTGGGAGGAGATGGCACGCATTTGTAGAAGATGCCAACGACGCACTCTATTTGGTCCAGGACCCCATCTGTCGGGGGTGAAGGCGTGGAGGATATCGGCCGCCGGTTACGGGAAGCGAGAGAGGCCAGGGGGCTTACGCTCGAGGCCGTAGAAGAAGAGACGAAGATCCGCCGGAAGTACATTGATGCCATGGAGAGCGGCCGCGAGGCCGACCTGCCGGGCGAAGCCTATCTGAAGGGCTTCTTGCGCACCTACGGGAACTATCTCGGGCTTGACGGCGCGGCTCTAGTCGAGGTATACAAGAGCTCCAAGGTACCCGTTGCGGCCCACGGGCACGGACATGGTCCCGGTCCCGCAAGCAGCGCGGCAGCAGCCAAAACCGTGGCCGCAGCAGCGCATGGGGTGGCGCCCGCCGAAGCCGGTGGGCACTCGGGTGATCGTAAGGCGCCCATGAACCGTCCTGCTGCCAGAAGGCAGGCGGCCGTAGGTGCGACCCTGCGGGGCTGGG
>Ga0196971_1001478_pt1 | contig 10448 bp, 21 predicted proteins | sample S1v_1013CmetaG_FD_148660 | JGI IMG/M metagenome (GOLD analysis project Ga0196971, IMG submission 148660) | Soil microbial communities from Anza Borrego desert, Southern California, United States - S1+v_10-13C | ecosystem: Environmental > Terrestrial > Soil > Desert | place: USA: California... | reverse complement strand
GTTGCCTGTCCGACCTTGTGATAACCGAGCGACTGGATAGCGGTCGACAAGGCGCGCGGACTAGGCCGCATATGCTGTTCGTTGAGCATCTTCATTGCCATGCCGGACGATATCCAGCCGTTGCGGAAACCCTGCCGGTTGCCATTGACCGCGTCCAGCAAGACCTGTTCCAACCATCCGCGCGACAACTCGACGGCCTCGGTCATGCTCGACGTTCGTGGTGCGTCGACACATTCAACGTCGGCGTCGAATTCGATCGGTATCGGATAGTTCATGAGATAATCGACCATATGCGCCGTTCCGCCCGATTCGGCCCACTTGTACAGGCCGGACATATATCGCCCGGTCAGGCCGGCCCGCGTCTTGTCTTCCTTGGTCTGCAGCGCGCTATACATGATGGCATATCGACGACCATCGTCCGTGACCGGAATAGCATCCTTGTGGTTGGTGAACATCAGCCAATTGGTCGGATTGTCGGCCATGTCCTGGTCGGCACCTTTATTCTGCATTTCGATCCGGCTGTCCGTAATCCACGGTTTCATGACCTCGACAAGCTCGCGCTTTTCGTCCGATTTGACTTCGTTGATGATGATCATCAGTTTGTTGCGCATCCAGCCGTTGAACTTGCCGCCGCCTTCCGTCAGTTCCTTTGCGGACGGAACGTGCACGTATGACAAGCCAACGGCTTCCTGCATGATGTATTGGAACAGGGTTTTGCCGATACCCTCGACGGATTGGATCACGACGGCCCATTTGACTTTCTTGCCCGGCCGCTGGACGCACTGTGCCATGAATGCCAGCAGGATTTCCCGATCGCGCGCCACCGGCAACACCCGCTCCAGATGGTCCAGGAACGGTTTGACGTCGCCGGGCTTACCGGCATAGAGCGGCTTGCGATAGGTGTTGACGCCTTTGGACCCGAATTCGTTGACGACGACCGAACCATACGGTTGGGACGGAAGGAAGCGCATATGCGTGACTTTCGGGACGCAAAAGACCTGACCTTGCGTCGCGGCTTTCCATGGATCGGGTGACGACTTGCCGACGGCGTCGATCACGAACGACTTGCCACCATATGTCCCGTTGAACTTGTTCTGGTCCATCAGTATTCCGTCCGGAGTGTATATCCGGCCCAGGTTCGCAATCCAGAAACAGCCTTGGAAATAGACCGCCTGTTCCGCTGGTGTCAGGAACGGGCCATCCGCACCGGCCGCCGCTACCGTCTCAGGAGACGGCACAGCCGCCGTCACACTCTCCGACTCTGCAGCCTGGACAGGTTCGCCGGCCATCGGCATGACGGCCGACAGACCGCGCGCCATAAGATCACCGGCAATTCCCGCACGCTTGACCACCAGACCCCAACCGGACGACGTGGCATCTATCGACCTCCATTGCTTATGGTTCTCGCGCGGATCATTCCGACCATACCGACCGCACCAACGGTCCCAAACGGCACGCACCGCGTCCTGGCCGAACGACCAACCGGCTTGCTTCACTGCAGCCGTGACAGCAATCCATTCATTCCGCCCCATGCTATTCGGGTCGATACGGGCAAGAGCATATTCGAGCCATTCGAGCGATGGTGCCTGCCATGGACCATGACCGAGACTTTGCCGATCGGCCGCATTTGCTCCGACCAGCGGAACATGCAGTAAAGAGATAGCGATTTCCCATGGATCATAAGAACGACCCGACCAAAGCGGACCCGGTTCCACCGTAACCAGCGATGGCGCGGCTTTCTGGTGATAGAACCCCGGCAACCGCGCCGTATGCGCAGCGTCGATGAACTGGACGTCTCCGTTATACTGCCCGATAAGCCGCCTTTGGTTATCCACATATAATTGCTTGTCTGCATGCGGCATCACCTTCCACCAGATTTGCACCTTGCCGGCGCTGGTATGAACCAGAATATGCGGCGGTGTCGACGATGCAAGCACCCGCTGCAATTGCTGACCCGCGTCGATATCGTCCAGGTCCAGCAATTGCGCGCGGCAACCGACCACGTTCGCCACCGCGAGCGATAGCCGTCCTGTCACAGGGTCAACTGCGTCACCCATCTGATTAATGACGATATGGATGCCGTATCCGGCCGCGTTCGCCTCACGCAACGCAGCCTCGCAGTCGACGAACCGGCCACGCCATACCATCGCCTGCGCCGATCGGTCGCGGTCATGCATCGCACGGAAGTCATAGACGGTATCGACGCCATAGAACGCGGCTAGAAACGCAAGCGTGTGGTCTCGGTCAACTGTCATGAGCGGACCACCCCGTCCATCCATCCGAACACGTCGCCTAATCGTTCGGTCATTATCCCTGCATAGTCGTAACTCAATTCGCACAGCACGCTGTCGCGCCCATTCCGTTCAGCCACCAGACCAGTCGTGCCGGCACCGCCGAACGGATCAAGCACGACACCACCGACCGGCGCACCCGCTAGAACACACGGTTCGATCAGGTCAGGCGGGAACGTGGCGAAATGCGCGCCACGGTAGGGTTTCGTTGTAACCGTCCACACGTCGCGTTTATTGCGGGTTTCGGTGATGGCACGAAAAGCCGATTGTCCGGTGCCGGGTGTTTTTCCTTTGCCGCCAAACTCGCCTTGTTTTTTGCTGGTATGACCCGGCCAGTCTTTAGCGGGTTCCTTAATCGCTTCACTATCAAAATAGTAGCGCGGCGACTTGGACAAGAGGAAGATATATTCATGCGCCTTGGTGCAACGGTCCGTCACGCTTTCCGGCATCGGGTTCGGCTTGTGCCATATGATATCTTGCCGCAGATACCAGCCGTCCGCCTGCAGCGCGAACGCTACGCGCCAAGGGATGCCCAAAAGTTGCTTGGCTGACAGCCCAGGCGGCGCGACCTGTGTTCGATCGTTCATCTGTTTCAGTGTGTTGCGCGTACTGCCGACCGACGCCGTCCGCGATGGTTCCTTGTCCGTGCCACCGGTTCGCGCATAGCTATCACCCAAATTCAGCCACAGCGTCCCGTCGTCGCGCAGCACGCGGCGGACCTCGCGGAACACACCGACCATTTCGGACACGAATGCATCCGGTGTCGATTCCAGCCCGATCTGTCCGTCTGTTCCGTAGTCGCGCAGACCGAAATAGGGTGGCGACGTTATACATGTGTGAACGGATTGGTCCCGCAACTTTGCGAGTGATTCCCGGCAATCACCCATCATCAGCATTACTGTCATTGTCCCGCCTGTAGGGTGATCATGTCAAACAAACCCGCAGGACTGCAGGGTCGCGTGTGCGGCCTGTCGGCGCGCAGTCATCCCGACGCCTCGACGTCAGCGGTCCGGACGATCACGCCGGCCACGACTGCGGCGTCCAGCTTGTTGCAAGCCAACCAGTCCAGAACGTCCGCCCGTTCCCATCGCTTGTCACCGCCTGAACGCGGGAAACCGACGGACCGGACGATCTTGTATGCCGTCGGCCGGGAACAGCCTATATGCCGGGCAATGTCGGTCAAAGTCATTCGTTCATGCATGGTCCACTCCGATCACATGGACCATCGATAACAAATCGACATCAAAGTGTAAATAGCTGTTGACACATTCGGTCCGATGCGGCATATTCCAACTATGGAAGCTAACCACCACACAGGAGACAGACCAATGGCCGGACAACAAGCAAAGATTTATCAGGCATATAAGGAACGGACCGAGTGCAATAATGTCGAACCGACTGTGAAGATCGACGGCGACGCCGTTTGGCAGTTCATCCGGGAAAACGGTATCGACTTTCAGAACCCCTATTCCTACACAACCCGTTATTGGGACAACGGACCAAGCACACGGACATTCAAGCTGGCTGATGGTCGTGTCGCTGAATATGCGACGACCAATTCCGCAATGGGCTGGCCGCTGATGGTGGTGTTCGATCGCTTCGACGATTGGTTCAACTACCGTCGCGCCATGGGTATGTTCCATTACCTTTACACCTGATTATCAATCAAGGGCGGCGCGAGCCGCCCGACCGCCACAGGAGACAGACCAATGGCAAATCAAGGGATCATCCATCTAGCTCACTCACGCGGCGGTCGTCCGTATTGCAACACGCGCCGGGCGATCATGTCGACGACGCCAGACCGCATCGAAGCCGACGGATGGTCGCGCGTCTGCGCCAAATGCGAAGCGGTCCGCCGAAATTGGGCCGCAAAGGAAGTCAAGGCGAAAGCCGCGCGAGCCAACGAGATTGCCGCAGCGGAATGGGACAGCGCTCACGGTATCGAGAATTAAGCAATGACAATCGATGAAGCTAAATCGCTGGTCGTCTCGTATGGTCTGCGACCGTTGGAACAGTGGGGGTTCTACTCCCACTTCCTGCGCGCGATCGACGACAGCGGACGGTATTGGTCTGCCACGGTCGACATCAACAAACGCAACCAAATCAACCGACGCGCCCTGGTCCAAGCCATCAAGCGCCGGAAGCTAAAGGAATAACCATGAACCGCCCAATCAAGCAACCGACCGCCAAACTGTTGCGCGAGTCGCCCGGCGTCCAGACCGTCTATCTGGTCCAATGGCCGTCGACCGCGCACAATGCCGGCAAATCGTACTATGTGACGACTTATCCGGATTCGGACCATCTGTTCGTTGAGACCACGTCGAAGCGTCGACCGGTTTCGCCACTGGTCGGCCGGCGGATCATGCCGGTCATCCGCGACGCCATCGCAGCAACACAGGAGCGCACGACATGACCGAACTATGGTGGACCATCCAAATCGCCTACTGGTTCCGGCGCATGTCCGACATGACCATTCACGAAAGCTGGCGTTATGCGAAACAAATGGACCGGGAACCTATTGGGAAGAATGACATGACCATCATGATCTACCTCACTCATGACCCTGACGACGACGTTCATGCGGTCGTGATCACCGACGACGAAACACCAGCCGGCGAAGTCGTCCGCCTGGAAATGAAAAGCGAACGCGACGCCTGCGCCTTTGCCCTGAAACTGTCGACCGCGATTGCCGACCATAGCGACTATAAGGTGGAAACAGCATGACCACAAACCGAGATTGGCGGACCGCAATGCCCAAATGGGCAGTCGAAGCGGCCCAGGCGGAACTTGCCGCCGGCAAACGACGTCTCGCGCTGCGATGGCCGGACGAAGCACGACCGGAACCGGTCCCGTTCCAATGGGGCGAATATGACCGTCTGGAGGGAACGCCGGTTGCCGGAAGCTACTGGAAAGCGGACGACCGGTTCGGTTCATACGAAGTCCAGATTCGTGAAGCAACAGCGGACGATACACGTTCAACCTTTGGTCAAAAATGGAGGTTCAATCTTCCGTCAACCCGTGCGAACGGCTGGACTGATCGCGTTCAACGCGGACCGCTCTATGCGACCGAGCGCGACGCCAAGCTCGCGGGGTTGTGGAATGCATGCGACCAAGCCGCCGCAAACCTGGAAAAGGTTTGGGACCAGTTCGTTACCGATCGCGGGTTTCTGTGATGCACCATCTGATCCAAACGGTCCGTCGGCTCATAGCGGCAGACGGGCGGACCATCGAAGAAATAGCCCATACGGCCGGTATCGCCACGACCAGCATCCACCGATGGTCCAGAAAAGCACCGCGCGTTCAAAACCTGGAAGCGGTTTTAGAGGTACTTGGATATGAAATCACGATTGAAAAGGCGGCATCGTCTGACCGCCGATCTGTTCGAAATAGCCGACACGCAAGGAATGAGCATGCGACAGCTTGCGGCGGAATCGAACGTCTGCATGGCGAGCCTGAAACTATGGGGCCGGACCACATCGCCCAACCTGGACACATTCGAACGAACGGTCCACACCCTCGGATATCGGCTGGCAATCCGCCGCAGGAGTGAACCATGACCGACCGCGAAACCTACCGCACCATCTGTTGCCGCTATGTCGGCCGATCGACCAACGCTGTCGCTATTGTTGCCGGCGACGTGTCCACCTGGATTCCGTTGTCGCTGGTTCACGGTGCGGACGAACTGCAGATGCGGCGCGGTCGGTGGTTGCCGGGTGATGAAATAACATTACGGGTCATGGCGTGGAAAGTCGCGCAATTAGGTGTAAAATCTAGTTGACACATTCGGGCGGCGCTGGCATATTCCAACTATAGACAACACGGACAGGACAAACCGACATGAAACCGCTTTACCTTTGCAAACTCGACCTTGCTACTAGCGACCGTAATGGAGAACCGAAGTTGGTTGCCTGCTTGGGAATACTTACTTTAGCGGTCGATGGCTATCGGTTCATGCCTTGGAACTCGAAACACAAGCCGAGCCGTAAAGGTCACGCTGAATTGTCGAAGGCGATACCGAAGTGGGCCGATGAAAAGTATCAGGGTTTCACTCGCCTGCTTGGTCGCGATGAACTCACCAAAGCGCAGGAAGCATCGGTATGAAAAACGATTACCTTGCCGACCTCGCGGCAAAACTGACCGTGAACGGCGCTATCAGCTTGCGTTCTACTCTCCTGTACCCTGGCAAGATTGATCCGGACAGTGTGTCAATTCATTCAGGCAGCGGCAAATACACCGTCATGACCGCCGACGCCGTCCGTCGTCACCTATGCAATATCGGTGCGGCCGAAATGATCGGCACCGGAACCTATTGGAGCGACCGCGAGCGATCGGACCGGACGGAAAACAAGGTCTGCCGTATCACGCCGCTAGGTCGCGAGCTTGCTGCATACATCATCGCCAATTGGGACGAACTCGACTTCCGCCCTAGCGGTCGGAGGTATTGATCATGACCGGCAAAACCCTAGCAGCGGTCCGGATGGCCGCAGCGACCGGCGCGACGCTGATCGTCAATAGTCAGGAAGCCGCCGACCACACGCACCGCATCGCCCGCGAGCTTGGGTTGACCGTCAAGGTGCAAATCGTCGGTCCCGGCATCACCGGCAAGCACCGAACGACCGTCACGATCGTCGACGAATATGAAGGGACAAACGAATGACCATCACCATCACGGACCATTCCGTCAAAAACGGCGACACGGTGGAAATCGTCTATCGCCTCACGGACGCGGACAAATTTCACCGTGTCGCCTGCCAAGACCGGGACGGTCGGGAATATGCGCGCCACCACGTTAACCTGATCGGCGAAATCGGAAAGCTTCGCTTCAAGCTCGCACATGGTCGATCGATCCGGGTTTGCCTGACCGCATGGGCCAAAGATTCGCCCGGCTATGTCCAAAGCGACTATGTCGACATCCATGTCCCGTATCCGCTCGACGTCGAAGCGGTCCGCGCCATCGTCCGCGAGGAATTAGGCGTCTGCCTCGGAAAGCCTGGAGAGATTTTAGTTAATAACGGAGACCAGCCGACCGCAACGGACAGTCGCCCGGCAAACTGCCGGTTCCGTCTGCAGGACGAAGGCAAGCCTTATCCGCGATCATCATGCGCGGCATGTGGTCGAACCATCACCACCGGTCTCGGAAAGTCCTGCCATTTGGCAGACCAACCGACCAAACCGACCAGCGTGGACGATCTGGTCCAGGTGATCAAAGCGGAATTGATCCGCCAGCACGAAGCACCCGGACCGTCGCCGTATGTATCTATCGGCGGTGATGGCGATCCGACCGTCCTGGACGGCACGTTCGATCTGCGCGCGCTCGCCACCGCCATTCTTGCAGGAGAAACCCCATGCGCCTGATTTCCACCATCGCAGCCGGTTGGCTGCTGGTCACGCACCATGGCGGCACAATTGCTTGGTATGAAACCAAGGCTGATTGCGAAATTGCCCGTCCGTATGCGCCGGGTTCGGGACCATCATGCGTTCCGGACAGGTTCGCCGTCGAAGAAATGAAGGAATCGACCAAATGACCCGCTTGACCAATGACATCCGCGAGCGCCTGACCCGCGACATCCTGCGCCATCGCTTTGCCGACGACGCCGACAAACTACGCGCCGATCAGGCGGCATTTGCCATCAAGGTTTATGACGATCTTTACGACAGGCACACACAATCCCGCATGGCCGATCTGCCGGCCGGATGGTTAAGACAGACCGCACGCATCGGCGCGCGGTTCGGTTATGATGGCTACAGTTACACCTACGTCTATTTTGACGGCTACCTGAAAAGCGAAGTTGAAAGAGTATCGACGCCGCGCGACCGCGACAGGCCGACGACCACCATGCTTGTCCAGGACCGACACAGCGACGGATGCGCCAAGGTCTATGACCCGTCGCATCAGCTATCGAAGGAATTCGACCGTCTGAAACAGCGTGAAAGTCAGCTTGAAGCCGACATCACGATGGCGAAAAAATCGATCGAAACAGCACTGTCGAAGGTTTCGAGCATCAGTCGGCTGGTCGAAACGTGGCCGGAAGTGGCGCAGTTCGCCAACAAATACGACAGCGGCAAACCGCAACTGCCGGCGCTACCGACCGACCACCTGAACGAACTGTTGAGGCTACCATGACTGACACCATCCTTGATGCGCTGGACAAAGCGCTTGCGCATGACGTCGCTCAATTTGAAAAGGCTATTCATCGCGCACGGTCGCAGCCTGTTCGACGCCGTTCAGGCTTTGCGTCGATCGGCCTGCACAATCCGAAAGACCCGGCCAATATCGGCGGTGTGATCCGCGCGGCCCACGCTTACGGTGCCGCCAGCGTCGCCTTGTCGGGCGATCGGGTCAAGCACGCCGTTACCCACCCGACCAACACAGGTGCCGGCCACAACAAGTTTCCGATCTATCGCGGCGATCTGCGCGGTCTGATACCGTTCGGAGCGGTGCCGGTGGCAATCGAACTGTGCGACGACGCGGAATCACTGTTCACGTTCAAGCACCCGCGACAGGCATTCTATATTTTCGGACCGGAAGACAGTTCGCTTGGTCGGTCCGTGCTGGACTGGTGCGTTCATCGTGTGATGGTGCCGACGACCATTTGCATGAACCTCGCCGCGACCGTCAATGTCGTCCTGTATGACCGAGCCTGCAAGGAAGCCGCGCGCCATGGGAACTAACTATTACGCTGAAAGCCGTGTTCACGGCATTCCGATTCGGTTGCATATCGGCAAGTCATCCGCCGGCTGGAAATTCCTTTTCGCCGAATATGACAACCTCAAGTCCAAGGCGGAATGGTATGCATATCTCGCGCGTCCAGGTGTAACGATAGTCGACGAATACGACGACCGATTATCGTTCCTCGATTTGAGAGGCAGCATAAATTCTGCGCAGCGGCCCGACTTCCTGGATGCATACAATGCGCCGGACAGTTCATATGGTTTTCCACGATCGGAGCGCGATCGATACGAGCGCTTGGACGCGGAAGGATATCATTTCAGCATCGGCAATCCGGAAAGTTGGTCATGACCATCGTCGACCGCATTAGGAAGTGGTTTGCGCCGGCACCGCGTTACCAGATCGTCCATGAACCGGAATTAGGTTACTGCGCATATTGGCGTGGTGAATACGGGTGGCAAGCGTTGGACCAGAGCGGCAAAGCTGGCGTTCATATCGGCACGGAAACGACATTTACCAATTGGTATTTCGTCCCGACCATCGAAGCGGCCGGCGAACGGATAAACCGGCATTCAAACAATCGCGGCCGATCGGTCGTGTGGACGGAGCCGACGACATGACCCACACCCGCGCCACTATCTACATTCGCCGGGACGGTCGGTTCGCGGCGCGCTGTGACGGCACCCACGACACCGGCCATTATATCACGGAAGATAGCGGCCGGTTCACTATCTATGAATACGAAGGCGGTCATGTGCTGCGCCGCAACGTGACCCGCGAGGAAGCGGAAGCGTTCATAGCGCACGACTGGCAACACCCTTGACGGCATTGTCCGACTATGGCATATTCCATTACCTAACAAGGAACCGACCACATGACACCCGAAATGCACCACGCCTTGTCCAATCCGGACCGCATCGCCATCATGGACTATCTCGCGGCAATACCGTCTCGACAGAACATCAGTCACAGTGCCAGCGTGACCGAAATCGCCGTGGCGATCAAGAATTCACCGACCAACACGACCAAGCACCTGACCAAACTCGCGAAAGCCGGTCTGATCACCCGGAAACAGGAAAAGCAGACGGTTTGGAACACCATTGCGCCGGGCATCGTATGGCCGATCGTCTGGAGGCGGTGATGACTCATACCACCACCCTCGGACAGACCACGGTCGTCGTCACCCGCAACACTACGACCACCTATTTTGCTGACAGTACGGCACTAACAGCCGTCCATGACGAACAGCCTGGACAAGCCGAACGGGCCGCACAGCTTGGTTACGCCACTGCGGAAGACATGAACCGCGAACACGATCTGGCGCATTCGCTCTTGGCCCATTGGCTTGGTCTCGACTATTCGCCAACGTTGTTTGCGGTGGCGCATGGACAGACTAGCCCGTTATGGGAAGCGGAGGAATCGGCCGTCCTCGCCATTCAACGGTTTGCCCGCGCGGCCGGCGTGGACCTCTTGTCGGTGGCAAAGCC
>Ga0196971_1001477_pt1 | contig 10451 bp, 10 predicted proteins | sample S1v_1013CmetaG_FD_148660 | JGI IMG/M metagenome (GOLD analysis project Ga0196971, IMG submission 148660) | Soil microbial communities from Anza Borrego desert, Southern California, United States - S1+v_10-13C | ecosystem: Environmental > Terrestrial > Soil > Desert | place: USA: California... | reverse complement strand
CTTAAGCTCCTCAATGACCTGCTGGCCCTGCCCCTCTTGGGCGGCGCCTACCACACAGTGGTCCAGGTGATCTTCCAGGACGACCTGAGCGACCTTTCGAAGGGCTGCCTGGACAGCTGCGATCTGGTGAAGGATCTCAGAACACGGCTTTCCTTCCTCGGACATCTGTTTGACGGCTCTGACATGGCCTTCAATGCGGGCCAACCGATTGACTACATCGGCACGCTGTGGATGCGGCATAGAGATCTCCTTTTATCCCATCCCCCCGGAGGGGATATATGTCCCAAGCATCTCTCTGGTGTGTAAGAAAGTCAATCCTCTGTTGGTGATTCAATCTTTCGCCCTGCAAACAAACGGGTCAACGGTCCCAGGTGGACTAATCGTTCCGCCTTCGGGCCAGACTGCTGAAGTCAGGGGTATACGGAAGCGTTCGTCCGGATATGTTGCCCCTGCAGGTCTCGCACCGGACGGGTTCTCGTCCGGCGGTGCTCGGAGGAGGCGACGGTTTGGGGCAGGGGCGTAAGCGACTACCGCGTTCAGAAGGAAAGCAGCGCAATGCTGCGGGTCAGCCAGGGGGGCGGGCCCGCCACGTGGGCGCAGGCGCCGCGAAATCGGCAGGAAAACCGGGAGTGAAGCCCGCAGGCAGTTCCACATTGAGACAGGCGGGGACTCCAGCCGCCGTACAGGCCCGGCGGCGGGGCAGGAGCCCGTACGATGCCAGAGTGGCGTCCGCTTCGGACCCGCAGGAGGCCGGGGTGGCGGCTCCACGCCCGTCCCCACCCCCGACCCCGCAGGAGCCCCGCTGGCGGCCCTGGGCCGTGGCTGCGGCTCTGCTGGCAGCCGGTGGGCTGGTGGGCTGGCTGGCCACGTCGGCCCTGCTGCAGGCAGTCTTGCCGACTGGGGGGCCAAGCACGCAGGCCGCCACCCCGGCCCCCGCCCGGCCCGGCGAGGGGCCGGAGCGGGCCGCAGTGGGGCCCCCGACTGCCTCGGGTCCGGGAATTCCCGGCCAGACTGTGACCCTGACCTGGTTGGTCGACAACACCGGGGAGAGCATATGGTCGTCGGACCTATACCGCTATGAGCCGGAAGCCGAAGGCCTGCCCGTCGTCAGCCTTAGGGCGCCCCGGGTTGGTCCGGGCCAGACAGTGACCGCTCAGGCGACCGCCACCGTTCCCACTGTCCTGGGGACCTGGGAGCCCGCATGGCACCTGACCGGCCCCCAGGGGAAGGTCCCGGGCGGAAGGCTGACGGCTACGGTCACGGTGCAGGTCGACACCACGGAGCCATAGCACCGGGCAGAGCATCGCCAGCGAGAAGGAGAATCCCCCCGTCGACGGGAAGAGTAAATGTTGTACGGCGCCACCGCCGGTTGAGATGCAGGAACATTTCTAGTACCATGTTGCGGGGAGGCGGAACCCGGATGATCCACTTCTTGAACGTGCTGCAGTACCTGGTCCTGGCACTTTGGGTCGGCGCCATGTTTGGCTTCGCCACACTCTTCGCTCCGGTTCTGTTCCGTTCGCTCTCCTCGCGGGACCTGGCCGGCGCCATCAGCGGCGAAGCCCTCGCCCGCATCGACACCCTGGGACTGGTCACCGGTGGCATCATGCTGGTGGTCACGGTGCTGCAGGCCATCGACGGCGGATGGAAGGCCGTCGACCTGGGCCGTCTGCTGGCATCGGCTGCCATGCTGGGCCTGGTGATTTTGAGCGCCACTTCTGTCCGCCAGCGGCTGATGAGCCTTCGGCAGCAGATGGGCCGTCCCATCGACGAAGTGCCCGAGTCGGACCCTCTCCGGCTGGAGTACCGCAAACAGCACCGCCTTTCCCGGTTGCTCTACACCACCAACCTGGTGCTGGGCACCCTACTTATCATCTTGTCGGCTTTGCCCAAATGACTCGGGAGGAAACGTGCAGTACAGACTCATAGCCCTGGACCTGGACGGCACCCTGCTGACCAGCCGAAAAGTTGTCTCGCCCCGCACACGGGAGGCCCTGCGGGCAGCCCGGGCGCGGGGTATCGTTACGGCGGTGGCCACCGGCCGCGCACCGGATTCTGCCCGCCAGTTCAGCCGCCTCATCGGCGGCGGGCCGATCATCTGCTGCAACGGCGCAGGGGTGCTGGACGAGGCGGGGGAGTTTCTCCTGGCCCGGGGGATTCCCGGGGAGCCGCTGATCCGCAGCCTGGCCATCTGCCGGGAAGCGGGGCTGCTCACCGAATGCTACACCGACCGCTCCATTGTCCTGGACCAGCCCTGGGCCCACATGAAGGCCTTCATGAACTGGATGCGGCCCAAAGTCTCCCTGGGGCGCTCCCTCACCTCGCTCTTCGGGACCTGGCGGTCCAACCGCATGATCGCCGTGCGTGACCTGCGCCGGTGGGCGGAGAAGGCCCACAGGCCCCCCGTGCTGAAGGTGATGATCCTGGGCAAGGGCCCTGAACTGCCCGAGGTGGTGCAGCGGCTCCACCGGGAAGTGCCGGGGGTGGAGATCTCCTCGTCGGGAGATGACAACCTCGAACTTACGGCTGCCGGCATCAGCAAGGGATCTGGGCTGCAGATTCTGGGCGCCCACCTCCAGATCCCCCGTGAAGCGATGATGGCCTTTGGCGATTCGGACAACGACCTCGAAATGCTGCGGTATGCCGGCTGCGGCGTGGCTATGGGCAACGCTACCGAGCGGGTGCGCACCGCCGCTGACCGTGTAACTGGCTCCTGCGATGAGGACGGCATCGCCCGTGCCATCGAGGAGCTCTGCCTGGGGTAGGAGGTCTGGCGCATGCGGTTTCTGGAGTCGATCACGCAGCTGTGCACCGGCGTCTGGGTGGGCGCCATGGCGGGCTTTGCCGCCACGGCACCGCAGATCTTCTCCGCTTTCGGGCCGGACCGCCAGCGGGCGGGCGACCTGGCGGGCGACATGATCTGGCGGCTGAACACCATCGGGCTGATTCTGGGTGTCGTTGCCCTGGCCGCGATGCTGCCAAGGCTGAAACAGGGGTCCAACCGCTGGCGGTCAGGGCTGCTGGCCCTGGGTCTGGCTCTCTCGGCGACCGGCGCGCTGTACGTGTTCCCGCAAATGGCCAGGGCGCAGCCGCCGAAGCCCATTCAGGAATACGCCGTGGATGATCCCGTCCGAGTGACCTACAACCGCTGGCACGAGCGCTCCCGCCAGGTCTTTGGCGTGGCGATCCTGCTGGGCGCGGGCGTGGTCTTGCTGGGGCCCATGGGCGAAAAGAAGGGGCGGTAGCGAATGAGTTGGGACCAACGCTTCCTTGACGCCCTGAAGGCCTCGCGGCCGGCCTATGATGCCAGGCCCGACTGGAAGGCCGCTCTGGCCCTTTACGAAGGCCTCACCGAGAGTGAGTCGCACACCCTGGACGTGGCGCTTCTCGCGATGATGACCGAGGATTACCGGAATCCGCACGCGACCCGCGAGGATCTTCCGTTTGATGATGTGATGGTCAACCTGCCCGCGGGCATGACGGCGGATGACCTGCTCTGCCTGGAGTCTGCTATACTGGTAGCCGCGGAGCGGGGACTCGGCCAGGCGCTCTTCGCCTTCAACCGCCTTATGCGATCGCCCCGCTGGCACGCGCTGTTTCCCCGGCTGGAGTGGCTGGGGACAGAGGCAGCCGCCGTGCAGCGCAAACTCTATGCCACCGATGCGGGGCGGTTCCTCGGCGCCCTGCTGGGCCTGGCCGCGGGAGATGCTCTCGGCGTCACCGTGGAGTTCATGGACCGACAGGCCATTCGCGGGCGCTATCCCCAGGGCCACCGGGAGATTCTCGGGGGCGGCCCCTTCGGCTTCAAGCCGGGGGAGTGGTCCGATGATACCGCCATGACCCTGGCTGCCGGGCTCGGCATCGCCGAGGCGCCTCATGCCCCCGTGGATGCCGTGGGCAGGCACTTCATGGCCTGGTATGAAGGCCATCCGCCCGATGTGGGGAACACTTGCCGTCTGGCCCTGGAGGCATATGGGTCCACCGGCTCCTGGGAGAAAGCCAGTCGCCATGTGGAGGCGCAGTTGGGAGACCGCTCGGCAGGCAATGGCGCCCTCATGCGGACCCTGCCCGCCGCCCTGGTGTATGGCCCGTCGCTGGACAAGCCGCTGGCCATCGCCCGCATGACGCATCCCCATCCCGATTCGGATGCGGCCATCGGCGTTTACCAGCGCATGGTCGACGCCCTGATCAGGCGAGCGGCCTCCAAAGCGGACGCCTGGGAGGAGGGGCTGTCGGCTGCAGGGCACCTCCGTGATCGGCTGGCCCGGACGGCCCAACTTCAGGAGTACCAGATCCGCAGTTCCGGTTACGTGGTCGATACGCTGGAAGCGGCCGTCTGGTCCTTCCTGACCACCGACACGCTTGAGGCGTGCCTGGTTCGTGCCGTGAACCTGGGCGACGACACGGACACGGTCGCCGCCGTAGCGGGCGGATTGGCCGGGGCCGCATACGGACCCGGAGCCCTTCCCCGCCGCTGGACCGCAGCGCTCTTGCGGCGTGAAGAACTGGAGAACCTGGCGGAACGGCTGTACGCCGTCCGCATGGCATAAGCGCACATCTATACTACCCGGCGGAGGAACTACAATGAGCAACACGGAGAAGGAAAAGAGCCTCCTGTTCAGCTGGAATACCACCAACAAGGTCATGTGGCTGCTGGCACCTGTTCTGATCTCGGCCGCCGTCGTCTTCAGCGGCCCGCTGATGGTCGGCGCCGTAGGCAATGTGGTCTTTATCGTGTCCGGTGCCGTCCTCGGCATCGTGACCTTCTTCGTGTCGGCCGGCTACTCGTATAAGCTCGAAGTGAACCCCGGCAGCATCCGCATTGTGGACCGGCGCCAGCCCACCGTCATTCCCCTTGACAAAATCGGCCTGCTCGTTCGCAATGGCGGGTTCCCGTTCCCCACCCTCTGGCTGATCCTCAAGAACGCCGGCATCGGAAAAGAACTGCCGTCGAAGAAGGTAGACCCCAAGGTGCGGGAGATGGTGGAGGCTTACCAGAAGCGGAATCCCGGCAAGTCCCTGACCTACATTCCCATTCAGGGCGGCTACCTCCGGTCGATTCCCGAGTTCGCCGCGGAGCTGAAGCGCCGCATTCCGCCCCTCACCATCGATGAGCGGCTGGGCCTAAAATAGTAGATCAATTGCTTGCCAACACCTCCTCCTTGTGTTAGGATTTAGGTGAGGGTCCGAGGGGCGTCATTCTTTTTGTTCCGAAGGTCCACTGCGGTACTGGGAGAGTGGGTTGTGAACCCACTCTTTTCAACGTCCGGCATTATTGCCTGGAAGTAGCATGGGCCGGTGCGACACCGGCTCATTTTATGCCCCTGCCGCGGACAGATTAATCGTTGGTGCGTCATTGACGGATGGAGGCTTGGTCGAGTTTGGCGAAGGGTAAACCGATCGAAGTGCTGGTCGAGGAGATCGCCCGCCCCGTGGTAGAGACCCGAGGGCTGGAACTCGTCGACGTGGAGCTGGTCAAAGAGGGAGCGGCCCGCTATCTCCGGGTCTACATTGACAAGGAGGGCGGCGTCAGCTTCGACGACTGCGAGGCGGTTAGCCGCGAAGTCGATCCGAAGCTTGATGAGCTTCTCCGTGACCCGCCGTACGAGTACTTTGAGGTCTCTTCGCCGGGGCTCGAGCGGCCCTTAAAGCGCGATGCGGACTTCGCCCGCTACTCGGGGCACAAGGTGGCTGTAACCACCTATGCGCCAGTAGACGGGCAGAAGGTGTTTGTGGGCGAACTGGTCGGCCTGGTCGACGGCAGCGTCGTCATCCGGCTCACCGAAGGCGCGAATCAAGGCCAGGAACTGGCGTTGGACCGGAAAAAGGTGGCCATGACCCGCCTTCACCTGGAGGTCTAGTTTCGCAATTTACGTTTCGAGTCTTGGTGGCGGCCCTTCCCGGCCGCGAGAGGAGATAGAGACATGAAGGCCGAGATTCTTGAGGCCCTTGACGATCTGGTACGGGAGAGAGGCATCGCCAAAGAGGTCCTCATCGAGGCGATCGAAGCAGCTCTGATCTCGGCGTACCGCCGTAACTTTGGCTCCATTCAGAACGTGCGCGTCCACTTCGACCCCAAGACGGGCGACTATCGTGTATATGCCCAGAAGGAGATCGTCGAAGTGGTTGAAGATCCCCGCCAGCAGGCGACGCTCGAGGAAGCTCGGGCGAAGAACCCTGGTCTGGGTATGGGCGATATTCTGGAGGTAGAGGTCACCCCGCGCGACTTCGGTCGCATTGCCGCCCAGACGGCGAAGCAGGTGGTCGTGCAGCGCATCCGCGAGGCCGAGCGCGGCCTTATCTATGAAGAGTACTCCAGCCGGGAAGGCGATATTGTCACGGGCCTGGTGCTCCGCCAGGACCTCAAGAACAAGGCCGTTTACGTCGAGCTGGCCAAGGGCGTGGAGGCCATTCTCATGGCCAACGAGCAGATTCCTGGCGAACGGTTCAACGAAAACCAGCGCATTAAGGGCTATGTCATCGAGGTAAAACGCACCACCAAGGGGCCCAACATCTCGCTGTCCCGGACCCATCCCGGCCTTCTCAAGCGCCTCTTTGAGATGGAAGTGCCCGAGATTCACGACGGCACCGTCGAGATTAAGGCCATCTCCCGGGAAGCCGGCGCCCGGTCCAAAATCGCCGTCTATTCCCGCGACGAGAACGTCGATCCCGTGGGCGCCTGCGTGGGGCCCAAGGGTCTGCGGGTCCAGAATATCGTCAACGAACTGCAGGGCGAGAAGATCGACATTGTGGAGTGGAGCCAGGACCCCTCGGCCTTCGTGGCCAAGGCGCTCTCCCCGGCCAAGGTCGTCAACGTCGACTGCGAAGAGGCCGGTCGTGTCGCCCGCGTGGTTGTGCCCGATTATCAGCTGTCCCTCGCCATCGGCAAGGAAGGCCAGAACGCCCGCCTCGCCGCGAAACTCACCGGCTGGAAGATTGACATCAAGTCTGAGTCGCAGTCCAAGGCTGGCGCCTGGGACGGTGCCGGAGAGGAAGGCGACGAGGACGAAGCATAAAGCTTGCGCTTCTACTCTTGTTCACCCTGAAGGGAGGTGGCGGTGATGACCAAAGGGCAACATCAGCCCAAAGTGAAGAAGGTTCCGCAGCGCATGTGCGTAGGCTGCGGCCAGCTCAAGCCAAAGAAGGAGCTCCTTCGGGTGGTTCGCACGCCCGATGGCGTCATCGAGGTAGACACCTCCCCGGCAGGGAAGAAGTCGGGACGAGGCGCCTACGTCTGCCCTTCCAAGGAATGTCTGGCCAAGGCCGTCAAGGGAAAGCGCCTCGAGCGTGCCCTTGAACACCCCATCTCAGACGAGGTGTGGGCCAAACTGGAAGCGGGGATGGTGATACCCGGTTGATCCCGCAGTCCCTTGCATACATGCTGGGCCTCTGCCAACGGGCCGGGAAAGCGGCCTCCGGCGACACCGCTGTGGAGTTGGCGCTGAAGAAGCGGAAGGCGGAGATGCTCATCCTGGCGGCGGACGCCAGCGAACGGACACAGGAGAAGTTTCTTGAACTGGCAACCCGTGCCGGAGTCCCCCATTGTCGGGTCGGCACTCGAGACGAACTGGGATCGGCTCTGGGAAAGGCCCACCGTGCAGCGGTGGTGGTTCAGTCCAAGGACTTCGCCAAAGGTATCGCTAGCATTCTTGAAAAAGAAGGCCTGGCGCTTGTGTCGGGACGGGGGTGATCCGGTGCTGCCAAAGGTCCGGGTATTTGAGTTGGCTAAAGAGTTAAATGTGGACTCCAAGCACGTTGTGGAGGTCCTTCAATCTTTGAATGTGGATGTGAAAAACCATATGAGTACCATCGACCAAAAGACCGCCGATAAGGTAACCGAAGCGGTAAAGCGTACCCCCGCCAAGAAGGCGGAAGGGGCTTCGGCCGATGCCGCTAAGGTTGCTCGTCAGGCGGCTGCGCCCAAACCGGTGCGGGAAGCGAACCCCGCCAAGGCCTCGCTGCTGGAAGACTTCTTTGGGGCCGGAACCAAGCCCCGCCAGCGGCCCGAGGATCTGAAGCGAGAGATGCGCCCGTCTGGTGAGCGCACGACGGCTGACCGGTCCGCAGGCGCCGAGCGTCCTGCCGGTGCCGAGCGGCCTCGCATTTCGGCCGACCGTCCCGCCGGGGCGGAACGGCATGGCTCTGCAGAGCGCCCCGCCGGCGCTGAGCGGCCCCGTATCGCCGCCGATCGCCCCGCTGGGGCAGAACGGCCCGCGGTTTCGGCCGAACGGCCCCGCGCGACGTCAGAGCGTTCGGTCCCGACGGCTCCCGCCGGCGAGGCCCGGGTAGCGCGCGCAGATATGCCCAAGGCCGAACCCAAGGCCGAACCGAAGGCGGAGTCCGTGGCCAAGGTGGGGACGCCTGCCGTCGAAGCCCCCAAGGCCGAACCCGTGGCCAAGGCCGAGGTGCCTGAGGCGCCCAAGGCGCCCAAGGCGCCCAAGGTCGAGCCTGCCGCCAAGGTTGAGACCGCTGTGAAGCCGGAGGCCCCCGTGGTGGAGGCTCCCAAGGCTGAAGCGCCCCGGGTTGAGGCCGAGGCTCCCCAGGCTGAGGCCCCCAAGGCCGAAGCGCCGAAGGCCGAAGCTCCGAAGGTGGAGGCTCCAGCCGCCGAGACGGTAAGTCTGCCTGAGGCCACCAGGGCAGAGATGCCTGTGGCCGAAGGCCCCACGGCTGACCCGGAGGCGCCGAAGGCTGCCGAGCCCGCTGCCGGTCCTTCACGGCCCCTTCCCGCCGGGCCCGCTGCCGGCATGCCTGCCCGTCCCCTGCCCACCGGCCCCCGCGCGGCCGGCCCCAGCCCCATCGGTCCCCGGCTTGCTGGCCCCACGGTGGCCACCGGCCCCGCGGTGCCTTCAGCCATCGGCCTGCCCAGCCGGCCCCTGCCGCCTGGTCCTGCCGCCCCGGCACCCGACCGCACCGGCATTGACGCCGGTCCCCGGCCTGCCGGTCCCCGGGCTATGGCGCCGTCCGGTCCTTCCGCCATCGGCCTTCCTACCAAGCCTGTTCCCGGAGCGCCGGCCTTCGAACGCGGGCCCCGCCCCGGTTTCGATCGTGGCCCCCGTCCCGCCGGCCCTGGTGGCTTCGGTGGCCCTAGCCGTCCCGGCCCCGGCGGCCCTGGCCGTCCCGGTGGCTTCGGCGGCGCTGGCCGTCCCGGCGGTGGTGGCTTCGGTGCCCGTCGTCCCGGTGGTGGCGGCCTGACCATTCCCAAGGTCGACCCCAAGGTTGCGGAGCAGGCGAAGCCGTCCGACGGCAAGCCCCGCATCGGCCAGGGTGGCGACCGCAAGAAGGGCGACGCCTTCACCAAGCGGGAGACCGCTGCGTCTCGTCCGTCTGAAGAGAAGCTGTTCGGGCGCCGGCCGCACTTCGGTGGCAAGGCCTCCGTGGTCGAGCGCCGCAGCCTGAAGCCCATCACCATCGACGGACCCATGACGGTCAAGGACTTCGCTCACGAAATGGGCGTTACCGCTTCCGAAGTGATCAAGAAGCTGCTCACAGGCTTCGGCATCATGGCCACCATCAACCAGGAGCTGGACGTTGACACCTGCGTCCTGATTGGCGGCGAGTTCGGCATCGATGTGTCGGTCAAAGAGACCGTCAACATCATGGAAGAGTACGACCTGGTGGAGGATCCCAACGAGTCCGAGCAGTTCAAGGAGTCGCGGCATCCCGTGGTAACCATCATGGGTCACGTCGACCACGGCAAGACCTCGCTGTTGGACGCCATCCGGTCCGCCAAGGTTGCCCTGGGTGAAGCCGGCGGCATTACGCAGCACATCGGCGCTTACGAAGTGGAATCCAACGGCCGGAAGATTACCTTCCTCGATACCCCCGGTCACGAGGCCTTCACGGCCATGCGCGCCCGTGGCGCCAACGTCACCGACATCGCCATTTTGGTGGTTGCGGCCGACGACTCGGTCATGCCGCAGACCATTGAATCCATCAACCACGCCAAGGCGGCCAACGTGCCGATCCTGGTTGCCATTAACAAGGTCGACAAGGCCAACGCCGATCCCAGCCGGGTGAAGCAGGACCTGACGGCCCACGGTCTGGTTGCGGAAGAGTGGGGCGGCGAGACCATCATGGTGCCCGTCTCCGCCAAGCAGCGGACCGGTATCGACGACCTGCTGGAGAACATCCTCCTGGTGGCAGACGTGGCGGAGCTGACGGCCAATCCGGACAAGGAAGCCCGGGGGTACATCCTCGAGGCCGAGCTGGATAAGGCCCGCGGACCCGTGGCCACGGTGCTGGTCAAGGCCGGTACGCTGAGCAACGGCGACACCTTCGTGGCCGGCAGCGCCTGGGGCCGTGTCCGTGCCATGTTCGACCACCGCGGCAAGAAGCTGAAGACCGCCGGACCGTCTACGCCCGTGCAGGTCCTGGGCTTCGCCTCCGTGCCGGCGGCCGGTGACGTCTTCCGGGTCACGCCCGACGAGAAGACGGCGCGCGACATCGCCGAG
>Ga0196971_1001476_pt1 | contig 10461 bp, 25 predicted proteins | sample S1v_1013CmetaG_FD_148660 | JGI IMG/M metagenome (GOLD analysis project Ga0196971, IMG submission 148660) | Soil microbial communities from Anza Borrego desert, Southern California, United States - S1+v_10-13C | ecosystem: Environmental > Terrestrial > Soil > Desert | place: USA: California... | reverse complement strand
GGGGCGTGAGGTGTACGCGCTGACGAGCTGCTCTCGGCGGCGGCCGTTGGCCTCGCCCTGCTCGAGCATGCCCTTGGCGAGCTTGCGCATCATGCGGCTGGGGTCGTCGCCTCGGAAGCGCTGGCGGGGATCGTACTTGAGAGTCATGGGCGTCCGTACTTCCTGACGAAGTCGTCGCGGCGCTGCGCTTTGCCGATGTGGTGCTCCCGAAAGTCGGCCCATGCGTCTGGCGTGTCGATCTGCTTCCGAATGAACGCGACCACTTCCTCGCGCTCGTCTTCGGCGCAGCCGCCGACCGCCTCGAGAACCTTCGCAATATCCCGCTGGACCTCTGCCTCGTAGGTTTCGCGGATCAGCTTCTCTAGCTCTTCTTTCGTCATGGCCACCCCATCAACTTGCAAGCGATCGCAAGCGGAAGCAGCACACCCCACAGCAGTCCGCCCGTCACGACCAGCAGCAGCACTGACCTAGCGGCGAGGCGTAGCAACGCCGGTGGCTTGTCGCTCTCGCCAGAGGCAATCACCTTGTCGCCCTTGCTGATCGTCCACACCGTGCGGTGTGTGGTGGTGGTCTTTGTCTCGCTCATTTCGCCGTCCTCCCCTTCGTGGCCGTCTGCTTCGACTCCACCACAAGCTCTCGCGCGTCGACGAGGTTGGTCAGGCTGGTGACCTCCACCCCGTACTTGCCGCGGATGAGGAGCAGCTCCCCGACGGCCTCAAGCTGGAGGTCTTCGGAGGCGAAGAACTGGTCGGTCTTCGACTCGAGGCCGAGCGGCCTTTCGTACTGAGGGCTCTGCACCATATGGGCGAGTTTGCACCAAGCGAAACGCATCACGCTCTCCTAACGCTCAGGTCCACGACCTCTTTCAACGGCACGTGGACAAATCCCATTTTCTGAAAGAAAGAGTCTCGCGGCCCGTGTGCGCAGTACACGAGCTCCGCATCGGGTACGAGCTCCAGCACGCGGAGCAGCAACGCTGTCATCACGCCGAGCTCGCGGTACCTCCGCTTCGTGTAGGCGAAGTAGACGGCGAGCTTGTCTTGCACGTGTCCGCACGCGATCCAGCCGTAGAGAAAGCTCGGGTCAGACGGCTCGCGTGCGACGAGCAGCATGGGACGCGTCGCGAGTACCGCGTCCACCTCCGGGTTCATCTTGCGCTCGTAGAGCGTATGACAGAGCTTTCCGAACACCTTCTCGTCGGCGATCCACCTGTCGTCAGGCAGAAGCTCGCGCAGCTTCTCGCGCAGCGGCTCCACCACCGCCGACACAGACGAGTCCTTCCAATCAGCTTGGATGCGTGACATCTCATCCTCGCGGGCAGGACCGATGTCGAGCGCGATGCTCTCAACCATCATCGTCGTTGCATTGGTAAGTGTCGGTGGCGGCATCGTAGGTTCGCGGCCTCCTGTACGAGAAGACCTGGAGTCCACTGCGACTCGTGAAGGCTCTCCGTAGCGCCCGGCCGCTTACCCGTCCGTGATCATCAAGCGCCTGGTACACCTCTCTCTGCGCCTCGCTGACTTTGTTCTCTTGGTCCATCACCCATCCTCCATGCGCGTCAGCACCTGGTCCAGCTGCTGCAGCGTCTCCTCGAACATGCTCAGCTCCTGCTCGACCTGCGGCCGAGTGTCCTCGTCATCCTCGCTATCACCTGGCTCCACACGGTGGCTCGGGCTGTTGCCGTAAAACGTCTCCATGAGCAGCTGACGCTGCCCCTCGAAGAGATCGCGGATCCACCTGGGCGCATTGTGGATGTAGTCAGGGTCGCGGCTGATCTTGCGGAACAGCAGCAACGTGGCCTTGTCGCGGCCGTACTCGCGCTCAGCCAGGCGGAAGAACGCGAGCAGGCAGTCTTCCACCTCCTGCCCGAAGGTGGCGCGGCGATGCCCCGAGGAGTCGTCGCCTTCGAGCTCACGCAGGATGGCGCGCTCTGACAGCGGCACGGGAGACACGTCGTTCGCGATCGCGGCTCGGTCTACGAGCGCATCGAAGATGCCGAGCTGCTTCGGTCGCGCGCTTGGAATGTCTCCCTTGATTGCCACCGCTACTGCCTCCACGTGCTCAACCGTCCTCTCGCCGCTCTCCGTTCCAGTCGACGCCTCCGCCTGCGATCAGCCTCGCGAGCTGGTTGAGCGCATCGTCCTCGTCCTTGGCGTGGATGCCGATCCACAGCCCGGTCTGCTCCATGCCGTCGGTCGTGGTGAGCTCGGTGTCGCCGGGCTTCTCCTCGCGGATCATCATGGGAATACAGATCGCGAATCGCTTGCTCATGCTGTCTTCCTTCGCTTGCGTGCCTTCTCGAGCACCACCATCGCCTGCGGCATGAGCACGCGCGCTGCGTACACGCCGAGACAGTACGCTTCCGCGGCGTCTGCGGTCACATCGCGGCTGCCGCATGCGGTCGCGTACAGCACGGCCGCAGACTTCGCGCGCTCTGCCTTCACGTTGCCGGCGAGCCCGAGTACTTCCCTGCGCCAGACCTGCGGTGTGACAGTGAAGCGCATCGACTCGGGATGCCCTGCGTCGCTCAGCCGCTCCTCCCACCGGCCACGCGCCGCGCCGAGCCCGAGCAGGCTCGCGATCGAGGCATTGCCGCGGGCGAAGAAGAATCGCGAGTGGTCCTCGAGCACCACCAGCAGCTCGCCGATGTCGCCCGCTTCCATTGCCCGCCCGAGGACGCAGCGCCGGTCCTCCGCGCTCTTCGCGGTGCCGATCCCAAGCGTCGTGGGGCGCTCGGTGCAGAGAGGCGCGTTGAGCAGTGCCCAGCCGCTGCACTTCGCCTGGTCGATGGACAGGACGATCATGCGTCCTCCTGGCTGCCACCACGCCGGCGACCAGGGCTGTTGCGCGTGGCGGACCTGAGCTTCGCGTACTTGCTCGTCGGCGACAGACGCTGCTGTGCGAGCAGCCGCCGCGTCACCTCCGACGCCTCCTCGAGCGTCAGCCCGCAGTAGTGCGGCAGATGCGACAGCGGCATGTTGCGCTTCACCGCATCGAGGTAGAGCGCCTCGATGCGCTCCCTCGAGCCGGCTGGGTACTTCGTCCAGCCATGGCGCGTGGTGTCGATCTCGTCTCGCCCCTCGCTGCCGCTCAGACGCATGTCTCCTCCGCTCGCTTGCCGGCCGCGACCAGCTCCCCATGCACGCGCTCTGCGGACCTGTGCATCGCGCGTAGCGACTCAGTGAGGCGCTGAGCCTCTGCGGTGAACTGAGCGAGCGCTTCTCCCACGCGTGCGGCAGAGAGGATCAGATCGCTACGCTTGCGACGCTGCAGTCGCGCCACCTCCCGCGCGCACGGCTTGCAGTACGTCTGCACGCCATCGATCGCAGCTCGACGCGTGTGGTACTCGCCAAGCGGCTTCACTCGCTTGCAGCGGCAGCAGCGCTTCGTGGCGGGGGCTTGCATGGTCATGCTGGCTCTCCGTCGTAACAACCGCACGGCAGATCGAGCGTCAGCTGGTGACGCTCCTGGTAGTCGATGTCAGCCCACGCAAACTTGCGACCGAGTCCCCTCGTCCACAGCAGATTAGGCTTCGCATTGCGCTCCATCTCGAGCGCCCGCGCGAACAGATCGGGGTATTGATCGCGAAGGCGCCTAATCTCGGGGTCATGTGACCCTGGACAGAAGAAGCACGCGCTCTTCCCCGGCAGCGGGGCGCCGGCCGCCCGGATCGACTCCAGGCACGCGTCGCGATCCATGTCCCATTCGATCAGCGGATACCAATAGTCGTATTTCGGGTCGTCGTTTCTTCCCTTGTTGGCGCGCCGCTGCTCCTCGGCCCCAAAGCCGAGCGCCTTGGTGACTCGGCCGCCGCTCTTCCAGTGCGCGCGGTAGCGGCGATTCGCCCAGCGCTCCTGTGGTTCGATCTTGTACTTGTGACTGCAGCCAGCTTTGCCGTAGGCGAGGCTAGGGAGCATCTTCTCGCGCAAGCAGTTCTGCTCGAGCGTCTCGACACGACCACCCTTGTGCACGATGTGCACGGGCGGCGCCCCCTGCTCAACCAGCCACGCCGCGAAGCGCCAGACGTGCTCGTACGTCTCCGGGCGTTCACCGCCCGTGTCGGCGAACAAGATCGCGTCGATCGCGACGCCCCGTCGCACAAACTCGACGAGCATCGCGGTAGAGTTCACTCCGCCACCAAACGAGACGATCAATGGCTGGTTCATCGGGGCCTCCAGTCGCCACGTGCGTCGGGCGGTGCTTCACGATCGCTGCCCTCGATCTCGTCGAGGCGGCCGGTCTCCTGGCTGCGCTGGAGGCGCCAGCTTTGCCCGACGCCTCCCCACTTCACCTTGAGCAGGCGCGCCCAGGTTGGCGCGAAATCATCCTCGTACTCGCGCCAGAGCCCGACGATCGCGTCGACCATGTTTTCCAGGTCGCCGCTCTCTTTCATGTCGTGCTTCGACGGGCACTCGTTCTGCCTCGTCTTGTCGCGCGTGCACTGCGAGACGAGCACGCACACCACACCGAGTCGCTGGGCGTGCGACGTAATCCTGGTCGCGCTAGCGGACACCTCGTGTGCCTTCGACGAGTAGCTCTTTGTCGCTGTGATCTTCTGGAGGTAGTCGACGACAAGCAGCTTCACGCCGCGCGCCGCGAGCTCGCTCATCGCCGCACACACGTCCGCGTCTGACCCGCCCTGCAGGATGCTGACGTGCAGGTAGTGCTTCAGCCGGTCCAGCTCTGCATAGGAGCGCTCGATGCGGCTGAAGTCGTGCTCGTCGATGCGGTGGTGCAGGATCTTCCGTGAGCTGACCCCGCTCAGCATGCTGACCAGGCGCGCGCTGACGACCGGCTCCTGGTCCTCCACGCTCAGGTAGCCGCACACCACCGTGCGCTGAGCTGCGCGCAGCAGCATCTCGAGTGCGTATGTCGATTTGCCTACATTGGTGCTCGCCAGCACTGCCAGCGTGCATCCCAGCGGGATGGAGCCCAGGTGCTGCTCAAGCAGCTCGTAGCCAGGGTGGATGCGCGGCACGGCCGGCTTGCGGCTCGCGAGCTCCTCGAGCAGCGAGTAGCAGAGGTCGAGCGCGTTCTGCGTGCGCTTGTTTCGCACCCCCGCCAACGCCGCCTGGTGGGCGTCTGCGAGGGCAGAGACAGCTCCCGGTAGGTCGGCTTGTTCGCACGCGCCGAGCGCCTTGTGGACGGCTTCTCGTAAGCCCCTGAGCCTCGTCAGGCGACGTAGCCGCTCCGTGGGGAGGTGATCGAGCGGAAGCGTGCTGGCGAGGTCTAGCAGCCGATCGTCACCGCCGGCGGCAGCGAGCTGGTTGTCGTCCGCGAGCTTTGCCCGCACGGTGACGATGTCCACCGGCTCACGGCGAGCGGTGAGCGCTTGCATGGTTTCCCACATGCGCCTGTTCGCGTCCCCGTAGAAGTCGTCCGCCGTGAGATCGGCCGCGAGCAGTAGCGACGGCTTCAGGAGGCAGGCGCCCAGCACGTGGCGCTCGAGCTCAGGGTCGTGCAGGAGTGGCTTGCTCATACGAACTTCCCCGTCTGTTTGGCGAGCTGCTTCAGTGCTGCGTCGGAGAGCTGGCGCGGTGGCGTCTGCGGTGCGGCCCCAGACGCCTGGCGTGGCCTTCCCGGCTCGCACTCCAGCAGGACGAAGCCAACCCCCTTAGCCGTGGTCCGGGCGTCGAGAAGCGCCGTCCTGGCGAGAGAGCGAGATGCCTCGGCGTAGTCACCTGAGACGCCCGCGAGCTCGAGCGCGCGCTCTGCGGCTTGCCGCAGGTGGGTGTGCGTCAGCTTCGGAGCGGGCTTCCATCCAAGCGCGAAAGCCTCCTCGGCGAAGACCTGCTGGAACTCTTGGACGTGCGAGCCGGAGAAGGATGCGCGCGCAGGCGCGCTCTCTTTCTTCTCGAACGTAGTGAGAGAAGACGGGACGGGACGGGACGGGGGGGGATCTACAGGGTGCGTTACGGTAGACGTAACTCGGGCGTCTACGTCACGCGTTACGTGATTCGTGTTGTCACGCTGCGTGACTAACGCGTCTACACGCGCAGAATCTTCAATCATCCTGCGGGCGCGTTGCTTCTCGCGCCAGCGCCTCTGGCGTTCCGTAGACGCCTTGCGGTCTCTGTCGATCTCCTCGCGAGAGGGCTGGTAATCGGCCCAGTCGTGATACTGGAAGCCGCCCTCAACCCTCTTCCAGAGCCCGCATCGCACCAGCGCGTCAGACGCGCGCTTACGAAGACCCTCCGGCCAGGGGAGGACTTTAGTCAGCCGCCCGTCAGACACGAAACCGTCTGTGCGGCGAGACTTCTTCATGCAGTCAGCCCCGAGAAGGGTCCATGCCGCCACCGCGAGCGCGTGGTCCTCCGGGGTGGACTCGAGCGACTCCAGCTTTGTGGACTCGGGAAAGCCGTCGTCGACGCGAAACCAGCTCATAGTCCCAGCGCCTCCACAACCTCAGCAACCCGGCGCTCGTACTCCTCCGCGCTCTGAGCGGTCGCCGCGATCTCTCGCTTGGCGATCTCGTATCGACGCCACACATCGTCGTGGTCGAGCGACTCCTCGAGAGGCTGTCTACTCAGCTGCATGAGAGACCTCCTCGACCAGGTAGAACCGCTGCTCTCCGTCCAGCATACGGTCCGACTCGAGCAGACCTCGGTTCACCAGTGAGCGCAGGGTGTAGTACGGCTTGCGACCCTTCTTCCCGGTCACGCGGCTAAAGGACCCGACCGTGACGTACCCATCCCTGGCGACGATCTCGCGGACGAGCTCGAGTGGCCGGCCATTCTGAAGACGTGTGGTCTTCGATGTGGCCTCTATCCACACAAGCGTGTCGGAGACGCAGGCGGGGCAGAGGTCCTTTCCGAGCACGCGCTGCGTGTGCTCGTCGCGAATCAGACAACGATCGCAGCAGACCGACATCATGGAATCGACTCCTCGAGCAGATCGACCAGCCGCATCTCGAGCGCCGTGCAGAAGCGCGCAAGAATCCAGAGCGATTGCTGGTGAATGCCGCGCTCGCAGCGGCAGTAGTTCCCCCGTGCAATCCCGATGCGCTCCGCCAGCTGCAGCGAGGTCAGCCCACGCGCCTTGCGCAGCGCGCGCATGCGGGCTCCGATGCGCTTCGGGTCGGCACAGAGCTCGTTCAGCTCGGCGACGGTCATGGCGCGACCCCCGGCGTCCCGCAGAGCACACACGGCTCAGGGCAGCGGTCGGTGGTCCAGTGCGTACGAAGCCCAAGCTTCTGCCGGCATGCAGCGCCACACGAGAGCGCCAGCTCGTCGTCGACGAAGTGCACGCACGCGTCCTCGGGGAGCGGGTCGGTGTCGGCGAACGGACGGCCGCAGCCGAGACAGGAGCGCGCGAGCACGACTAGCCTCGCTGTACGCATCACAGCCCCCACCAATGCAGCCCGATCAGCACCGACGCGAGCACGAGAAAGAACAGCAGACGTGCACCAGGGTCGACTCTCATGGAACATCTCCGGGCATGAGGACGATGCGCTCTTCGCGCGGCTCAGTGATGCGCTGCGCTACGTGCTCGAGCAGCGCGCTGTACGTGCGCCAGCCGTCGTCGGAGACGTAGAACGTGCCGGTCTGCTGACCGATCGCGAGCGCAGAGCGCGTACCGTCCGCTCGCGTGCGCAAGAAGATCACGATCGGCTCGTCGTGCCTCATGCGGCCACCCGCTGCGCGAGCCATTGCCGCGCTAGCCACTCCGAGTACGCGGGCGGGATCGCCTGCGAAAGTTCGTCGCGGTTCATCCACTCGATGCCCATCGCAGAGCGCTTCTCTTCGATCTTCAGCCCGCGACCGAGGCGCTCGAGATGCCAACGCGGCGTTCCGTTGCCGTACACCGGGATCTCGTCACCGCGATGCCTGCACGGCGCGACCAAGCCCACCCGGAAGCTCGTCTCGAACAGACGGTGGCGCAGCAACGGCAGACCGAACATGGTTCCGCACAGCATCGTCGGGGAGCGGAGCGGAGCGCCCACGACGTTCTCGACGATGTGCGGGACGCCCGACGCGCGCAGGCGCTCACGTACGGGAGCGACCAGGTCAGGATGATTGCTCGACGTGCCGATGTTGCGGCTGTACAGCGAGTATCGTTGACACGGCGGGCTCGCCCAAATGAGATCGAAGGCGCGCAGTTCGTCGACATCGAGTGAGAGCGCATCGCGCTGCATGAACACGAACGGGTAGCGGGGCTGAGGCGCAAGGTCGACGCCGACCACCTCAGTCGCGCCGGCACGATACAAGCCCATCGAGGCGCCGCCTGCGCCACAGAACAGGTCGAGGACCCTCATCGCTGCATCCTCGGCTTCCGCTCGTCGTAGCCGCCCTTCTCGCGACAGGCTTCCGAGCAGGTCGCGACCAGCGCACCATCCACGAGGTGCCAGTCCACAAAGTACGGAGCCGGACCCTCAGGAATCGGCGCCAGGCAGACGCAGCACTCGCGCTTCGAGAGCTGGCGCTGCTTCTTGCTCACAGCGTCACCGTCCAGACCGTGACGAACACGTCCACGACGCCGTACAGCATCGAGACCACCACCGCGCCGATAAGGCAGATGTCCCAATCGTCCGGGCTCATGACTCCGCCTTGTCTGCCGCGTCGATGGCAGCGATCAGTTCGCGCATCTCGCCGAGCGTCATGACGGCGTAGATGAGGAGCGATCGCTCATCACCGCGCTTGATGCCCATGCTGAGTGACGCGATCGAGACCCTGCTGCGCCCGCGGAAAGCCACCCTGTACGGTAAGCCGCTGAACAAGCTCGTCTCGTCCTTCAGGCGGATCATGACGCCCTCTTGAGCGGCTCAGGAGCTAGCCTGCGCGTCGCCTCAGACGCGTGTCGGGTCGCCGGCAGCGTGTCTTCGCACGCAGGGTAAGGCGCACTCAGATCTGACTTAGGAGGCGGCGGGACGTAGTCGCCGTCGTACGGGTCGTACTCAGGCTCGATCGCGCGCTCCACTGCGCGGAACACGAATACAGCCGCACCCAAAAAGACCAGTACCGCGATTAGCTCCCCCATGCGCTCCCCCTGCCGAATGCTTTCCTTGTGGTGTCCCCAGCTCGGAACGTCCTTGCGTGAGTAAGTGGCGGGCGTACGTTTGCCCGGATGCCAAGAACGGCGCCGTCCCTAGGGGACCAGCTCTTCAAGAGGTCGACCGCAAAGCTCAGAGAGCCGGCGCAGCAGTCGCACCTGCGCTTGGCTAGCGCCGCGCTCGAGCGAGGAGATGGTGGTGACGGTCGTGCCGAGTGCCGACGCGAGCTCGCGCTGCGTCATGCTCAGCGACTCGCGCGAGGTGCGCCAAAGCTCGGCCGAGCGGCGGTATTCCTCGGTCAGGTGGACGGGGTGGCTGTAGAAGCGGCTCGGATGAAGACCGCCCTTGCGGGCGTTCGAGCGGTCGCGCTCACGGACGTCGCGCGCATTGGTGTACGCGTCTCCCGCGTACAGATGCTCAGGCCGAACGCACGCGCGGTTGTCGCAACGATGGCAGATGTACATCCCCTCGGGGATCTCGCCGAACGCAATCACGAAGGCCGCGCGATGCGCAGTCTTCACGCCGGCGATGGCGGTGAACGTTCCGTAGCCCCCCTCGTTCTTTGGCCCTGTCCAGATCCAGCACTCGCCGGTTCTGTCCACGCGCGCCCAGAACGCATCGAGAACGACAGGGTCGATCACGGCGCCCCCGGAGGCATGGAGTCATGACCAGCATCGGGATCGCAAAGCTCAGGGATCGATACCTCGCCCCCGGTCGCCTCGCTGATGCGCTTGGCCGTCTCGTAACGCGGGCATTTCCGCCCACGCGCAATGTAGGTCACCGTCGAGTACGCAAGGCCCGTGGCGCGCATCAAGCGCGACAGCGCCCCAGGCCCCTCCCGCTCAATCCAGTCGTGCAGTCTCATCGCTAGAGCATTTAGGCGCGAGCGAAACCGCAAGTCAAGCGAAAGGACTCTAATGGCGCCGAGTGGACTAACCCAGCCGATCGACCTCAAGCTCATCGGCATGAGTAGCGAGCGCATTCCCGGCTTCGGGAAACGTGTTCAGGAAGTGCTCGACGAGGCGGGAGTCAACCGCTCGGAAGCAATGCGGAAGCTCGGCGTCGCCTACACCACGCTGACGAAGTGGATCCAGGGGCCGAACACTCCCAACGTGGCAAACCTAATCCCACTAGCCCAGCTTGGGGGAGTCCACATCCAATGGCTGATCACCGGCGAGGGGCCGAAGTACGTCGATGAAGCGCGCAATCGCGACGCGAGCAAGGCCGAGCTCGAGAGAAGGCAGCGATACGCGGAGGCGGTCGAGCGCTACCTCGCAAGCGATCTTGCTGGCGACGTTGAGCCGCAAGTCGCCCTGCTACTGCGTGACTTTGACTTCTCCATGCTAGGAATCGAGCACCCGGAGATGAAAGACGTGCACCGGGTTCGTGACCTGATGGACTTCCAACGGCAGCTGAGGCACTTTGGTCGCCATGGGGGATCAGATCAGAGGTAGCCGCCGCTACATTAGCAG
>Ga0196971_1001475_pt1 | contig 10473 bp, 8 predicted proteins | sample S1v_1013CmetaG_FD_148660 | JGI IMG/M metagenome (GOLD analysis project Ga0196971, IMG submission 148660) | Soil microbial communities from Anza Borrego desert, Southern California, United States - S1+v_10-13C | ecosystem: Environmental > Terrestrial > Soil > Desert | place: USA: California... | reverse complement strand
GTCGTCGGCCTGGCGCGGCGGCAATTCCATCTCCACCGGCGCGATGTCCTGGTAGGGGATCTGCTGGAGCAGGTGGCGGATGCAGTTGAGGCGCGCGCGCTTCTTGTTGTCGGCGTCCACGATGTACCAGGGCGTCGGCTTGCGGTCGGTGTGCTCCAGCATGACGTCCTTGGCCTTGGAGTACTCGACCCAGTGCTTGCGCGACTCCAGGTCCATCGGGCTGAGCTTCCAGCGCTTGATGGGGTTGCGCATGCGCTCCTGGAAGCGCTTCTCCTGCTCTTCGTCGCTGACCGAGAACCAGTACTTGACCAGGATGATGCCCGAGCGCACCAGCATCTCCTCGAACAGCGGGCAGGCGCGCAGGAACTCCTGGTATTCCTCGTCGGTGCAGAAGCCCATGACCCGCTCGACGCCGGCGCGGTTGTACCAGCTGCGGTCGAACAGCACGATCTCGCCCTTGGCCGGGAGCTGCGCCACGTAGCGCTGGAAGTACCACTGCCCCCGCTCCCTCTCGGTGGGCGTGCCGAGCGCCACGATGCGGCAGACGCGGGGGTTCAGGCTTTCGGCGATGCGCTTGATGACGCCGCCCTTGCCGGCCGCGTCGCGCCCCTCGAACAGCACGCAGACCTTGAGGCCGTGCACGCGCACCCATTCCTGGAGCTTGATCAGCTCGAACTGCAGGCGCGCCAGTTCGTCGACGTACTTGTACTTCTTGGGCGGCTTGGCCGATGCCTTGGCCTCGCCGACCTCGTGCCAGTGGGACTCGATCTTCGCCGTCTCCTTGGCGTCGCTCAGCACCTCGCCGCCCAGCTTGAGCGCCGACGCCTTCAGCGCCTTCTTCTTTTTCTTGGCCTTCTTGCCGTCCGCCTCGGTCCCTTCCAGCGTCACCACGTCGCTCATTGCCGCCTCCCGCGCGGTCGTTTCCCCCGGACCTGAAACGCTATGGAATGTCCGGGAGCAATGCAACCGCCCCGAGAGACCGCGACGATCTGCCCGGGAATCAGGTCCCGGGCAGCGGCGCCACCGCGGCCAGCGCCTGGCCCTTGCGTTCGTCGAAGATGCGGCCGAGTTCGGCGGCGCGCTCGTCCTTCAGGGCGTCGCGGGCCTCCTCGAACAGCTCCTCCTCCTCCTCGTCGATGTGGTGGCGCAGCAGTTCGGCCAAAACCTGCATCTTGGCGGTCCACGCCCCGTTGCCGGAGGGCATGGCGTTCAGCTGCTCGACCAGGCCGTTGATCATCTGGTGCTCGTTGAGGCCCTCCATGGTCTCCGCCCTGGCGCCGCGGTGCTGGGACAGGGCGGCGTAGAACACGGCCTCCTCGACCTTGCCGTGCGCCCACAGCTCGCGGTGCAGCTCGTCGAAGGTGGCGCGCTGGTTCGACCCGTCCTGCTCGTCGATGCGCTTCAGCAGCGCGCGCATGGTGTCGTGGTCCTGCTTGATGCGGTCGAAGATGTCCATGGTCCTTCCTCGTGTGGCTGACGCGGAGGTCAACCTTGCGGAGCGGGGGGATGTTCCGACCCATGGCCCGTCAGGGCGGGTCCTCGCCCTCGCCGTCCGGCAGCACGTCGCCACCCTGCCCCGGCGGCTCGGGCGGGGCGCCGCTGCCGCCCACCAGGGGTGCGGTCAGGTGCTCGGCCTGCTCCAGCTCCTCGCGCAACGTCGGCAGCAGGGAGTCGGCGACCAGGAAGCCCAGCCCCGCGGTCCAGCCCTCCAGCGTGCGGATCAGGCGCGGGTAGCGCCCGCGCACATCGTCGGCGAGCGCCGGGCCGAGCGTGCCCGGCGCCTGCGCGCGCAGCGCGTCGGCCTCGGCGGCACGCACGTCGGCGGGGCGCACCGGCAGCGCCATCTCCTGTGCGCCGGCCAGCCATTCCAGCCGACGCGCCAGATCGGCCTGGGTCAGCGCCACCCGGTCGGCGAAGCGCCGCACCGCCGGGTCGGCGGCGCGCCCGCCGATGACGACGGCGACGCGCCAGCCGGCTTCGGCATCACGGAGCAGCGGCAGCAGCGTGTCGGCGGGCACCACCGGGCCGATCTCCTCGGCGGCCAGCGGCGCCTCTACGGCGAGCGGCTTCCTGGGTGGGGGATGGGGCGGGTCCGACGTCTGCGCGGCGGCCGGCGCGGCCATCAGCCACGCGGCCAGGAAGAGGATCCAGGGCATCATGCGCGTTGAACGCACGGCCCCGGCAAAGGTTGCACCGGCTCCTTACGCCGCCTGGAAGCGGGCGACCTGCCGGCGCGTCTCGTCGGCGAGGTGGGCGAGCTGCTGCATGGTGGCGGCGATCTCCTCCGACGCGGCGGCGTTCTTCTGCGCCACCAGGCGCATGCTGTCCACGTTGGACTCGATGTCCTTGACCGAGGCCTGCTGCTCCTCCATCGCCGCGGCGACGGAGTGGAACATGCGGTCGAGCTGCCCCACCCGCTCCGCCAGATCGTCCATCATGCGCCGCGCCGCCTCGGTGACGCTCATGCCCTCCTCGGCGAGCGTGGTGGCGGCCTCGATGATCTCGTGGATCTGGCGGGTGGACTCCACGGCGCTGTCGGCGAGCTTGCCGACCTCCTCGGCCACCACCTCGAAGCCCTTGCCCTGCTCGCCGGCGCGCGCCGCCTCGATGGAGGCGTTGACGGAGAGGATGTTGGTCTTGACGGCGATCTGGGTGATGGCTTCGGTGATGCGGCCGATGCGGCGCGAGTTGTCGGCGATGGTCTGCGAGACCTTCAACAGGCGCTCCATGTCCTCCTTGCCCTTGGCGGCGTGGTCGGCGGCGGCCTTCACCATGTCGGAGGCGTTGCGGGTGCTGTCGGTCACGTGCGCGATGGCGCGGGCGGACTGGCCGATGGCGGTCGCCACTTGGTCCAGGTCGTCGGTCTGCGCCGAGGCGCCTTCGGAGACCTGGCCGATGGCGGTGGTCGCCTCGCCGGCGGCCACGGCGACCTGGGTCGCCTGCTCGCCGATCTCGCGGAAGGCGGCGCCGGTGGCGTGCAGCAGGTCCACCATTTCGCCGTAGGCGCCCTTGAAGACGACGGCCTCCTGCGCGTCCTCCGCCGCCTCGCCCTTCACCGCGCCGGACAGCCGGTGCATCTCGCGGTGCAGGCCGTGCAGCACGTGGATGACGTTGGCGATGGCGAGGCCGATGGCGCCCAGCTCGTCGTTGCGGTCGGTGCCGGGCACCGCCACCTCGACGTCGCCGTCGGACAGGCGCTGGATGGCGCGGGTGATGGCGGTGATCGGCCGGGTCAGCCCGCGCCCGATCGCCAGCGACAGCAGGATGCCCAGCGCCAGCGCGCCGGCCGCGCCGAGGACGATCAGCAGGCTGGCCCGCGCCCGCCCCTCCTCGCGCACCGCCAGCTCGCGCTCGACCACGGCGGCCACGCGGGCGCTGGCGGCGTCGGCGGCGCCGCGCATGGCGTCGCGGATCTTGGCCTGGCGCTCGCCGATGTCGGCGGCGATCAGGAAGCCCTGCTCCAGCTCGAACAGGATGGGCGTCAGCTCGTCCACCTGGTGCAGCGTGTCGGGGTCGCCAGCGGCGCCGCGCGCCTGCGTGTTGAGGGCGAGGATACCGTCCACCCCCTTGTCCAGCCGCTTCTTGCCGGCGACCGAGCCGGTGTTCAGATAGTCCGCCACGCCCAGCAGCGCCGAATGCGTCTCGCGGATCATGCCGTTCGCCGCCTCGCGCAGCGTCACCGCGCGCTGCAAGGCGGCAAGGCCCGCCTCGGGCCCGTCGCCGTCCTTCAGCGCCGCCAGGGCGCGGGCGTAGGGCTCGGCCTGCCGGCTGGCGATGGCGCCGGCCACCGTCTCCAGCGCGCCCGCCTGCTTGTGCAGCAGGGCCAGGCTGGCGCGCTTGTCCTGTTCCAGCTTGACGTACTGGTCGAAGGCCTTGCGGTAGGCGTCCAGCGCGGTCACCACCTCGCCCAGCGCCGCGCCGCCCTCGTCGCCGAAGGCGGCCTGCAGCCGCTCGGCCTCGCCGCGCAGGGCGTCGGCCAGCTCGCGCACCCGCTGCGCCGCCGCCGGAGCGGCGTCCTGGGCGTAGCGCGCCTCTTCCATGCGGGCGAGCTTGAGCGTGTCGTCCAGGCCGGAGGTGCGGCTGGCCAGCTCGACCCGGCCGGCGTAGGTCGCCAGCCCGTTCCAGCCGATGACCGCAACCACCACCGTCAGCAGCAGGACGGCGGCGAAACCCATGGCGATGCGCGTTCCGATCGGCATGCGGCACTTCCTCACTGGCGATCTGCGGTCATACCAGCGCACGTCATACCAGAATGTGCCGCGCGCGTGCACCTGCGAACTGACCAACCGATGCGCATGCGCGGCCCCGACGCCTGCGCCGCGACGATTTCAACCTCGCATATCGGCGTCTGCGCCAGTATTATGCCGGGCGCTTGGCCGTTCAAGGCTGCGCGCAGAGCAGACTCGAGGTGCGATAACCACGCGCCGTCAAGTCCAATTGGTGCACGACACCGAACAGAACTGGCAGAATGCGGGAGTGAGCATGTCTTTTCTGGCAAACCTTCGAATCTTCCAGAAGCTTTTGCTGGTGGTGCTGCTCCTGGGCTCGGTCACGGTGCTGGCCGCCGGATACTCGACGGTGACGCTGGGCGCGTTGCAGGGCGAGTACCATCGCGTCTTCGGCGCCGAGGCCAAGGCCATGAAGAACATGGTGCGCGCCAACCGCCGCATGACCGAGCACAGCCGCAACCTCTATGCCATGATCGCCATCCGCGGCGGCGCCGAGACCAAGGCGGCGCGCGAGGGCATGGAGCGTGCCCGCAAGGAGTTCGATGGCTTCACCCGCGAGGTGAGCAGCATCCTGCCGGCCACCGCCGCGGAGATGGCGCGGCTCACCACCCTGTTCCAGGAGATGACCGACACCGCCGCCGCCATCGAGGAGGCGATGCGCGCCTACAAGGAGGGCGAGGTGCTGGCCCTGGTGCGCGACCAGTACGAGCCGCGCTTCCGCGAGGCGACGGCGCTGACCACCAAGCTGGTGAATTTCGCCGAGAAGGCGATGGACGACGCGACGGCCGCGCTGGACGCGCAGGCGACCTCGGCCCGCGGGCTGGTGTGGGTGGTCACCGGCGTCGGCCTGCTGCTGACGCTGATGCTGGTGTGGGGCATCATCCGCGACGTGGTGCGCGCGGTGGAGACGATGAAGGGCGCCATCGGCCGGCTGGCCGCCGGCGACCTCGACGCCGCCGTGCCGGGCGCCGACCGCCGCGACGAGCTGGGCGATGTCGGGGCCGCCGTCGGCAACGTCACTCACGTGCTGAAGGCCCTGCGCGCCGAGATGCGCAAGCTGACCGAGGGCAGCGCCGCCGGCAGCGAGGAGGTGGCCCCTGCCCGCTTCGACGGCGCGTACGCCGAGATGGTGCAGCTTCTCCAGGACGCCGCCGCCACGCTGCGCGATGTGGGGGAGCAGGCGACGCAGGTCGCCGTCGCTGCCGGTCAAGCGACCACCGCCATCGGCCAGGTCTCCGAAGGCGCCTCGGCGCAGACCGACGACCTCGATCAGGTCGCCACCGCCATCGGCCAGTCGGCCCGCGCCATCGCCGACGTCTCCGACAGCACGCGCAACGCCTCCGACATGGTCAAGGCCGCCGCCGACCAGGCCGCCAAGGGCAAGGACGAGATGGCGCGCCTGCTCAAGGTGTCGCAGACCATCGCCGACAACTCGCGCCGCATCGGCCGCATCACCGAGGCCATCACCCAGATCGCGGTGAAGACCAACATCCTCTCCGTCAACGCCTCCATCGAGGCAGCGCGCGCCGGCGAGCAGGGCAAGGGCTTCGAGGTCGTCGCCGAGGAGGTCGGAAAGCTCGCCGACAACGCGGTGGAGTCCGCCCGCCAGATCCGCGAGATCGTAGAGGCCGCCGAGAGCATGGCCGAGGAGGGCATGGCCGCCACCCAGGAGGTGGTGCAGATGATGCAGGGCATCGCCGAGCGCGTGACCCACCTCGACCGCACCTTCCAGTCGGTCGCCGTCGCCATGGAGGAGCAGCAGTCCACCATCCGCGACATCGGGACCAACGTCGGCAGCCTGCGCACCGTGGCCTCCAAGAACGCCGCCGCGTCGGAGGAGATCGCCGCGACCATGCAGCAGCTCTCGCGCCTTGCCGACGACACCCGCCGGCAGGTCGCGCGCTTCAAGGCGGTGTGACGGGCAACCGATGACGCTGCACGCCCCCCGCGCCACGGAGGCCACGGAGGCCACCGCCGTCATGGCACGGCGGCTGCTGGACGACGTGCGGCGCAAGAGCGGCATCCGCCACGACCGGCCGCTGGAGCGCAAGCTCGGCAAGATCCTGTCGTGCATGCCCGCCTCGCTGCTGGAGCAGTGGGTGGCGGTGATCGAGGGGTCGCCTGCGGACTCGCCGGACTGGCTCAGCTTCATCGAGAACCTGACGATCCACGAGACCTATTTCTTCCGCGACATCCCGCACCACGCCCACCTGCGCCGCACCGTGCTGCCGCTGCTGATCGAGGCCCGCCGCGCGCGCGGCGAGCGGACGCTGAAGGTGTGGAGCGCCGGCTGCGCCACCGGAGAGGAGCCCTACTCGCTCGCCATCCTGGCGCTGGAGGCGCTGGCCGACCTCGGCGAGGCGGAGCGGTCGGACTGCGGCATCCACACGCGCTGGACGGTGGAGGTGCTGGGCACCGACATCAGCCGGCTGGCCGTGGTGCAGGCCAAGAACGCCTGCTACGGCGGCCAGGGGCTGGGTCCCTTCCGCGAAGTGCCGGACGAATACGCCGGCTGGTTCGTGCCGCTGGAGGGGATGGAGGCCGGTTACCGTCGGGTGCGAACCGAGGCGCGCCGCATCGTCTCCTTCCGCCAGCACAACCTGATGAGCCGGGAACCGCCGGGCACCGGCTTCGACCTGGTGTCGTGCCGCAACGTGCTGATCTACTTCGACGACGACAGCCGCCGCGCGGCGCAGGCGCTGCTGCACGCGGCACTGGCGCCCGGCGGCGTGCTGGTGCTGGGCACCACCGACCGCCCCTGCGAGCCCGAGCGCTTCGACCGGCTGCGCGGCGACCGCGCCGTCGCCTACCGGCTGACGGGGGCGGCATGAGCGGCGGCTTCTTCACCTTCCAGGTCGCCGGCGCCTGGTTTGCCGTCGCCACCGAACTCGTGGTCGAAGTGGCGGAAGCCGCACCGGTCACCCGCCTGCCGTTCGCGCCGCCGCACGTCGAGGGCATCGCCGGCATCGGCGGGCGCATCCTGCCGCTGGTGACGCTGACCGGCTACGCCGCGCTCGGCCTCGACCGCCGGCAGCCGGCGCCGCTGCTGGTGGTGGTGCGGGCGCGCCGCGGCCTGCTGGCGCTGCGCGCCGGGCGCATCGGCGGCACCGTCGACTCCCCCGCCCTGCTCGACGCCCCGGCTCTGGGGCCGGAGGCCGCCGGGCTGCCGCTGATCGCCCGCTTCGCCGAGGAGGGACGCGAGATCCTGCTGCTCGACCCGGCGCGCATCGAGATCGGCCACGGCATGGCCTTCGCCGACGTGGCGGAGGACGCGGTGCTGGTCGGCGGCCCGCCGGACGACGGCGGCAAGCGCGCCGACACCATCCGCCTGCTGGTGGTGGAGACCGGCGACAAGGGCTTGGCGCTGGAGCTGGACGGCCTGCTGATGGTCTTCGAAGTGCAGGACATCCGTCCGCTGCCCAACGCGCCGTCGATGGTGCGCGGCATGACGCAGACGCGCCGCCGCCCGGTGCTGCTGGTGGACGCGCTGGACGGCAACGCCGGGGACCGCGGCTATGCGGTGGTGTTCGCCACGCCGAACGGGCCGGTCGGCCTGCGGGTGGACGGCATCCGCGGCGTGGTGCGCTTCGCGGCTGACCGCAAGAAGGGCGCGGAGGCCACCGAAGGCGGTGCGCGCCAAGAAATCGTCGAATACGATGGGCATTGGCTCGAAGTGAGGAGCGGGACCCGCATGCTGAGCGATCACCTGGACTCCATCGGCCGCCTGGTCCCCACCGGCGGCGTCGCCGACGCCGTGGAGGACATGCGGCCGCGCCTGACCCGACGCTTCCTGACCTTCACCGTCGGCCGGCGCGCCTATGCCATCGAGTTCGAGCGGGTGCAGCGCGTGGTCGAGTTCTCCGGCCGCCACCGGCTGCCCGGCGACGCCACCACCTTCGACGGCATCACCGACGTGGACGGCTCGATCCTGCCGGTGCTCGACTTGCGCCGCGTGCTGGACAAGCGCGAGGGCAAGGCCGGCGTGTCGATCCTGGTGAACGCCGGTGGCGGCACGGTCGCCGTCATCGCCGACGAGATCCAGCGCATCCGCAAGGTCCCCGTCGATGCGGTGGACCCGATGTCCGACGCCATGACCTCGGCCGTCATCCAGTTGGAGGGCCAGTTGGTGCCGGTCCTGCGGCCGGAGGGGCTGATGACGCCGCAGCCCGCCGGATCGGTGGCGCCGCAACTGCCGCAACCGGCCGCCTGAGGTGCCGATGACGTCCTCCCCCATCCGCCTCCTGATCGTGGATGACTCCAACTTCGTCCGCGTGGCCCTGCGCAAGATGCTGGAACCCGCCGACGACATCGAGATCGTCGGCGAGGCCCGCAACGGCGCCGAGGCGCTGCGCCTGTCGCGCAAGCTGAAGCCGCACGTCGTCGCCATGGACGTCAACATGCCGATCATGGACGGCATCGAGGCGGTGCAGGCCATCACCCGCGAGAAGGGGCCGCCCACCGTCATGGTCTCCAACGAGACGTCGGAGGGCGCCGAGGCGACCATCCGCGCATTGGAGGCCGGCGCGGTGGACTTCGTGTGCAAGAACACCTCCTTCGTGAAGCTGGACATGGTCTCCATCGAGCGGCAGCTGACCGAGAAGGTGCGCCACTGGGGCCGCTGGCGGATGGCGTCGCGGCAGGAGGCGGCACCCGCCGCACCCACCGCGCCGGTCGTCTCCGCCCCCATGCTCACCCCGGCCGCCGCGGCACCGCGCGCGGCCGAGGGCCAGCGCCCCTCGAACCGGCCAGACCTGGTGGTGGTCGGCGTGTCCACCGGCGGCCCGGTGACGCTGGGCGAGTTGCTCGGCACGCTGGGGCCGCTGCCCTGCCCGCTGGTGGTGGCGCAGCACATGCCCGCCTCCTTCACCGCCGGCTTCGCGCAGTCGCTCAGCCGCACGCTCAAGCGCCCGGTGGTCGAGGGCACGGACGGCATGATCCTGGAGAAGGGCGTCGTCACCATCCTGCGCGGCGGCACCGACACCATGGTGCGCCGGCTGGCCGACGGGCGCTTCGCCCTGCGCGCGGTGGCGGACAGCGCCGAAATCTACCACCCGTCCGCCAACCTGCTGTTCCGCTCCGCCGCCGAGGAGGCGAAGGCGCCGGTGGCGGTCATCCTCACCGGCATGGGCGACGACGGCACCGAGGGGGCGAGGGCCTTCGCCGCGCGCAAACTGCCGGTGCTGGTGCAGGACCCGGCGAGCTGCGCCGTGGACGGCATGCCGCGCGCGGCGATGAAGGCCGGCGTGGTCAGCGAGATTCTCACCGTCCCGGCGATGGGGCGGAAACTCAACGTTTGGTTCACTCTTTAGACGCGGGAATTCGATTCCATGGCCAAGCCAAGGATTTTGCTGGTCGACGATTCGGTGCTGATGCGCACGATCATCGGCGACATCGTCCGTTCCGACGAGGAGCTGGAGTTGGTGGGCGCGGCCGAGAACGGCCGGGTGGCGCTGGAGATGGTCAAGACGCTCAAGCCCGACATCGTGCTGCTCGACATCGAGATGCCGGAGATGACCGGGCTCGAGGTGATGGAGCACCTGTCGCTGATGAGCCGCGCCAAGGTGATCATCATCTCCTCGGTGGCGCAGATCGGCTCGGCCGAGGCCAACGAGGCGCGCTCGCTGGGCGCGGTGGAGATCATCGCCAAGCCGTCCGGCACCATGAGCCTCGATCTGGCGCACAAGAAGGGTCACGACATCATCGTGGCGATCCGCCGGGCGTCTGGCCTGCCGCTGCCGGCCAAGCTGTAGGATGAGTGTATTGCCCCCACCCTCCCCACTTCGTGGGTCCCCTCCCTCCCCCGCTGGCGCAGGGGAGGGTCGGGGTGGGGGCACGTGTGACGCGATGGCCGAAGGAGCGCCGTCATGAGCGAGCTGATCGAAACCCTCTGGCAGCAGTTCGCGCTGGAAGCGGGCGAGCATTTCGACGCCATCGACCGTCTGCTCTCCGACGCCATCGGCGACCAGCCGGAGCGCGAGCGCATCGCCGCGCTGTTCCGCTCGTTCCACTCGCTCAAGGGCGCGGCCCGCGCCATGGACATGTTCGGGCTGGAGAAGGTGGCGCACCGGGCGGAGACCATCCTCGGCCGCGTCCGCTCCGGCGCCCTGCCCTTCACCGACGAGGTGTCGGAGCCGCTGCTGGAGGCCCTCGATGCCTCGCGCGCGCTGACCGAGATCGCCGTGCGCGAGCGCCGCGACACCGAGCCGCCGCCCGCCCTGATCGCCAGGCTGGAGGTGCTGGGCCG
>Ga0196971_1001473_pt1 | contig 10489 bp, 9 predicted proteins | sample S1v_1013CmetaG_FD_148660 | JGI IMG/M metagenome (GOLD analysis project Ga0196971, IMG submission 148660) | Soil microbial communities from Anza Borrego desert, Southern California, United States - S1+v_10-13C | ecosystem: Environmental > Terrestrial > Soil > Desert | place: USA: California... | reverse complement strand
CGCCATCTTCGGCCTGGTGGCCATGGCCACGGACGTAGGCCGAATGACGATCGCCAAACAGCATGTGGCCACCGTGGCCGACGCTGCAGCTCTCTCCGGCGCACAGCTGCTGCCCCAGGATCCCAACGGCGCAGTGGCCACGGTGCGGCAGTACCTTCAGAAGAACGGCGTCGACCCCCAGGGGGTCACGGTGGCCATGAACCCTGTGGACCAGACCATGAGCGTCATTGTCGAAGACGACGTGGAGTATACCTTCGCCCGAATCCTCGGCTTCACCCAGGGACACGTGGCGGCAAAGGCGGTGGCCCGCATTCAGCCCCTGTCAGGTTACAACCATGTGGTCCCGCTCAGTGTGGTCCAGACCGACTGGGCGATGGGGGAGGAAGTGGTCCTCAAGGAGTCCCCCGGCAACGGTGGGAATCTCAGCCCTGGCAACTACGGCGCTCTTGCCCTGGGGGGCAACGGCGCATCGACCTACGAAGAGAACCTCGCTCACGGCTTCGACGGCTGGGTCCGGGTGGGCGATTGGGTGACCACCAAGCCCGGCGACGTGACCGGTCCCACCGAACGGGCCATTCAGTCCCGCATCGATCAAGATTCCGCCGCAACCTTCGCCACCGTCCGAAAGGGTTCGCCCCGCATTGTCATCGTCCCCATTCTGGAGAGCTTCACGCCCAATGGGCGGGGCGAGGTTACGGTGGTGGGCTTCGGCGCCTTCTTCCTCGAAGGGACCGGCGGTCAGGGCAACGACCGGGGCACGGTGCGGGGCCGGTTCATGAAACAGGTGGTGACCGGCGAATCAGCCAGGACAGGGCCGGACTTCGCCACGTACACCATCAAGCTGACCCATTAGGAGGGAACCCCAATGAGGGTCATCCACCGGCTATGGAAAGAGGAGCGGGGCTCCGTCGCCATCTTGGTGGCGGCCGCCCTCACAGCCATGATGGGCCTGGCGGCCCTGGGTACCGACGTGGGGCGGCTGTTTGTGGAGCGGCAACGGGCTTCGGTGGTGGCCGACGCGGCCGCGCTCTCAGGTGGCCAGCGCCTGCCGGCCGACCCGGCCGGAGCGGTGGCTTCCGCCCTCAGCAACCTGCTCCAGAACGGCTGGGACCCGGCGAACGCCACCATTGCCGTCTCCTCAGACAACAGGCGGTTAACGGTCCAACTGCGGCGGCAGGTGCCCATGACCTTCGCCCGGGTGATCGGCGTAAGTGAGTCCGATGTGGGCGCTGCCGCCACATCGAGCAGCGTTAACCTCAGCGGCTACTACGGGGCCGCCCCGTTGGGGGTGCCGCAAGGCAACTGGCAGCTGGGCCAGCAGGTTACGCTCAAGCTGGATTCCGACGGCGGATTCCTGACGCCCGGCAACTACCAGGCCCTGGCTCTGGGCAAGACCGGCTCTTCCACCTATGAAGTGAACCTGCAGTACGGCTACCCTGGGTGGGTCCGGCTGGGCGACTGGCTGGACACACAGACGGGCAACATGGCCACTCCCACGGTGCGCGCTGTGCGGTACCGCATCGATCTGGATCCGGACTCCACGTGGGCTACCGTCTCCCGACAGTCCCCCCGCCTGGTCGTGGTCCCCATCGTCGAGGGTTTCAGCAATGGCACCGGACAGGTCAAAGTGCTGGGCTTCGGGCTCTTCTTCCTGGAGAAGGGCTATGATCACGGCAACAACAAAGGTGAGATCATCGGCCGGTTCCTCCGCATGACGGTGGAGGGTGAAGGCTCGACCACCGCTCCGGACTTCGGCCTACAGGTAACCAAGCTCGTGAACTAATCGGAAGACGTTCGGGAGGTAGGGCCCGTGGATAAAGGGAAACTCGTACGGCTCGTCCTCATCCCCATCATCATCGGTCTGGTGGTCACGCTGATCGTCCGCCAGGTGCTGAACCCCTCGCAGTCGAGCCCGACAACGGGCGGCTCAGCCGTAGAGATGGTCGCTGTGGTGGCAGTGGGCAGCAAGGAGCCGATTGCCGCTCGCTCCAAGATATCGGAGCAGCAGTTGGTGCTCAAACAGGTGCCCAGGTCGATTCTGACGGGCAGCGAGTTCACGGCCACCAAGGATCTGCTGGGACAGGTGACCCAGGTACAGCTGGAGCCTGGCGAAGTGATCCTGAAGAGCCGTGTGGTCATCGAGGGGAAGGGGGCCCTGCCGTACCGCATTCCGCAGGGGTATCGGGCCGTCACCATTCGAATCGATGAGCTTTCCGGCGTGGCCGGCCACCCGCAGGCGGGTGACCTGGTGGACCTGGTCCTGACCGTTCCGGAGAAGAAGCCCGACCGGTTGGGCGCCACGGCCCGGCTCATCTATGAAGGAGTTCAGGTGCTTGGCAAGGGGCTGGCGGTCGAAGCGGCGGCCAGCGCAGCTGGTGGCGTCGCAGCCGCTGCGAACGAGGGGACCAAGCTCACCTCACTTACGCTGGCCCTGCGGCCGGAAGCAGCGGTGGAAGTGGCTCTGGCCGAAGAGATCGGCCACATCAAGGTCCTGCTCCGGCCGGCGCTGCCGGAGGGGAACAGCGGTCGGATCAAGTTCAGCGAAGATAGCTATAAGCAATAGACGGAGGTGGCAGCCATGTCCGGCGGAGCGAGCAGGATCGGCGTACTGTTGGTCGACGACTCTTATCTGGTGCGCCAGTCGGTCAAGGCGATGCTGGAGTTTGAGTCGGGCGAATTCACCGTCATCGGTGAAGCGGAGAACGGCGCCCAGGCCGTTGAGGCTGTTGCTCGTCTTCGGCCTGACGTTGTGCTGATGGACATCAACATGCCCGAGTTGGATGGCATCTCGGCGACGGTGAAGATCATGGAGCAGACCCCGGTGGGCGTGGTGATCATCTCCGTGCAGGGGGAGCAGGAGTACCTGCGGCGGGCCATGAAGGCCGGCGCCCGGGACTACCTGGTCAAACCCTTCACCTGCGAAGAGCTGACCAACGCCCTCAGGACGGCTGCTTCGTCAGGGCCCAGCCCCCTGTCTGCCACTGCGGTGCCCACTCCGCCCAAGCACAAGGGCAGGGTAATCACCGTCTTCAGCACCAAGGGCGGCGTTGGCAAGACCACCATTGCAGCGAACCTGGCGGCGGCCATGGCCAACGGCGGCAAGGTGAAGGTGGCCGCCGTGGACCTGGACCTGGAGTTTGGCGTACTGGCCACCATGATGGGCGTGCGGCCCCAGGCGACCATTGTGGACCTCGCCCGGCTCGATGTGCCCATTACGCCCGACCACATGTCCCGGGTGCTGGCCAAGCAGGCCACCAGTGGCGTAGGCGTGCTGGCGGCGCCCCCGCTGCCTCACCTGGCCTCGGAGGTGGATGGCGATGCCCGGGCCGACCGGGGCCGCAGCTACGTGGTCGAAGTGATCGAAGCGCTGCGGGCCACACACGACCTCGTGGTCATCGACACCGCCTGCTCCTTCCGGGAGGCCAACCTGATCGCCTTTGACAAGTCTGACCTCATTCTCATGGTCACCCTGCCGGAGATTACGGCGCTGGAGTCCACGGCCAAGGGGCTCGACGTGCTGCTCGACCGGCTGGAGTATCCCAAGGAGAAGGTTCAGATCGTGCTCAACCGGTCGGACAATATTGTGGGCATCAGCCACGACGACATCGCCGGCAGTCTGGGCGTACCCCTGACCTACCTGATTCCCAGCGATCCCACTGCCTGCACGGCGGCAGCGAACACGGGGACGCCGATTGTGGTGAAGCGGGCCAAGGCCGGCCCCATCGCCGACGCCCTGCTGCGGATGGCGGGGCAGGTAGCCGGCGGACAGAAGGAGGTGCCGACGGCGGTGCAGGCCCAGGCGCCGCTCAAGCCGGCGGCGGCGGGCGGCGGCATGCGAAGGATCTTCGGCCTATTCTAAAGCAGAGGTGACAGCGAATGTCCTCTCTCTATGAGCGCATTAAGAGTAAGGAAAAAGAGGGCGCCCGCTCCCCATTCCGGGCGCCTGAGGCAGGGCCGGTGAGGTCCTTAAGCGTGGCTTCCTCGGCACCGGTCATCTCGCCTGTGCTGAAGCCCCACAGCCCGCCGGTGGAGAGCCCGGAAGCCAAGGCCCGGCGGGAGCTGAAGAACCGCATCCAGCAGCGCCTGGTGCAGGACATCGACGCCAAGCTGCTGACCAACACGCGCGAGATGAATGATCAGCAGCGGGCTGAAATCCAGCAGAAGATCCTGGAGGCCCTCGCCAAAGAGGAGAACGTGCCGCCCCTGGAGCGGGACGCCATCGTGGCCGATCTGTATGCCGAGATCATCGGCTATGGGCCGATTCAACCCCTGCTTGATGATCCGGAAGTCAGCGAAGTGATGGTCAACGCACCCCATATGGTCTACGTGGAAAAGAAGGGCAAGCTGATCCTCACCGATGTGCAGTTTGCTTCCGACCAGCAGGTACTTCAGGTCATCGAGAAAATTGTGGCCCCCCTGGGCCGCCGCATCGATGAGGGCAGCCCCATGGTCGACGCCCGCCTGCCCGACGGCAGCCGTGTGAACGCTATTATCCCGCCCCTTGCCCTGAAGGGCCCGTCGATCACCATTCGAAAGTTCTCCAAGAAGCCCATCACCATCGAACAATTGGTCGAGTGGGGCACGTTATCCAAATCAATGGCCATGTTCCTGGAAGCCTGCGTCAAGGCCCGGCTGAACGTCGTCGTCAGCGGCGGCACCGGCTCCGGCAAGACGACCACCCTGAACGTGCTCTCCTCCTTCATTCCGGACGACGAGCGCATCGTCACCATTGAGGACGCTGCCGAACTTCAGCTGCGCCAGGATCACGTGGTCTCCCTGGAGACCCGTCCCCCCAACATTGAAGGCAAGGGCGAGATCTCCATCCGCCATTTGGTCAAGAATGCCCTGCGTATGCGCCCCGACCGGGTGGTCGTCGGCGAATGCCGGGGCGGCGAAGCCCTGGACATGCTCCAGGCCATGAATACGGGCCACGACGGCTCGCTTACCACGGGCCACGCCAACAGCCCCCGCGACATGATCTCCCGTCTGGAGACCATGGTCATGATGAGCGGCATGGAACTGCCGGTGAAGGCCATTCGGGAACAGATCGCCTCGGCCGTAGATCTGATCGTGCAGGTCACCCGCCTGAAGGACGGTGCCCGTAAGATTACCCAGATCACCGAAGTGCAGGGCATGGAAGGCGATGTGGTGGTCCTCCAGGACATCTTCATGTTCCGGCAGATCGGCGTCAACCCCGAGGGCAAGGTGCTGGGGAACATGGGGCCCACCGGCATTCGGCCCAAGTTCTTTGACCGGTTGGTGGAGCACGGCTGCGAAGTGCCCGACGAAGTCTTTGAGGAGTGAGTGGCATGTGGCTGTTAGTGGGACTCCTGCTTGCGGTCGCCATTAGCCTTGGCATGTCGCTCATGGAGCTGACAGCCCAGGAGAGCACCCAGCAGCGGCTGAAGCGGCTGGTGGCGCAGCGCAAGCAGCTGGAGAGCTTTGTGACCCGAGACCTGCCGGGCAGTCCCGTGGACCCGAGCCCGGAGGCGGAAACCCGGGCTGGACGCAAGTCGGCGAAAGATGCCCTGGTGGGCATCGTCGAAAAGGCCACCAGCGGCAGGCGCTTCTCGACGAACCTGGGGACGCGGCTGCTGCGGGCCGACTGGAAGTGGAAGCCGGCGGAGTTCATGGTGGCCCAGGGCGTGGCCAGCGGCGTGGGCCTCGGGCTCGCTCTGATCTCCACGCCGGCCCTCTGGTGGTTCTTCATGATCCTGGGCTGGGTCTCGCCCCATATCCTTCTGGCCCGGGCCGAGAAGGCCCGCCTGAAGTCCTTCGGTCAGCAGCTGCCCGACGCGCTGTCGATCATCGCCAACGCCTTACGCTCCGGCTACTCCTTCCTGCAGGCCATGGATGTGGTCAGCCGGGAGATGCCCGAGCCCATCGCCAAGGAGTTCGGTCTGGTGCTCCGGGAGACTCGGGTGAACATCCCCCTGGAAGAGGCCATGAACAACCTGGTCAACCGGGTCAAGAGCCCCGACCTGGATCTGGTGGTCACAGCCGTGATCATCCAGCGCCAGGTGGGCGGCAATCTGTCCGAAGTGCTGGACAAGATCAGCGGTACCATCAAGGACCGCATCCGCCTTCAGGGCGAAATCCGCACGCTGACCACCCAGGGCCGCTTCTCCGGCTGGATCGTCTCGCTGCTGCCCATCGGCCTGGTGGTGCTCATGTCGCTGGTCTCGCCGGGCTACCTCGACCCCATGCTCCACCATCCCATCGGGTGGGTGCTGATGGCCGTAGGTGTGATGATGCAGCTGATCGGCATCTTCATGATCCGAAATATGGTCAACCTGGAGGTGTAAGCCGTGACCTGGCTAGTCCTGCTTCTGGTCTTCGGGGCCACGGCTGTGAGCACCTACCTCATGCTCGCACCCTCGCCCGAAATGGCCCTGGTCAAACAGCGGGCGATGGCCATCCGCCGGTCAGGGCTCATTCGCAAGGCCGACGGCTCTCTGGTAGATGAAGAGATGGAGCTGCCGTTCGTACAGCGAGTCCTCAAGCCGGCCCTGGAGCGCATGAGCGGCTGGATTGGCCGGCTGGCGCCCGGGCGGGTGCAGGCCACCATTCAGCTGAAGCTGCTCCAGGCGGGCAACCCCATGGGCCCCAGCCACTTCCTGGGCCTCCAGGCGCTGGTGGCGGCAGGCATGTCCCTCTTTGGCTTGCTGGTCTCCACGCCCTTCATGAGCGAGAAGCCCGTGCAGGCCGGCGGCCTGATGGCGGTGCTGCTGCTGCTGGGCTGGCGAGTGCCGGAGTTCTGGCTGGGCCGCATGATTGGCGCCCGTCGCCAGCTCATCGACAAGGCGCTGCCTGACGTGCTGGACCTGCTCTCGGTCTCCGTGGAAGCAGGCCTCGGCCTCGACGGTGCCATTCAGAAGGTTGGCGAGAAGTTCCCTGAGCCCACCTCCGGCGAGTTCCGCGAACTGCTCAAGTCGATCCGCCTGGGCACGCCCCGGGCCGACGCCCTGCGCACGCTGGCCGACCGGTCGGGCCTGCCCGACATGCGCACGTTCACAGCAGCCGTGATTCAGGCCGAGCAGCTGGGCGTCTCCATTGCCCGGGTGCTGCGGGCACAGTCCGAAGCGCTGCGGGTCAAGCGGAAGCAGAAGGTTGAAGAACGGGCCATGGCTCTGCCCCTGAAGATGCTCTTTCCCCTCATTCTCTTTATCTTCCCGACGGTCTTTATCGTGGTACTGGGGCCGGTGGTGATCAACTTCATGACGACGATGGTCAAGAGGTAGGTGAAGCCTCAGATGCAGGTGTATAACACTACGCAGGACCTGGTGATCGCGGCGGAACTGCTGCGGGCCGAGTCCTTCTCGACCAGGCTCAAGGGGCTGATGTTCCAGAAGGAGATGGCACCGGGCGAAGGGCTGCTGATTCGCCCCTGCCAGCAGGTTCATACGCACTTCATGCGCTTTCCCATTGATGTGATCTTTCTGAGCGAGCAGTGGCAGGTAGTCGAGGTAATCTGTGACATGGAGCCCTGGCGGTTCAGCCCGCTGGTGAAGGAGGCTGTCATGGTGCTGGAGGTGCCCGCCGGGGCAGCGGGCACCACGGGGCCCGGCGATGTGTTGGAGCTGCGGTGAGGTCAGGCGCCGGTCTCTCCTTGCGGAAGCGGGGGAGGGCGGCGCCTTGTCTCGCGCTGGCTCGCCCTGTTAGGTCCGGCGGCCTTTGTCTGCCTTTGTTGTGACATTTGTTACAGCGTTTCCGGTAGGAAGGGAGTAGGCTGGGGCTGAGGTGGCAATCTAGTTGGTGGTCCAGCCCAGAGCCCGGAGGTGGCCAGTTTGAACCGACGGTCCCTGTCCGTCCTGTTTGCCGTCTTGTTTCTCGTAATGACCGGTTTCTCCATTCTGTTTCCCGTACTGCCGCACTATGCCCGGCACATGGGCGCCACGGAGGCCCAGTGGGGCTGGATTGTGGCCGCCTACTCGCTCATGCAGTTCCTGTTCTCGCCCTTCTGGGGCTCCCTGTCGGACCGCATCGGGCGCAAGCGGGTTCTGCTGGTAGGCCTGGCGGGCTATGTGGGGACCTTCGTCCTGCTGGCCCTCGCGCAGACGCTGCTTCAGGTCTTCCTGGTGCGGGCCGTGTCGGGCGCCCTTACTGCGGCCACGCTACCCACGGCCATGGCCTATGTGGGCGACAACACGACCAAAGAGGAACGGGCCAGGGGCATGGGCGTCCTGGGCGCAGCCATGGGGCTGGGCGTCATCTTCGGGCCCATGATTGGCGCCTTCCTCAGCCGCATCAGCCTGGCAACGCCTTTCTGGGCGTCCGCGGCCAGTGGCGCCATCACCTTTGTGCTTGCCACGATGCTGTTGCCCGAGTCCCGGCCTGAGTACGGCAGCGCCCGAGCCTCCCGATCCCGGTGGGAGGTGCTCCGCGGGCAGATGGGCATGCTCAACCTGGTCGCTCTGGCTGTCAGCTTTGTCATAGCGGCATTTGAGGCGACCTTTGCCCTCTTCATCCTCGACCGGTTCGCCCTGGGGGGGCTGGCCCAGGGGTACATGTTCGGCCTGGTGGGGTTGGCGGCGGCGCTGGTGCAGGGCGGCATCGTCCACCGGGTCATGCGCCGCTACGGCGACGAGCGGGTGCTCGCCGCAGGCATGGGGGTGGTGGCGCTGGGCCTTGGCTTGCTCGTCGCAGCCTGGAGCGTCGCCGCCCTCTATTGGGTGGTGATCGTCTACGGCACCGGCTACGGGCTGGTGCGGCCGGCGGTGGCCACGCTGGTCTCCAAACGGGCGGCGGCCCAGGGGGAGGCCATCGGCGCCATGGACGCCATGGATGCCATGGGCCGGGTGCTTGGCCCGGTAGTCGCCGGCACAGCCTACGCCCACCTGGGCCCGCCGGCGCCCTACGCACTGGGCGTCCTGGTCATGCTGGCCGTCCTGGCCGCCTTCCAACTCCAGACCGGCCAGCGGCGGGCGCAGGAGGCCCGCTGATGAACCGAGGCCTGAAAAAGTTTGCCACGGATTTCACGGATTACACGGATGTGGTGAAACATGAATTCCGATTCAATATACAAATGATGTTTATTAATCCGTGCCGGATCCGGAATCCGTGAAATCTGTGAAATCCGTGGCAGAAAGACTCCGGAAACCCACCCATTGATAAGCCGTCCGCGCCCAAGGTGCGGGCGGCTTATCCGCGCGACCCGCACAGGAACTGGGCTGGGAGCCCATTTGCCAGCATGTGGCTTCCTGACATAACAGGTGGACGGAACGTATAATTGATCCGTGCGACTGTACCGGCGCAACACCACCGGGGGTGAGCATGTGATCTTCCGACGTGCCCGTTCCATCGGAATCGCCGTCGTGGCCCTGCTCCTGCTCGTCAGTACCACGGTTCTGGCTGCACCGTATGGCAGCCGGACGCTCTACACCGGCACGTTCGGCGGCGACGTCATGGAACTGCAGCGACGGCTGTCGGCTCTGGGATTTGACGCCGGAAACGCTGACGGCATGTTCGGGGCACGCACCCGCGAGTCGGTCATTCGCTTTCAACGGGAGTATGGCCTGGTGCCCGACGGTCTCGCCGACAAGTGGACCTTCCGGGCCGTAGACCGAGCCTATACCTGGAAGCAGGGCTCATTCTACACCGTGGTCCCGGGCGATACCCTCTGGCAGATCGCCCAAGCCAATAACACCAAGGTGGAGGCGCTGGTCTGGCTCAACCAGCTGCAAGATACCATGCTCTACCCCGGACAGGCTCTCCGCCTGCCCGGCACGGGCGACCCGAATACATCCCCCAACCCGCCCGTGGTCAACCCGCCCCCCGGCGGCACCCTGCCCCAGCCCGGCGGCGGCACTACGCCCCAGCCTGGCAATACGGGCGGCGGCACCCTCCCCGGTGAGCCAGGCGGGACTACCCAGCCCCCACCTGTCCAGCGGACAGGCCCCGTGGTGCTGGGCTACTACGCCGAAGACTGGCAGGGCGACACCGGCTCCCTTAACAGCCTGAAGGCGAGCCGTGACCAGGTCAACCTGGTCGTCAACTTCAGCCTGCTGGTGGATGCGACGGGCAAGATCACCACCCGGGACTACCCCGGACTCATGGCCGAAGCCCAGGCCCGGTCCATCCCCGTGCAGGGGCTCCTGCACAACTTTGTGGGCAGCGGCTTCGACTCCGCTGTGGCTCGGGCGGTGCTCATGGACCCGGCCACTCGGGCGAAGACCATCGCCAACCTGGTCTCCGTGGCCAAGGCCAAGGCTCTGGCGGGCATCAACGTCGACATTGAGAACGTTCCGCCCGACTGCCGCCCCGGCTACACAGCCTTCGTCAAGGAACTGGCAGCGAAGCTAAAGCCTGAGGGCATGTCGCTCTCGCTCTCCATTCCGGCCAAGACCTTCGACGACACAAAGTCCCCCTGGTCAGCCGCCTTCGACTACAAGGCGCTCGGGCAGTACGCCGACAAGATCGTGCCCATGACCTACGACGAGCACTCGCCGGGCTACACGGCGGGGCCAGTGGCCTCGTTCCCGTGGGTGGA
>Ga0196971_1001472_pt1 | contig 10489 bp, 8 predicted proteins | sample S1v_1013CmetaG_FD_148660 | JGI IMG/M metagenome (GOLD analysis project Ga0196971, IMG submission 148660) | Soil microbial communities from Anza Borrego desert, Southern California, United States - S1+v_10-13C | ecosystem: Environmental > Terrestrial > Soil > Desert | place: USA: California... | reverse complement strand
TCGCGTCTGCCACTTTAATGGAGCTGGAGGCAAAAAACCATCTCAAAAACCTGATGCATTTGGTGTGCATCAATATATGCATTCGATGAGTTCGCAAGATGTGCACTCAATGAAAATGCAGTTTCAGCGGGCGGTCCTATGGTGACAGTTTCATAGGCGGCAGCTTCGACAAGGGTGACTTCATGTGGGCGAGCAGAAGCCGTGTGCACGGCGAGTGGAACACCAGCAGTGTCTACCATTGCCATGAGGTTCGCATCTTTGCCCCGCTTGGTCTTTTCCACATTGCGCCCCTTTTTCGCTACCACGAAGGTGCCGTCAAGGAAGCATTCGGAGAATTCGATCTTTCCTCTGGCCTGCAGGTCCAGCGCCAGAGCTTCGAGCAGATGCCGTAGCGTGCTATCTTTGACCCGCTGACTGAAGCGACGATAGCAGGTCGACTATGACGGGTACCGGTCCGGCAATTAGCCCACGCCGCCCCCCGTGCGGAGTATCCATAGCACACCGTCCCACACGGCACGATCCTTATGCGCCGGAGCGACCATCCTATGACGGCAATAATGCGTGGAAAGGGGAATTACTCGGTGCTGCTGAACCTGTCCGACCCGATGCCGTCGCTCAGCAGCCGTCCCGAGTACTCGATCCGGCTGGCCAACAACAACGCCTGGCAAGCCTCCACCGGCTTTAACAAGCTCAACCACGTCGCCCAGGTGCAACCTTAAGCAGCGTCATGCGGAGCATTGTTTCCCCATAACAGACATGGCGGGCCAGCTTGCGGTCGGCCCGCTTTTTTCATCCGCGACCGCAACGCCCGTTTTTCATGCCTGATAAAAGCTCCTCTTGATGACATAACGCAGAGGCCGCGATTACACGTACCGTATCGTATCGGTTCGACAGCCAAAGGCGACCCCGGGCCAGCCCATTATCGCCACACGAGGAATGATTTGAGAACACCCACGTCCATACGTCAACGATTAACTTGCGCTTCATCTAGTCTGCGTATTGCGGCGCTGCTTGGCGCCGGGGTTGCATCGGCATTCGCGGCAAGCGCTGCCCGTGCGCAGCCAGTTGCCGAAACAACTGCGCAGGCTCCTCTATCGGAAAACCCGGCGATGCAAGACGCGACTCCTTCCATAACGCGCACCTACCGCCCCGCCTCCGATGTCTTTGCCAATCCCGAACGCGGTTTCTATTACATGCTCGACTGCCACAATGCGATCGACCCGACGCAGTTAAGCGCATGGCACGAACAGGAGGCGGTGACGCTGGTTCTCTGCTCCGTCGATCTCGGGCCGTTCATCGAATCCGGGATTGACGCAGCCACGCTTGCCTTGTTCGACCAGAACATGGCGGCTATTCGCAACGCGGGAATGAAGGCAATCGTGCGCTTTTTCTACAGTTCCGACACCTCAGGCAAGGACACCACTTTGCAATGGATCGAAACACATCTGGAACAGATCAAGCCGCATCTCGAACTGAACAAGGATACGATCGCCGTGGTGCAGGCCGGCTTCATCGGCGGCTGGGGCGAATGGGCCTACAGCCTTCACTTCGGCACCGGCTTGATGCCGACGCTGTCGGCGCAGAACCTGGCTGACCGCAAGGCCGTGGCCGAGAAGCTGCTCGCCACCGTCCCCGTCGAGCGACAGGTCGCCATCCGCTACCCGGCACACAAGCGCCACTTCTACGGCACCACGCCGCTGTCGGCTTCCGAAGCCTTCACCGGCACCGCGCGCGCGCGCATGGCGCACCACAATGACTGCTTCCTGGCGTCCGACACCGACTTGGGCACCTATGTCGACACCGCCACGGAATACCCGTACCTGGCCAGTGACAGCGCCTATACGGTAAATGGCGGCGAAACCTGCTACTACAATCCGCCGCGCAGCGACTGCCCGACGGCGCTCACGGAGATGGCCATGTTCCATTACTCCTACCTGAACAACAGTTTCGACCAGACCGTGATCTCCAACTTCAAGGTGCAAGGCTGCTATAGCGAGATCAACCGCAGGCTCGGATATCGCTTCGTTCTCGACAACGGGTCCTTACCGCTGCAAGCGCAACCCGGACAGTCCTTCCAGATTGCCTTCGAGGTGAACAACGAAGGCTGGGCGACTCCCTTCAACCGCCGGGATGTCGAACTGGTCTTACGCAATACCGCCAGCGGCGTTCCGTACCACATCGGGCTGCCCGTCGACCCGCGCTTCTGGCTTGCCGGACAAAAGCATGTCGTCCGTCACACGGTCATGTTACCGGCCGATATGCCCGAAGGCACTTACGAGATGCTGCTGAATCTGCCCGACCCCGCCCCGTCCTTGCGCGGCAGGCCCGATTTCTCGATCCGGTTCGCCAATGAAGACACCTGGGAAGCGGCGACAGGTTTCAATCGCCTCAACCATATCGTCAGGATCAGCAATCCGTCGATCGGCCATGCGAAAGGGATGCGTGGCCGATTAGCGGTTAGGTATCCAGAACAGCTGCGACAGGCGTCTTCCATCCGCTCAAGCAAAGGAAAAACAGCTGTGCACAGCAGCGTCAGGAGTAGGGCCAGCCACGGGAAGATCCATTCATAGAGCGAGCGCCGGACATTGAACGCCATGCCCAGCACCAGCGCCAGCAGCAGCATCTGGATCCGGCTTGCCGCAACGTCGGCTCGCACCCATCGCCCTTCTGATAGCTCGCTCAGCAGGTACACGCAGTTGATGGAGATCACAACGAAGGTCCAGAGCGAAAACGGCGAAAGAAGATAGGCGACCCAGGTCTTAAAGCGCAGGAACAACGGTGCCAGCATCAGGATGTAACCCGCATAGAAGAGCTTCGGCGGCAGCCCCTCGTTGAGCGCATTTGCGTAATTGCCGAAGTCGAGATATACGAGCAACAGCACCACCGCGAGCACCGCAACGAAATACCGAGTTAGCAATTTGTCTTGCGCGCCTGAGGGAAGCGCCGTGACGCTAGAAGTGCGGTAATACTCCCCGGCGTGGCCAGGCCTAATATTCATGGGAAGCTCCGTCGATTCGCTGCGTGCCCGCACGCGCCGAGCGTGTCAGGCAATGCTTGTCACGCAGGCATTCGTTGAACAGGTCCTCCCAGAGGGCGGAAACCTTTTCTAGCGAAAAGCGGGTACGGGCATCGGTGGCGCGGCCGCCAAGGCGCGCGCGCAGATCCGCGTCGCCAAGAAGCAACGCCAGCGCCCGCTGCAATCCCCTCATGTCGTCCGGCGGCACCAGGAATCCGTCAACGCCGTGGCGAATGATGTCGCGCGGCCCGGTTTTACAATCGATGCTCACCGCCGGCACGCCGTGCGCGAGCGCTTCGACGAGCGTATTGGGGAAGCCTTCAAAACGTGAGGTCATCGCATACAGGTCGGCCCGCCCGTACCAGTCGCCGAGATTGCCAACGCGGCCGGCGAAAAGAATGCGCTGTTCCAAGCTGGCAGCACGTACCTGCCGCTCGAGCACTGCGCGTTCGCCGCCCTCACCGGCGATCACCAAGTCCCATTCGGGATGGTGCGCCGCCAGTGCGGCAAACGCTTCAATCAACATGCCCACGTTTTTTTCCGGGCTAAGGCGGCCTGCGGCGAGCAGAATTCTTCTTCCTCGGCCACACAGGAGGGACGGCTCGACGACCGGGACATGCGGCACGAGCGGCCATCCCGCCGGATTAGGAATGACCGGAATACGGCGAGCCGAAGTGTTTTCTCTGAGCCAGTCGGCGCATTCCCGGGTCAGTGCCACCACAGCGTCAAGCTTGCCGTACGCGCGCCGGCGCAGGCGATTCCAGACCGCCGTGAGCGGTGTGAACGGAGGAAAACTGTGCTCCGAGCCAATGGTGACAACATGCAACCTCCGCGCCGCAAGCGAAAGGAGGATGCTGGCGCTGCTCTCCACCGCGATCGCCACGTCCGGCCTCAGTTGCAGCAGCACTTCCCGCAGTGCCCGCGCCCGGCGAAGATTCGCGCGGACCGCCGCGATCATGCTCGAACTCTTTCCCGCCATATCCAGGGCGATACGGCGGACCCCCGGTGCGACCTCGTATTCATCATGGCCTCCGGCCGAGACGGATACGATGGTGACATCCCATCCCTTGTCGGCCCAATGGCTCGCCAGCGTGGCCGTTACCCGCTCCGCTCCGCCTCCGCTCAACGTGTAAATGAAGAAGAGAATCTTCATCTTTCTATCCTGCTCTGTCTCTGCGGCTGTTCGCCCGCGAATTCGTCAATGCCGTCATTTCAAGCGCCTCAGTGTCGTCCACAAGTACAGTGTGATCAGCGCATAGACCAGCACCCATCCAACCGCGATTCCGTTCATCCCCATCAATGGAATCAGCATCAAGTTCGCCCCCGTCTTTGCCACAATGCCGATAACGGCAGGCCAGAAAAGCAGCTTGTACCGGCGGCGGCTCGATCCATAATTAACCAGCACCAGGCTGGCGAAATAGAATGGAAGCTGCGTCAGTCCGTAACGCAGGATTTCCGCCACCGCTTCAGAATCTTGTGCCGTGAATGCGCCGCGTTCGAACAGGACGCGGACCGCCCAGGGCGCAAGCCACAAGCCTGCCAACGTTCCGGCAAGCCCGACCAGAAACAGAATACGCGCCCAGTCCCACACCAGAGGCCACACATTCTCGCCGCCGCGCGCCTCGGCACGTGAGAACACCGGCAGCATCGCGCGGCTGGCCACCATTGAGCCTAGTCCAAGAAGCAGTGCGAGGATGCGATTGGCGTAATTTAAAACTGACACCCCGCCAGTGCCTAGACGCGCCGCAAAGAACAAGTCGATGAAGCTGATCAGCGTCCACAATGCCTGCCCGGCCAGGAGGATGCCGAAGCCCTGCCAGAAAATTCTCCAGTGGGGTGATGACATGCCGAAACGGGGCCGCTCTATTTCGGCGCGGCAGGCAAGAGGAAGCGCAAGACTGCACGCATGCAGCAGGAACCCGGCAACCGTCGCCCACACCAAGGCCTCGATGCCGCGCGCCGGCAGGAGCAGCAGCGTCGCCATAATGACGAGCGCGGGGACGCCCTCCAACAAACTGACCGCATGCCTGCCGGACGTCAAAGTCCATGCGGAGAACAGACTGGCCAGAATGCCCAGCGGCACCAGCAGCGCTTGCGCCGGTACTATTTCTATGGCGATTTGCACGGCTTCCGGCGGCAGTGCCGACCACGGCGACTTCAACAGCAACAGCATCGCTGCGCCAGTCAGCACCGCCAGCCCGCCGCCAACCAGCAGCGAGAACCCCAGTAGTTCCGCGCGAAAGGCCGCGAGTTCGGCCGGCGATTGCTGTTGAATGCGCGCCGCCAAAGGCACCAGAACGATTGTCAACTCCGCGAACCAGACACTGACCGGCCAGTTGACGAAATTGAAAACAAACAGGTAGGCGTCGACACCGGCGCTCACTCCGTACTGGTAGGCGACCGTCATCTCTTTCCCCGCGCCGACAACTTTCGCCAGCACGACGAATAGCGACACCCACGCTATTCGGCGGAAAATCTCGCGGTGCACGGATCCCCTGCTCTTGACTCGGTCGCTGACCGCGTTGACTGGATTCACAACAAACTTCCTGCCCTTTGTCACTCGCGTGCGGCGCTTCCCGGCAGCCCGCCACGCAAAACTAGGGAGATAAATTTCCTTGCCGGCTCCCGGTATCGGCGGACGAAAAAGTTCAAGACGGTCGATGCGACATGCAGCACTACCGAGCGGTAATCCGTTTCGCATACAAGAATTCCGCCGAACTCATCCTTGAAATCGTTGATCCGCTGCAGCTCTGCATTCTTAGTGCCCGGCGCATATCCGCACATGTCGTACACGTCGATGTTGTCGGCCTTGAGCACCCGCATATCGAAGTAATGCAAACCACGATTGGCAGAACTGATCACACCATTGCTGAAACGCTTACTTTTGTCGCGAAGAATCGATCCGCCATAAAGAAGCACAGCGCGACGCTTCTCGGGATCGCAGAGATAGAGATGGGAGAACAGCAATTCACCATCCTTCAATGCGCGTGTAATCTTGTAGTTCTTTGTCTTTTTCTTGATCGTCTCGGCTTTGAGCCGATAGCTCAGCTGCTTTTGCTGCGCAAAGCGGTTGAAGAAGCGAACGAATCCGTCAATGTCATTCGACACCTCGTAGACGATGCCTTCCTTGTCGGCGCGGCGCACCTTGCGGCGCGCTTGTGTTGACAAGCCGGCGAGGATGTCTTCTTCGCTGCGCCGCAGGTCGATAAGTTTGGTGTAGAACACCTCCCTCACGTAGCCGAAACGCCACCCTTTTTCCGGGCTGCGCAGATATTCTGTCAGCGACAGGAAGCGCCAAGAGCTGATGGTGTCACTGAACCAGATTGATTTGACTCGCAACTTCATAAAGAATCCCACTCCGGAAATTTGCATTCGAATTATGTTCTGCAGCGATATCGGTTACAGCGCTGTACGTGCAAGAGCAACGTTAGGTGGACAAGCCGTAATAAGGCCGAGTTGATGATTAGACCCGCACGGGGCGTGCCTGTTGTTTTCAATGATCTTCACCGTCTCGCCGTCCTTGGTCGAGGAGGGACGATAAGTGTCAGCAGGAATTTCGCCTGCATCGGCGGTGTCGACGAAATCGACTGCTTCTTTGGACGATACCAAAGTGGCCTTGATGATCGTGGTCCACCTCTGCTCCTTGGTGCCTTGGCTGCCCCCTCCGAAGCGCAATCGGCGAAGAAATTTTTGTTGAATGCCATGTCCGAAAGTGACGATGCGGATGCCTGCGCAACCCGTGTCCTCCGGGTCCGTCGAATAGCTCAGGCGCGATGCACCCATCTCTTCCGGTTTGAGTTCCAGCGTCTTGTCGCATCGCTCTTTCAGCGCATCGATGCGCTGCTGGTTGATATCGAATCCGATAGTCCGGTACCGTTTCCCTAATTCAACACTCAGTGGCAGGCCGACATAGCCGAGATCGACCACGGCAACTCGGGTATTGATCGATTTCTTCATGGAACTAGAGGTTTATCCTGGAGATTAATAGGGCGACTATTGAAAACTTCCTTTCCCTCGCTTTCTATCCCGTTAGCGACGATGGCGGGATGTGATGGCTCAAAGGTTGGTCGTAAAACTAGTGGCTACAAGGAGGCGCACGTGAAATCCAAAGGACGAACTAAGGTCGATGATCTACCAATGACACGGTGCCCGAGCATGCGGTAGGAAGGACGGTCGTGATTACGACTAGAGGCTCTCACGCACATGTGATTCGGTCTGCATCTCAGGCATGCTGCCACTCGGTGGGTTGCGTGCCGGCAAGCGTCCTTCCAGCAGGCGCATATAGATGACGACGTAGACAACGACTTCCACGAGGAATATCAATGTCGCCGATACCATCCCGGTGCCAAGCCAGACCGCAATTGCAGTGGACACGCCTGTCCATAGGGCAAGCACGACCGCGACCAACGAATTGCGTACCCACGGCAGGCGGTCGTTCCGCGGCACAAGCTTGCATATGAAACACCGATACACCAGCATGTGGAGATGCAGCTTGTCCGGCACGGCCGGGCTTTTCTTGCGGATCACCAGCTTTCGGTAAATGCTGTAGAGCGCTTCGATGACCGGATAGGCGCATACGGCAAGTGCCTGCCAGGCACTGACCGAGGGATTGCGCGCGATCAAAAGGATCGCTACTTCCGCTACCCAAAATCCGGCGAGATAGGCACCGCCGTCGCCGAGAAATAGGCGTCCGGTCGGATAATTCAGCAGCAAAAATCCGAACATCGCCGCCCCGCCCACCAGGGCGAGTTGCACGACCAGCGGGTCGCCTGCCTTCCAGCCTAGAAATCCAAGACCGGCAAGGATGATAATCACGGTGCTGCCGGCGATACCATTGAAACCGTCGATGATGTTGATCGAGTTCGCCACGCCCGCAACAGCGACGGCGGTAAACAGCACAGCCGCGGTCGTGGACCACTGGAATACCGCATCGATTCCCCATACGTCAACACGCGACAGCACTGCACCGGATAACCAGCACGCCGCCAACGCGCTGGCGATCGTGGCGAATAGTCGGCCGTTGATCGACACCTTCTTGGTCATGTCTTCGACCAGTCCGGCGGTGAACGCCGGTAGTCCGGCAATCACCAGCATCAGCAGCGTCTGGCGGTCAGTGCTCCGCAAGTCGTCTTGCAGGGGGGCGAGCAACGCAACTGTAAGCAGCGCTGCCAGCAAGGCAATACCACCGATGCGCGGCACCGGCACCTTGTGAAATTTCTGGACGCCGCTTGTATCGCTGTCGAGCGACAACCTGCCGTGCCAGCGCTGCGTGAGTACGATCAGAACGCACACCGCCAAGCTGGTTAGCGTAGCGATTGCGGCAGAACTGATTACATCTGATCCTGACATCATGTTTGCCTCATTGGCGGATGTGGTGGAGTGGTGCGAATAATCGAATGATTGACCGCGAACCTGGATGGCATATGAGATACCCGTTCGCGCGTTTACTTATTGTTTTTTCTCAGGGAGAGTTTCAGTTGTCGTTGAACAGTACGCGATGCGTGGGATGAACCTGTTTGCCTGTGCTGCCGTGCTCTCCGATTTTATAAAGGGAAATGGGTAGTAAACAATGATCTGATGTTTTCATAGAGCAAAAGCATTGTGGCGGTAGCGCTCTCAGCGGCGCACAAATGACGTCTTCCCATCAAATGACGTCTTCCCATCGAATTGTAGGAATCTGAATTCTGAAAAATAAGTATTGAATTTCGATAGCAGTTCAACGTTTCCACTAGAATCCATAGAGTTTTCCGATCTGTATTCGAGATCTGTGATCTTGCGTCGCGTTTTTCCTTCAGTCATTGTCCTCGCCTGCGCCGCCTTTAGGGTTGCGAGGGCCGCTGCTGAGGGAAGGATGACCGGGAATTACATTGAGCGCCGTCAAATGGCAAGGCGTTTCGAAGCGGAAGTGTTGATGATGGCACTCCTAGGTTCTGTCTGACCGCTCTCCCAGAAGCCAAATCTCAATAACCTCGGCGCACTGAGGACCTGTCACAACGAGCTACAGCTGAAGGGAATTGCCGCCGACACGTAGGTGGATCTTGCTACTGAGTCCGCCGCGTGAGCGTCCAAGCCACTGTTTCTTATGGCCCCCTTTTTTCCGTTTTGGCTGCAGTCTTGCGGGCCCCTGTGTCGCTGCGGGTTCTGCATTGCGGGTAGAGTCGAGTGCCGCGGTTTTCTCATCTAGGATCGACACGTCTTTCTGAGCTGGCGGGTTTCACGTAGATCTTGTAGAGGTAGCGGGCGTTGCATCCGATATCGGTCAACTACAGCTTGTCCAGAATGACCTGCACCAATTTGTGTCGATGTCTGGCACTGATCGCGCGGGCTGGGCCTTACAGAATGCCGTTGCCAGCGCCTGGCCGCACTGCCCGACGCCAAGATTGGCATTGATGCGGTGATCGGCGCAATGCCTGACAGAGAGGCTTGGCCATGGATGGGTCCGTGAATTGCGTGGGCAGCGTCGGGTATTTGTAGCAATCCCAGTGCGGCAAGGTAAGCGTGCTGTTCCCCGTCTCAATCTGCAATTGCCACTTCAAGTGATACAGGTAGTCGCAGTGCCAGGCGAGAAAATAGGCGGTGCGGACAATAGTCGACGGGCGAATTCGCCCAGTACGGGCAGCTCGAGCGGTCGCTCGTACTGTCATTCACCTTCCGGCTGCCGACCGTTGTGAGGCAGGACTGATAGTTCGACGACTGCACGTAGTCCATCCAATTTAGACACTGCCTGACGCCGATCCGCGCCAATCGGAGTCGGCCGGGGTTGGTCGAGATCACCGCTGCAGATATGCAGGTCCCTCGGAAGTTCAGGCCTGCTCTGGGGACGGCATTCATGAGGGGCTGCCTGGATTTCGCTGGCGGGAATCGCTAGCTATTAGTGTTGTTAGGACGAGATTTTTTTGCGAATCGCAGTCGCAAGAAAACAACTTTGTTCGGGCATGATGAACCTCAAGTTCGTTTGCTCACGGGCAAGCAAGAGTTGCACTTCATCCTCCTGCTGTTGTCGTGCCTGGTGGCAACGTCGCGCGCTGTCGATCTGCCGCTCTGCGTAGGCGCACATGATCGGCTTGCTATTGCTATTAGCGGTTTGTCCGATTGACCTGACTGGTTCTTTCGAACCAAGCTAACCTGGGATAGCTCCGGTTGATAAAGTTGTTGCCGCTTTCCTGCTGAACGCTTCTGGGGTCTCGTAGTTCAGCCTGGAATGCGGCCTGACTCGGTTGTAGTGCTGCCGCCCGTCCTCGATCACAACCATGGTCTTCAAGTCGATTCCTGAACCATTCACGCTGATGAGCGCGACAGCTCGACATGCAGTACACGGCGGCTCTGTCAGCGGCGCAACCGCGATACTTATCGCAGCACCAGTCGGCGTTCAAGGGGCCATTGCATCATCTGTGACTTCCCGCTTGCGGCCTTCCGAAATACCTGGGTCGCAGTGATGCGTCTTCACGAATGCCATGGAGAAAGTTTCGGCTG
>Ga0196971_1001471_pt1 | contig 10490 bp, 12 predicted proteins | sample S1v_1013CmetaG_FD_148660 | JGI IMG/M metagenome (GOLD analysis project Ga0196971, IMG submission 148660) | Soil microbial communities from Anza Borrego desert, Southern California, United States - S1+v_10-13C | ecosystem: Environmental > Terrestrial > Soil > Desert | place: USA: California... | reverse complement strand
AACCGCACCGGCGGCTTACCGGCATAGGCGTGTAGCTTTTGCACCGTGCTCTCGCCGATGGCGCGCTTTGGCTGATTGACGATGCGCTCGAAGGCGAGATCGTCATCCTCGGAGCGGATCACGCGCAGATAAGCGTGTACGTCGCGGATTTCGGCGCGCTCGAAGAAGCGCGGGCCGCCGATGACTTTGTAAGGAATGCGCAGCATCAGAAAGCGTTCTTCGAACGCCCGCATCTGCCAGGCCGCCCGCACCAGCACCGCGCATTCGCCATAGGAGCGATTCTGCTGCACCCAATGTTCGATATCGTCCGCCACCAGCCGCGCTTCGGCTTCGCCATCCCACACGCCGCGCACTTTGACCCGGTGGCCTTCTTCGTCGTCCGTAAACAGCGTCTTGCCCAGGCGGCCGCGATTGTTGGCGATCAAGTGCGAAGCCGCCGCGAGAATGTGCCCTGTGGAGCGATAATTGCGCTCCAGCCGCACGACGACGGCGCCGGGGAAATCCTTCTCGAAGCGCAAAATGTTGTCGACCTCGGCGCCGCGCCAGCCATAGATCGACTGATCGTCGTCGCCGACGACGCAGAGATTCTTCCGCGCCTGCGCCAAAAGCCGCAGCCATAGGTACTGCGCGACGTTGGTGTCTTGATACTCGTCCACCATTAGATGGCTGATCTTGCGATGGTACGTTTCCAGCACATCTGGGTGGCGTTGGAAGACATCGATCATGTGCATCAGCAAATCGCCGAAATCGCACGCGTTCAAAATCTTCAGCCGCGCCTGGTAGATCGCGTAAAGCTTCACACCGGCGCCGTCGCCGAACGAGAACGCTTCGCCTTTCGGCACACGCTCCGGCGTCAGCGCCCGGTTTTTCCAACCATCGAGCAAGCCGGCGAGCTGACGCGCCGGCCAGCGCTTTTCATCGATGCCTTCGGCCTCGATGATCTGCTTCAGCAGGCGGATCTGATCGTCGGTGTCCAGGATCGAGAAATTGTTCTTCAGCCCGACCAATTCGGCATGCGAGCGCAGCATCCGCGCGCTGATCGAGTGGAAGGTGCCGAGCCACGGCAAACCGCCGCCGCCGGGGCCGAGCAGCTTCTCGACTCGCTCGCGCATCTCGCGCGCGGCTTTGTTGGTGAAGGTGACCGCGAGCACGCCCCAAGGCTTTGCGCCGCCAGTGGTGAGCAGATGCGCCAGCCGCGTCGTCAGCACCCGCGTCTTGCCTGTGCCGGCGCCGGCCAGCACCAGCACCGGGCCGTCCAAAGCTTCGACCGCCGCGCGCTGTTCAGGATTCAGCGCCGCCAGAAAGGGCGGCGCCGCCATCGCGCGCTGCGAGATCGGCAGGAGTTCTTCGCTGTCGCTCATGATTCGTTTGTAGCAGGCCATAGCCTAGCACGAATGGGGAACATAGTGTCGCGCGCAGCGCGGTGCGAGCCCATCCCGGAACTCCGCGGCGCCCCGCCGGTTTGCCGCCCATGAACCTGCTCAAGCTCGCGCTCGCGCCGGCGCTTTTCGCGGCGCTTTTGGCCTGCACCGAAACCCCAGAGCCGCAGCCCGATCCCGAGGCCGCGGCCCAGATCGGCGAAGCCGAACCACTGCCCAGCACTTTGCCGCCGCCCAATACGGCCGAGCCGCGCTTTGTCGGACTGTGGGCGACCAGCGCAGAAGGCTGCGCCGAACCCGCATGGCGTTTCCGCCGCGACGGCGTCAGCACGCTCGGCGAAGTGTCGTGCTCATTCGACAACGTGACGCTGACCGATGCAGGCTACCAAGTGGCCGCAACGTGTCATGCCGAAGGCGAAACAACCGCGCACACGATGCAGTTTTCGTTCGCGGAATCCGCGCGCGCGATGATGGTTTCCGACGGCCCATGGTCCGGGCCGACAAGTCTTGTTTACTGCGGCGCTGAAGACACACCGTAGCGGGAACTCCGATTCAGGTTCGCTGTTGTCTCCGCGATGAGGAGCACACAGCTGATGGCCGATGAGCATGAATCCCGCGTTGGCGCATTTTCCGGCATCGTCGCCGGCATCATGGTGATTGCGCTGACGGCAATGGCGTTCGTCTCGCTGGGCCCCCCGCGTGAGGAGCCGGTGCGCTATGCCGCCGTGGAACATGCCGAAGGCCGCGTCGCTCATTAGATCGCGCACGAAATCAGTCCTTGAATTCATTCTGCCGAGCGCCTGAACGGAGCTAATCTCCGCGCGATTCAAAAGCGGGGCGGATCATGGATGTTTTCATCTCCTACGCGCGCGAGGATCGCGCACACGCCGAACACATCGCCCACGGCTTATCGGCGCTGGGCCTGGAGCCCTTCTGGGACACCGATATTCCGCCTGGCCAGACCTGGGCCGACTACATCGAAGCCAAGCTCGCCGCGTGCAAAGCCGCGATCGTTTTGTGGAGCGCGCATTCGGTGAAGTCGCAATGGGTGCGTGAGGAAGCGCGCATCGCCCGCGACCGCTCGCAGCTCATCCCCGTGCTGCTCGACCAGGTGCAGCCGCCGTTCGGTTTCGGCGAAGTGCAGGCGGCCGATCTCACAGGCTGGACCGGCGATTACAACGACCCGCGTTGGGTTCGCTTTTCCCAAGCGGTCCAGAACGTCGCGGCCCGCGCGCCGAACCCGCGAGCGGCGCCACTGCACTCAACAACGCCGACGCCGCAGCCAGCCGCACAAGCCTACGGCGCTGGCGCAGCACACAACGAGAGTGCGTCGTCGCCGATCGGCTACATCCAGAACTGCCTGCGCCTCTACGCAGACGGGAGAGGCCGCGCGCGCCGCGCCGAATATGGCTGGTTCATCCTCTTCTACGTCGCCGTGCTGCTCACGCTGGCCACGATCGATGCCATGGTGTTCGGCTTCAACTACGAGGGAACGCCGAACTACGTCGTCACCTGGCTCGTGTTGGGATTGTTGCCGGCCGCCGTCAGCGCCGCCAGCCGGCGTTTGCACGATCTGAACTTGAGCGGCTGGCTCGCAATCGTGACCGTCATCCCTTACCTCGGCTGGCTCGCGATCCTGGCGCTGATCTTCGCGCCATCGAAAGACGCGGCCAATGCCTATGGCCCCAACCCGAAAGCGTCCGCGGCGGTTTGAACCGGCCCGCGCTCCTGCTAGGACTAAGGCAGGAGGGGGAATATGGCCGACGTCTTTCTGTCCTACGCTCGCGAGGACGCCGCCCGCGCCCGCCAGGTCGCGGAGGGGCTCGAACGCGCCGGCCTCGATGTTTTCTGGGACAACGAAATCCCCCCGGGCACCACCTGGGCCGACTACATCGAATTGAAGCTCAGCCAGTGCAAAGCGCTGATCGTGCTGTGGAGCGCGCAATCGACGAAGTCACAATCTGTGCGCGAGGAAGCGCGGCTCGGCCGCGATAAAGGCGTGCTGATTCCGGTACTGCTCGACGGCGCCCAGCCGCCGTTCGGCTTCGGCGAGGTGCAAGCCGCTGATCTCACCGCTTGGCAAGGCGATCAGAACGATCCGAATTGGCGGCGCGTCGTCGATGCGGTGTCGCGCGTCGCCACCGGCGCGCCGGCGCCGGCCTTTGTGGCGCTTCCCGCGAAAATGGAGCCGCCGCAAGCGCCGCCGCAGCGTGCGTTCAGTCAGCCGGCCGTTACGCCGGCGTCTGAGAAGAAAGGCGTTTCGCCTTGGGCGTGGGTCGGCGGCGGCGCCGCCGCTTTAGTCGCGGTCGTGGCGGCCGTGGGCTGGACGATGCAAGGCGCGCAACAGCAGCAAGCCGCAATAGTCACGCCGCAACCCATCTCGGCGCAGGTGCCGCCTGCGCAAACGCCGCCGCAAACCGCGGCCGATTATCAGCAGCAAATCCTCGCCCGGCTCGCGCAAGTCGAGCAATCGTTCGTGGCGCAGGGCTACCAACAATTGGCGCCGCCGGTGAGCGGATCGCTGCCGCAAGGCCAATTCACCAACGTGCCGGTGACGCTCGAAGTCGGCGGCGACTACCGCATTATCGGCGTCTGTGACAACGATTGCGGCGACTTCGATCTGATCCTCTATGATCAGAACAACAACGTCGTCTCACAAGACAATTTGCAGGACGCCACGCCGATCGTCTCGGTCGCGCCGCAATGGACGGGCCCGTTCACGGTCCAAGCTGTGATGCACAATTGCACGGTAGCGCCCTGTTACTACGCGCTCGTGCTATACGGTCGCCCGCTGCAGTAAGCTAGACCCGGTTCTCAAGCACGAAGACACGCACCGCGGAAGCGAGCGAAGCCTCCGGCGTGGCTTTGGCGCGGCGCTCGTCGATCGATGCGATCAGCATCGGCAAGCTGGTCGAGCGCGAGCGCGCAATCCGCTCCAGGCCGGACCAAAATTCCTGTTCCAGAGCCAAAGACGTGCGGTGACCCGCGATCCGCATGGATCGCTTCTGCAAGCCGCCGCTAGATGTCGGTGTCATTGTCATGTCTCTTGTGCCCGTCGAGTTTGCGGTCGGCGGCCTCTTGCTGTGTCTTGGCGAGGGACTTTTCGGATTTGCTTCGTCCGAAGGCGGCGCGATTTTCCGCCGCTATGGCTTCGTCCGCCGCGCGCGCCTTCGCTTTGCGCACGCGCTTCAGATTGATGACCTCGTTCATGAACCGGTGACATAGGACAGCGGTAACGCGCGGCCAAGACTTTTGGCTACGGAACTCTGTGTCGTTCCAGCGTTATTGGCGCGACAAAATATGCGGCATTATCCTGTGACATGCCCAATCACGCGAGCGTGAGATTTCGCGCACTACAGGCAGAATGCGCGCATGATCTGTGATGCCTGATGCGCGCAAAAGTTCCGGGGTATGCAACCGTCCGCTGGCTCAGTTTTCCCAGTCTGATTCGGAACGTGTGCGGACGACGTGCAGCACGTTCCGATGAATGTCGCCGAGCAACAGTGCGCCCCAGGCTTTCGCGTAAGCGTTAAGCGGCGTTCGCGCCGCGTAACTCGTGGTCAGCGTTACACGCGTGCGCGTGGGCGATAGCGCCACGAAAGTGTAGCGGCCGCTGCGGAGCTGCAGATAGCCCGCATCGAGCCGCAAGTGTTCGTCGAGCAGTTGATCGGCAGCGCGCTCTGGAATGTCAAAACGCCATCCCACGGTGCGACCTACCTGCCAATCGGTGATGACTTCAGAGAACCGGATGTCGCCTTGCCACGTGGCGTCGCGCACCAGCGCGCCATCGCGCTGCACGAGGCGCGCATCCATGGGCCGGGGCACGCGCAGCAGATTCTGCGTCACCGTCCAAATCTGTTCGTCCGGCCGAATGTCCGGGACTTCAATCGCATTGGCCCATACCCGATCAAGCGGCGCTTCGATCTCGATCTCCGATACGATTGCGGCTTCGAAAGTGGGGTAGGCCTCCTGTTGTTCGAAAGGCAGCAGCAGCGCCGGCGCGAGCACGAACATTGCGACCGACAAACGGCCAGCTGGCCCGCCGCCGCGCAAATACTTGGTCAGAAATCCGCCCAGCAGGCCGAGCGGATAAAAGAGCGGCGCCGCCATAGCCAGACAAATCGCGCCCTCGTTGAAGATGAGACTGCTGCCGACGAGCAGGGCGGTCACCACGAGCGCGGAAATGATAGACGCGCTGCCTCTCGAATTGCGCCGAAGGCCGGCGACCGCCACGGCGAGCGCGCAGGCCGCTGGCGGAATGAGCAACACCGACAGCAGCAGCATGCCGCTGTCGCCCTGCAGAACCCGCGCCGCGAGATAGAGCCCCAGCGCCAACAGCGCCCCAGCGGCGACGCCCGCGACGACGCCGAAGATTTCCCTTCTCGGAATTTCCTCCCGCCCGGCGTCGCCCATGGTGTTTAGTCCGGTCCGATCATCTTCTCCGGCCGCACGATGGCGTCGAAGTCCTCCGCCGGAACGCCGTCCTTGATCGCTTCTTCGCGCAGCGTGGTGCCGTTCTTGTGCGCGGTCTTTGCGATCTTGGCGGCGCGGTCGTAGCCGTACTTCGGGGCCAGCGCCGTCACCAGCATCAGCGAGCGCTCGACGCCCGCCCTGATATTGTCGAGCCTGGGCTCGATCCCGACGACGCAATTATCGGTGAAACTCACCGCTGCATCGGCCAGCAGCCGCACGCTTTGCAGGAAATTGTACGCCATCACCGGATTGAACACGTTGAGCTCGAAATGGCCCGAAGCGCCGGCGAACGTAATGGCGGCGTGATTGCCGAACACTTGCGCGCACACCTGCGTCAGCGCTTCCGACTGCGTCGGGTTCACCTTGCCGGGCATGATCGAAGAACCGGGCTCGTTCTCCGGCAGCGCCAGTTCGCCTAAGCCTGCGCGTGGTCCTGAGCCCAAAAAGCGGATATCGTTGCCGATCTTGAAGAGGGACGCTGCGACGGTGTTGATCGCGCCGTGGCTGAACACCATCGCGTCGTGCGCCGCCAGCGCCTCGAACTTGTTCGGCGCAGAGGTGAACTTCATCTGCGTGATCGCCGCGATCTTCTCGGCGACCTTCTCGGCAAAGCCCACCGGCGCATTCAAACCAGTGCCAACTGCCGTGCCGCCCTGGGCCAGCTGCATCAGCATCGGCATGGTCGATTGGATGCGGGCGATGCCGTTCTCGACTTGTGTTGCGTAGCCGGAAAATTCCTGGCCCAGCGTCACCGGCGTCGCGTCTTGCGTGTGCGTGCGGCCGATCTTGATGATGTCCTTCCACCCCTGCGCTTTATCGTTCAGCGCGTTGCGCAGCTTCTGCAGGGCCGGGATCAGGCGGTGCTCGATCTCTTCGGCGCAGGCGATGTGCATCGCCGTCGGGAACGTGTCGTTCGACGACTGGCTCATATTGACGTGGTCGTTCGGATGGACGGGCTTCTTCGAGCCCATCTCGCCGCCCAGCATCTCGATCGCCCGGTTCGAGATCACCTCGTTGGCGTTCATGTTCGACTGCGTGCCGGAGCCGGTTTGCCAGACCGCGAGCGGGAAGTGGGCGTTGAGCTTGCCCTCGATCACTTCCTGCGCCGCTTTGACGACCGTCTCGCCGATCTCCGGCTTCAGTACGCCAAGCTCCATATTGGCTGCAGCCGCTGCGCGCTTGACGATCCCCAGCGCCCGCACGACCGGCGCCGGCATCTTCTCTTCGCCGATCTTGAAGTTCTGCAGCGACCGCTGCGCCTGCGCGCCCCAGTATTTGTCCGCTTCGACCTGGATCGGGCCAAAGGTGTCGGTCTCGGTGCGGGTTTTCATGGGGCTCGCCTGCGGGATTTGCTCCCGCTTGGATATGGGCGCCGATTGGGGCGATCAAGCCGGAACGGATGCGGCTCAACGCAGCGGGTCGTCTTCCTCGCCGAGGATTTGCGCCAGTGTCCAGCGCACCGACACGTCGCGCGGCGCGGCGGGTTCTTCAGTCTCGAAGGCGCTGGTTGCGCGTGCGATCGCGCCCAGATGCAGCCGTTCCAATTCGTCATCCACCTTCGCGCGGATCGTCGCCGTCAAAGCGTCTTGAAGGTCCTGGCGCTGGGTGAGCACGGTTGTCCGCCATCCGCCTACAGGCTCGCCCCGCGCTGTCCAGGCCAGCTTGTAGAGGTTCTCTAGGATTGTCCGCACCCGTGAAAAGCATTCGCGCACGTCCCGCCCGCCCATGTCCTCGATCTCCTCGGCGACATGGTCCCAATCCACCTCGTTCGAGCCGGGGCGGCGCTTGGCTTCGGCGCGCAGCGCTTCGGCCTGGCGCTGGGTCCAGAGATAGAAGTCGCGCTCGTAAAGATCGCCGGGGCGTTGGTCGTCGGCCATGGCGTCTATATAGCACAACGCCGATGGACAGGCGAACCGACCCAAACTGGACCGGCCGCGGCAAGGTGCGCGCGCGCGAAATCGTCGGCGGCGCCGAGATCGCCATCGACGGCATCACCACGCAAGCGCGCTATTACAAGCCGCTCGTCTACGAATTCTTTCGCAAGGAATTTCAGATCCGCCCGCGCTGGGGCGAATTCGAAGTCGAACTTACGATGGAATATGTCGGCGAAGTCCCGACGCTCGATCTCGACAATCTCGCCAAAGCGCTGCTCGACGCGCTCAAGGGCCACGTCTTCTTCGACGACAGCCAGATCGCGCGTTTGCTTTGTGAACGCTTCGTCGGCGCACGCGAACGCATTACGGTGCGCGCAGTGCGCAGAGAACACGGAGCGGGTCTATAAGAGCGTCGGTCTGAGCTTGTCGAAGACCAGAGCCTCGCACGGCCCTTCGACAGGCTCAGGGCGACGCAGCGGGTTGCATGCCGGCCTGAGGCGAGCGCCGCCGTAGCACGTTTACTTCTTGCGAAACGCGTCCAGGCTCACCACAGCGCTTTCGCCACCTGGCGCCGCCGGCGGCGCTTCTGCGTGCTGCTCGCGCTGCGCCGTCGGCATCGCATCATCGCCCGACGCCATGCGCGCTTCGTCGACATGATGCTGCTGTTCGAACTGCAGCCCGAACTTCACGCTCGGATCGAAGAAGCGTGTGATCGCTTTCAGCGGGATCGTGATCGGCTGTGGCTGGCCCGAGAACTTCAAAATGACGCGGAAGCGGTCGGCGTAAACTTCGAGATCCCAGAACTGGTGTTCGAGCACGATCGTCATCTCGTCCGGATAACGCGCGCGCAAATGATCCGGGATGATCACACCCGGCGCATGGGTGCGGAAGGTGATGTAGAAATGATGCTTGCCCGGCAGCCCGCGCGGGCTCGCGGCTTCTTGCAGCGCGGCGCGGACGACGCTGCGCAGCGCGTCCTGCATCAAGCTCTCATACCCGATTTGATCGTCGGCCACGGCCGCCCCTCCTGGCTCTTGGGCTCACCCTTACTGCCTCATTCCGGGCAGTCAATTGTTCATCCACAGGGCGCGAAATCATCATTATTCTCAACGTCGAGAGGCGAAACGCAGGCGACGAGCGACAGTTCGCGCGCATATGCAGTCCGCGTCGGCGGCGCCGCGTTACGCCTCTCGCAGAACGCGAACAGCGCTGTGAGGAACTCGCCAAGCGTTTGCGCGCAAATGAGAAATCAGCGTGCGGCGCGCGCACACGCCGCCTCGCACGCGCCGATGGGGCGAACGACTCTGTGGATAACTGCGCCGCGGGGAAAAATCCCCGGCTTCTGTTGCCGGGCGGCGTGTTGCGTTCTTGGCGCCCGGCCTCTTTGCTTTGTGGGAATAAATCCCCGGCTTCTGTTGCCGGGCGCCGGGGGGCCCCGCCTAGCGATGCTACTCGGTAGGACTTAGGTCGAGATCACTCGCACTGCTTACGCAGCGAGGGCGAACTCTTCAGCGTTGTTGTCATTCGCAACTATGCTGTTTGGCCTGTGACGGGACCACCCGAGCAAAAGCAGCAGCCTTCAACGTCCGTCGATCCTATTTCGGCCCCATAAAGAGGTATCGGGTGTCGGGTGTCAGACGAATGATTCTGACACCTGAATACTGGCACCTGACACCTGAACTGGTGGAGCCGCCGGGCATCGCACCCGGGTCCGATCCGCCTATCTCTACGCGTTTATCGCCATAGTCCGGAGCAAGCCCCGAACGAGTCGAATATAGGGAGGAAGAGCCGCGCGCGAAAGAGTGTCGTGGCGCAGGGGAACCAGGCTGTTAAGCTTGGCGGCGCCGCAAGGAAAGAGAGCATGCGCCGGCCGATTCTGAAAAGCTTCGCCGCCTTGAGTTTGGCGCTCGCCGCCTACCTCTACGCCCCGTTGCCGGCGCCAAATGTAGCGGCGCCCAGCGCGGGCGATTGCGTCGAACTCCACCTCTATTCCAACGGCTACCACAGCGATATCGCCGCGCCCGCGGCGATCTTCCCGGACGATCATCCGCTGCGCCGTCTCTATCCCGAGGCCGAGAGCTTCCTGATCGGCTGGGGCGATCAGCGCTTCTATTATTCGGACGGCACGGATCTGCTGATGGGCGTCGACGCACTGATTCCGCCGAGCCCCAGCGTACTGCACGTCGCCTACAACGGCGCGCCGTCGTCAGCCTATCTCGGCCCCAACGACGCCACCGCGATCGCCGTCAGCCACGCCGGCGCGGCAAACTTCGTCGCCTATATCGATCGCGCGCTCATCCTCGACGAAGCCGGCGCACCGCTCCGAACCAGCGACGGCAAAGTCGTCGGCCGCTCGTCCTTCCTGCGCACGCGCGGCTCGTTCCACCTCTTCAACGTCTGCAATCACTGGATGGCCCGCGCCCTCCGCGCCGCCGGCGTCAACGTCAACGCCCGCGCCGCTTGGCTCGGCGGCCCGTTGCTGCAACAGGTGCGGGAAACCGGGCGGACGTCCTGTGCCGCCGCCAACGCTTCCCGGACGCAGCCCCGGCCTTGAGCCGGGGTGCGAGCCGGGACCCAGGGGCCGCGAGTCGCGCTTTTACCTCCTAGATCCCGGCTCTCCGCGCTGCGCGCTGCGGCCGGGAAGCGTAGGAGAGGGCGGCGAGTCGTCATATACGTCCGACATGGGACTCGTTGCCGAATTGAACGCTCAATCATCTCCACCCAGCCAAGCCGACATCGCCTATCTCGGCCTGCTGGACGACAT
>Ga0196971_1001470_pt1 | contig 10505 bp, 10 predicted proteins | sample S1v_1013CmetaG_FD_148660 | JGI IMG/M metagenome (GOLD analysis project Ga0196971, IMG submission 148660) | Soil microbial communities from Anza Borrego desert, Southern California, United States - S1+v_10-13C | ecosystem: Environmental > Terrestrial > Soil > Desert | place: USA: California... | reverse complement strand
CGTACGAGGGCGGGCTGCCGATCAACACCTTCCCGTTCTTCGGCCGCCACGCCGTCAGCGTCGGCATCTCCGGCGAGGAGGACCCCGACGTGGAGATCCACCGGCGCGAAGACCGCTCGGCCGGGCTGTACAGCCGCATCTCGCTGAAGGAGGGGCGGCTGATCGGGGTGTGCACGGTGGGCATGCCCATCGACGCCGGGGTGATGTGGCAGCTCATCAGCCGCCGCGTCGATCTGGAGCCGGTGAAGGATGCCTTCGTCATGGCGCCGCTCGACACCGGGCGGGTGCTGATGTCGCGGCTGTGGCGCTGAGGGGGGCTGGAATGCCGAGCTACGAGACCATCGCCTTCCGCGCCCAGGACTGCGACGGCTGCATGAAGTGCGTCACCGCCTGCGCGCAGGCCAAGTCCGGCACCGACGACCCGGCGCACTCGCGCATCCAGGTGCTGCAAGGCGTCGACGCGTGGGAGCTGGCGCTGTGCCGCCAGTGCGGCGACCCGAAATGCGTGTCCAACTGCCCTGCCGCGGCGCTGGCGAAGGACCCGGTCACCGGCGTGGTGGCGTGGAACGCCGACGCCTGCGTGGACTGTCTGCTGTGCACGGTGGGCTGCGCCTATGCCGGCATCACCCGCACCGCGCAGGTCGGGCACGTGTCCAAGTGCGACATGTGCGACGGCGACCCGGCCTGCGTGAAGGCCTGCGACCGCGGGGCGCTGACGCTCAACACCGCCGCGCGCATCCACCGCCGGGCGGCCGAGCGCGAGGACCTGTTCGCCCCCGGCCTGTCGGCCTGCCAGGGCTGCAATTCCGAACTGCTGATCCGCCACACGCTGCGCCACGTCGGGCGCAACACGGTGGTGGCGACGCCGCCCGGCTGCATCCCTGGCATGGGCACGGTCGGCTACAACGGCCGCACCGGCACCAAGGTGCCGGTCTTCCACCCGCTGCTGACCAACACCGCGTCGATGCTGACGGGCATCAAGCGCTATTACAGCCGCATCGGCCGCGGCGACGTGCAGGTGCTGGCGCTGGCCGGCGACGGCGGCACGTCGGACGCCGGCTTCCAGTCGCTGTCGGGTGCGGCCGAGCGCGACGAGCCGATGCTGTACGTCTGCGTCGACAACGAAGGCTACATGAACACCGGCATGCAGGCGTCGTCCGCCACGACCTACGGCTCGTGGACCTCGACGACGCCGGTGGGCGAGCGCCTGAAGGGCAAGAGCACAGAGGCGAAGAACCTGCCGGTGGTGATGATGATGCACAACTGCTCGTACGTCGCCACCGCCGCCACCGCGTTCCTCGAGGACTTCTACGAGAAGCTGGACAAGGCCATCGCGGTGTCGAAGACCGGCATGGCCTACCTGCACGTTTTCGCGCCGTGCCCGACGGGGTGGCGCTTCGGCTCCGACCGCACCACCGATGTCTGCCGCCTGGCGGTGGAGACCAACTTCTTCGCGCTCTGGGAGTACACGCCGGACACCGGCCTGCACTTCACGCGCCCCGTCGCCCGGCCGCGGCCGGTGCGCGAATACCTGAGCGGCATCGGCAAGTACAAGCACCTGGACGAGGCGCAGATCGGCCACATCCAGGCCACCGTCGAGCGCCGCGTCGAGCAGCTGCGCCGATTCGAACGCTGACAAGAAGAACGACACGAGGGGGAAACCGCCATGACCGTCACCGCCGCCGACTACATGTTCGCGCATGAGGTCGAGACCATGCCGCGCCACAAGCTGGCCGACCTGCAGCTCAAGCGCCTCCAGCAGACGGTGCGCCGCGCCTACAAGAACGTGCCGCACTACCGCCGGGCGTTCGACGCGGCGGGCGTGCTGCCGGACGATCTGGTGACGCTGGAGGATCTGGCGAAGTTCCCGTTCACGGTGAAGACGGACCTGCGCGACAACTACCCCTTCAACCTGTTCGCCGTGCCGCTGAACGAGGTGGTGCGCCTGCACGCCTCGTCGGGCACCACCGGCAAGCCGACGGTGGTCGGCTACACCGCCGGCGACATCGACATCTGGTCGCAGCTGATGGCGCGCTCGCTGGTCTCGGCCGGGGCGCGGCCGGGCGACGTGATCCACAACGCCTACGGCTACGGCCTGTTCACCGGCGGCCTCGGCATGCACTACGGCGCCGAGCGGCTGGGCGCCACCGTGGTGCCCATGTCCGGCGGCAACACCGAGCGGCAGATCGTGCTGATCAAGGACTTCGGCGCGCGCATCCTGTGTTCCACGCCGTCCTACGCCCTCAACATCGCCGAGGTGGCGGAGAAGGAGGGGGTGGAACTGCGCGGCGGTGCGCTCAAGATCGCCATCTGCGGCGCCGAGCCCTGGTCGGAGGCGATGCGCGCCACCATCGACGAGCGCCTGGGCGTGCGCGCCCACGACATCTACGGCCTGTCCGAGATCATGGGCCCCGGCGTGGCGGTGGAGTGCCAGGAGCGCGACGGCCTGCACGGCTGGGAAGACCATTTCCTGTTCGAGATCGTCGATCCCGAGACCCTGAAGCCCCTGCCCATGGGCGAGGCGGGCGAGCTGGTCATCACCACGCTGACCAAGCAGGCGCTGCCGATGATCCGCTACCGCACGCGCGACATCACGCGGCTGTCGGTGGAGCCGTGCTCGTGCGGGCGCACGCACGTGCGCATCCTGCGCGTCACCGGCCGCAATGACGACATGCTCATCATCCGCGGCGTCAACGTCTACCCGTCGCAGGTGGAGGCGGTGCTGGTCGGCCTGCCGAACATCGCGCCGCACTACCAGCTGGTCGTGCAGCGCGAGGGCATGCTCGACACCCTGACGGTGGAGGTGGAGGCCGAACCCGGCCTTGCCATCGGCCAGGACGCCTACGATCACATCGCCGCCCAGGTGCAGCACCACATCAAGTCGATGATCGGCGTGACGTGCCGCGTGGTGGTGCTCAGCCCCGGCGAGCTGCCACGCTCGCAGGGCAAGGCGGTGCGCGTGCGCGACCTGCGCAAGAAGGCGCCGGTGTAGGGCGGGCTTGCCGGGCGCCGCGGCGGCGCCCAGGTTGGTTCAGCAAGCTTCACAGCGGCACCTAAAGGCCCCTCTCCCTCGATGGGAGAGGGGTTGGGGTGAGGGTGGCGCCGGCAACAGCCGGCCAGGAACTTGTCGTCCGCCCTGGCGGGCGTAATCCCCCTCACCCCAACCCCTCCCCCGCAAGGGGGGAGGGGCTTGTAGGCACCGCGCCACTCCAACAGGAAAGGGCATTCATGCCGACGGTGTGGGCCTACGACGGCATCGTTCCGGTGGTCGATCCGACCAGCTTCGTGCATCCCTCGGCGGTGCTGATCGGCGACGTGATTGTCGGGCCGGGCTGCTACGTCGGGCCGTTCGCCAGCTTGCGCGGCGACTTCGGCCGCATCGTCATCGGCGCCGGCGCCAACGTGCAGGATGCGTGCGTCGTCCACACCTTCCCCCAGCGCGACACCGTGATCGAGGAGGAGGGGCACATCGGCCACTCGGCGGTGCTGCACTGCTGCATCGTCCGCAGGGGCGCGCTGGTCGGCATGAACAGTGTGGTCAACGACGGCGCGGTGATCGGCGAATACGCCATCGTCGCGGCGCAGGCCTTCGTCAAGGCGGGGGCGGAGATCCCGGCGCGCTGGCTGGCCGCCGGTATCCCGGCCAAGCCGATGCGCCCGCTGACCGAGCAGGAGATGGCCTGGAAGCAGGAGGCGACGCGCCAGTACCAGCGCCTGACCGAACGCAGCCTCGCCACCATGCGCCCGGTGGAGGCGCTGACATCGGTGGAGCCGGATCGCCGCCGCATCTCTGGCTCCGACATCGACCCGCTCCATATCGTCAAGGGACGATAGGCGCGGGAGCAGGGCGGATGACCAGGGTCTACGTGTGGAACGACGTGCCGGCGGACAGCGGCGGCGGCGCCGACCGCCGGCTGATCGTGGGCGAGGGTGCCGACCTCAAGATGATCTCCATCACCGCCGGCACCAGCGCCGGCCGGCACAGCCATCCGTTCGAGCAGTTCGTGCATGTGCTGTCGGGCACCGGAACGCTGGAGTGCGAGATCGGCACCGTGGCGCTGCGGCCGGGAACGGTGCTGCACTTCCCGCCCGACGCCTGGCACAGCGCGGTGTTCGAGACCGACACGGTGCTGGTCGAGGTGAATTTGAGACCCTCTCCCGTCCCGGGAGAGGGAGGGGCCCGCCCGTAGGGCGGGAGGGTGAGGGTGCGTCCAAGGTTCCTTGCCTTTACCCTCACCCGGCCGCTGCGCGGCCACCCTCTCCCGGGGCGGGAGAGGGCACGTTCCCTACGCCATCGCCCGGTAGGTCTCCGCCAGGCGCGAGTCCACGTCCGGCTCCAGCATCATGCCGATGCCGGCGAGCAGGCCCATTTCCTCCTTCTGGATGTGGAAGATCTGCCGTTCGCTCAGCTCCAGGCCGCGAACGTGCAGGTCCTCCCACTGCTCGCGGGTGAAGGCGCCGGCCTTCAATCCGGCGGCGATCAGCTCCACCACCTCCTCGGCGATGGGGCCGATGGCGTCGTGCTCGGACTTCAGGGTCACGATCATCGCCTGCTCGCCGACCTCGGCCAGCAGGGGGAACAGGTGCTCCTCCTCGAAGGCGAAGTGGGCGGCGGTCTCCTGCGACAGCACGCCCTTGGCCTCGACCAGCACCGAGCGCGCCTTGGGATCGTTCAGGTCGGCCGGCTTGCCCGGCCCCTGGCGGGCGAGCAGGGCTTCCAGGTTCTGCACGGCGTTCAGGCAGCGCTGGTGGTCGTCGTGCAGCAGGCGGCCGATCTGCGTGGTGTGTTCGTACATGCCTCATCCTCCCTGGTGGGGCAGTTGCCAGCCGTGGCGTTCTCCGGCCCGGCTGGTGCCTCGGCCGCGCACCGGCGTGTGGGCGACGGCGAAGCCGTTGGAGCGCGCGGCGCGCAGCACGATGGTCACCTTGACGAACCAGCCGGACACCGCCATCGCCAGCCCGGCCAGCACCGCCAGCACGTCCGGCAGCACGCCGGCCAGCGCCAGCACCAGCAGCACCGCCGGTGCGGCATGGCCGGCCCAGGCGACCAGCGGTTCCGCCTCGTTCAGCACGTTCAGCGTGCCGGCCGGGGCGCCGTTGGCGGCCAACTGACGACGGTAATGCCACCACGCGCCGTAGCGCGCGCCGCACAGCAGCAGGGCCAGCGCGTAGGTCCAGAGCGGCTGCGCTCCCGTCAGCCCGGCCAGCACCAGGTAGACGCCGGCCCCCTCGGCGAAGCCGCTGGCGACGATCAGCGGCAGGATCGCCGGCTCGCTCCAGGCGCGGATGCCCTTGGCGGCGCGCAGGATGCGCGCTTGGCAATACAGGAAGCCGAGGCCGACCGCCGCGGCCGCCTCCATGGTCAGCGCCGCGGCCACGTCCAGGTCCGGGCGGGCGAGCGCGATCAGCACCGCCAGCGCGGCCAGCGCGAACAGCGGCAGCGCCACGATGCCCTCGCGCGTCATCCACGAGGTCTGCGGGTGGAAGAAGACGTTGATGGCGCGCAGCGGCTTGCCGATCTCCAGCCAGACCATGGACAGGCCAAAGCCGACAAAGACCAGCGCCAGCAGCCCGGCCGCCGCAAAGGGCGCGCCAATCACCGCGGAGATGGCGGCGAAGACCAGCAACCCGGTGCCGGTGCCGCCGCCGATGAAGTTGCAGGCCGCCCGCAGGTCCCAGGAGCGCTGCAGCTTGGGAACAGTTCCTTTGTTCATGGCCGCGCCCCATCCCAGAGATAGTAGAAGCCGGGGTTCGTCCCCTGCTCCTCGTGCATGCGGAAGTGCTGGTTCTCGCGCAGCAGCTTCGACACGTTGCTGTCCGGGTCCTCGATGTCGCCGAAGCTCAGGGCGCCGGAAATGCAGGAGTTGACGCAGGCCGGCGTGGCGTCGGGATCGACGCCCGGCGTCAGGCCGCGGGACACGCCGTCATCGACCGTGTCGGCGCAGAAGGTGCACTTCTGCGCCACGCCGATCATCGCGGGGTCGTAGCGCCGCGCCTCCACCTCGGTCGGGGTGTCGCCGAAGGCGAAGGTGGGCTTGTCCACCTTGTAGCGGGCTTCGTACGGGCAGGCGACGGCGCAGTAGGAACAGCCGATGCACAGCTCGTAGTCGATGGTGACGATGCCGTCGGCGCGCTTGCCGGTCGCCGTGGAGGGGCAGACCTCCATGCACGGTGGGTCGGAGCAGTGCTGGCACCCCACCGGCATGAACACGCGCTGTACGTCGGGGAAGGTGCCCACCTCCATGTCCACCACGCGGCGCCACTGCACGCCGGGCATGGTGGCGTTGGTCAGCTTGCAGGCGGCAGTGCAGGTCTGGCAGCCGATACAGCGGCGCAGGTCCGCGACCATCACATAGCGGGTCATGCCGCACCTCCCACCACTTCGGGGATGATCTTGCGGATCGACACCTTGACCACGTCGGCGCCGGAACCGGTGGAGTCCGTCAGGTCCAGCGACAGCGGGGCGACCGTGTTCAAGCTGGGGAATCCCAGTTCCTTGGCGAAGGGTGTCGCCCAGTGGTCGAACTGGCCGTGGATGACCAGCGTGTCGGGGCGCAGCCCCTGCACCACGATGGCCTTGCCGCGCGTCACGTTGGTGACCGAGCGCACCTCCACCATGTCGCCGTCCACGATGCCCAGCTTCCTGGCCGTGGCGGCGTTGATCTGCACGCCGCCGTGGTCGCGCACGTTCTTGCCCACCTCGTTCATCAGCGGGATGCCGGCGTTGTTGCCGGTGGTGTACTGCATGGTCTTGGTGGTGATGAGCCAGTACGGATAGTCCTCCGGCCGGCCGCCCATCTTGGCCACCGCCTCCTCCCAGCGGTGCGGCACGTCGTGCCAGTGCGGCAGGGGGGTGTATTCCTCCAGCTGCTCGTCCCACCAGTGGATGCCGGCGCCGTGCAGGCGTTCACGCAGTTCCTTGCCGACGCGGAACAGGCGCTCCTGGTAGGGCAGCTCGAAGCGCAGGCCCATCTTCACCATGGTCGGGTAGAGGTACCAGTCCACCCGCTTGAACGGCACGACGAAGTAGCCGTTCTGCTTGAACCACTCCAGATCGTGCACCTCCTCGCCGTTGGTGAAGGCGGCGCAGGCGGCCTTGCACTCGGCGTCCCAGATGGCGTCCACCGAATGCTCGGCCTTGGGGTCGAGGGAGAAGTCGTAATTCTCGCCCTTCAGCGGCACGCAGCCGGCACCGCGGTTGAGCGCCTTGTTGTAGTCTTCCAGCAGGCCGCAGCGCTTGGCCAGCTCGCCGGCGATCCAGGTCATGTCGCGGGCCTCGCCGCGCGGCGCCACCGCCGGCTGGCGCAGGGCCACGCCCTGGTGGTGCCAGTGCTGCTCGACGAACTTGGTGCCGCCGACGCGGATCAGCTGCGTGCCCTCCAGGTCGGTCGCGTCGGGCAGCAGGATGTCGGCCATCCAGTTGGTCTCGTCCACGGTGTAGGCGAAGGCCACCGCGAACGGCATCCGGGACATGTTCTCGACCATCTGCTTCGTGTCCCAGAAGGAGATGGCCGGGTTGGTGCGGAACAGGAACCAGACGTCGGGATAGCTGGGCTTCGGCCAGCCCTCCGGCGTGGCGCGCAGGAACATCCAGGCGAGGTGGGTGGGGCCGAGCGCCTGGCTCCACGACGAGTTGCCGACGATCGGCACCAGCGTCTTGTGCGCGTTGCGCCCGGTCGGCTTGGAGGCCCAATGCTCGGCATCGGTCGGGTTGAAGTTCGAGGCCATGAAGCCGTCGGCGCCCGGCTTGACGCTCTGCAGCCGGTTCTCGTGCGGGCGGTTCAGGCGGATGGTGGTGCCCAGCGTGCCGCCGGGGACTTCAAGGGCACCGACCAGTGTCGCCATCATGGTGCGTGCCCAGCAGCACTCGTATGCACCCCAGCCGTTGTTGACCGTCTTGCCCAGCGTGATGGCGACCGGGCGGAAGGGCAGGGTCTGCCCCTCGATCTCCACGGTCTCGCCGACGCAGGCGTTGTCCACGTACTCCGTCGCGACGCGGCGGACGGTGGAGGCCGGGACCTGGCACACGCCCTCCGCCCATTCGGGCGAGAACTGCGCCATCTGCTCGGCCATCGCCGTGAAGGCGGTGCGGCCTTCGACGTTCCGGTGCTCCCACTTGGTGTCGTCGGGGCCGTGCTCGACCGCATGCGGGACCGTATAGTGGCCGTCCAGCGCCGGTTCGGCGCCGGGCGTGTCGTGCGGCACGGCGCGGCCGGTCTTCAGGTCCCACAGCAGCGGCTTGCCGCTCTCCGGATCGCGCAGGTAATAGCCCTCCGGCCCGACCAGATAGGGCGACGCCGTGCGGTCGCGCAGGAACGGCAGGTCGAGGCGCTCGCGCGGGATCTCGTGCAGCAGCACGTGGATCAGCGACAAGAGGAACGCGCCGTCGGTCTTCGGCTTGATCGGCACCCACTCGGCCGAAGCCGCGCCGGTCACCGACAGGTGCGGTTCCACCTGGATGCGCTTGATGCCGCGGATGCGGGCGTCGGCGTGGCGGTAGACGGCGCACACGCCGCCCGACACCTCGACGTTGGTGCCGAAAGAGATGACGAAGCGCGTCATCACCGTGTCGGCGCACACCGTGAAGGCGCGGTGCCAGTACTCGCCGTACAAATGCTCGGAGTGCACGCACTTCACGCCCTGGCCGGAGCCGAAGCTGAAGTCGATGGGACCCCAGGCCGCCAGCCAGGCCGGCAGCGTGCCCATGTAGCTGGCCGGCGTGCCCCCGTGCCCAAAGGTCGCGGCCACCCGCGGCAGCCCGGCTTCGTCCAGCAGCCCGGTGGCGCGGACGTGGTTGAGCTTGCCGGCGATGGTGTCCAGCGCCTCCTCCCACGAGATCGGCACGAAGCCGGGATCCTCGTTCCGTCCTTTCTTCGGGTTGGTGCGGCGCATCGGCGTGAGGATGCGGTGCGGGTTGTACGTCTTCTCGATCAGCCCGTACGCCTTGACGCAGACCCGGCCGGCGGCCGGATGCTCCTTGGCGGCGAAGTTCGGGCGGATGTTGGTCGCCACCCCGTCCTCGACGACGACGGTCATGAAGTCCGGACCGGCGACGCAGTTGTAGCAGTAGGTCGGGACGGACCGGGCGGTTTTGGGTTTGGCCTTCATGTCGGCTCCTCGACGCCTCCTCCCAGATGATGCGGTTGGTGCCGCATCTAATTGGCATAATGGTACTACTATGCCAGAATGGTTTGGACGGATCAACGCGCCGTTTGGAGCAGGGGGCGAGAGAGAGGCCGGATACTGTTGAAAGCGGTTCGCAGTGCGCCATTGTCGCGGCGCGGTTTCCGGATTAGCTTATGGATGTTCCAGACTCATTACCCAGGTTCCCAAAGGACGGCAGCGTTGGAAGAGATGGCGGCGGGATATCGGCAATGTCGCACCAGAATTCGGCTATGATGAAGCGCTCCGAACCGGCGCTGCGCGTGCGCCCGGCGGAGCCGTCGGACGTGCCGGCGGTGATCGCGCTGGACGCCGAGACCACGGGGCTGGAGAAGCCGGCGTACTGGAGCGACCTGTTCGAGCGCTACGGGCGGCGCGCGCACGACCGCTTCTTCCTGATCGCCGAGCACGGCGACCAGCCGGTCGGCTTCATCGTCGGCGAGGTGCGCGCGTGGGAGTTCGGCTCGCCACCGTCGGGATGGATCTTCGCCATCAACGTCAAGCCGGGCACGCGGCTGCTGGGTGTGGGCTCGCACCTGTTCGACTCCATCTGCGCCTGCTTCCGCATGGCGGGCGTGCAGAAAGTGCGGACCATGTTGTCGAAGGAGGCGACGCTGCTCATGTCCTTCTTCCGCAGCCAGGGCATGCGGGCCGGTCCGTTCATCGAACTTGAGAAGAGCCTCTAGGCCATGAGACTGCAGAAGGCCACGCGCTTCGCGCTCTACGCCATCCTCGAACTGGCGTCCGACCCGGACCGGCAGTTCTCCGCGGCCGAGATCGCCGAGCGCTACGACATCTCGGTCAACCACCTGTCCAAGGTGCTGCGCTCGCTGGGCCGCGCCGGGCTGGTGGAGGCGGTGCGCGGGGCGGGCGGCGGCTACCGCTTCACCGGCAACGCCAAGCGCATCACGCTGCTCGACCTGATCCGCCTGTTCGAGGAGGTCGACACCGCCCACAGCGAGACCCGCGAACCCGGCGACGCCACGCCGGAGGGCCGCGCGCTGGGCAGCGTGCTGGAGGAGATCGAGGACATCGCCCGCGCGACGCTCAGCTCGATCTCGGTCGCCACCATGCTGAAGCTGATCGCCGAGGAACGGCGGAAGGGCGGAGTGGAGCTGCGGGCGGTCGCGGAGTAAAGCCCTCCGGTGCCTCCGGCCGGGGGGACCGGTCACTTCCTTCGCTTCCCCCGGCCGCCCGCGTGCCCGTCCGTGAACTCCGGCGGCTTGCGGGCGAGCCAGCGGATGAAGGCGGCCAGCTCCGGGTGGGCGCGCAGGCTGTCGATGGTGTGGTAGCGGTCGCGCAGCTCGGCCTCGCTCAGCAGGGCGTGGATCTTGCCGTGGCAG
>Ga0196971_1001469_pt1 | contig 10509 bp, 5 predicted proteins | sample S1v_1013CmetaG_FD_148660 | JGI IMG/M metagenome (GOLD analysis project Ga0196971, IMG submission 148660) | Soil microbial communities from Anza Borrego desert, Southern California, United States - S1+v_10-13C | ecosystem: Environmental > Terrestrial > Soil > Desert | place: USA: California... | reverse complement strand
CGTCGGTCACCTTGGCGACGGGACCGGCGGGCAGCGAGATCTGGGTGCTCATCCGCCGCCAGGCGGCTTCGGCGTCCACGGCCGCCGCCTCGGCGCGCGCCACGCCATCGATGTCGGATTGCAGGGCGAGCAGTTCCTCGCCGGAACGGCGGACCTCCTGGAAGGCGGTGACCGCCTCGATGAAGCGCTTTTCCTGGAGCAGCGACTCGCCCATGCGGATGCGCGCGGCAAGCTGCGTGAACTCGTTGCTGTTGTAGACCCGCTGGTGAAGGACCTCGTTCCAGCGCTGAAGGATGCCGTGATCGTTCCGCGCGTTCCGCTCGGCGTCGCGCAGCATGCTCTGGAAGCCCTGACGGTTCTCGTCGAGGCGGCGGCGCACCGCGCTGACCGCTTCGAACTGCTCCACGGCCTCGGGGCGCTTCGCCATCTGCGCGTTGACCAGCGTGTCGCGCAGGATCTGCGTCGCCTTGCCGAAGGCGTACAGCGCGTCCCGGTCCTGGGCGTTCTCCAGGAGCGCTCTCGCCGAGGCGATGCTCTGCCGCGCCTCGATGGCCTGGGGCTGATCGGGAATGGACGTCAGCTTCAGCACGCCGTCCCAGTCGCGCAGCACCCCTTCCGCTTCCCAGCGCGCCTTCTCGGCCTGCGCCATCACCTGCGGGTCGCGGACGAGGTGCGCCCAGTACGCGCCGACATTGAGACCCGGGCCGCCGGACAGCAGGGCCGCACCCCCTATGCCGACGACCAGCAGGACGGCCGCGGCCGCGGCGGCCGGCACCCCAACGGTCCGCCACACCACGCCCTTGCGGGCGATCTCGGTCTCGAAGGCGGTGATGCTGCCGAAGCGGTCCTCGGCGTTCGCCTCCAGCGCCCGGTCGAGCGCGTCGGAAAGCACGGCGGGGACGTCGGAGCGGCGGGCGCGGGCCGGCTTGATCCGGCCGGCCGGGATCTCGCCGGTCAGCAGCTCGTAGACCACCGCGGCCAGCGCGTACTGGTCGGCGCGCGCGTCGATCTCGCGGCTGCCGTTGAACTGTTCGGGAGCCATGTAGTAGGCGGTGCCGACACCGCCGCTGGTCATGGTCAGCGTGTTGCTGTTGATGGCGCGGGCGATGCCGAAGTCCATGAGCTTCACGGTGCCGTCCAGGCACACCCAGATGTTCTCGGGCTTGATGTCCCGGTGCACCGTGTGCTGGTGGGCGTGCGCCAGCGCGTCGCACAGGGCCTTGGCGATCCGGCGCACCTCGGCGACCTCGAACGGCTTGTTGCGGGCCTTGTGCTCGACGATCTCCTGGCGGAGCGTGCGCCCCTGGAGGAGTTCCATCGTCAGGAAATTGAAGGAGCCGTCCCGCTGGACGTCGTAGACCTTGACGACGTTCGGGTGCGACAGCTTCGTCGAGATCTGCGCCTCGGCCAGGAAGCGGTCGTGGGCCTGGGGATGCTGAAGCAGTTCCGGCAGCAGCACCTTGATGGCGATCTCCTCCTGCCGGTTGCGGTCGAAGGCGGCGTAGACGGCGCCCATGCCCCCGGCGCCGATCTGCCGCATGATCTCGTACCGCCCGGCCAGGATCTGGCCGGGTTGCAGGCCGATGCGCGCCGCGGCGGCATAGCCGGCGGAACTCTTCATCCCTCCGGTCTGGAACGGCCGGGCGCCCGGAAGGTCCCACATCTGCGTGGCGCTCAGATGGCCGCTGCCCCGCTGCGGCACCGGGGCGGGCGGCGGCTCGGGCGCCGGAGTTGGCGCAGGGTCGGGCGCGGCGGGCGCGTCGGTGCGCAGGGCAGGCGCTGCCGGCCTGAGCGCGGCGTAGGCGGCATCGATGCCGTCCAGCGCCGCCTGCGCGCGCTGGCGCACGGCGTCGTCCGGCGAGGCCGCCTTCCTGAGAAGGGCCTTTCGCTTGAGCGCATAGGCCTCGTCGATCTCCTCGGGCGTGGAGGACTCGCCGAGGGAGAGAACGGCAAGGGCCTCGGCCCGCTCACCGCGCGGCGGGGCCTCCTCGGGCGCGCCGGTCGGGCCCGCCCCCGGCCCGAGATGCCCGCGCCACGCGTCCAGCCTGGCGAGCGCCTGCCGGCACGTCTCCCGGTCGGCCTCGCTTGTGGCCTTCGCCAGGCGCCGGCGAAGGCTGGCCTCCCGCACGTCGAGGGCGGCGGCGATCTCCTCGGGCGTGGCATCGTTCCCGATGCCGAGTTCCGCCAAGGCTTGCCGCTTCATCGGGGTGTCCTTCATGGTCGCTCACCAATCTCAAACCTGCGGCGGTGCGGTCCGCCGGCGTCATTCGTTCACGGGGAAATGCGCGATCAATTCGCGGGTCCTGGCCAGGCGGTCGATGTCGCCACCCTCGCCACGCCCACCGTCGGCGAGGAACTGCGAGATCGCCTGGCGGGTCTTCGGGTCGCTGGCGGTCGCCTTGACGACGCCGTCGGTGTCGAGGGTGATGTGGATTTCGATGGGGTGTCCGACCGTCTTGTTGCGCAGCGGACCGAAGGCGAAGCTGCCCAGGCTCTCGCTCGACCCGTCGGCCGGGTCGCGGCGGACCAGTTCGAGGACGATGCGTTCCTGGTTGACGCGCCGGGTGTAGAGCGTCGTCGTCCTGCGCGTGGGGAGCGGACTGCCGCTCGGGATCAGCACCGACACGTCGGGCGCGTTGAGCGTCGAGTTCCACACCCGCATGCCGATGTCGAACCGTGAGCCGCCGTGCGCCACCGCACCGCCGTGCCGTTCCAGCGCGGCGCCGGCCAGCAGCGCCGCGCCGAACACGATGGCGTGCTCGCGCTCGACGATGCCGGCGGAAATGCCCTCGATGCGGGAGAGCCGTGCCTGGAGGCCCGGCAGCCCCCGGGCACCGCCGGTGAGCAGCACCGCGTCGGGCATCCCGGAATCCCCGTCACGCGGTTCCCGCAGCAGCCGTTCGCACACCTGCACGACCGCCTGGACGGTGTCCTCGGCCAGCGCGGCGAATTGCTCGCGGGTCATGCCGAAGGACAGCACCTTGCGCCCGATGAGCAGCATCCGGCGGGCCAGGGGCGGCGGCTGGCTTCCGCCCAGCGTCGTCCGGATCGCCTCGGCCGCCCGGCGCAGGTGCAGGACGCTGGCCGGGTCGCGGTGCAGGTCCACCCCATGGACGGCGCGGAACTGGTCGGCGATGCGCCGCATGATGGCGTTCTCGACCGACAGGCCGCCCGGGCCGGTGGCCCCGCCGGCCGCCAGCACGCGGAAGCCCTCGTCGCCGTGCTCCACCAGGGCGCAGTCGATGCATTCGCCGCCGACGTCGACGACGATCAGCCGCCGGCCGGTGCCGCCGGTCGCACGATGGTAGGCCGCCGCCGCGACCGGGCCCGCGACCACGTCGTGGTGGCCGAACCCCGCCAGGGACGCGCTGGTCTTCAAGGCCCGGTAATGCTCGGGCGGGGCGCTGGCCGGTGCGGTCAGCACCGCGGTGGCGATCGGCGCGTTGCCGAACGCGCGGGCGTCGCGCGCCAGCTTCTTCATGACCAGCGCGGCGACCGCGTCGGCGTGCCATGACCGCCCCGCGGGGTCGACGAAGCGCGGCGCCGTGTTGCCTGGATCGGGCTTGATCTCCCGGATCGTCGGAAGGCTCGGCGTGTCGTCCAGCAGTTCCTCGACGATGCGGCCCACGAGCGCCGCATCGGCGCCGATGTGGACGACGCTCGGCGTCTTCAGGTCGCGCGGATCGTCGTGGTCGGGGCACAGCAGGGGCGCCCCCTCTGGCCCTAGCATGGCCGCGCGTGCGCAGGTCGCGCCAAGATCAATGCCGATGGCGAGCATCCGTCATCCTCCGTGCAGCGTCTTGGCAAGTGCGGCGGCGGAGCCGTCGCGCAGCTCGCGGGCGGTGCGCAGCAGCTGTCCCAGCGGCTGCCCCAGCCCCTCCATCTCCCGGATCATCGCCTCGACGCCGCGGATGCGGGTCTGGCATTCGCGGCGGTCCCGTTCGACCTGCCGGGCACGGGACTCGCCGAGTTCCTTGACGATGGTGTCGATGCGGCGGGCCACCTCGCGGCGCACGTCGTCGAGATGGCCGCCGAGGCGGGAAAGCTTCTCGCGCTGGATCTCGCTCACCAGGCGGCGGAGTTCCACCGCCATGGTTTCCTTGACCCGGGCGATCTCCTTGGCCAGCCGCACCTCGTCCTCGCGCTTCCACGAGCGGTAGCTGTAGATGAACGCGCCGACGAAGATGAAGAACAGCAGCAGGCCGAACAGCGGCGCGCCGCGCGGGTTGAAGCCGGCGAAGCCGCCGACCAGCGACACCGACAGCATGACGAAGAGCACGGCGCTGCGGGCGGAGTTGAAGCGCTTCAGGAAGCCGCGCTTCTGCATCTCGCCGCGGTAGCGCACGTCGACCTTCACCATGCTGCCGAGGATGTTCCAGATCGGCTTGTCGTCGGGCAGGCGCAGGCTCAGTGCGGTGGGCGTGCCGAGGATGTCGCCCAGTTGCTCCTCGGCGGAGCGCTGCTGCTCCTCCAGCTTGCGGCGCAGGATGACGACGTCGTCGCGGAAATGGGTTTGCAGGCTGGTGCGCAGCGCGCTCTCGATGCTGCGGCTGCACCGGTCGCGCAGCGAGAGCTGGATGCCGATCGGCGTGTTCTGCTGCTCCAGGTCCTCCGGCGAGATCGTCTCGACGATCTCCTCCACCTGGCGCGAGAGGGCGCCGTTCGGCAGCAGGTGGCGCTTCCCGCTCTCCTCGATCTCGTCGACCAGGCTCCCGATGGAGTCCTGGAGGTCGTTGCGCAGCACGTCCAGGCGGTTCTTGATGGTGAAGAGCCTGGCGCTGTCCTCGAGGCGGCGCAGGGCGCGGGCCTCGTGCTTGTGGCGGGCCTGCAGCCGGCGCACCCGCTGTCCGTGCTGTTGCTGCACCAACTCGGCCGACAGGTGGATCTCCTCCGCCCGCACCGCCTGGACCATGGCACGGCGCACGCCCGATGCCGGGTCCGTGAGGAACGCCGGAAGCGGCGGGTCGGCGGCGCGCGGCAATCCGATGGGGGCGACGATCCGGCCCGGCAGCAGGCTGCGGTCCTCCCACCAGGGGACCCAGGTTTCCGGTGCCGGCGGGTCGTCGGGGCCGTCCTCCAGCACCAGCGGGCAGACGGCCGGCGCGGCCAGGCACAGGTCGCCCACGAACCGCCGGGCTTCGGCGTGGAACACGCTGCTCAGGGTGGCGGCGACCAGCACCAGATGCGCGCCGGCGACCGTGACGCCATAAAGCTCGTGCCGCTCCGCCACCGCCGCCGGGTCGAGGATGAGGCGGATCGTCACCGGCGCCGCCACCGCCAGGCTGCCGAGCGGCAGGTCCACCGACAGCAGGCCCGGACAGTGGAGCGGCGCCGCGTTGCCGCCCACCCCGGCGAGCCGACCGACCGACACCTCGATCACCGACACCTCGGACAGGTCCCGGCCTCCCAGGTCCACGCCCTTGCCGGCGGACAGCCAGCGCAACGTCCGTGTGCAGGCCTCCGCCGTGAGGGGCAACACCACGATGGTGAGCCCCCCATCGTCGAGAGCGGTCATGAGCCGGTCGAAGTGGTTGGTGAGGGGCATGTCGGCCGTCCCCCGCTCCAACGTTTCAGCCAAACGCCGGCCGTCCTGGCATAGGCCTAGCAGGCGCGGATCCAAGTGATGCTCGATAACGTCCATCGTTCCGCGCGTCGGTTTCGGGGTCACACATAGCTGGAAGCGCGTGCGGCGGCATAGGCCGCCTCCTGGGCGCTGCGATCGGCCTCGCCGGCGGATTGCCCGGCACGCTGAACGTGCTGGTTCACCTCCTGCGCCGCTTCGCTGGCCTTGTCGCGGTCGCTCTGGATCTGCTGAAGCAGCTTGGCCGCCTCTTCGCGGTTCTGTTCGGCCTCGCTCTTGATCTGCTGGATATCGCTCAGCAGTTGCTGGCACTGGTCGCGGTACTGCTGGGCCTGCTCCAGCGCCGCCTGGGCCTCGGTCAGCGCGGCCTGGGTCTGTTCGCGTGCCGCTTCCGCCTCGTTCTGGGCCTGTTCGGCAGTGGTCCTCGCGGCCTCCGCCTCCTGCTGGCTGGCCTCGGCGGCTGCCCTCGCCTCCGCGGCCGCCGTCTCGCTCTCGCTCGCGGTTTCCGCGGATTGCGCGGCGCTGCCCGCCGCGTCCGCGGCGGCACTGGCGCTCTCGCCGGCTTGCTCGCCCGCTTGGCCCGCCTGCTCGGCGGATTGCGCTGCCTGTTCGCTGGCCTGTCCCGCCTGCTCGGCGGACTGGCCCGCCTGTTCACCGGCCTGCCCGGCCTGCTCGGCGGATTGGCCGGCCTGCTCCGCGGCTTGGCCCGCTTGCTCGCCGGCCTGTCCGGCCTGCTCGGCCGACTGGGTCGCTTGTTCACTGGCTTGGCCGGCCTGCTCGCTCGACTGGCCGGCCTGCTCGGCCGACTGCGTCGCCTGTTCGCCGGCTTGGCCCGCCTGCTCGGCCGACTGGCTGGCCTGCTCACCCGCCTGACCGGCCTGCTCGGCCGACTGGGTGGCTTGCTCTCCAGCCTGACCGGCCTGTTCAGCCGATTGGGTGGCCTGCTCACCGGCCTGGCCTGCCTGTTCGGCGGACTGGCCGGCGTCTTCAGCGGCTTGGCCCGCCTGCTCGGCCGACTGGCCCGCCTGTTCGCCGGCTTGGCCCGCTTGTTCGGCGGACTGGCCGGCCTGCTCGGCGGCTTGGCCGGCCTGTTCGTTGGCCTGCCCCGCCTGTTCGGCCTGCGACTTGGACTCTTCGTTCGCCTGGGCGGATTCGGCGGCTTGGGACGAGGCCTCGCTCTTGGCCTGGCCGGCCTCATCGGCCTGGCTCTTGGCCTGGGCGTTCGATTGGCTCGCCTCGTCGGAGTCGGCCTTGGCCTGGGCGCTCGCCTCGCCGGCCTGGCTCGCCTGCGACTGGGCTTCCTCGCTGGCTTGGCCGGACGCGTCGGCGTTGCTCTTGGTCGCGTCGCTGGCTTGCCCGGCCTCGTCGGCCTGCGCCTTGGCCTGTTCGTTCGCCTGGGCGGATTCCTCGCCCGCGGCCCGCGCCTGCTCGTTCGCCTGGGTGGCCTCGTCGGCGGAGGTGCGTGCCTGTTCCTGGGATTGGCTGGCGTCGTCGGCGGAGGTCCGGCTCTGCTCCTGGGCCTGCCCGGCTTCGTCGGCCTGGGACCTCGCCTGCGTGCTGGACTGCTCCGCGTCGCTGGCCTGCGCCTTCGATTGCTCGCTGGCTTCGGCGGCGCTGTCGCTGTGCGCCCGCGCCTGCTCCTGGGACTGGGTGGCGTTGTCGCTGGCGGAGGTGGCCTGCTGCTCGGCCTGGCTGGTCTGCTCCTGGCTCGTCCGCGCGGTGGCGGCCGAGTCCTGGGCCTCCGAGGCGTCGGTCTTCACCTGCTCCTTGTTGTCGCCGACCTCGCCGGCGTCGGACTTGACCTGTTCCTTGAGCTGGGCGACCTCCTCGGCCGCTTCCGAGGCGCGCTGGGTGTTGCCGGTCCCCAGATCGCCCATGTCCGACATGCCGTGGGACGTGCTGGTCGAGTTGCCGCCGCTGCTGAAGATCTCGTCGACGCGGCTCTTGCCCGCCTCGGCGGACCCGTCCGCTCCGGTGCCGCCGTGCGGCTCGGTCTTCAGGTTGCGGTAGGCCTCCGCGCTCTCGGCCGAGCCCCTCACCGTCAGCTCGTGTTCGGTGAACTTGCGGTTCTCGAGGATCGCCTGCTGGAGCGCGGGGTCCTGCTGCACCTGCTGGAGGAGTTCGGGATTGCTCTTCGCCAGTTCCTCGAAGTTCCGTCGGCGCTCGGGATCGTTGGCAAGGTCGACGTAGCGCCCGACGTTGCCGGCCATGTCGGCCCTGTGCGCCATGCGCTCTTCCTGCGACATGGAACCGTTGAGTGCCGATTGGGTGTTCTGCTCCAGGCGCCCCCGATCCTTGACGACGTCGGCGGCGGTGGAGAAATCGCTGTAGGCCTGCCCGCCGTTCTCGACCACGCCGGCGGCGGCCGACAGGCCGTTGCCGATCCCTTCCCGGCCGAGGGATTTCGCCATCTCCCCGGCGGAGGACAAGGCGTCGGCGCTGCCGGCGGCATGCTCGCCCTTGGCGAAGTTCTCGTACGACGACAGTCCCTTGGCCACGCTCTTGAAGGCGCCGGCATCCGACTTCAGGTCGGCGGCGTCGCTGAGGCTGGCGCCGGTGCTCGCCGCATCCTTGGCTGCCCCGACGTAATTGCCCTCGTGGGCCTTCTGCGAGGCGGAGAAGGCGCTGCTGCCCGCGGCGAGCCCCTTGCCGGCTCCGGCAAGGTCCTTCGCCAAGCCCAATCCGGTGTCGCTCCAGCCTTCCGCCTTGTCGTGTGCGGTCTTGCTCAGGCTGCTCACGCCGTCGCCGATCTTCTTGAGGCCGGAAGGACTTGGTGAAAATCCCTCGGCGGCCGAGGCGTGATCGCCCGACGCATGACCAGATGACTCGTTTTGCGAGCGTCCGGCCGACGTGCCGCTGCTGCCGAAGCCGAAGATGTTCTTGCTCTTCTCGATGGCCGAGCCGATCACCTCGGCGGACTTCTCCCAGGCGTTGTCCACGGCGTCCTGGATTCCGGGCGCGATCTCCTTCACGCCCTCGCCGATCTTCCGGCCTGCCTCCCAGCCTTTGCTGCCCATCTTGAACCCTGGCGTCGGGCCGTACTCGGAACCGGCGGAGGCGACGGCGTCGGCGGTGTTCAGCCCGCCGGAATACTTTGCGCCCCATTCCGCGATGCCGGAATGGCGCATGGCCGTCTCGTGGTTCGCCTTGATCGTGTCGCGCGTGTCGGCAATGTCCTGGCGCGCCTCCTGATAGCTCCTCTGGCTGTTCGACATGACGTTCCGAAGCTGATCGCCGCCGACGCCGGCCACCGTCTGCTCCGCGACGAACTGCTCCCTCAGGTAGCGCGCCTTATCGTCTTGAGGCAGGTCGTGAATCGACATCTTCCGCTGTGCGATCAAGGAGATGCGCTGCTCATAGGTCAGGTCGTCGGACATCGGGACACACTCCTGCCTTTGTTTTCGCGCGTGACGGCGAACCGTGCCGACAGCTTTTCATGAGTTGGCAAGTAAGACACCACTGAGAAGGCGGCGCAACTGCCCGCCGGTAGTAACGAGGTAATTGCTATTAAGTGCTATGACCGGCAGATTAATCCTATTTAGCCGGGCTCGATGCTTGCAGTTTTCCGATGATTGGGTGTCAAATGGCCTCGCGTGCATTTATCGGTATGCCCGACGTTATTCATATTACTGTGGTAGTTCATCATGGCGGCTCTCCTGAATATAGACTTCGAAGACGTGGCGGATGCTCCGGACGGATATGTTGTTGCTATTATCCGGGACGTTAAGGTCAGCCATAACACCTTGCGCGTTTCGATTAAGCGGTTTGGCTTCGGCACCGATTACTTGTCGCTTAATGGATGGGTGGACAAGGAAACCCCGCTGCAACCAAGTCGTGTCGCCGATCACGCGGATGGTCTGCGCGTCTTCATCGGGCCGGATGTCTGCCGCCATCTGAAGCCCGACATGCTGGTCGAGATCGGGTTGTGGGGCGAAGGAACCGGCGTCCTCGGGCGTGCCAAGGTGCTGTGGCCCGAACACGAGGCCCCTGAGCATGAGGTCCCTGAACAAGGGGGCCACGGCGGCTGGACCGACGATCTCGCCGATCTGGCGGCGACGGCGCCGCTGACGCCGTCCGCGGCGGAGGTCCCGCCTCCCGCGATGCCGGAGCCGGCGCGGGTGCAGGTCCTCGCGACCGACCGTCCCAAGGACGATCCCAAAGCCGATCGCCGGCATGGAATTGCGTTCGCGGCGTTCACCGCGGTCGCGCTGGCGGTCGGTGCGGCGGGCGCGTGGTACGCCTTCACCGGCGGGCCGGACGAGGCCCCGCAGGCACTTGGGACGGCCGAGCCTCTCAGCGCTGCGGCCCCACAGGCGGCGATGCCGCCGCAACCAGCGCCGGCCCAACCGGCGCCGGCGCCCGCCGAGAAGCGGGAGGTGGTGATGCACACCCGCGAGCAGGTGGCCGCGTTCCTGAAGACCGAACCGGCGCCCGCGCTGGCCTACCAGGAGGCCGGCCGCATGTTCGAGGCGGGGACGGTGGACGGCGCCTTCCTGCTGTACCGCTACGCGGCGGACAAGGGCAGCGCGCCGGCGGCGGTCGCCATCGGCCGGCTCTACGACCCCTACTTCGTCGACAGGATCAAGCAGACGTTCGTCCGGCCCAGCACCGAGACCGCCGCCAGCTGGTACCGCAAGGCGGCCGACCACGGCGACGCGGAGGGGCTGGCGCTGCTGGGACGGCTGCTGCTTCACGGTGCGCCCGATCTGCCGGCGGACAAGGCGGCGGCGCGGCAGTTGCTGAAGCGCGCGGCGGAGGCCGGCAACGCCGACGCCCATCAGTTCCTAGCCACCGTGGATTGAACGGGGATCCGCCATGCCTTGCTTCTTCCACGCGGGTCTGCGGGGCCTTGCCGTCCTGTCGCTCATGATGGGCGCCCTGTCCGCCGCTCCGCCTGCCGCGGCCGAGGTGGGCACGCGGACCAGCGT
>Ga0196971_1001467_pt1 | contig 10515 bp, 7 predicted proteins | sample S1v_1013CmetaG_FD_148660 | JGI IMG/M metagenome (GOLD analysis project Ga0196971, IMG submission 148660) | Soil microbial communities from Anza Borrego desert, Southern California, United States - S1+v_10-13C | ecosystem: Environmental > Terrestrial > Soil > Desert | place: USA: California... | reverse complement strand
AGGAGCTTAAGGCCGCGTTGGCCAGTTACCTTAGGTGATGGAGGGATACCATGCGGGGACGTTTCGTGTCTGGGTACGGCGCCGCCCTCGCGTCGGCTGCCCTGGTGGGGCTGTTCACGGTCCTGAATAAGTGGCTTTTGGTCGAGCAGGTGCCGGCGCTTACTGCGGGGGCGTGGACATACTTTGCGGCCGGACTCGCATCGCTCCCCTGGGCGATTAGGGCCGGCGGGCTGCACTTACGGCGTCCCCTGATCCTGGCTCTCTGGCTCCTGGCCGGTTCCGTCGTTGGTCCGAGCCTCTATTTTGTCGGTCTGAAGCTCACCTCCGGGGTGCAAGGAGTGCTCATGATCAACATGGAGGCGGTTTTCACGGCACTGCTGGCCTTCGTCCTCTTCAAGGAACACCTGACGGTCACCACCGTAGGCGCGAGCGTGGCCGTGCTGGCAGGCGGACTGTGGCTCTCATGGCCAGAATCCGGGGCCAGTCTTCTGGCAGGTAATGGGCTGGGGAACCTGCTGATCGCCCTCGGATACCTGGGATGGGGCACGGAGAACAATCTGGGGCGACTCCTCGGGGAAGAGATTCCGGCCGTCACCCTGGTGTCTCTGAAGGCCCTCCTGGCCGGAGTTGTCATGGGATCTCTTGCTCTGGCCTTCGGACAGCCGTTAGCTGTGCCCATCCGGGTTGTCCCCGGCATTGTCGCGAGCGGTGCCTTTTCGCTCGGCCTCTCCCTGGCCTTCTTCTACGTGGCCATGAGGCACATCGGCGCAGGTCGTACCGGCCTCATCTCTTCCACGTCCAGCTTTTGGGGAGTTCTCGGAGCGGTACTTCTGTTGAGTGAGTCGCTGACGACGAGAGTCCTCAGCGGCGGTCTGCTGATGGTGGTGGGGCTTGTCGTGTTCGCCTGGGAAAGCAGCCAGCAGAAGCGGGGCGGGGTGGATAAAACCCTGGCGGCGTCCGTATCCACAAAATAGAGAAGGAGCGGCACCCGTCGATCTGACGGGGCCGCTCCGTTTTTTGTGCCTCACGGCATCCCAAGTCGCAGCTTCATACGCTCTTCAGTTCCCGTTCCAGCGCCGCCCGCAACGCCGCAGGCTCCAACCGGTAGCCCGCCTGCGCCAGGGAGGTAACAAAATCCAGGTGGGCCCGTCCCCGCCGGTAGTCCGGCTCCTTGGACGGGTAGGGCAAGTACTGCTCCACCAGAGCCAGATCCGGCTCCACGAGGAGGCTCCCCTGATAGAGGGCCACCTTGCGGTTGGCATACAGGCTGGAGCCCACGATCTTCCGCTCGCCCAGGGCCACGTCACCCAGACCCCGCACCACAGCGTCCCGCACCCCCAGGCTCACCATGGCCCGCACAATCGCGACCGCCACCGGCTCGATCCACTGGGTCGCGAAGGTCCGGCGGGTGGCGTCATAGCAGGCGGTGATCACCAGGCAGCCCGGGGTTAGCACCACGGCTCCGCCCCCGCCCCTACGCCGGTAGACGGGCACGTCGGTAGCGGCGCAGAGAGCCAGGTCCACATCGCCGGCAGGGGTGCCTGCCCCCAGGACACAGGCCACCTCGGCAGGCTCCCACAGCCAGACGAAGGACCCTTCCCGCTCGAACCGCTCCAGCGCTTCGGCATCCCAGGGCAACGGATGGATCTCCATAGACAGGGTCATCTCCTAGAACGCGAACGTCAACTGGTTACCTTCCGGCATTCCCTTCGTGCAGCCGTGGACCGACAGCAGCTCGATAATCGACTTGTTGAGCCGCGCCCGGTTCTTGAGGTCTTCAATGGACTGGAACGGTCCCTGCTCCCGGGCCTCCGTAATGGCCAGGGCGGCGTTGTCGCCCAGCCCCGCCAGGCTGTTGAACGGGCAGAGCAGGGTCTTGTCGTCATCGATCAGGTACCGGGTGGCGTGCGAACGGTACAGGTCGATCTTGTCGAAGCGGATGCCCCGCATGAACGCCTCTTCCACCAGCTCGTATTCCGTGAGGGAGTCCTTTTCCTTGGGCGTCGCTTCCCGCCCCTTGCCCTCGACCTCCTGGATATACTGCCGCACGGCAGCGGGTCCCTTGGTGATCAGTTCGGCGTCAATAGAGCCGGCCCGGACCGTGAAGTAGGTGGCGTAAAACAGCGTCGGCTCATGCACCTTGAACCAGGCGATGCGCAGGCAGGAAAGCACATAGGCAGCCGCATGGGCCTTGGGGAACATGTACTTGATCGTCTTGCACGACCAGATGTACCAGTCCGGCACGTTCGCCGCCTTCATGGCCTCTTCCATGTCCGGTGCCAGGCCCTTGCCCTTGCGCACCGACTCCATGATCTTAAACGACAGCGCCGGCTCCATGCCCCAGTACATCAAGCGCAGCATGATGTCATCTCGGGTAGGAATACAGGTCTGCAGCGTACAGATGCCCTTCTTGATCAGGTCCTGGGCGTTGTTGGTCCACACGTCGGTGCCGTGGGAGAGGCCCGAGATGCGCACCAGGTCCGAGAAGTTCTTCGGGCTGGTCTCCATCAGCATTTGGCGGACGAAGCGGGTGCCCATTTCCGGGAGAACAATCGTACCCAGGTCGAACTGCAGCGTGCCCGGATCGATCCCCAGGGCCTCCTGGCCGCCGGGGCTGAACAGCCGAAGCACGTCCGGGTCGTCGATCTTCGCCTGGCGGATGTCGTACGTGTGGTCGCCAGTCTTCTCCCGGTAAAGGTCCTGCAGCATTTTGAGCATGGTCGGATCGTCATGGCCAAGAATGTCGAGCTTCATCAGCGCCTGCTCGAAGCTGTGATAGTCAAAGTGGGTGGTCTTGACGCCCGAGCTACGGTCGTCGGCGGGGAACTGGACCGGGGTGACTTCTTCAATCTCCATGCCCACGGGGCAGACGACCATGCCGCCGGGATGCTGGCCCGTAGTCCGCTTGACGCCCGCCACGCCCGAAGCGAGGAAGGTCACGTGCGCTTCGCGGATGCCGGTGATGGCGTTGTCCTCCATCCACCCCTTCACCATGCCGTACGCCGTCTTCTCGGCGATGGTGCCCACAGTGCCGGCCTTGAAGACGTACTTGTCGCCGCCCAGCAGCTCTTCGGAGAACTTCTGGATCTTGCCCTGTACGTCGCCGGAGAAATTCAGGTCGATATCAGGCACTTTGTCGCCCTTGAAGCCCAGGAAGGTCTCGAACGGAATATCCTGCCCATCGCGGTACATATCTGGCGCACCGCACTTGGGGCAGGCCTTGCGCGGCAGGTCAAAGCCCGAACCGATGGTCCCATCGTCGTGCCACTCGATATGGCGGCACTCCTCGCACACGTAGTGCGGCGGCAGGGCGTTCACTTCCGTGATATCCATGGCCCACGCCACGAAGGAGGAGCCCACGGAGCCGCGGGAGCCGACCAGGTAGCCCATATCGTTGGACTTCTTGACCAGCAGATGGGAAATGTAGTACGACACGGCAAAGCCGTTGCCGATGATGGCCCTCAACTCTTTTTCCAGCCGTGCCTCTACCTTTTCGGGCAGGGGGTCGCCGTAGACCCGGCGGGCCTTGGCGTACGAGAGCTCCCGCGTCTGCGTCTCCGAGCCGTCCAGGATGGGCGGGTACAGCTTGTCGGGCACGCACTTGACCTTGTCGATGCTGTCGGCGATGGCGTTCGGATTCGTAATGACCACTTCACGGGCCGCAGCCTCGCCCAGGTAGGCGAACTCCGCCATCATCTCGCCCGTGGTGCGGAAGTAGTAGGGCAGATCATACTCGTCTCGGAACCCAATGCCACCCTTGAGGATGCGACGGAAGATCTGCTGGTGGGGGTCCAGGAAGTGCGCGTCGCCCACCGCCACCACGGGCTTGTGCATTTTCTTGCCCAGGGCGTAAATGCGGCGATTCAGATCCAGCAGCTGCTGTTCCGAGTTCACCTGACCGGAGTCCAGCAGGAAGCGGATGCAGTCCCGGGGCACGATCTCAAGGTAGTCGTACCAATCGACCAACTCTTCGAGCTCGTTTTCGGGGACGCCGCGCAGCAAGGCGTCGTAGAGGGCGCCGCCGTACGTTGCGGATCCGATGAGCAGGCCGTCCCGGTGCTTCTCCAGCTCCGTGCGGGGCACCCGGGGCGTGCGGTTGTAGTACTCGATGTGGCTCTTGGTGATCAGCTTGTAGAGGTTCTTCACGCCATGCTGCTTCTGCACGAGGCAGGTCACATGGAAGGGGCGCAGCTGCTCCACGTTCATGCCCTGCGTCAGCTGGTTCAGGTCTTCCACTGTGGCCACAGCGCCGGCCCGCTCCAGCAGCCTGGCCATGACCATGGCTGCGGTCCTGGCGTCGGCGTCGGCGCGGTGGTGATCTACCAGCTGGACCTGGAGTTCCTTGGTGAGGGCGGACAGGCTGTGCGACTTCATGTGGGGCATAATGGAGCGGCCCAGAATCAGGGTGTCCAGCACCGGGTTGTGGAACTCTTCGCCCAGGTGCTTCTGGCGGTGGTAGCGCAGGAAGCTGTAGTCAAATTGGGCGTTGTGCGCCACGATGATGGCGTCGCCCACGAAGTCGAAGAACCGGCGCAGTGCGCCGGCCGGCAGGGGGGCATTGGCCACCATGTCGGGCGTAATACTGGTCAGCTTCTGCACTTCATCGGGGATGGGCTTGCTGGGCCTCACGAAGCTCTGGAACGCCTCGCCGATAACGCCGTTGCGGAAACGGACGGCGCCCAGTTCGATGATGTCGTCGCCGATGGGCGAGAAGCCGGTGGTCTCGATGTCAAGCACCACGAAGTCCGCCTCGGCCAGAGGCAGACCCTTGGGCGGCCGGACGATGATGGGCGTGCCGTCGTTGACCAGGTAGAACTCACAGCCCAACATGAGCTTGAAGTCTTCCGGCAGCTTCACATGGCTGGCCGTAGGGAATGCCTGGGTGACGCCGTGGTCGGTAACAGCCACGCCCCGGTGGCCCCACTTTATGGCCCGCTTCACCAGCTCTTCGGGGTCGATCATGCCGTCCATGCTGGACATGAGGGTATGGGCATGCAGTTCGACCCGCTTGACGCCATCCCACCGATCCGCGCGGCCAGGGCGGGATCCGACAACGATGTCATCGGCCATCAGGGTCAGTTCGCCGGAGAACCGGTCGGCCTGCACGTTGCCCCGGACCTTTAGCCAGGCGCCGTTCTTGATGGTCTGTAGAAAGTCGGGGTCCTTGGTTGGGTCGCGGAAGAGCTTGACCGGAAGGGTGTCGCCCATGTCGCCGGGCGACTGCATGCGCAGCAGGTCGCAGATGGCGAAGGAGATCATCTGCTTGCCGGTCTTTGTGTCGCGGCTGTCGACACCCACTACTTCGCCTTCAATAATCAGCCGGTTCTCGTCTTCGTTAATGGTGCGAATGTCGCGCACGGGTGCTTCAGGATTGATCATCCGCCCCCGCAGCAGACCGTTCTCGCTCACACCGGGGCCGGCAGCGCCTTCTTTCTTGGTGCCGCCGAAGGCCTTCTCCCGCTGCATCCATTCGTTGAAGTACTGGGCCTGGTATTCGTGGGAGGGATCCGCCTGCGACGGCTCAGGGGGCAAAGGGGTATCTTCGCTCTGGTCGATGAAGGGGTCTTCGGGCACCTCGTCAGGAGCCGTGGTCTTGGTGGGACGCAGCTCTACTACCTTGGCCCTGGGCCGTGCGTCCAGGCGCACGGACAGGTCAAGCCCGGTCTCCTGCCTGACCAGTTGGGCCAGGCGCTCTGTGCCGCCGCAACTATCGATCACCGAAACCATGGCTTCGGTTGCCACTTCGATTTTCAGGAGCTTGCCTTCGATCTTGCGGGGAGCCTGGTCCAAAATGCCGTTCAGCCGGGGCAGGGCGGCCCGGGCCTGTGCCAGAATCTCCTCCCACGCCTCTTCAAGAGCCGCGTCGGGGTCGACGTCACCGGGCAGCACTTCCGGAATGACGCGCACGGCAACAGGCAGCCCGGGGAAGCCCGCTGCTGCAATAGCTGCTCCCAGGGAGTTGCGCAACCCTAATGGAACCCGGCGGCGCACCTCCAGGTAGACAATGACCTCCTGAGCGCGCTCCCGGACCTCCACCCGCTTCAGCCTGGCCTCGTCAAGCAGGGCGAGACCGTCAGCAGGCAAAGAGGTCCGGTCGACCAGAGAAAGCCAGTCTGTTTGCGGTGACATAGATGCTGTTTCACCTCGAACATAAGCGTGCTGGGTAGGGCCAATGTGCAGAGAAGGAAATCAGGGGCGCCCCTTTGCATGGGCGCCCGCTGAGAAGGTCGCTTCGTTACTCTTCTTCGGTGACGGAGACAACACCTTCCGTTGCCATCAAGTCCCCGATTAACCCCGTGACATCCTGCGTGCGTCCTGACAGCTTCAGGGAAAAGGAGATCTCGACGGTCCCGGGAATGGGACCGGCGCGCATGGCGACGCCCTTGATGTTGCCCCCCCACCGTCCGCAGACGGTGGCCAGGGTGCCCAGACGGCCCGGCGTGTCGGTCACATGGACCACGATGGTATGGTTGCCACCCTTGGAGATATAGCGGTATTCCACTTCAGAGAGGGTCTTTAGGCTCAACAGGACCAGAACAGACGATACAACGGCCAGAATGTAAAGCTGCGAACCGGCGGCCAGACCGACGCCGGCCACCACCCACAGCGAGGCCGCCGTGGTCAGCCCGCGGATGTTGGCGCCTTCCCGCATAATGGTGCCTGCACCAAGGAAGCCGATACCGCTAACCACCTGGGCAGCAATGCGACCGGGATCGGCCGTGCCGAATCCCGTAGCCCGTACCAGTTCCCACATGCTATGGGAGACCTGCATGATCAGGGCCGATCCGATGCAAACCAGCACGTGGGTTCTCAGGCCGGCCGGCCGGCGAGACCGCTCTCGCTCCAAACCCACAATGCCGCCGCAGACGGTGGCGACCAGCAAGGGCACCATGATCTCCCAGAACTGCTGTACAAACGACTGGACGTTTAGTTGTAGCGTCTGGGTCAACGTCATTATCCTTTCTGCGCGTACTTGAGGATCTCATAGTACATCTTTAGCCGAGCAGCCATCCCTTTGACAAGACCAAGTTTCTCCTCTTTCATGCGGTGGCTCATTTCGGCCAGGGGCACCTCTTTCACCCGGTAGCCCCGGTTGTGCACATGCCGCGTCAGAGCCACCTCAATGCCGAAGCGGCAGACGTCCGTATCGGGCTCTGCGCGGAACATTTCGTCGACCACATGCCTCCGCACGGCCCGCTGGCCGGACAGATACGGCGCCACCAGCTGTGCCAGGTCCGTGGCTACCCGGCCATCGTCGAATATGCCAATGGTCATGTCGGCTTCATCCCTCACGACAGGGAGGAGCAGCTTCTCAACATGGGTGGTGGAGAGGCCGGTGAGGTCGGCGTCCAAAAAAAGAAGGACAGGGGCTGCAGTCGCCTCGAACCCGGTCTTCATGGCGGCCGCCTTGCCTTGATTTTCACGGTGCTCCAGGACTTGGGCGCCCGCCGCGCGAGCCATATCGGCAGTGCGGTCCACCGACCCATCACTAACGACAATGACCTCTGCGATGGCGCTCACCTGAAGAAGCGTGGCAACCACCGCTCCAACCGTGAGCTCTTCGTTGTAGGCAGGAATGACCGCGGCGACTTCTTTCACGAATCTCCCTCCGATCCGGTGGCGGAGCAGGACCCTGGAACCGTCAGTCCCATGGACCCTCCGGTTTACCATATTCCTTGTCCCCGCGAGATTTTCCTCCTGATTCCCAGGGGCTACCCGAGCCATAACCGAAGCCCGGTCTGTTAACCCTTGAGCCCCGAGCCTGTTCGCCCGGGGCTCGAACATGGGCCCTTGAGGGAAGTTGCCTAGTGTACCGTTCGGCGCATCTCCCGCAAGCGCTCCAGGTGCCTGCGCTGCTGGTCGCGGTAGCGGTAGATGAACTCCACCGCATCCGGCTCGGCCTGCAGGCTCATATCGATCGTCTTCTCCGTCTGGTTGAGGCCCATGCGGGCCCCGTCGGACAATACTTCCAGCAAGGTGTCGGGGGAGCGGTCAAAGAGCGTCTTCAGGCTCTCCGACGCCCAGATCTGAGCCCGGGCCAGGGCATGGGGCTCCTCCGGAACGGCGCCGAGGGCCTGGAGGCGGCGGTTCGCCTCGCTGGCCATCTCTTTATAGAAGTTCTGCATCTGCATCAAGGTTCGCCGAAACTCTTCATCCGGTGTATCCTTGATCACCTCATCGTACCCCTGGACAGCCATGTGGCTGCCATGGTGCACCTGTTTGAGCAGGTTCAGCGTCGTTTCCATGGGCATTCCTCCTCTAAATGGTAGGATGCCCATATCTGCATTAGGTAAGACGTAAAGAAAGGGCAGGTCTACTTCAAGACCTGCCCTTGTTGGAACATTCCGGTCTCAATCGGCCTCCTGGGGCACCAGCCCTGCCCGCCCGTCCGCCTCGGCACGACTCAACTGCCGATGTGCGAGGGCCCGGGCCACCAGGCCCGCCCGGGGGGCAAAGAGAAACGCCAGGGCAAAGAGCGCACCGGAGACGGAAGTCATGGCGGCCGCAATGGAGCTATCGAGCCAGCGGGCCAGGAAGTAGCCCAGCACACTGCTCACCAGCCCCTGGACCACGCTCAGGAGCAGCATGGTCGAAAGCTTCTCCGTCAGCAGGTAAGCTGTCGCAGCCGGTACAATCATCATGGCCACCACCAAAATGGCGCCCACGCTTTCAAACGCCCCCACGGTGGTGACGGAGACCAGGCTCATGAGCAGGTAGTGCACCAGGGTCACGTTGATGCCCAGGGCTGCCGCCAGCTTGGGGTCGAAGGCGGTTAGCTTGAGCTCCTTATAGCACAGGCCGATGACGCCCACATTCAGGAGGAAGATCAAGCCCATTGTCCACAATGGGCGCGGCCCGAGGTTCAGGCCGCCCAGGGTCAGCGTTTGCCAGGGCGTGTAGGCGATCTCGCCGTACAGCACGCAGTCCAGGTCCAGATCCACCTGGCCGGCGAAGAGGGAGACCAGCACCACGCCCAGGGCGAAGAGCGACGTGAAGCTGACGCCAATGCTGGCATCTTCCTGTACGCCGGCCCGCTGTAACGACTGGACCATGAAGGTGGCTGCGATGCCCAGGGCGCCCGCTCCGAGGACCATAGCCAGGGGGCTGCGGCTGCCGCTGAATAAGAAGGCCAGTACGATGCCGGGCAGCACGGCGTGGCTGATGGCGTCGCCCAGCAGGGCCAGGCGCCGCAGAATCAGGAAGCAGCCCACCAGCCCGGCCGATGCCGCCACCAGGGCGCCCGTAAGGATGATGGTGCCCGTGGAGTAGAGATCCATCTACGCCCCCTCCTTTACCGACAGAGCCGCCAGGGCCGGCTCCAGCTGATGGAGCCGCAGAAGCCGCTCCAGTTCTGCCCGCACCTCCGGCGGGTAGGCCGGGCCGGGGCCGTCGCGCCCCACCGACTGCCCACCCAGCTCCGCTTCGTGCATGAGGAAGACTTCCCACAGGCGCTGCTCCCGCACCAGCGCCTGCGCCCGGGCCAGGCCGACCGGCGTCAGCCGCCAGCCGCCTTCCCGGCTGACCGCCCCTTCCCGCGCCAGACGGGCGAGGCGATGTGCCAACTCCCGGCCCCCCTGCCCCTTGCGGTCCAAGTCGGCCTCCCGCACGGCGACCTGAGGCGTGCCCGTCTCTTCAGCCAGCTCGTACAGGGCCCGCAGCAGGCTCTCCCTGGCTACCCGCTCCCGCAGCTGTAGAAACCGCACCAGCTTCGCCACCAGCCCCCGCCGGGGCGCCGCCAGCATGGAGACGAGGAAAATGGCCGTGGCGCTCAGCACCGTCAGCGGGCCGGTGGGCATACGGGGCCCCATCTGCGACAGCCATGTGCCCAGGGCCCCGGCGCCGGCCCCGAACAGCCCCGCCAAAAGCACCATGGCCGAGAGCCGGTCGGTCCAGTACCGGGCGGCGATGGCAGGCGTAATCAGCATGGCCGCCATGAGCACCACGCCCACGGACCGCAGGCCAATCATGACCGCCAGGACGATGAGGAGGTTGAGCAGCAGGTCCAGCATCCCCATGGGCAGCCCCAACCCCGAGCCGAAGCCGGGGTCAAAGGCGAGCAGCTTGAACTCCTTGAACAGGAACAGCACCAGCAGGCAGAGCGCCGCAGCGATCACCGCCATCGCCTGCACGTCGCGCCCCACGAGCGATGCGGCCTGCCCGAACAGGAACTTGTCAAGCCCGCTCTGGTTGCCGTTGGGCAGCCGCTGGATCACCGTCAGCAGCATGATGCCGAAGCCGAAAAAGACTGAGAGCACCAGCCCCATGGCCGAGTCTTCCTTGACTTTGGTGTAGCGGGTGATCACCGTGATCGCCATGGTGCCCAGCACCCCCGCGATCACGGCCCCGATGAGCAGAAAGCCCATCTCTTTGGTGCCAGTCAGCAGATAGGCGATGCAGATGCCCGGCAGCGCCGCATGGGCCAGCGTGTCGCCCATGAGGCTCCGTCGCCGGAGCAGGGCAAACGCCCCCAGCACACCGGCGCTCAGCCCCAACAGCACCGACCCCGAGAAGACC
>Ga0196971_1001466_pt1 | contig 10515 bp, 6 predicted proteins | sample S1v_1013CmetaG_FD_148660 | JGI IMG/M metagenome (GOLD analysis project Ga0196971, IMG submission 148660) | Soil microbial communities from Anza Borrego desert, Southern California, United States - S1+v_10-13C | ecosystem: Environmental > Terrestrial > Soil > Desert | place: USA: California... | reverse complement strand
TTGGCGGCTGCCTTCTTCGGAGCTGCTGCTTTCTTGGCTACCGGCTTCTTGGCGGCTGCTGCCTTCTTCGGAGCTGCTGCTTTCTTGGCTACCGGCTTCTTGGCGGCTGCTGCCTTTTTCGGAGCTGCTGCTTTCTTGGCTGCTACCGGCTTCTTCGCCGGAGCTGCCTTCTTCGCTGCTGCCGGCTTCTTCGCCGGGGCTGCCTTCTTAGCAGCCGGTTTCTTTGCTGTTGCCATTTGTTTCTCCTTCACGTGATGAGAAAGTTCAAACTACGAGGTTGGAAACCCGTGTGTACCATCGCGATGATCCACGCGGATTATTCATCGGCACAAGCAAGCTTCTGCTTGCGCTAATGAATTCGGCACCAGCTGAACTGCTGCATCACCTCATTCATGCAGCACTTCAGCCTCAATTGGTCACGCCTCTCTTCTTGCAATCACCGCCGCGCGTCGGCAGTGAGGGAGGTGTAGCCACGCGCTCAAGAGGCGCTGTGGCAGCCGCGACCAAAAAAAACGCCGGCAACAAAGCCGGCGTGGGAATACTGTTTCTCGAAAACCAACAGGTTTTTCAAAGAAAAAGCCGCCTTGCCCGACAGCGTCAGGGTCAGCGGCACATTCACAGAAGATCGATACGTTCGTCTACTGTCCATCAATGTTGGCGTAGCCTTCTCAGTTTTGCAGTCACCTTGAGCATTCAATTCTTATTCGCTCGCTGACTGCATTCTCTCCAACCGCTTCGCTTAGTAGAGACACTTCGCTTGCGGGTCGCCGACTCAATCCCAATTCAGGGCACCGCCGGTCTGGTATTCGATCACACGAGTCTCGAAGAAGTTGCGTTCTTTTTTCAGATCGATCATCTCGCTCATCCAGGGGAACGGATTCTCTTCTTGCGGGAACATCGGATCGAGACCGATTTGCTGCGCACGACGATTTGCGATGAACCTCAAGTACCCTTTGAACATCGGCGCATTCAAACCTAGTACTCCACGCGGCATTGTATCCTCAGCGTAGCGATATTCCAACTCCACCGCGCGTAAAAACAACGATTTAATCTCGTCGCGGAATTCAGCAGTCCACAGATGCGGGTTCTCCAACTTGATTGTGTTGATGAGATCGATCCCGAAATTGCAGTGCATGGACTCGTCACGCAGGATGTATTGATACTGCTCTGCTGCGCCCATCATCTTGTTCTGCCGGCCGAGTGCAAGAATCTGAGTGAATCCGACATAGAAGAACAGGCCTTCCATCAGGCATGCAAACACGATGAGCGAACGCAGCAACGTCTGGTCTGCCTCGACCGTTCCGGTCTTGAATTCGGGATTGGTCAGCACATCGATGAAGGGAATCAGGAACTCATCCTTATCCCGAATCGACGGGACCTCGTGATAGGCGTTGAAGATCTCGCCTTCATCCAGCCCGAGCGACTCGACGATGTACTGGTAGGCATGGGTATGAATTGCCTCTTCGAATGCCTGGCGCAGAAGGTACTGGCGGCACTCCGGCGCAGTGATGTGGCGGTAAGTGCCCAGCACGATGTTGTTCGCGGCGAGCGAGTCGGCGGTCACGAAGAAACCGAGGTTGCGCTTGACGACGCGGCGCTCGTCCTCGGTCAAGCCGTTCGGATTCTTCCACAGCTCAATATCGCGCTGCATGTTGATTTCCTGCGGCATCCAGTGGTTCGCGCAGCCTGCCAGGTATTTGTCCCATGCCCACTTGTACTTGAAGGGCACGAGTTGGTTCACGTCGGTCTGGCCGTTGATGATGCGCTTGTCGGCGACATTGACGCGGCGTGCGTCCCCGCCGGGGATGGTTTCTTGCGATCGAGAAGCGAGCGCTGGATCAAGTGCCACATCCTTGAATTGCGGCGAACGTGGTGCGGCAGGAGCTGCGGGAGATAGCGCCGGTTGCGGAACCGGGGCCGGTTTTGCTATAGGGGTGACGTCATCGTCCCAACTTAACATGGCTGATCTTCCTTATAGGTATTGTAGTTGTCGTTACGTGTTGTTCAAGCTGGCGCGCTAAAGTGCAGTGAGCAAGCGATGCAGAATTGGCTGTGCGGGTTTCCGCTACAGGAGCGAGCATCGCAGCTCATCTCGGCCGGAGACGATGGTGCGGATGCGACGTCCGCACCATCGCCTTTGCCATCCTCTTTGCGATCCTTATTGGCAAGCCTCGCACTCTTCGAAGCCGGGATCACCGGGGCGCAACATGCAGGCGGGGCCTGCAAGGTCTTCCGTCGGAGCGGCAGCAGCAGGTAACCCGGATGCTGCAACGCCTCCAGCGAGACCGCCAGTGGCAGAGACGGCATTCAATGCACCCGCCTTGGTGGTCGACTTCTCTGCGTGGGTCGCCCCCATCGTACGCAGGTAGTAGGTAGTCTTGAGTCCGCGGACCCAGGCCAGCTTGTAGGTTTCGTCCAATTTCTTGCCTGACGCGCCCGCCATATAGATGTTCAGGGATTGAGCCTGATCAATCCATTTCTGGCGGCGTGAGGCGGCTTCGACCAGCCACTTGGGCTCGACCTCGAACGCCGTCGCGTACAGCTCGCGCAGGTCTTCCGGTACGCGGTCGATCTTGGACAAACTGCCGTCGAAATACTTCAAATCAGCAACCATGACCTCATCCCAGAGCCCGCGTGCCTTCAGATCACGCACCAGATGCTCATTGATCTCAGTAAATTCGCCGGACAGGTTCGACTTCACATACAGGTTCTGGTAAGTCGGCTCGATACAGGCAGATACGTCAATGATGTTGGAGATCGTCGCGGTCGGGGCAATCGCTACGCAGTTCGAGTTGCGCATGCCATAGGCCCTGATCCGCTCGCGCAGGGCCGGCCAGTCCATCGTCTCGGAGGTATCTACCTCAAGGTAGCCGCCGCGCTCCTCCGCCAGAAGCTTGAGGGAGTCCTGCGGCAGGATGCCGCGGTCCCACAATGAACCGCGGTAGGAACTATAACGCCCGCGTTCTTCCGCCAGCTCGGTCGACGCCCAATAGGCGTAGTAGCAGACGGCTTCCATGGAACGGTCAGCAAATTCGACCGCGTCCATCGACGCGTACGGCACGCGCATCATGTGCAGGCAGTCCTGGAATCCCATGATGCCCATACCGACCGGACGATGGCGCAGGTTGGAGTCGCGCGCCTTCTTCACCGCGTAATAATTGATGTCGATCACGTTATCGAGCATGCGCATCGCGGTGCGGATGGTCTTCTGCAGTTTGGCGTGGTCGAGTTTGCCGTCCTTCATGTGGGCCGGCAGGTTCACAGAACCCAGATTGCAGACGGCGATCTCGGAGTCGTTTGTATTGAGTGTGATCTCGGTGCACAAGTTGGAGCTGTGAACGACGCCAACATGCTGCTGCGGGGAACGAATGTTGCAAGGGTCCTTGAACGTGATCCACGGGTGGCCGGTCTCGAACAACATGGACAGCATTTTGCGCCAGAGGTCGAGAGCGTGGACCTTCTTGAACAGCTTGAGCTCGCCACGGGCGGCCCTCGCTTCATACGTCGTGTAGGCTTCCTCGAAAGCGCGGCCGAACTTGTCGTGCAGATCGGGAACGTCCGATGGCGAAAACAGCGTCCACTCGCCCTTTTCCATCACGCGCTTCATGAACAGGTCGGGGATCCAGTTCGCCGTGTTCATGTCATGGGTGCGACGGCGGTCGTCACCGGTGTTCTTGCGCAGGTCCAGGAATTCCTCAATGTCCAGGTGCCAGGTTTCCAGATAGGCACAGACTGCGCCCTTGCGCTTTCCGCCTTGGTTCACCGCGACGGCAGTGTCATTCACGACTTTCAGGAAGGGGACCACGCCCTGTGACTTGCCATTGGTGCCCTTGATATGGGCGCCGAGCGCACGCACCGGTGTCCAGTCATTGCCAAGGCCGCCGGCAAACTTGGCCAGAAGGGCGTTCTCTTTAATGGCTTCGTAAATGCCATCAAGGTCATCCGAGACGGTTGTCAGGTAGCAGGACGACAGCTGCGAGCGCTGGGTACCCGAGTTGAACAGCGTCGGCGTCGAGCTCATGAAGTCGAAGGACGACAGCAGGTTGTAGAACTCGATGGCGCGCGCTTCGCGGTCGATCTCATTCAACGCCAGTCCCATCGCGACGCGCATGTAGAAGGCCTGCGGCATCTCTATCCGAGTGCCGTCGATGTGCAGGAAGTAGCGGTCATACAGGGTTTGCAGGCCAAGGTAGCCGAACTGGAGGTCACGTTCCGGCTGCAGCGCTTCAGCAAGTTGTTTCAGGTCAAATTGTGCGAGCTTGGTGTCGAGCAGGTCGGCCTGGATGCCCTTCTTGATGAACTTCGGGAAGTAATCAATATAGTGAGTCCGCGCATCTGCCTGCGCGACCTCTTGGCCGAATACTTCCTTGCGGATGGTGTGCATCAGCAGACGTGCGGTGACCTTGCTGTAGGCTGGGTCCTTTTCCATCAAGGCGCGGGCGGCCAAGATGGCGGACTTGTGCAACTCCTCGACCGGCACGCCGTCGTACAGATTCTTCACCGTCTCGGCAAGAATGGCTTCGGCATCGACATGCTTCTCCAGGCCGACGCAGGCAGAGGTGATCAGCTTGCGCACCTGCTCAAGGTCAAGCGGACGGCTCTGCCCATTTTCGGTGACATGCAGCTGCGGGATACCGGCGTTAGTGGAGGTCCGCTGCTGCGCCCGCTCCTCCATGCGCTTGGCGCGATAGAGCACATAGGCGCGTGCAACATCATGTTCGCCGGAACGCATCAGCGCCAGTTCGACCTGGTCCTGGACATCTTCAATATGGAAAGTACCGCCCGCCGGCTGGCGGCGGACCAATGCGCTCACAACGGTGGCGGTCAACTGCTCCACCAATTCACGTACACGCGCGGATGCCGCGCCCTGGCCACCGTTTACAGCCAGGAAAGCCTTGGTCATGGCGATGGAAATCTTGGACGGCTCAAAACCAACGACGGCACCATTGCGACGGATGATTTTGTAGTCACCGAGACTAATCGGCAGACTTGCCGCGGACGTGCCCGTAGCGACGTGCCCGGTACCTAGGCCGAATTCGTTCGCCGAGTTAACGGAAATTTCTTGAGTAGTATGCATCTTGCCTCCTTCGACTGTATCGATGACAGCTATGCAGCTGCTTATGTTTATTAATTAGAACGCCCGGTGCGGACCGGGTCCGTATTGACGCAGACGGCTACGGACGACGCACGGTGAAGCGGCTTGGCATCACCATGCGACGTAGCGCCTTTGAACGGGAGATCTGTTCACGGCTAGCCCATGACCACCAACCCGTATTGAGGAACCAACTGAACAACCCATGACATGGGAAATCGCAAACCACTATATATAGTGGTTTTGGTTGCGACATGAACTAATTCTAGTGCCAGGTAGGCAAGGATGCAATATGTTTTTTGCTTGATTCAGGATAATTTTTTGGATGCCATCCTGTTGACTTTTTCACGGGTGCGTGAAAAAGCGCAGTGCATCGGGTGTGTGCGACGCAAGCCTCTCTTGTTGAATCAAGGACTTGCGATAGTGCTCCCAATCGAAGAAGGGACCGGGATCGGTCTTGCGGCCGGGCGCAATGTGTTCGTGCCCCGCAACATCCGTCAGCGGATAGCGGGTACGCAAAGCGGCAGTGAGTGCTGCCAGTGCTTCATATTGGGCTGCTTCAAACGGTTCGAAATCGGAGCCTTCGAGTTCGATCCCAATGGAAAAGTCATTGCAGCGTTCGCGACCGCAATAGTTGGATACACCCGCGTGCCAGGCCCGGTCATTGGCGGAAACGAACTGAATGACCCGTCCATCACGGCGGATCAGGAAGTGCGCCGAGACGCGCAGTGCGCGCAACTGGTCGAAGTAGGGATGCGCGTCGCAGTCGAGGCAGTTGGTGAACAGGTCAGCGATATACGGCCCGCCGAACTGACCCGGCGGAAGGCTAATGTTATGGATTACCAGCAGGTCGACCTGTGTACCGGCGGCACGGGCATCGAAATTCGGAGAAGGAATGCGCTGTACGCCGCTGCACCAGCCGTCCTCCCCAACTAGTAAGGAGCGCATCATTCTGGCTCGTGAATCGACAAGCGCTGCATACGGTAGCGCAGCTGGCGAAAGCTGATGCCGAGCAGTTCCGCTGCTTGTGTCCTGTTAAAGCGGGTCTTCGCCAGTGCGCGCAAGATGATCTCGCGCTCGACCTGGTCGAGATGCTCGGGCAGCGAACTGGGCAAATCATCTCCGCTCGCCGCAACAACCGGCGGCTGAGACGAAACAGCGGCCTGGGGCGGTACTGCCGCAGGCTGCGGAGCGGGTTTGGCCTCTACTGCCGCAAGTGGCTCCGTATGCCCATGCTCCTCATGCAAGGGAAGCGGCGCAACGGGTTTGAGTGCGAGGTCCGCCACTTCAATGACGCCATCGTTCGCGAACGCAAGTGCGCGCTCAAGAATATTCTCCAGCTCGCGCACATTGCCGGGGAATGAGTAGGATCGCAAGGCTTGCAACGCCTGTGAGGAAAGCACTGCCCGGTTTCCCGGAGCTGAAAGCCGCTCCAGGATCGACTCGGCCAGCATGCCGATGTCATCCAGTCGCTCGCGTAGCGGCGGCAGGCGCAATTCAATGACGTTCAAGCGGTAGAACAAGTCCTGCCGGAACTTCCCCTGCTCGACGCACTCGGCGAGGTTCTGGTGTGTTGCGCTAATCAGCCTCACATCCACCGGTTCCTCGACCGTCGCCCCGACCTTGCGCACCCGGCGTTCCTGGATGGCGCGCAGCAGCTTCACCTGCATTGGCAAGGGCAGGTCGGCCACCTCGTCAAGCATCAGCGTACCGCCATTGGCAGCCTGGAAGAAACCGTCACGGTCGTCGCTCGCGCCGGTAAACGCCCCCTTTCGGTAGCCGAAGAACTCGGCTTCCATCAGCGCCTCCGGAATGGCACCGCAGTTGACCGCAATGAAGGGTTTGTCCGCACGGGCACTGTGGGCGTGGATATCACGTGCGGCAAGCTCCTTGCCGCTGCCGGACTCACCCGTGATGGAAACGGGCGCCATGCTGCGTGCAAGGCGGGCGATTTGGGCGCGCAGATCCCGCATCGCAGCCGACTCGCCCTTCAGGCGTGAGGCTGGCGCATTCGCCAGCGTGCCGGCGGCCGGCGTGCCGCCCTCTTCTTTCTGCATGCGCAGCGCCGACTGAACCATCACGCGCAACTGGTCCAGGCCGACCGGCTTGGACAGGTAGTCGAAGGCACCCGCCTTGAGCGCGGCAACGGCATTATCGGCGCTGCCGAAGGCAGTGATGACGGCAATCGGCGTGTTCTTGCAGGTGCTCGAGACCTCCCGAACCAGTTCAATGCCTAGTCCATCGGGCAAACGCATGTCGGTCAGCACCAGTGCATATTCGGTTTGAGCAAGCCGTGCACGCGCAGCTGTCAGGGAGTCCACGCAGTCGACATCCAGCCCCATCTTGACGAGCGTGATGTCGAGCAGCTCGCGCAAATCGGCTTCATCATCAACGACCAGGATACGAGGCGCAGTCATGAAACGGCTTTCAACAAGTATTCAAAAGGTATAAGGCATTGCGCAGGTAATCACGAACCTGCCGCTAGGCTGGTCGCTACCAGCGCCGGAAATATCCGCGCGGTATTCGTAGTCCAGCATCGCACCGTTATTCAAGCACAATTCCCGCGCCAGGTAGAGCCCCAAGCCGGTGCCTTTGCTGGAAGTCGTGTAAAACGGCTCGAACAAATGTGAACGCACCTCCTGCGAGATTACGGGCCCATCATCCTGGACGTGCAGCTCAAGCCGGTTCGCGCTCGTGGCCAGTGCATGGATACGAATACTGGCGTCGCGCCCGCTCGCATAGCGCAGCGCATTCGACAACAGGTTGACGATCACTTCCCGTAAATGCAGCGGGTCGAACCAGACCTGATAGTTGTCTGTTCCCGTCAGCACAATCATGCCGGGCGCGATTGCATGCTGCTCCTTGAACTCGGACAGAAGTTCGTTGAGGAAGGGTGTCAGCCGCAACGGCTCGTTATGGGAATGGGCTTTGCGGGACAGCTTGAGGATGTCCTCGATCATCCGGTTCAACCGAACCACGTTGTCGCCAATGATGTTCAATAGCCGCGATTGCGTCGGATCACTGATATCTTCACGCAAGAGGGACGCCGCATGAGAGATGGCCGACAGGGGGTTACGCACTTCATGCGCGATGCTCGCTGTCAGCCGGCCCATTGACGCCAGTTTCAACTGCTGTGCCTGATTCTCGATTTCGGTAACGTCCTGCAAGAAGATTACCGTCCGCCCTTCCCTCAGGCCTGGAGTATTAACCGTCGCAAACCGGAGCTTCAGGTGGACAGCCAGCTCGCGTCGACTTTCGCGCGAAATGGTGGTTGCGCTCTGGAGGGGGGTGATATCGTTCCCCGGTTTTACCCGAACGAAGGTCGACCAAGCCGTATTGGGCATTCGCTCGCGTTTAGTATTGGTCTGCCATGCAAAGAAGGCGTCCGCAATAGGCGCCAAGGACGGCAGGTCCGTCAATTTATAGCGCGTTTGTCCATATGCAACGGACATGCCGAGCATGCGCTCGACCGCTGGATTGCCGGCAAATATCTCACCGCCGCGTCCCACGACCAGGATGCCGTCTTCCATATCCGCAATTACCAGGCGGTTGATCGCCTCCTGCAACTGCAACTCCCTGCCGCGCTGGACCGCAAGGTTTTCCTGCTTAATCAGCTTTGCCGCAAGGCGGTTGATCATATAGATCGCCGCGAAGAAGGCGGCACCATACAGACCGGCACGGGAAATCGAGGCATCCTCCGAAGCATTCAGGAGCTGGAAGCCGCTCTCCGTCAGCAGTATCAGGGTGACGATAGAAACAAAGAACAGTGCCAGGATCATCGGCGCGAGAATCGCGCAGCCAGCAAGCGGAAACAAATAGAGAATCGCCAGCCCGCTCCGTGCACCGCCTGCCCCGATATACAGCATCGAAATCGCGACTACGTCCACCGAAAGCTGCAATAGCAAGTGCAGCATGAACTGTTTTTGCCAATACACGGAAAGCAGCGCGAAGCCCACTGCCAGGAAGACATAGACGATGGAGGTTTCCCAGTTCGCAACGACATCGGAAGGCCCGAAACCTTTAGCGGCATTCAGTCCCAGATAGCCGAGCAATACCACCGAAATGACAATCCGCGTCACGCTGAACGTCTGCAGCGTCCGCCACAGGGTGTCGCGCGTATCTGTGGGAATGGCGTGCGCCGTCGGCACACCTGCCGCGCGCGGTGAAATGGAGCGCTTTTTACTTGCCATCGCCATGCTGAAGGCGGTGTTCCTGGCTGCAAAACACTGCGCCAGAGGAGGAAGTCACTACTTCGGATGCAGGAACATGGACACCGCAATGGGCGCATGGAAGCATCGGCTCTGCTGCGTCCCCTGCGCTTGAAGTGTCGGTGCTTCCGGGGTCTTGCGTCTTGCCGGTGTCAGCTCGGGCGTCTAGCGAATCCGAGGAAATCTTTTTCGTGCGAAACATCCACACAACAACCATCAACACTACTGCCGACCACAGCAGCAGTTTCATGCAAGCCCCCGGTGCAGCACGACTTCGATCACAAAACGGCTACCGACATAAGCCAACAACAAGGTTGCAAAGCCCGTCAGCGTAAAGCGCAGTGCCGTCTTTCCACGCCATCCTCGCCAGATCCGGCCGATCAGGAGGGCGCCGAACAGGACCCAGGAAAGCATCGTGAAAATGGTCTTGTGATCCCACTTGAATGCAATGCCGAACAATTGTTCCGAAAAGAAGATGCCAGACAATACAGTGAGCGACAAGAGACCAAACCCGAATCCAATCAAGCGGAACAATAGGCGCTCCATCGTCAGCAAGGCAGGCAGCCGGTCAATCGCAAGCGCGAGCCAACCGCCTCGCTCCGGCGCCGGATGGGTATGCAGGCGGGATTCCTGCAGGGCCATCAACACCGCGTGAAAAGCTGCAATCGTCAAGGTGCTGTAGGCCAGGATCGCAATTGCGACATGCCACGGGAACAACGCGGATTTGCCTTCCAGTGGAACGACGCTACCGGGAAATACCAGGGGAAGAACGACCGCGACTGCGGCTGTCGGCAATACCAGAACCCGCAGCCCATCCAATGAAAAATTCCTGTTCTCCAGCCAGTAGGCGCCAACCGAGATCCACAGCGTCGCCGACAGCATGATGGCAAAACCGATACGCAAGGCACCCGGAGTGACCACATCCGCCGCCAATGCACCGCCATGAAGCAGCCAGCCAAGTGCTGTCCCGGCCGATATGGCGACGCGTTGCCGCGATGGCAAAAAGGCACAGACCACATAGAGTAGCGCCGCCAGGACAAAAGTGTATGTGTGCATCGTGCGAATGGGTAATAAGCAGACCCCGAGTTTACACCATGTCCGAGCGCAATCGCGCTCCTCCGCCGCTAGCTGGACAAGCGAACACGCACCGGCGGCAGCATGATTTTTCGCCAACCGGCCAAGGTGCCGTAAGGCGGCTATTTGCGCCGTTCGTCT
>Ga0196971_1001464_pt1 | contig 10528 bp, 6 predicted proteins | sample S1v_1013CmetaG_FD_148660 | JGI IMG/M metagenome (GOLD analysis project Ga0196971, IMG submission 148660) | Soil microbial communities from Anza Borrego desert, Southern California, United States - S1+v_10-13C | ecosystem: Environmental > Terrestrial > Soil > Desert | place: USA: California... | reverse complement strand
GATTCTGGACTACCAGGAGAACTACCGGGCCCTCCAGCAGCAGCGGGGCTACCCTGTGCACTTCCGGCCCGCCCTGGAGGCCCTGCCCGAACTCCGTCCCGACGATGAGAAGGCTACCGAGTGCTGGACCCTGGGCGTGGCCTATGGCATGATTGCCGCCAAGACGTTCGGCTGGGTCTGGGCCCTGGAGCAGGAGCAGCGAAAGGATGCCGACGGGGCCTTCGCCCTTGCCACCTTCCTGCGGACCGGGTCGCTCTGGGACCTGGCGGCGGAGATTGTGCCCGTGGAGGCCCGGGAGATTCCCGCCCACTCCAGCCGCTTCCTGCATACCACCCGCTCCGGCGCCCTGGGGCAGTTCGCCCAGCGCCGGGAGTGGGTGGCCGCCGTGGAGCAGTTGGTGGAGCGTCGCCTCGATGTGCTCGGCAAGCAAGGGCTCAGCGCCGAGCTGAACCGGTACCTCGAAGAGGTGCTGGCCCCCCGCCTCAAGCGGGTGGAGGAGATGGAGGCGGCCACCATGACCCGGGAGTCTGCCGCCCTGCGCCGGTACCTGGACCGGCTCAACCTATGATGGGTCCCTACCTGGCTCCCTCGGCCATCATTGGGATGGGGGAGTGGGGGCGGGCCGTGGCGGCTCAGGCGGAGAGTCTGCTGCGCGAGCGGAGCCCCCACTTGGCCCGGGCCTGCCCCGTGCTAACCCTTGCTGATAATGAGACGGCGCCTCAGGAACTGATTCGAGCCCACCTGCGGGCCACCCGCATGGCGGAGGTGATTCGGGCCCTGGAGCAGGCCGGGCTTATGCAGCTGGACCCGCTGGTCTCGCCGCCGACCTATGTCTACCTGGTGGGGTCGGGTGACCCGGCAACCATGGCAAGAACCTCAGCGCTCGTCTCCACCGCGGCGGCCACCCTGAACGCCAGCCTCGTGACGGTGGGGCTGCTGGACCTGCCCCCTGACGCTCCCCTGCCCCAGCGGATCCCGGGCATGCCGCTCTACGTGCTCGAGGCCGCCACCAGCCACGGGCTGGTGCTGGACCCGGCCGAGTACCAGACGGCCGTGGCTGAGGCGCTGGTGGCCGCCGTGCAGCCCGGCGGCAGCGCCATGCTGGAACTGCGCCAGGGGGTGGCTGCGGGCTCCGTGGGTACGCTGGGCATCGCATGGCTCCGCTGGAGCCCCGGCGCCCTGCGGGCCGACCTGGCCCGGCAGTTGAGCCGGGCCGCCGTGAGCCATGCGCTGGACACGCCTGCCGGCCGACCAGCCCCAGTCCCGGTGGCAGACGGGCGCGCACGGGACTTGTTGGAAGGCCTGCCCTTCCGGGCCGCCGACCTCCAGCCTGCGCACCGGCTGTTCGGCGGCCCCCAGACGGCCCGGCGCCTCCCGCGCTGCGCGGCCGTGCTGGAGCGCCGGGTGGCCCGCTGGCAGCGGCGGGTTGAGCGCAACGCCGCTGCCCGGGCCACGAGAGAGGCCGGCGCCCTGGAAAAAGCAGTAGAGTCTCAGCCAAATCTGCCGGTCTCCCGGGCCCTGGCCGACATCACCGCCCGGGAGGCCACCCGCCGGCTCGGCTTGCTGGACCAGGAGCGCACCCCGCCTGCGCCCTCGCCCGTCCCCGACGCCCTGCGTCGGGTGGAGAAGGCGAACAGCCTGCTGGACCCCGCCGTGGTCGCCGGCGGGCTCGGCGCCGGCTTTGTGCTGGTGCTCCTGGTCCGCTGGCTCGCCGGCGGCTCCTGGTGGGTCACCCTCGCCTGGGCCGTCGCTTTCGGCCTCGCCAGCCTCGCCTACGCCCTGTGGCGACCCCGTCGCATCCAGCAGACCCTGGCTGCTGCCTGGGCCGCCCTGGACCAGCACGCTGCCACCCTGATCCAGAGTGTCGTCCAGGCCCATCATGAGAGTCTGGACCGGCGGCTGGAAGAGCAGGCCACCCATCTCAGCCACGAGCTTGATCAGGCCATGGTGGAGTTGCGGCGGCACGCCAGCATGCACACGGTCAGCGAACCCCCTCAAGGGGGAGCCCTGTCGATTCCACTCCTCCCTGCCCACGCCGCCGAGTCCATCACCCACGAACACCGCGGCATCATTCCCCAGGTCGCGGCCGACCTGGCGACCCATGGCGTCTTCAGCGCCTGGCGGGAGCCTGACCGTCTGTTCGACCTCGCCCAGGCCGTAACCGCCGACTCGCTGGCCCGCAGCGCCCGCCTTGACCCCGCCGACCTGGCGGCCCGCAGCTACGGCGAGCGGCTGGCTCACCGCCTTCAGACAGCCGTTGGCCACCTGCTGCACTGGTCCCAGCCCCTGCTGGCCCGCCATGTCCCTTTGCCGGAAGGCCAGCAATGGCTAGTCTGGCCCGAGGGTCTCCCGTGCCCGCCTGTGCCGTCCGGCGTGCAGGTACTGCCGGCCTCCCGCGGGTCGGCCGCTGCAGTCACCGTCATCCAGAGCATACGGGCAGGAATCCCCCCGCAGGAGGAGCGAACCTCTTCCCTGTAGCCCATTCCGGGTGAGAGGGGGAGGCCTGTGCACGCTGCCGCTGTTGCCCTTCAGACCGCCACTGTCGCCTACCTGGTCCTGGCGGATCCGTTCTTCGGTGCCTTCAAGTACCGGGAGATGGAGGCCGCTGTGGAGAGCGGCGCCCCTGAGGCTCGCTCCCGCTTCTACCAGGCCATCTTGCTGGTGGAATGGTGGTGGGTGGCCGTTACGGCGGTCAGCCTCTACCTGACCAACAAAGCACCGGCTGACATCGGACTGCGCCCCCTCACCAACTACGCCGACATCGTCAAAGTCGCACTGCCCCTCTTCGCGGTAGGGCTGGCGGCCAGCCATGCTGTGGCCGCCATCGTCCCCAAAGCCCAGCGCCTGAGTCTCCTCATCCCGGTCACCCGAAGGGAACGCCTGCTCTGGACCGCCACCGCTCTCACCGCCGGCATCTGCGAGGAGATCCTGTTCCGGGGGCTGCTGCCGCTCTATGTGACCACGCTCCTGCCCTCGCTTCCCTGGTGGACGGTCCTTGGCCTGTCGTCTGCCGCGTTCGGCTGGGCTCACCTGTACCAGGGGTGGAAGGGGATGCTCACATCGGGCATCATGGGGCTGCTCCTGGGCGCCCTTTACCGGGCCACGGGCTCGCTGTATCTCCCCATCGCTGTCCACGTGCTGATCGACTTGAACCTGTTGGGTACCTCTTGGCTCCAGAACCGTCAGACAGGCGCAAACCAGAAGCCGGGGCACTAGCCCCGGCTTTCCTTACAGGCGAACCATCACGAGGAGGCGGAGCAGCAGCAATGCCCCGAAGAACCAGGTGAATCCGGTGACCCACGGCCACCACCGGTACCGCTCCCCCAGCTGGCGGGCCAGCACTGCCCATGCAGCCAGCACGCCACCCAGTACCATGACCCGCACGACCGGAGCGAACAGGGGAGCCTGCACCAGCCCAGGCCCCAGCCAGGCCACCAGGACGGTCGCCAGGGCCCACCCCAGAGCCGGGTGCACCGGTGACCGTGGGTGCTCCACAGCCCATCCCGCCAGACCCAGGCCGGCGGAGGCCAGTCCCACCAGCACCAGCAGGGAGAGGCCGCGCATCCAGTTCTCCCGCAGCACAGCCACCCCGGGGCTCTGAACCACAGAGAGCAGGGCCACCAGCAGAATCAGGCTCAGCAACAGCCCGGCCGACCAGGCCCACGCAGGCCGCAGCAGCCTCATGACGCATCCCTCCTCAAGGGAGGCTATGACGGTCGACCGCTGGACATGTCCCCTATGAGATATCCCCACAACCCACTTTCAACAATGTTGCAACAGTGGATAACGCGACCTTCCAATACCTTCCTGCGCCCGACCCAAAACACTTATGACTAAGGAAAAAAAGTTCCCATCCTCCTGCAACCGTTTTCTGTCTACCCCCGTCCAATTGGTGGAAACGATGACCAAGGAGGTTCGGAATATGCTTCGCAATAAGGCCCGCACGTTTGCAGCGTTGCTCATCGCCGCAAGCCTGGTGCTCCCCAGCTCGGCTTTTGCGGCTGCGCCGGAGCCCACAACGGCCCCGGCCGCCCCGGAGACCAAAGGGGTACTGGCCGCCCCCGCTGACCAAAAGGATCCTGGCGGCGCCAAGCTGGTTGACGTGAAGGTTTCCCGTGAGGCCGCCATCGAGATCGCCAAGGGCGCATTCGCCATTCCCGCCAACATGGTCGGCCCCAACGTCAACCAAAGCCTCAGCAAGGACGGCGCCCACTGGCGCCTCGAGTGGACCAGCCCCAAGAACGCCCCTGAGCGGATCAACATCTCGGTCGGCATTGACGCCATCACGGGCATCATTGGCAACTACGACCGCTACGCCGAGATGAACGAGCAGCAGGCCCGCGAGCTTAACTTCAGTCGCGCCGAAGCAAAGCAGAAGGCCGATGAGTGGCTGGCCAAGCTGGCTCCCGACCTGAAGGAATCGCTCCGCTTCGTGGACAACCCCCTACAGATCAACTACTATGGCCCCGGTTCGGTCTACACCTTCCAGTGGGACCGCATGGAGCAGGGCTACCCGGTAGCCGGCCAGGGCCTCACCCTGAACATTGACGCCCAGAACGGCCAACTGCGCAGCTACTACCGGTCTATGGACTCCCGTCAACTGACCTACACCCTGCCCGAGAGCCTGCTGGCGCAGGACAAGGCGGAGCAGGCCTATCGCGAACAGCTGAACATGCGGCTTGAGTACCGGTATTTCTACAAGCCCGGCACCGAGACCGGCGAGTGGAAGCTGGTCTACCGTCCGCGGACCGGCTGGTACCCCGCCGTTGACCAGACCGGCAAGCTGGTGGGCACCGGCGGCCAGGAGCTGAAGGCCGACCAGTTCAAGAACCGGCCCCTGGTCCCCGCCTCGGACAAGCCTTACGCCAAGCCGGCCAAACCCATGACCCGTGAGGAGGCCCTGGCCCTCGCGCAGGCCGCTGCGGGCCGGACCGACGAGCCCACCTCCGCCAACTACTCCGAGTATGGCGAAGAAGAGAAGTCCATGGCCTGGAACTTCGGCTGGTACACCGAAGGCGAGATGAAGATGGGTGAGGAGAACACCAACGTCCAGATCGATGTGAACACCGGCCTGGTCGTCCACTTCAGCAGCTGGGGCCGCTATGAGCCCCTCAAGGAAGATCAAAAGCCCAAGTTCACCGAGGAGCAGGCCAGCACTACCGCCATTGAGTTTGTACGCCAGAATCGTCCCGACCTGGCCGGCAACCTCCTGATGGAGCCCGGCTACGACCGGATGTACATGGAGATGGAGCAGATCCGGGAGTACAACTTCCAGTTCATCCAGCTCAAGAACTACATCCCCGTGGGCGGCCGTTACGTCAGCGTAAGCGTCGACGCCATGACCGGTGCCGTTCGCAACTTCTGGGGCTCCAACCCTGCCGACGAAGAGAAGCAGCCCTTCCCGAAGGCCGAAGGCCTCGTGAAGCCTGAGGCGGTCATCAATGCCTTCCTCAAGCACGGCGGTCTGGAGCTCAAGTGGGTCACTGGCTATCCCGAGATGACCATGCGGTACGGCAAGCCTATGCCCGACCGGGAAGGCAAGATCGTCACGCAGCTGCTCTGGTCGCCCAAGGGCCAGCTGCCCATCGAGTCCATCGACGCCAAGACGGGTGTCCCCCTCGACTACAGCGGCCGGGACCTGATCGAAGCCTCCCGCCGTCCCGTCGACATCGCCGGGCACTTCGCCGAGCGCGAGATCGAACTCCTGTGGGCCCGGGGCCTCTTCGAGCTGAAGGACGGCAAGTTCAACCCCGGCTCTGCCGTCACCGTGGCTGATATGGCCAGGTGGCTGACCCTGGCCCGCGGCATGCAGCCCTACCCGATGTACGACTTCGCCATGGGCTTCGCCGGCGGGGGCGAGGGTGCCAGAGCCACCGCCACCAACCTGGCCAAGGCTGCTGAGATGCCGTACTTCGGCGCTGCCCTGAACGCCGGCATTATGCTTCCTGAAGACTTCGCCGACAACACCGACCCCGCCGCCCCTGTCAGCCGTGAACTGGCTGCCCTGTGGGTGGTCCGGGCCATGGGCCACGGCGAGATCGCCGGCATGGCGAACCGCATCGAAATGAGCTTCACTGACAAGGCGTCCATCGGCGCCAAGTACGCCAACGCTGTGGCCATTCTCGAAGGCCTGAGCGTGGTCAAGGGCGGCGCCGACGCCACCTTCCAGCCGCAGCGCTCCACCAGCCGGGGCGAGGCCGCCAAGCTGGTCTTCGCTGTCGCCTCCAAGGGCCGCCGCTACTGGTAACCGCTTCGTCCGCAACACGGAAGCCTGTGCCCCACCCGGGGCACAGGCTTCTTCATGATTTCATAACCCTCTGCTAATGGTGCTGCACTTTACTAAGGGTGAGACAGTTCGCCTCTGGAGGTGGCTCACCCAGGTCATCGCTGTGCCGGATCGCTCCGCCATCGACGGCATTACCCTATCCGACGAAAAGGGGCCGCTCACCTGGCCGCAGTGGCTGGCGTCTGGTTCTACCCTCGCCACGTCCGCCGCACAGCCTTTGACCGTATCCCGGCTGAGCAGCAGGCCTCTCTGCCCCCGGCCATGCTGGCGGCCTTGTTCGGCAAGACCGCGAGCGTTTCTGGTCACCATCTTCACCTATCCGCACGACCTGCGGCCCATGGCCGCTGTGGCCGCGGTGCTGCTGTTCCTGCTCAGCTGCTTCCAGCGGCAGATGACAGAAGAGGGCTATCGCCAGCGGACCGCCTGGCTCACCGTGCGGGACCGCCTGAAGACCTGGGACGACACGGTCTCAGCCGATCTGCCTGTGGCCCTGGCCCTGGGTCTTGCACTTGGCCCCAAGGCTGACCCCACCTTCCTCGTCACCCACAACCTCGCCTGGACCACCGACACTTTCGTCATGCTGGACGCCGCCGGCTACAGCGCTACGTCCGGCGGCGACAGCGGAGGCGGGGGTGGCGGCGCCGGAGACGGCGGAGGCGGCGGGGGGGCCGAGTAGCCCGCCTGTCACGGGTCCAGGTGGTAAGGCACGCTGGTCACCACCCAGCGCTTGTGCCGGAGCAGTGCGCTCCGCAGAATCATGCCCGTCTGCTGGTGCAGCAGGTAGTGCCACCACTTGTGTGTGACAAACTCGGGCACCAGCACCGTCACGATATCGTCGGGGTCTAGCCGGTCTACCCGTTCGATGAACTCCACCAGGGGCCGCATCAGCTCTCGGTAGGGGGAGTCCACCACAACCAGCGGCAGGCCGCAGTTCCACTCGTCCCAGCGCTTCTTTACCCGCTGGCCCGCCTCCGGGTCCAGGGCCACATGCACCACGATGATGTTCCCCGAAAGCGAGCGCGCATACTCCAGCGTGTTCGCCACCGCGTTGTTCACCCCGCTGACCGGCACAACGATCGTATGCTGCACCCTACGGGGGGGAGGCGGCGGACAGTCGGGTGTCACCCGCAGTTGCCTGCCCAGCGATACGTAATGCCCGTGAATGCTCCGGAACATGTAGACGAGCATGGGCAGAATCAGGATCACTACCCACGCACCCAGGCGGAACTTCGTCACCGTTATGACCACCAGCACCACGAACGTGGCGGCCGCGCCGATCGCGTTGATGACCAGGTTCCGCTGCCAGCCCGGCTCCCGGCGCCCGAACCAGCGCACAACCATGCCCGACTGCGACAGCGTGAACGACAGGAAGACGCCGACGGCGTACAGGGGAATCAGCCGGTGGGTGTCGCCGCCGAAGAGGGCGATGAGCACAGCCGCCAGCACGCTGAGGATGATGATGCCGTTGGAGAAGACCAGCCGGTCGCCCTTGTTGGCGAAGTAGCGGGGCAGGAACGCGTCCTGGGCGATCAGCCCCGCCAGGCGCGGGAAATCGGCGAAGCTGGTGTTGGCGGCGAGCACCAGAATCAGGGCAGTCGCAGCCTGCACCAGGTAGTAGAAAAAGCCACTGCCGAAGATGTGCCGGGCTACCTGGGAGATCACCGTCTCATGATGGCTGGGAACGGTTCCGTACGCATGGGCGAGCACCGTGATGCCGCCGAACATGAAGATCAGAATGGCGGCCATCCAGGTCAGTGTCATGGCAGCGTTGCGCGACTCCGGCTCCTGAAAGGCCGGTACGCCGTTGCTAATGGCCTCCACGCCCGTCAGGGCCGTGCAGCCGCTGGCAAAGGCGCGCAGGAGCAGAAAGAGCGTCAGGCCCTGGAGCGCCGCCGGCGCTTCGTGGGGGGCGGGGTGGGCCGACTCCATGCCCAGCAGCAGCCGTGCCAGCCCCACCACAATCATCACAGCCATGGTCGCCACGAAGATGTAGGTCGGCGCCGCAAAGATGGTGCCCGACTCCCTGATACCCCGCAGGTTGGCCAGCATGATCAGGGCCACCAGCGTCACGCCAAGGGCCACCTTGTGTTCAGCCACCGCCGGGAGAGCAGACGTGATGGCCGCTACACCGGCGGCAATGGAGACCGCTACCGTCAGAATGTAGTCAATTAGCAAAGCGGCGCCTGCCACCAGACCGGGGTACACGCCCAGGTTGTCCTTGGAGACGATGTACGAACCACCCCCGCTGGGGTACGCAAAGATGGTCTGCCGGTACGAGATGGCCACAATCGCAAGCAGAACCACAATCCCCGCCGCAATGGGGAGCGAGTAGGCAAATGCACCCGTGCCGGCCAGTACTAGCATGAGCAGAATCTCCTCGGTGGCGTACGCCACCGAGGACAACGCATCCGATGAGAAGACGGCCAGGGCCTTCACTTTCGTCAGCCGTTCGTGTGCAGCTTGTTCCGTGCGCAGGGGCGCGCCAATCAGGAACCGTTTCAGAATGCCCATCGCTCCATACCACCCACTTCTGTATATCTCGAAGGATGGGCACCCCGGCGCCGAATCATGCGCAACAAAACGGGCTCCCGGCATTTGCCGGGAGCCCGATGTTTGTTGGAGCCTTATACGAAGAGCGCAGCCAGCACCAGCGTGATGGTAGACAGCAGCTTGATCAGCACGTGCAGCGACGGGCCCGCCGTGTCCTTGAACGGGTCGCCGACGGTGTCGCCAACCACGGCCGCCTTGTGGGGGTCAGACCGCTTGCCGCCGTGAGCGCCCGTCTCCACGTACTTCTTCGCGTTGTCCCAGGCGCCGCCGCCCGTGTTGAAGAAGAGCGCCATGATCACGCCGACGATGGTGGAGACCATCAGGAAGCCGCCTACCGCCTCCGCCTTCAGCCAGAGGCCAACAACCACAGGGGTGACTACTACCAGAAGGCCGGGCAGCACCATCTGTTTCAGGGCGGCCACGGTGACAATGTCCACGCACTGGGCGTAGTCGGGCTTCACTTCTCCCGTAAGAATCCCGGGGTTCTTCCTGAACTGCTCGCGCACGTTGGCAATAACGGTCTGGGCCGCCCGGCTCACGGCCTTAATGGCCCATGCGCTGAACAGGAAGACCAGCATGGCGCCGATGAACGCCCCGATGAAGACGTTGGGCTGACCGATGTCTACTACCAGAGTCTTGCCGGTGAGAATCCTGATCTCATCGGTATAGGCCGAGAAGAGCAGGAAGGCGGCCAGAGCGGCGGAACCGACAGCGAAGCCCTTAGTGAGAGCCTTGGTGGTGTTGCCGCTGGCGTCGAGCTTGTCGGTGCGGCGGCGGATGTCCTCCGGCGCTCCCGACATCTCTACGATGCCGCCGGCGTTGTCGGTGATGGGGCCATAAGTGTCCATGGCGAGAATGTAGGTGACGGTGGAGAGCATGCCCATGGTGGCAACAGCGGTGCCGTAGAGGCCGGCGTTCTCCACGCCGGGAAGGCCCAGCTTGCCCAGATGGTAGGCCGCGTAAATGGCCACAGAGATCATCATGACGGGGATGGCCGTGGACTCAAAGCCGACCGCGATGCCGGAGATAATGTTGGTGGCCGGGCCCGTGAGCGAGGCCTCGGCAATCTCTTTCACCGGGCGAAAGCGGAACTCGGTATAGTACTGGGTGACCCACACGACGGAGAGGGAGAGGAAGAGGCCCACCATGGCCGCAGCCCACAGATAGATATAGTTCCCGTTGGTGTTGAGCATCTCCCTGGTTACAAAGAAGAGGGCGATGGCAACCAGCGTGGCCGTGACCAGATAGCCACGGTTCAGAGCCGCCATGGGATCCTCGTCTTCCTTTGCCCGTACGGTGAAGATGCCAATAATGGAGGCCAGCAGACCGAAGGCGCGGGCCACCAGGGGAAACAGAATGCCGTTGGGTCCGAAGACCGGAATAAGTGCGATCCCCAGGATCATGGCGCCGATGTTCTCGGCGGCAGTGGACTCAAAGAGGTCGGCGCCGCGGCCGGCGCAGTCACCTACGTTGTCGCCCACCAGGTCAGCGATGACGGCGGGGTTGCGGGGGTCATCTTCGGGAATGCCGGCCTCCACCTTGCCCACCAGGTCGGCCCCAACGTCGGCCGCCTTGGTGTAGATGCCGCCGCCCAGCTGGGCGAACAGCGCCACAAACGAAGCGCCGAAGCCGAAGCCTACAATCAGGAGCGGAGCCTGTTCGATGGAATAGGAGGCCTCAAAAACCCTAAAG
>Ga0196971_1001462_pt1 | contig 10546 bp, 16 predicted proteins | sample S1v_1013CmetaG_FD_148660 | JGI IMG/M metagenome (GOLD analysis project Ga0196971, IMG submission 148660) | Soil microbial communities from Anza Borrego desert, Southern California, United States - S1+v_10-13C | ecosystem: Environmental > Terrestrial > Soil > Desert | place: USA: California... | reverse complement strand
TCGGAAACGAAGACTCAGACGGCTACCACCAGCTGACAAAGCAAGATCGATGATGAAACACATCAACAAATGCATCTTCTTCGGGGTCGTCCATGACGATGCCGAGCTCGGAGCGGTGGGGGAAGTGTCCTTCCGCGTCTCGTGCACACACCGATACCGCGTAGGGTCGGAATGGAAGATGCAAACAGAGTCGGTGCCGTGCGTTTGGCGCGGCCCGCAGGCCAAGGCAACCGCCGGAGCCATTCTCAAAGGGCAAAATGTCTTCGTCGAGGGCCAGTTCTCGACGCGAACAGGCAGCATCCGAGTGGCAAGCGTGACCCTGGTGGGCCCGCAAGTCGACGAGGGCGACCAAGGGGCAGAGGGCGAAGATGAATAACCCCTCTGACGAGAACATGATCAAGAAGACCAAGCGTCCGCGAGTCGTAGAGCCTCGAAACAACAACGTGCAAGTGCGCGTCACCGAGGAAGAGCACGAAAAGCTCATGATCTACGTAAGAGACAACGAAACCAGCGCCGGCAAGGTCATCCGCACCCTGCTCCGCAACGCTGGAATCATCTGAGACCTGACACAAACATCCCCACGTCAAGGAAGTAGGTAGTAATGGAAACGCTAGACGCGCTCGACACGATCGCGAGCTTCGATGAGTTCGCCGCGGCAGTCGCCCACGAGAACACGCTGCTCACCGAGCAGGTGATCGACAACGGCAACAAGATTGCCCGGCTGACGCGCATGATCGAAAACCAGCTCTCTGTGCACGAGGCGCAGAAAGCCCGCATCGAGCTCTTGGAAAGCGCCCTCGCCTTCTCCGAAAAGAAGAACATCGAGATGGCCGCGTCGTTCGAGCGCATCGCGCACTTTGTGCGGGTCGAGCGCATCCTCACCGGAACGATGCCGGCTGATGAGACCAAGGACCCGAAGACCGCAGACGAAAAGGTAGCCATGGCCGCGCTCCTGCACGTCGGAGCGGCAGAGTGAAATGGGTGCTGGCGGTCGACACCGCCGCCACGAGCGGCTGGTGCATCACCGATAGCAACGGCAAGTACTTCACGAGCGGCGAATGCAATGCCTTCACCGCTGATGTGTCAGACGCCTGCAGGCTGGTTCTGTCACATGACCCCAAAGCGCAGCTGATGCTCGAAAAGCCCTCGCACGGCAATCGTTCTCAGCTCGTAGGCATGGGCGCTGCGCGCGGAGCATGGCTCGCCGCGTGGGGCCAAGCCGGCGGCAAGAAGGCTAAGGATGTCTTCCCCGCAACGTGGCGCTCCGAGCTCTTCGGCGACACCGCCAAGAACCCGACGCGTGAGCGCCTCACCGCGCAGATCTTCTCGAAGAAAGAAAACGTAGGCCCGGATGAAGCCGCCGCCGTGAGCATCGCGCTCTGGGCGGCGAGAAAGGCGGTGAAGAAATGACCCGCCACACCTTGCTCACCCTGGTCACGTTCGTCTCAGCCGCCGTCGGCGGCATCGCTGGCTACCTGTCTCTGTAATCCCCACGTCAAACACTCAGGAGATACGAAGTGGAACACTCGGTTGTTATGAGGAACGTTCTGAAAGGCGGCATCTGCGTCGAAACCGTCGAGCTCGACGAGCCGATGCACGGCTTCAGCTTTGAGACGCAGGTCTCGCCGCGAGGCAATGGCACCCGTCGCTACAAGACGCGACGCGAGGCAGTCAAAGGCCACCTCGAGTACCTCCGGCGCTGGTCCGACAAGTCAGCGCTCCTGAACAACGAGCGCCAGTGGGCGCGCAAGGCGCAGCGCGCCGGCGTCATCAAGCACATCTTCGGCTACGCGGAGGTGGTGTGATGGACTTCGAAGCACTCAGCCTCGTGTCACTCGGCGTCAGCATCAGCGGCTTCATCTCCTACATGCTCCTTGCCTGGAGGAAGACTTCATGACCGACCAAGAAAGGTTGGCCATCGCGCCGCCGCAAGAGCGCGAAGACGGCTGGAGCCAAATCTGCGGCCTCATCCTAGCGGTGATCGTCTTGAGCGCAGGCGCAGCGCTCTCCGGAAGCATCGATAACGCTTCCAAGAAATCCGCCGAAGACAACGCTCGCGCCGAGCATGTCGAAAACGATCCGCGGTCCATGGTGGCCGCCGCCAAACAACCCGAAGCGATGATCTGCGAATCGCCAGCCAGGCAGGAGAAATAGAAAATGGGATTCAAACTTTCCATCCGAGACAATGACCAAGACGAGTACGTGAACCAACAAGGCGGGTTCGAGTACGAGCGCATGCGCCAGATGCCCGCGCCTTACCAGCAAGGGCCGATGATGTACCCGCCTCAACAGGGCTATCAGCAAGCGTCTCTCCCGGCGCGCGTGATGCCCACTCCGACCCGCCAGTTCAGCGAGACCAACACTCGCCACCTCTCGACAAACGATCCGATGGTGAACCTGTCGGAGATCGCAGCCCGGAAGGGCTTCAACGTCCCGCCCGTTCTCATCGCAGCCGTGGGCGGCGCTGTGGCCTGGGGCATGTTTCAGCAAATGGTGATCGCGGGCGCTGTCGCTGCAGGCGCCTATCTCTTCAGCGGGATGGGTAAGAACAAAGGTGGTGGTGGCGGAGCTCCGCAGCAGTGACCACCAAAATCATGGTCGCTGCGGCGATCGCCTTCACCGTCTTTGTGGTGGTGAATGGGCAGGTACCTACTCCACAAAGGATGCTCGCGCACGAGCCCGGTCGGCTTCTCGGCTACACGCCGACCGGGCTGCTTGCCCCCATATTTCTCGCGGTCGCTTGGTTCGTTTGGAGAAAGGACAAAAACGATGCAAATCGCCGCTGACAAGAAAACCGCAGTGCTCGCACTTGTGCTTTCTCTGATGTTCATCCGTTGCGACAACGGGGATCTGGGGATGACCACGCCGTGGGGGCTACGCGCTCAAGACGTAGAGCAGGCCACCGATGCCGTGACCGGGTTCACCGCATCAGCCCAAGAGAAGATCAACGGGTTCGTAGGGCCCGAAAGCAAAGGAGACTGAGATGTCACATCGGCACGGAAGAAATCGGGAGACGACGTTGGAGTTCGACGTGCCGCCCGAGCTCCAGTATCGCGAATACGGAAACGGCTACCAACAGGCCGTGCGAGACATGAATGGAAGCCGCAGTCGTTCGCGTAGCCGCAACGTGGTCATCGAAGGCTGGGGGCCCGGATACGGCCACGGCCATGACAACAGCGTGCGACACCGCGGAGAAGACGGGTGTACCTGTTACACCAATCCAGTCACAGGGTGCACGTGCCCCGAGTACGCGGCTGAGATGGAGGCGTACAACGCGCAGCAACGCGCAACCGTCTACAAGATCGCCGGGTTCATCGTCGGGGGCATCTTCCTAGCCTCCATGCTCATGCATTGACCGACCCCCCCACGTCCAGGAGTTAACCAAAAAATGATTCCGATCTTCTTCGGCGACTGGAAGACAACGCTGATCTGCCTCTTCCTTGTCTTGCTCGTATTCGGCCGATGCAGCCAACCGTGCCCCGCAAACAGCGATCAGAGGCCTCAGCGGGTGGTGCACACCATCGGATGTGGCTGATGCCTCTTCGACACAACGTAGATGGCGACGGCCACACGCACGGCGACCACTGGTCCGATGTGCCAGACGGCTCCTACGACCCCAACAGTCCCGGCAGGCGAGCGGCCCGCGCGATGATCGAACAAAACAGTCGGCGGGAACGAACGAGCCCACAGCGGATTATCGCTTACCTGCTGGCCTTGTTGATGTGCTTCAGCATTTTGTCAGTCATCGTAAAGGGACCCAGGTATGTACCGTTTCCTGGTTTCCAACTCGGCCCACACGGTTTCCCGTTTGAACGAGGCTTCGACCACGGCCGCCCTGCCCGGCCACTCGACTACATGCCGGAGCATCCCCGACATAATCCCTGGCAGCACCCTGATAGGTACTGAGCCCGTCGGAGCCCGCCAACCTCCCCTAGCGCCTGCTGCATCCACCAAAGTGCGGCAGGCGTTTTGCTTTTTTGTCATACAAAAGCATTGCACGGCCGAAAGCCCGAATGCATGATTCTGTAAAGGGAATCTTTACAGATGTACAAAGTAGTTGTCCCGGCCCTTCTCTTGCTGAGCTCGAGCGCAAGCGCGCACCACCTGCAAACGACAGAGGACGGAGCGCGCACGCTTGGGTGGTGCGAAAAGACGATTGAGTTCTCGGTGGACCAGGCCACGGAGACGAAGCTCGGAGCTGCCGGCATGGCCGCGATGCGGCGCGCAGGAAGCGCGTGGCTCGGCCTCGAAGGTGTGCCCGTCATCTCCATCGTGAGCGAGAGGGACGCCGACGTAGGCGCCCGTGGCACGATCGAATGGCTTCCTGAGTGGAATCGGCCGGACAGTCACATCGCCGTTGCTGACGTGGACTACTTCCCGTCGAGCGGCGCGCTCATCCACGCGTCTATCTTCATCAACGGGCAAGAGAGCTGGTCGCTCGACGCGTCGGGCATGGACGGCTGGGAGTACGACCTTGAGAGCACGATGGTTCACGAGTTCGGCCACGCGCTCGGGCTCGACCATCTGAACCGCGACAACTCTGTAATGCAGGAAGCTGCAAAACGAGGCACGCTTAGGCTTGAGCCGTCTGACGACGACATGGACGCGTTAGAGGCTAGCTACGCAATCGACCGCGCCTGTAAGCGGTCGGTGCACGAGCAGGTGCAGGAAGTTCCCTCCTGCTCGGCGACGGGGGTTCGCGACGCCACGGGAGGCAAGCGCCCTGCTCCCATGATGATGTGCGCGGTGATGTTGGCGTTTTTGTACCGCTTGTTTCAACGATCGAAAACGAAGTGAGAAGTAGCCGTGAAGAAGTTGTTCACCGTCTGCCTTGTGGTCGTGTCGTCCGTCACCTGGGAAGGATGTAGCAGCGGAACCGTCGCCGCGAGCTCGGTGGAGTCCGAGCCCGAGTGCAAAGAGATCCGTCACCGCTACGCTGCGCTGACTGTCACACACAGGCGACTCGCCGCGCGCGGGTACCTCGTGTCAACGCGAGAGCGCTTTGTCGAGCGTGCGCAGCTCAGCGAGAAGTACCCCGAGTGCTTCCAGGAGACCGAGCTCGGCGAGCTTCGCTAGGCACGTGTCACGGTAAACGCTGAGCCGCCAAGCAGGTCGGCATCTCCACTTGTCTCGCAGCGCAGCTGAAGCGTGCCCGCGGTGTTGGTCACGATCACAGCTTCAAGCTCAGCCATCATGAAGTTCCCCGCCGCCGCCGTGATCGACGCAAAGCTTGTGTAGCTCGTGTTGACGGTGAGTTGTACGAAGTTCGACTGCGACCCTGTCACGGTCACCTGGTATCGGCCGCCCATCCTGTAGAACAGAGTCGTGCCGCTGAACGAAAAGGCAAACCCCAGCGTGCCGCTGGAGTGGACCTCGTAGATGGGGATGAGGCGAATCGAGTACGAGCCCGCCGCCGGCAGCGTGCAGCTCATGGCGGGCACGTCGGCGAGCGCCCCCGTCATGGTGTAGTTGTTGAACAGGACGCGGGTTGCGCCCTGCACAACGTTGGTCGCTACGATGCCACTGTCGATGATGCGCGAGCCGTTGGCCGCGCTCGACACGGGCAAATTGCCGATCGCGATGCTTGCAGTGGTGCACCCGACCACCTCTGTGCTGAGCAGCGTGCCGTTGACGATGGTCGGGGGCGAGTTGCTCGACCACTGCGCGATGCGACCAACAACAGGCGTGCCGCCCATGCGGACGAGGTTCGCCAGCGCGACACCACCGTCAGCGACGGTGGTGCCTGTTACGTCATTCCACGTCACCACATCGCCGACCACCGAAACGCCGGGGCCGGCGATGCCCGTGCTGATCGCCACGGTGTCCACGGTGCCATTGGCGTTGTAGCGGAGCGCTTGCCCCGCCACAAAACCAGCAAGCGGGACATCCACCTCCGCACCGTCGACGATTGGCCTGATTCCGGTGCGATACATGGACGTTTACTCCGAGACGTTGAACTCGTTGCGTGCCAGGTCGATGAAGTACGCGCGCTCCTCGTCGGTGATGCCGAACGGCGCCACCGCGATGTGGCCGACGATCAGGTCGCCGATCAGGTCGTCGTTGCTCGGGTCGCCGATGGACAGCGTGGCGGTTTCTCCGCCGACGAATCCGAACGGCGCATACCCGTACGATGTTTGCGCCGCAGCATACGCGACCTTATCGGACGCGCCTCCCGCCGAGCCGCGCCCTCCGCAATGCGCTGTGCCGATGACAATGTGCGGGTTCGTATCTGCGGCAAACAACGAAGATGTCACCCCACCGCCCGATCCAGGGCTGTAAAACATCACGGTCGCCGAGCCGTCCGCGAACTGAACGTCATTCCAATGCAGATTGACCGAGAAGTCGCTGGCCACGCCTAGCAGCCGCGCTCGACGATTGCCGGCGGATACCGTTGTGTTCGGCAAGCGCGCAATCATCATGACAGTGGGCTCGATCGCCGCGCCTTCGTCGAAGAGCGACGTAAGCCCCCAAGTCATCGCTCCGCACAGCGCCCTCGTCGCGGCGCCGGTAAGCCGCACAGCTGGAGTACCGAGGCCAGAGTCGTTCGCGACGTACTGAGGGAACACAGCGGGGTTCAACGGCGCCCCCGCAACGCCGCTCAGGAAGTCGCCCCAGGCTTCAACGTCTGTCCCGTCGAGCGTGAGACTTCCCGCGTTGCGCGCGTCACAGGCGAAGATGAACCCGCGCTCGCGCAGCGCCGTGTTGTAGCGGTTTGACCGCGGGCACGTGTCCCACATGATCGTGGGCCGATTTTCCGTGCCGGACGACACGACCCTCGCACGTACGCCGGGGCGCGAGTACGAGTCCATGCTGATCTCGGTGATCCGCTGGTCCGTGGCAAACGAGGTTGTACGATGCAGCCAGCCGCTGAGCGAGCCGCCGGACGCGGTTGTCTCGATCTGAATCGTGCCACCGACGCCAGTCGCCTCGACTGCCACGTCCGAGTTGCTCGTTTCGCACCCGGTGATGTGGACCTTGGAAGACGACAGGATGTCCGGCCCGAACGACCAAAGTGCGTACGCCCCGCCCTCGTGATAGATGCCGCCGTTGTAAGTCAGGTTGTAGCCGCCTCCGCCGCCGCGCACCTGCCACGTGATCGACTCGCCCGGCTGCGGATTGGCACCCTTGCGGATGATGCACGAGCTCGCGTTGAGCACCTGCTCGATTCGGTAGAGCCCGCTCACTCGGTCGTCTTCCGTGTACGGTGCATCGTTGCGCGTCACCTCAAGCCACATACCCTTGTGCGTCGAGCTGTTGCCGATGGCGTAGCCGAGAAGATTCGCCAAGCCCGTGACGGTCACAAACTGACCCGAGGCCGCGCCCATTGAGCCCGAGGCCCCGGAAGGTAGCCCCGCTGTGACGTTGGCACCGCTGCAGTGCACGGCTTGCCGCGTTCCCGCGTTCCAGTGGGTGGACTCCACCGAGCTCGGACCGCACTGCGTGTTGCCGCCTGTCCAGGTCACCACGGCGCCAGACTCGTAGAGCGCGCCGGCTACGGTGGAGCCGTTCGCGTGCACGTCGAGCAGGGTCGCGGCCCACGTGGACTCGCCGAACCAGTAGCCGATCTGATTGTAGTGGCTGTAGCAGCGCTCTAGGCGCAAGTGCTGATGGTTCGAGCCTTCGACAGAGCTCGAGCGGAAGTCGAACGCGGTCCCGGTATCCCAGCGCTGATTACGCTCGGAGAGCCCGCGCACGAGCACGTCGGTGAACCGCTGCATGATGCCGAAGCGCGACTTGATGCCGCCGTAGCGGCTCACACCGCCCTCGCAGCGCAGCTCCAGGTTCTGAAAGACCTGGTTCAGCGATGCGTTCGCGATGCCCTCTTCCGGATCCTCTGAGCCCGTGCTGATCCACGGCCCTTGCACCGTGTTGGTCCACTCGAGGATGACAGACCCAACGCCGCCGACGCCGATGAGGCCCGGCGTATACTTCGGATACGAGCCGGGGTAACTGAGCGTGGTGTCGCCCATGGAGTACCGACCAGAAGGGATCACCACGCCGATCGCGCAGCCGAGGCTCCCGTCGTTGTCGCCCGACTCGATGTAGGCCGCCTGGACGGCCTTATCCAAGGTGTCGCGAAAGTTGCTGCCGGACGTTGAACCGAAGTCGCGGACATCGATGCCGAAGCCCGATACCGCGCCTCCTGTGCTGTAAGCCCTACGATTCCATGGATTGTGCACTTCTAGTACTCCGCGGTCATTTTCTGGAGCTCGACCATTGGGCCAGCTCGAAACTTCGGGTCCTTCTGCGCCAGCTTGACGATCAAGTTGTTCACAGCGCCCACTTCAGATGAAGCAGCTGCGCGCGCAAACTCGCCCTGGTACTCGCCAAGCAACCGCGGGTTAGTCTGAAGCACCTCTAGCGCAGCGTCCCCGAGCAGGTTGCCGCGCCCAGCGTCGGAGGCACCCTCGATCGTCTGCTCGCGATCTAGGTTGCTGCTGACGCTTCGGTTGACGCCCATGGTCTCGAGCGCCTGCATGGCGGGGTTTTGGAACAACCCAGCGCCCTTGCCAACTGCCGATGACATGTTGCCAGCGCCGCGGAGCGTTGCCGGGACAGCTTTGCCGCCAGCAGCTGCGCCCGCGATAGACCCAAGGCCTGCGCCTGCATACCCCGCGCCTGGGATCGGAATGGCCGAGCCCACAGCGCCTCCTGCAGAGCCGCCGAGGCCAGCGCCCCACATCCGAGCAGCGTCTTTCACCGCCGGGCTCTCCGAGAGCCCACGCAGCTTTCCGCCTGCCCATTCGGCAGCGTCGCCGAAGTACTTGGAGCCTGCGCCAAGGACCTTGGATGCGCCTCCCGCCAGACCGCCGTAAAGGCCGCCCTCTGCGGCATCCAAAGCACGGCCCCTGAAGTCGCCTGCTTGGCTCTCGCGAGCTCCGCGGAGTGCGCCAGAAGCAACGCCGCCAACTACGGGGCCCATCACAGCGCCCGTATACGTCTCGGCGATGCTAGGCGTCTCGTACTTCACGCCGCTGTTGGCGACGCCGCCCACCATACGGTCGTAGTCGCGTTGCGCGTTACCTTTGAACAAGCGGTCATAAAGACCATCGATGCCACCGGTTTGCGGGACCGCCATGGGCGAGTCGGAGAAGTCCATGTCCGGCTGCGCCGGGACGTCAGACTTTCCCGCATTCCAAGCGGCAACATCGGACGGCGCCGCGGAGAACTGGATGCCAGACGGGCTTGAACCCAAGGACTCCTGTTCCCTGCTGGGCTCGGGAGCCGAAAGCGCGTTCAGCTCGTCGTCAAACGACGGCTTTCCGCCCGAGGTTCCGGATCCCAGAGAGGCGAGCTCTTCGTCGAAGCTAGGCATCGATTAGTTCTCCGCTGTCCAACCAGCTGCAAGTGCCGCCTGAACCTTGTCTGGCGGCACAACGCCCACGTTTCCGTTGGGCGAGCGCATCTTGGTGCCACCTCCGAAGCCGTTGGTTCCGCGCGCGCCCGCACGCGCTTCCTGCACGGCAGCGGCAGCCTTGGGATTGGCCGCGCTCGCGCCAGCGAGGTCCGCTTCCACAGAGTCTCGGAACCGACGAAGCGCACGCGTGCGCTGCTCGGGAGATGCCAAAGGGTCGCCGAGAATACGCTTGGTGTTGCCAAGCTCTTGCCGGGCTGTGGAGTTGGCACCGAAGTCCTCGGCGCTCGCCTTGATGATGATGTCGCTGAGGGCGGCATCCGCATCCTGAGCCTCCTGCGAGTTGAAGGAGCCCAGGCCAACGCTCGACTTCAAGCGCTCTGCGTATCCGGTGCCGGGCGCGGCGCCTTTTTCGGGCACGCCGGACAGCATCTCGTCAAGCGTGGAGAGCATCTTGAGCTTGCCGCTGTTCTTTTCGGCAAACTCCCTCGTCGCCTTGGCCTCTTCTTTGGGCTGGTTGACGGCGTTCACCGCGGTCTCTGTAGCAGCACGCGTCTCCGCGGCAGTCTTCACCGCGCCTGGACGCGTGATCTCCTCCGCACGAGCCTCCCCGACCCCACGCTGCGCCCCGATTACGGGAGCCCAACGCGCCTCGGAAGCATTCGCGGCGTTGGCCGTTGCCGCGCTGCGAGCTCCGCCAATGACGGCTTCGTCGTGCGCCTTTTGGTTCGTGTTGGCGCTGTCGTACTGAAGGTTGTAGGCGTGACCCATCGCCTTCAAACCGTCAGCGTCGAGTCCGTCGAGGTTTTCACGCTGAATGCGTCCGCCAGACGCCTCCACGATCTGATCCTTGAGCGCGCTCACCTGGGCGTTGTTCGGGTCGTACTTACGCCCAAACTCTTGCCCGCGTCGGCCTTCGCCCTTTAGAGCGAGCTCAATCCGCTGGTCTTGCTGAGAAAGCGTTCGGTCTTGGTTTTGGAGACGCTTGACGGCCAGCTGGTCGGCCAGATCCGCTGACTTCATCCGCCGAGCGCCAAGCGCAAAGTTTGCGGCCTGCGCTGCGTCTTGACGCCGCATAGCCTCGCCTTGCTGGTTGATCTTGGTCGCCTCGCTCGCGATCGAACCGAGCCCGCGCCCCTTATTCAGCGCCACGTCGAGCACGCCGGCAATCGCCATTCCCGCGTTGTCGCG
>Ga0196971_1001461_pt1 | contig 10552 bp, 8 predicted proteins | sample S1v_1013CmetaG_FD_148660 | JGI IMG/M metagenome (GOLD analysis project Ga0196971, IMG submission 148660) | Soil microbial communities from Anza Borrego desert, Southern California, United States - S1+v_10-13C | ecosystem: Environmental > Terrestrial > Soil > Desert | place: USA: California... | reverse complement strand
GCGTACCTGTTTGGCATGGTCGATCCGGAATTCGCGCACGATCCGGCCGGGCCGCGGCGCCATCATGACGATGCGATCCGCCAGGCGCACCGCTTCCATCAGGTCGTGCGTGATCATCAGCACCGCGCTGCTGCGGGCAACGACTTGATCGAGCAGCAACGCATACAGCTCTGCCTTCAGGCCGATGTCGAGGGCGGAAAAGGGTTCGTCCAGCAGCAGCAGGTCGGGTTCCAGCGCAAGGGCGCGCGCCAGCGCCACGCGGCTTTGCATGCCACCGGAGAGTGTGTGCGGAAATTTGCGCAGGTCGTCCTTGCTCAGTCCCATGGCGAGGCCGAGCGCCTCGGCGCGCTGCATGCGCTCCGTGCGGCCGATGCCGCGTGCCTTGAGGCCGAGCGCAATGTTGTCCGCCGCGCTTTTCCAAGGCAACAGGCGCGGCTGCTGGAACATGCAGGCAACGCTGGAAAAACGGTTGTCGATGCGGCCCTCGGTGCACACAAGCAGGCCGGCGACGAGGTTCAGCAAAGTCGTCTTGCCGCAACCGGACGGGCCGACCAGCGCGACGGTTTCGCCTGCCGCAAGTTCGAGATCGATGCCGGCAAGGACTTCGGTCAGCGCGAAGCGGTGGCCGACCTGATGCAGATGCAAAGCCGTCATGAAGTCACCTCGCGCCAGCGCTCCACTTCACGCTTGACTGGTTCCAGCAACAGGTATTCCACGGCCAGCAGCAGGCCCAGTACGGCGACCACCCATGCCAGCGAGGCGGCGGTATCCAGGTGCGAACGCGATACGGCGAGCGCAGCGCCCACGCCGTCGGATGTGGCGAGCAGTTCAGCCATGACCGCGATCTTCCACGACATGCCGAGCGCCGTGATCCAGGCGGGAAAGAGATACGAGATCACGTGCGGCAGGTACACATCGAGCAGGGTCATGCGCAACGGCAGCCGGTAGGCGCGCGCCACGTCCTTCAACTGCCGGTCCAGTGTGCGCGTTCCTTGCAGCGCGCCGACGAAGACGACGGGAAAACACGCGACGAAGACGGTAAACACCGGCGTGGCGTCGCCCGCGCCGAACCACAGCAGCGCCAGCACCAGCCAGGCGATGGGCGGCATGCCGACCAGCAGTGTCACCAGCGGCCGGGAAATCATGGCGGCCGTCAGTGACAGGCCGGCCAGCAGTCCGAGCAGGCTGCCCGCTGCGGCCGATAGCGCAAAGCCGGCGAGCGCGCGCCGTGCCGTCGCCGCAAGTTCCGGCCATGCGGCGCCGGAAGCGATCAGCCCGGCCAGCGTGTCGAACGCTGCCAGCGGCCCCGGCAGGATCAGCGGCCCGTAGAGTTGCGCGCCGCCTTCCCATAGCGCGAGGAACAGGCAAAGGCTGGCAATCGCGCCCCAGCCGCTCCAGAGATAGGCGGGGATGCGCGACAGCCGATTCAGCGTCCTGCTCATCGGCTTTCCTGTTTCCGCATCGGGCCGTAAAAGGCTGCATCGGGCAGTTTGCCGCCCACCAGCGCCGGCTGCCTATCGATCAGGACGCGGAAGAACGCATCCAGTTCGGAGCGCGCCTGGCTCGCGGTGACGAAGCGGTACTGGCCGCTGCGGATGGAATCGGCGACTGCCTCGGGCGAGAGCATCTCGGTGCGTTTTGCCACCATCGCGCCGCAGGCGTCGGCATGTTCTTCGCACCATTTCAGCGACTTCGCATACGCGGCCTGGAAGCGCTCCACCAGCTCGGCATCGTCCCCCGCCTTGCCGAGTGCGGCGATGCCGGCCTGCGGAATGCGCGCTTCGCGCTGGAACACGCGTCCCCACTCCTTCTGCAGATCGACGCTGCGGTACAGGTCCGGCGCCACGGCGCTGACCGGAAACGAGCGGCTCTTGCGCAGCACCATCGATACCGAGGGCTCGGCCAGCAGCACGTGATCCACGCGCCGCGTCAGCAGGAGCTGCATCGCATCCATCGGCGTAGCGACATAGCGCAAACGGAAATCCTTGCGGGGATTCAGCCCCTGCTTCTCCGCCACGGCGGTGAAGATAATGTCCGGCATGTCGGCGCGGAAGGGCAGGGCGATCTCCTTGCCCTTGAAGTCGGCGAGCGTCTTCAGTTCCGGGTCGCGCGACACCATCCATAACACGCCCCAGGTCGAGACATTGAGCAGGGCCAGCCTGGCGCCCCGGTTGTACAGGTTGGCGGCGACATTGGTGGGCATGGCGATGAAATCGGCCTTGCCTTCCAGCGCCAGCACGCGCAGCTGGTCCGGGTCGCGCCAGGAAACGAATTCCACCTGCTCGGCGACATCGTTCAAGGCCCCGCTTTCGACCATATGGATCAGCGGGTTCGACACCCCGGAATACGGCCCGGCAAGCACCAGTTTGGGCAGCTTCGCAGCGTGCGCGATCCCGGCTGCAGCGGCCAGGGTGAGCGCCAGCAGTGTGCGCAAGAGTGTGCTCATCTCAGAATTCTCCCTGCCAGCTCACCATCAGGCTGCGCCCGGGCGCCAGGATTTCCTGGCCGGTCACGCCCTCGGCCAGGTGCTCGTGATAGGCCTTGTCGGCCAGGTTCTTCAATGCGACGCGAACGCTTTGCCTTTGCCAACGGTAGGTGGCGCCGATGTCCGCCGTCACGAAACCCGCCGTGGGATTCTCGGTGGCGCGCGAGAAAACGCTTGCCACGCGGTCCTGGCGTTTCACCAGCCGCAGCGTGGCATCGCCGTTCCATCCGGAGCCAACGCGGCCTTCCCAGCCGAGCGACAGCTCATCCGCCGGCACCTGAAACAGCGGTTCGTTCAAATCCTTGTTTTCGCCGCGCACAAGCGAATAGCCGGCATTGGCCCATTGGCCGGCGACGAACTGCCAGCGTGCCTGCAGTTCCAGCCCGGTCAGGACGACGCGGCCAATGTTCTCGGTCTGCTTGATCGGCAGGCCGGCCTGCACGCCGCCGGTGACGCGCCCCGTGATGAAATCGGTAATGCGCGTACGGTAAGCGGCGATGCTGTAGGCGACGTCGGCGCTGGCACCCTTCATGCCAAGTTCGAATTGCGTCGCATATTCGGGGCGGATCTGCGGATTGCCGAGGTAGTAATAGCCGTCGCCGCGCGGGGAGGATTCGAAACGTTCGCGCATTTCGCCGGCGCGGAAGGCCCGCGACAGGTTGGCATAGGGGCGCAGCAGCGGTGCCGCTGCATAGATCGCGCCGATGCTGCCGGATACCGCGTTGTCCCGGCGGCTCAGGCCGGTGGTGGTCGCACCGTTGTTGATCGACGCCGCCGTGCCCTTGACTGTGTCGTGACGAACGCCGGCAAGCACGTTGAGCTTGCCGAACTGCATATCGTCCTGCAGGTAGACGCCGAGCGCATCGATGCGGCCGTCACGGAACGGATCGTTGCGCGCGCGGTTGTTGAACAGCGGGGCATTGTTGTTGAGGTAGCGTTCCGGCGATGCCTCCATCTGCCATGCATTGATGCCGAACGAGAGCAGGTGTGCCGGATGCGCCAGCCAAGTCGCCTTCGCGTCGATGCCGTCGGTGGCGAAGGTGACGTCGGTTTCGCTCTGGTTGCGGCCGAGCGCGGAGGCGTAGGCCTGGATCTGTCGCTGCACTTCTTGCCGATAGGCGCGCACGTCGAGGTTGGCGGGGTCATTGCCGCTGCCCTTGCGGCTGTAGCCGACTTCGGCAAGCGTGCGGGTTTGCTCCGGCGCGCGCACCGTCACGGTACCGAGCACTGCCGGCGTTCCGGGCTTGGCCGAACCGGGATACCACACATCCTTGTCGGCGTGCCGCTGCAGCGACAGGCGCAGCTGCTGGCTGCCGTCAATACGGAAACGATATTGGCCGATGATGCTGTCGGAGTCGTAGCCGCTGCGCGGCACCTCGCCCGCGGGACTGCGATAGTCCCCGATGCGCGCCAGCGACGCACCGGCCATCAGCGCGTGGTCGCCCTGCGAGAAATTGGCCACACCGGTTGTGCGCACGGCTTCGCTGGCGCTGTCGACACTGGCCAGCGCGCGAAAACCGGCGCCCGGCGTGAACTTCGCCTGCGGCAGCAAGACATTGATGGCGCCGCCCAGTGCGCCGGTGCCGTACAACACCGAGGCCGGCCCCTTGAGCACTTCCACCCGGTCCGCCAGCCCGAGCGACATGAAGGAGGCAATCGCACCAGCCGGCTGCGCGGAATTCAGTCGCATGCCGTCCACCATCAGCACCACGCTCTCTTTCTTCAGGCCGCGGATCACTGGGTTCTGTCCCTGCGGGCCGTCGCTGGCAACCGCGAGTCCGGGCAAGCCGCGCAAGGCTTCGCCGGCATTGTTGGAACCGCGCGCGGCGATGTCGTCGCGGCCGAGTACCGTCGTCGCAAGCGGCGTCTGCAGCTCCTCGCCCGCATAGCCCTTCGCCGTGACGGTGAGTTGCGGCAGGACGGCTGCATCGGGGGCCTGCGCGTGCACATTGGCGGCAAGCAGAGTACATCCTGCGAGCAGCCCGGAAGCGACGGGATTGGGTACGCGTGACATCAAGAACTCCTGGCGAAAGAATTGGGCGCATCGTATCGGAAATGAGAATCATTCGTAATTGATTCAGATTAAGGATTTCTTTACCAGGAGGAAAGACCTTGGGAGGACTGTGGGTACCGTCAAGGCAGGAGGCCGCCGCGCAGGGGGACGCTGATGGCCTCGGCGCCGCCGCAAGATTCAGTTATCCAACGCGAGTGACGGTAAGTCCGGAAGGCGAGGTATTTGTCACAGATCGGACGAATACCATCCGCAGCATCAGCACGGACGGGCGAGTCGGCACCGTTGCGGGAACAGCCTGGCAAAGCGGATTGCGGTTTGGAGAGCTACCGGGGAATCTGTACGTGCCGCGCGACATGATCGCCATTGGTAACAGAACACTGCTTGTGTCCTCCGGACGGGCAGTTGTGAAGCTTGTGCTGCCATAGGAGTTCCAGCGGCGGTAGGCAATTCACGCACTCTGCGCCACCTTCCGCCCCGCCGAAGCCCTTTGCCGCTGCCGCAGAACCTCCAGCGTATCCGCAAGGCTGGTGCGCATGGAAATACCTTGTTCCCAGCCCAGCACCTCCTTGATGCGACGGTTGCTGGCATTCCAGCGCTTGCCCTTGTTCATCTGCATGAATTCGGGCGATGCGGTGAGCGGGGAATGCAGCATCAGGTGGTTGAGCCTGTCGAAGGCAGGGAGGAAGCGGATCATGAAATCGGGCAGCGTCATCATCGGCAAGGGGATTGCGGGATCGATTTCATGCAGCGTCTGTAGCATCTCTCTCAGCGAAGGCAGGACGTCGTTGCAGACGATGAAGCGGCCCTCGCAATCCTTTTCCGCGGCGAGCAGATGGGCATGCACGACATCGCGCACGTCGACCAGCGGGAAATTCAGGTCCGGGACGGCCATGCGCAGTCCGCCGCGTGCCATCATTTCAACCACGTCGATAGAGGGCGTGTTGCGCATGAATCCCGGCCCGAGCAGCGCGCCGGGCAGGACAGCCACCATGTGTTGGCCAAGTTCGCGCGCCACCTTCCAGGCGTTGCGCTCGCCTTCGGTCTTGGCCCGGACATAGGGTACACGCAGGTCATCCGTCCACGCGGTCTCGTCCACGGGAGGCGCACCTGGTGCGGTCAGGGGCAGGGTCACCATGGAGGAGGTCAGCACCAGCTTGCGCACGCCGGCGTCGGCCGCGCAGCGCACCGCCATTTCGGCGCCTTGCACCGATGCTTCGATCATTTCGCGGTCGCGCTCCGGCTCGGTATAGGCGTACACCGCCGCGGCATGGAAAACCACTTCCCGGTCGTCCATGGCGGCGCGCATCTGGTCCCGCCGGGCAAGTTGTGCCTCGACGATCTCGACGTCGTGCAGGGCCTCCAGGCGGGAGGTCTTGCGGGCATCGGTGATCGAGCGGACGCTGGCCCTGACCTCGTGCCCCGCCTCGACCATTTTCCTGACAAGCATGTAGCCGAGATGCCCGTTCGCACCCGTGACAAGCACGCGCATGGTAGCCTCCGTCGCTCAAGCCGCACAGCAAGAATCAGTACACTGCCGGTTATTGTTCAGTGTTGATTTTCCGGCCACGATGTGAAGCGTCGAGGCGCCGGTTCCTGCGCTATATCAAGCCGGCCTTTCGCAAGGGCAAGGATCGATTGCGCCTTACTGGAAGTCCGGCCGCTGTACGCCGTCGGTCTGCCCGCACTCCGGACAAGAGATGACAACGCCGCCGAGGACGTTGGTGAGGGTCTTTTCCTCGGCACCTTCGGTCGCGGTCCAGGTGTTGCCGCATTTCAGGCATTGCACGGACGCGGACATCACCGCCTTCTGATCACTCTCATCGGTGCCGTCGTGCGCCCTTGCCTCGGATGCGATCTCTTGCATCTGCACGTTCCAGACCTTGAATCCCTTCGCTTCGTCGCCCATTTCCTGTCTCCTTTCGACCTCATCCGAAACATCTGACTGCGGCTTGTCCTCGTGCGCCGCGGGTGCTTCCGGGGCCGCTTCAAGTTCCCTGGCAAGCGCCGCGAAGAAATCGGTGGCCATCTTGTTGGCGGCGCCGTCGACCAGCCGCGAACCGATCTGGGCCAGCTTGCCGCCGATCTGCGCGGATGCGGTGTATGCCAGCCTGGTCGACTCGCCTTCGGGAGAGAGCGCGACCGTGGCAACGCCCTTCGCAAAACCGGCCATCCCGCCCTGTCCCTCGAAATTGAGCGTATAGGATTCCGGCGGGTTCAGGTCTACGAGGGTGATCTTGCCGCTGAACTTCGCGTTCACCGGGCCGACCTTGACCTTCATCTCAACCTTGTATTCATTGTCGCCGAGGCGGTCCATCGCTTCGCAGCCGGTGATGCAGGTCTGCAGCAATTGCGGATCATTGAGCGCCGCCCATACACGGCCCGGCGGGGCGGGCACGATTTGCACCTTAGACATTTCCATGTCGTTCTCCTGCCGGACGCAATGTCCGGCTCGATGATGATGGTTGCCGATGTCCGGCTTCACTCAGTACTGCCCCGAGGCCGGCGAGGCTGTTCAGGTTGTGCACGGGCAGGAACAGGTCGACATGCGGCAGCATGGCGCGGATGCCGCCCGGCCGCACTTCGAATCCCGCGTAGCGCAGCAGGGGGTTGAGCCAGATCAGCCGCCGGCACGAAAGACTGAGCCGCTCCATTTCGTCGCCGAGCGGATCCGCGTCGTCGCTGTCGAGGCCGTCGGTAATGAGCAGCACGACGGCGCCCTGTCCCAACAACCTGCGCGCCCAGCAGCGATTGAATTCCTGCAGGCAGGCGCCGATGCGGGTACCGCCGGCCCAGTCGGCAACCTGGCGCGAGACCTGGCCGAGCGCAATATCCACGTCACGGTCGCGCAGCGCACGGGTGATGTTCGACAGCCGCGTGCCGAACAGGAAGGTGTGCACCCGGCTGCCGCTGTTGGACACCGCATGGATGAAATGCAGGAGCATGCGCGTGTAGCTTTCCATCGACCCGGAAATGTCGCACAGGATGACCAGCGTCGCCGGACGCGGGCGCGGGGTGCGGTGGCGCAGCTCGACAAAACCATCCGCCGCCTTGATCATGCGGCTCATGGTGGCGCGCAGGTCGACACGCTTGCCTTGCAGGACGGGGCGCGACCGGCGGCTTGGGATGTCGGGCAGCGGCATGCGCATCATGCCGATCAGCTTCCGCGCCTCGGCCAGTTCCTCTGGCGTCATCGCCGCGAAGTCCCTGGCATGCAGCACTTCACGCCGCGACATGGTCATGGTGGCGTCAAAACCGATTTCCGGAGCTGTACTGTCGGATGCCTGCCGGCGTTGTGCAAAAGGCTGCATCGCCTGCGCCACGCGCGGCGCTACCGGCGATTCCTTGCTCGACCGCACACCGTTCAAAAGATCGCGCAGCTGTTGCGGCAACTGCGCGCGTGACGGGTCCCGCCAGAACAGATCGAAGGCCTGGTCGAAGATCAACTGCTGGTCGTGCCGGTCGACCAGGACAGTCGATAGCGCGTAGTAGAAATCATCCCGCCGTTCCACGCCGACGACCTGCAGCGCATGCAAGGCATCGAGCACCTTGGCGGGGCCGATCGGCATGCCGGCCCGGCGCAGTACGCGCGCGAAGTGCACCACGTTTTCCGCCAGTTTTGTTGCGTGGTCATCCGACGTTGCCGTGCTCATTGCCATCCCGCCGCCTCACCACGCACCTCGCCGACCAGTTGCGCGACCGTTCCGGCATCCATCCTGTCGATGTCGTCCTCGTACTTGAGCACCACGCCCAGGGTCGCCTGTACCGCTTCCGGCTCCAGCACCGCTTTGTCGAGGGCGGCCAGGGCGGCGGCCCAATCGATGGTTTCCGCCACGCCCGGCGCCTTGTAGAGCGACATCTCGCGCAGGCGGGCGATGAAGGCCACCACCTCGCGGCTGAGTGCCTCGGCGGCCTGCGGCGCCTTGCGGCGGACGATTTCCAGCTCCCTTTCCTTGTCCGGGTAGTCCACCCAGTGATAGAAGCAGCGCCGCTTGACCGCGTCATGGATCTCGCGCGTGCGGTTGGAGGTAATGATGACCAGCGGCGGCTGTTCCGCCCGGATGGTGCCGAGTTCCGGAATGGTGACCTGGTATTCCGCGAGCACTTCCAGCAGATAGGCCTCGAAGGGTTCGTCGGCGCGGTCGAGCTCGTCGATCAGCAGCACGGGCGGATCGCCGTCCGTGCTTTCCAGCGCCTGCAGCAGGGGACGCTTGATCAGGAAACGATCGGTGAAGATGTCCGCTTCCAGCCGGTCCTTCGATGCCTGGCCTGCCGCTTCAGCGAGGCGGATCTCGATCATCTGGCGCGGGTAGTTCCATTCGTAGACCGCGTTCGCAATGTCCAGGCCTTCGTAGCACTGCAGCCGCACCATCCGGCGCTCCAATCCCGCCGCAAGCGCCTTGGCCACCTCGGTCTTTCCGACTCCGGCCTCGCCTTCCAGAAACAGCGGCCGCCCCATGCGCATCGCCAGGTGCAGCGTGGTCGCCAGATGGCGCCCGGCGATGTATTGCTGCGATGCCAGCAGCCGGGCCACGTCGTCGACGGAAGCCGGTACGGGATGTCGTGGCATAGGGGCGCCCGGATAAGCTTGCGTCAGCGTTGAATGTTCATTCAAGCGCCTTGGCCACTGCGCGCGCCGCGAGGACCGGGATCAGGTGCGCCCGGTACGCGCTGCTGGCATGCAGGTCGGAACTGAGGCCGTCGGGCGATACCTGCACCGCCTTGGCGGCATCGGGCGAGAAATTTGCCCCCAGCGCCTGTTCCAGGTCCGTGACGCGGAACGCGCAACCCGCGCAGCCCGTGACGGCCACGCGCACCTGCCCGTCTTTCCCGCGGGCGACGAACACGCCAACCAGGGCAAAGCGCGAAGCCGGATTGACGAACTTGACGTACGCCGCCTTTTCCGGAACCGGGAACTCAACGCCGGTGATGATCTCGCCGGCTTCCAGCGCGGTTTCGTACATGCCCGTGAAGAAGCCGTCAGCCGCGAGGGTGCGCCGGTCGGTACGGATGCGCGCGTTCAGCCCGAGCACGGCCGCCGGATAGCAGGCGGCGGGATCGTTGTTGGCGAGCGAGCCGCCCAGCGTGCCGAGGTTGCGCACCTGGAGGTCGCCGATCTCGCCGGCCAGCCACGCCAATGCGGGAATCGCCTGCCTGACTTCCGGCGACTCCGCGATCTCGGCATGCCGGTTTCCGGCGCCGATGACCAACGTGTCGCCTTCCTGGCGGATGCCGCGCAGTTCGGCGATGCCGTTGAGATCGACCAGCCGCGACGGCGCGGCCAGCCGCAATTTCATCGCCGCGACGAGCGTCTGCCCTCCAGCCAGCGCGCGGCTTTCGGGATCGGCAAGCAGGGCCACGGCTTCATTGATGCTCTTGGGTTGATGCAGTTCGAATGCGTACATGCTGTCCTCCTCATGCGGGCCGGGTGGCCGACTCTTGCGCGGTCTGACTTGCCGACTGAATGGCCTGCCACACTCGTTCCGGCGACGCCGGCATGTCCAGGTGCGTCACACCCAAGGGCGAAAGCGCGTCGATGACGGCATTGATGACCGCCGGCGGCGATCCGATCGCGCCCGCTTCGCCGCAGCCCTTGGCGCCCAGCGGATTGTGCGTGCAGGGCGTGACGCGATTGCCGACGCGGAAGCTGGGCAGATCGTCGGCGCGCGGCATCGCATAATCCATGTAGCTGCCCGACAGCAGCTGCCCGCTCTCGCGGTCATACACGCAGTTCTCCAGCAAGGCCTGCCCGATGCCCTGTGCAAGCCCGCCGTGGACCTGGCCTTCGACGATCATCGGATTGATGACCTCGCCGAAATCGTCGACAGCCGTCATGGCAATCACCTCGACCACGCCGGTTTCCGGATCGACTTCCACTTCACAGATATGCGCGCCGGCCGGGTAGGTAAAGTTGGTTGGATCGTAGAACGCGGTCTCGTTCAATCCGGGCTCCAGCTTGTCGAGCGGATAGTTGTGCGGCACATAGGCGGCCAGCGCAACCTGGGCGAAGGGCACGCTGCGGTCGGTGCCGATGATGGTGAACTTGCCATCCTTGA
>Ga0196971_1001460_pt1 | contig 10562 bp, 21 predicted proteins | sample S1v_1013CmetaG_FD_148660 | JGI IMG/M metagenome (GOLD analysis project Ga0196971, IMG submission 148660) | Soil microbial communities from Anza Borrego desert, Southern California, United States - S1+v_10-13C | ecosystem: Environmental > Terrestrial > Soil > Desert | place: USA: California... | reverse complement strand
ACCCTTCTTGCGGGTGGCGAGATCGAAGTACCGCTCGAACTGATTCTCCAGCACGCCGTAGAACCGGCGGGCCTTCTGCTTTTCACGAAGCTGAATGCCATACTCGGACATCTTCCGGCGAGAAGCTCCATGCTGACCGGGCGGAACGTTGCGCTTCACGACCGGGCACTTGTCGGAGTAGCACTTCTCACCCTTGAGATATAGCTTAACGCCCTCCCGGCGGCAAAGCCGGCAGACTGCGTCGGTATAACGCGCCATTTGTTTTCAGTCCCCTCCTCTTCCTACACGCGGCGCCGCTTCGGCGGGCGGCAACCATTGTGGGGGATCGGCGTCACGTCTTTGATGGTCGTGACTTCAAGGCCGGCAGCCTGCAGCTGACGGATCGCAGCTTCACGGCCGCTGCCAGGTCCCTTCACGTAGACCTCGACCTCACGCATGCCATGCTCCATGGCAGCCTTGGCCGCCGCTTCGGCAGCCATCTGCGAGGCAAACGGAGTGGACTTACGGGAGCCCTTGAAACCCATACCGCCCGAGGTCGCCCAGGACAGGGCGTTGCCGTTGGTGTCGGTGATGGTGACGATGGTATTGTTGAACGAAGAACGGATATGGGCCACGCCCTTATCTACGTGCTTCCGCTCCTTACGCTTCTGGCGTACAACGCGCTTAGCCATTGAGACGTGTCCCCTCCTTTACTTGGTAACCTTCTTCTTGCCGGCGACCGTACGCTTCGGGCCCTTGCGGGTGCGGGCGTTGGTCTTCGTGCGCTGACCACGGGTCGGGAGGCCACGGCGATGCCTCAGGCCACGGTAGCAGCCGATCTCGATCAGCCGCTTGATATTGAGCTGGATCTCACGCTGCAGATCGCCCTCGACCTTGTAGTCCCGGTCGATGACTTCGCGCAACCGAGCCACTTCGTCTTCGCTCAGATCGCGAACACGAGTGTCGGGGTTGATCCCCGTCTTCTTGAGGATCTCGCGGGACGCAGACCAGCCGATGCCGTAAATATACGGCAACGCAGCCTCGACCCGCTTGTCACGCGGCAGGTCTACACCTGAAATACGTGCCATGCTTCGGCAATACCCTCCTCAGATATGGAACAATCAGTCGTTGATAGAATCGCACTACCCGTCCAGATCACGGAACCGCAGCAGGGAAGTTGCCGAGAGAGAAGGGCCCCGAAGCAACCAGCCGCCCCTGTGCTGTTTGTGCCTGGTTCCAGCCCGGCTTTTGCACGCCATCACGGCAGTGCCCGGAGCCTCGAGTCCATGCTGGTAGCCGGACATCAGCCTGGATCGGGCGGATTTCCGGCAAAAGAGGCCAAAACTGCTGATCTCGCCGCCGGGTGTGCCGGCAGCAGCAGATCAAACTTAACCCTGCTTCTGCTTGTGCTTGGGGTTCTCGCAGATCACCATGACAGCGCCACGGCGCTTGATGACCTTGCACTTTTCGCAAATCGGCTTGACAGACGGACGAACCTTCACGAGCTTGCCCCTCCTCTCTTGCGCGCTCGCGGATGGCGGAAATGTCAGACCCCGTAGCGCAGGGATAATGGATAAACCTTGTATGGTGAAAGGCACAAAAGGGCAAACAGACCCACTTGGCGCCCGGGATGCCCGGCCACCGTCCTGGAGGTCCGTTCACCTAATCCTGCCTACTTGAACCGATATACAATTCTACCACGAGTCAGGTCGTATGGCGAGAGTTCAATGGTGACTCTGTCGCCAGGCAGAATACGGATAAAATTCATGCGGATTTTACCGGAGACGTGAGCCAGGATCTTATGCCCGTTCGCCAGCTCCACCCGGAACATGGCGTTGGGGAGAGGCTCGACCACAGTGCCTTCCAGCTCAATGACGTCATCCTTAGACATACTGCCGACTTAGACCTCCTCTAGCGGTCGTGGTGACAAGGCGTCCAAAGCCTTCGCAATCTCAATATCGGAAACCCGGTCGCCCCGTTCCAGCCGGAGAGCAAGATCTCGCTCCACCCAGCCGAGCACTTCCAGATGCCGCCGGTTCTTCACCTTGGGGCGGGCACCCGTACGGCGCCGTCCGTCAAGGACGGCCACCCTACGCTCGTCTACGTGGCGCAGGACGACATATGCGGACCCTTCATCACGGCCTGCCAGGGAGCGCACCAGCGTTCCTGGTTTCATACTAGGTACGTCCACCTGTTACTGGGCACCTCCAGGACGAAAGGAGCCATGACCTGAAACTCCGCCGCATGACGGCCGCGAAAAGCCCAATACCGTTATTATATCACAATCTGGCACGGTTATTCCTCACTTTTTGGTCAGAATAACCGGTCCAGTATCTGTAATGGCAACGGTGTGCTCGAAGTGGGCCGAATAGCCCTTATCGAGCGTCACCACAGTCCACTTGTCGGCGAGGACCTTTACTTCCCAGGTGCCCATGTTCACCATCGGTTCAATGGCGATGACCATACCGGGTTTCAGTTCCTTCCCCGTGCCCGGGGCGCCGAAGTTCGGTACCTGCGGGTCTTCATGCATGCTGGCCCCAATGCCGTGCCCCACGAAGTCACGCACCACGCCGAAGCCCTGAGCTTCCACGTATGACTGCACTGCGTGGCCGACGTCGCCGAGGCGCTTGCCGGGGTAGCACTGTTCGATCGCTTTCTCTAGCGAGACGCGGGTCACGTCCAGCAGCCGCTGGACTTCCGGACTGACCTTGCCCACACCGTGGGTATAGGCCGAATCCCCGACATACCCCTTGTAAGTCACGCCCAGGTCGATGGCGATCACATCGCCCTCTTTCAGGCGCCGCTTGCCGGGAATGCCGTGCACCACTTCCTCGTTGATCGAGGCGCAGATGGAGCCCGGGTAGCCGTGGTAGCCCTTGAACGAGGGGATCCCCCCGGCCTTCCGGATCATCTCTTCTGCCAGGTCGTCCAGTTCGCCGGTGGTCACCCCGGGGGCCACGGCTTTCGCCAGCTCCTGGTGAACCTCCCAAACGATCAGACCGGCCTCTTTCATGAGCTCAATCTCGCGGGGCGACTTGAGAATGATCATTCCTCAGCCACCACGCGCTTGATGGCGACAGTGACAGCCGCCATGGGCTGGTTGCCGTCCACCGTCTTGACCAGGCCCCGGCTCCGGTAGTAATCCAGCACCCGGGCAGTCTTGCCGTGGTATTCCTGCAGCCGTACGCTGACCTTCGCCGCGTTGTCGTCACTGCGCTGGTACAGCTCGCCGCCGCACCTATCGCAGACGCCCTCAACCTTCGGCGGGCTGAACATCACGTGGTAGGTCGCAGCGCAGTTCCGGCAGATCCGCCGGCCCTCCGCCCGCTCCACCAGCAGTTCGTCCGGCACCTCAATGTTGACCACGCCGTTTAGCGGAAGGCTGAGGTCCTTCAGCATACCCTCAAGAGCGGCCGCCTGTTCGGCGGTGCGGGGGTAGCCATCCAGAATGAAGCCACGGCGGCAGTCATCCTGAGCCAGGCGATCCTTCACCATCGCGTTGGTCACATCATCGGGAACGTACTTGCCGGCATCGACATACTCCTTTGCCAGCTTGCCTAGCGGCGTGCCGGCGCCCATGTTGGCCCGGAAAATGTCGCCCGTGGAGATATGCGGAATCTGCTCGGCTTGCGCCAGCAGCGCCGCCTGTGTGCCCTTACCCGCTCCGGGAGGGCCCATGAGGATGATATGCAAAACGTCCACCTCCAAAGTGAGGAACGCAAGGCGTTCGCGAGGACCGGCCCACCCGTTTGTGCGGGCGACCCGGTCCTCGGTATATCGCCTGGGAGGTCTACGACCTCATGAAGCCCTGATAGTGCCGCATCACGAGCTGAGCTTCGATCTGCTTCATGGTCTCCAGGGCCACGCTCACGACGATCAGAATGCTGGTGCCGCCAAGCGACGTGGCAGCCTGATACTTCGGGAAGATTACCGCCAGCATGCCAGGGAGCACGGCGATCATGGCCAGGAACAGTGACCCCAGCAGCGTCAGCCGCTCGGAGACACGGGCCAGGAACTCGCTCGTGGGCTTGCCCGGACGGTAGCCCGGAATGAAGCCGCCGTTCTTCTTCAGGTTATCCGCCACCTGGTCAGGGTTAAACGTGACCGCGGTGTAGAAGTAGGTGAAGAAGACGATCAGCAGAGCATTGCCGATCCAGAAGTAGGGGCTGCTGCTGGTCAGGTACCGACCGGTGAACACCGCGAACGGGTTGGTCGGGCTGAGCCAGGTCGAAATGGTATACGGCAGGTACAGCAGAGACTGAGCGAAGATGATGGGAATGAACGCCCGCCTGGTTGATCTCATCGGCAAGTGCGTCCGCTGGCCACCGTAGACCCGCTTGCCGACCACGCGCTTGGCGTACTCGACCGGGATCTTGCGCACGCCTTCGGTAATCAGAATGACGCCGGCGATGATCACCACAGCGATGATCAGCAGCAGGCCCACCTGGAAGACGTTGATCTCCTTGACCCGCAGCAGCTGAATGGAAGAGCTGACAGCGGAGGGGAGACGCGCGACGATACCAGCGAAGATGATGATTGACATGCCGTTACCGATGCCACGTTCGGTGATCATCTCGCCGAGCCACATCAGGAAGGCCGTACCGGCGGTCAGGCTGATCATAATGACGATCAGCGTGCCCCAGTTGTTGTGAATGAACGCACCAGACGCCTTGAGGTAGTAGGAGATGCCGAATGCCTGGACCAGGCCCAGCACCACCGTGCCATAGCGGACATACTGCTGGATCTTCTTGCGCCCATCTTCGCCTTCCTTCTGCATCTCCTCAAGTCGCGGAATGACGATGGTGAGGAGCTGCATGATGATAGACGAATTGATGTAAGGCGTCACGCTCATTGCGAAGAGAGCCAGGTTCTTGAAGGCGCCGCCGGAGAAGAGGTCGACCAGTCCAAGGAAGCCTCCCTGGTCCAGCATCTTCCGCACGATGTCAAGGTGCACGCCGGGCACGGGAATGTGCGAACCCAGACGCAGCACGATCAACATCGCTGCCGTGAACAGCAATCGGTTCCTCAACCCGGGGAGGCGCAACGAATTGCGCAGCGACTCCAGCATCGCCATGGCAGCTATTTCACCTCTTCGGCGGCCTCGCCGAGGATCTCGACCTTCCCTCCGGCGGCCTCGATCTTCAGCTTAGCAGCTTCGCTGACCTTATGCGCCTTAACGGTGAGAGCCTTCGTGATGTCGCCCATGGCAAGGATCTTCACGCCCTTGGTAGCACCCTTGCACACCCGGCTCACTTCAAGCAGTTCGGGGGTGACCACGGTGCCGGCCTCGAAGACGTCAAGAGCCTCAACATTGAGGGGCAGGTAGGTAACCTTGAAGGGCTCGTTGGAGAACCCACGCTTCGGCATGGAGCGCATGAGGCGGATCTGGCCGCCTTCAAAACCGGGGCGGACACCGCCGCCGGCGCGGGCGTTCTGGCCCTTGTGGCCCTTACCAGAGGTCTTGCCAAGGCCAGAGCCGATACCACGACCGAGGCGCTTCCGCTCATGCTTCGCGCCGGGATTCGGGGCAAGCTCGTGCAGTTTCATCTGTCTGTCACCTCGATTTCTTTCGGGGTCTTGTGGGCGCCGAGCCGTGAAGCTCAGCGCCTCACCTTATTACAGGAGTCACAGGACCCCCGGTTCGGTTCAGACCTTAGGCCTCTTTGACCTCGACAAGATGGGCCACCACGGTGATCATGCCACGGATGGCGGGATTGTCGGGCTGCTCCACGGAGGAGTTCGTCTTCCGCAGGCCCAGGGCAGCGCAGGTGGCGATCTGGTTCTTGTCCTTGCCAGCCAGACCACGCTTCAGGGTGATAATCAGCTTTCCAGCCACGTCAGTTTCCCCTCCACTTATCGGGCGCTCTGCGCCCTCTCGTGCCCCGCATGACATCGCTACAATGCAGCGTCATGCTAGGCTTAACCGAGGATCTGCTCGACGGGCTTTCCACGCAGCTTGGCAACTTCCTCAACACTCTTGAGCCGACGCAGCCCTTCCAGCGTGGCAAGCACCTGGTTGGCAGCGTTGTTCGAGCCCAAGCTCTTCGTGAGGATGTTGCGGATGCCGGCAGCCTCGAGCACAGCGCGGACAGCGCCGCCGGCGATGACGCCGGTACCTTCGGAGGCAGGCTTCAGCAGAACTCGGCCAGCGCCGAACTCCCCGATAACCTCATGCGGAATGGTGGTGCCATTCAGCGAAATCTTCACCATGGACTTCTTGGCGTCTTCCGTGCCCTTACGAACAGCTTCGGGAATTTCGGCGGCCTTGCCGAGGCCGGCGCCGACCTTGCCCTCGCCGTCACCAACGACCATAACTGCGGAGAAACTCATACGACGGCCACCCTTGACGGTCTTGGCGACACGCCGCAGGTCTACCATCTTCTCCACCAGTTCGCTCTGGTTTTCAATGCGAGCCACTTCTGTTTCCCTCCCTCGACTTAGAACTCGAGACCGGCTTCACGAGCAGCGTCGGCGAGGGCGGCCACACGGCCGTGATACAGGAAGCCAGCCCGGTCGAACACGACCGTGTTGACGCCTGCAGCCTTCGCTCGCTGGGCAACGAGTTCACCAACGAGCTTCGCAGCGTCGATGTTGCCGCCGTTGCCTTCCAGCCGGCCCTTGACCTCGGGATCGAGGGTGGAGGCAGAAGCCAGAGTCTTGCCGTTAACGTCGTCAATGACCTGGGCGTACATGTTCTGGTTGGAACGGAAGACATTAAGCCGCGGCCGCTCGGGCGTGCCGTGGACGGTCTTCCGAACACGCAACTGCCGCGTCTGGCGGGCCTTGTTGCGGTCCTGCTTCGTAATCATCCTCGGTCACTCCCTTACTTCTTACCGGTTTTGCCTTCCTTGCGGATGATCCGCTCACCAACATACTTGATACCCTTGCCGAGGTACGGCTCGGGCGGGCGGACCGACCGGATGTTCGCGGCCACCTGGCCCACGACTTCCTTGTCGATGCCGTTCACAATGACCTGCGTCTGCGCAGGCACGGTGAACTCAATGCCGGTGGGGGGATTGATCTCAACCGGGTGAGAATAGCCGACGGTCAGGGTCAGCTTAGCGCCCGCCTTGGTGGCACGATAACCGGTGCCAACCAGTTCGAGGTTCTTCGTGTAACCCTTAGTCACGCCGACGACCATGTTGTTGATCAGAGAACGGGTCAATCCGTGCAGCGCCTTGTGGTTGCGCTCATCCGAAGGACGAGTAACCCGGAGGGCGCCGTTCTCGATAGACACCGTCATATCCTTGCTGATCTCGCGGCTCAGTTCGCCCTTGGGTCCCTTGACCCGAACGACATTGCCCTCGACCTTTACATCGACCCCCGCAGGGATCGCAATAGGAGCCTTACCGATACGAGACACGGCTGCACCTCCTTCCTTACCAGATGTAGGCGAGCACTTCGCCGCCAAGGCCTTCCTGACGAGCCTGCTTGTCGGTCATGATGCCCTTCGAGGTGGAGAGAACGGCGATACCGAGGCCGCCGAGCACCTTGGGCACCTGGTCCTTCTTGGCGTAAACCCGTAGGCCGGGCCGGGAGATCCGGCGCAGGCCAGACACGACCTTGGACTTGTTCGGGCCATACTTCAGGTACACACGAATGGTGCCCTGGTGGCCGTTGTCGATCCATTCGAAGTCCCGAACATAGCCCTCGTCCTTCAGAATCTGGACAATGGCCTTCTTGATCTTGGAACCCGGGAGTTCGATCCGGTCATGATTGACCGTGTTAGCATTGCGGATGCGTGTCAGCAGATCCGCGATCGGGTCGGAGATAACCATGAATCCTGTTCCTCCTTTCAGGATCGGGCGGTTGGAGCCGGTTATAGCGGACGTACGCCCGCCGCCCCAGCGTGGAGGGTGCCTTGCACCGGGTGCTGGCACCAGCCGGCCACCGTGGACCGGTTGGTGCCCGACTCCCCTGCCCGAGTCTCACAACTACCAGCTGGCCTTACGGACGCCAGGGATCTGACCCTCGTGGGCCATCTTGCGGAAGCAGTGCCGGCAGATGCCGAACTTCCGCATGTAAGCATGGGGACGGCCGCAAAGCTTGCAGCGGTTGTAGGAGCGAACTGCGAACTTCTGCGGGCCCACAGCCTTAATCTTCAGTGAGGTCTTCGCCATTAGCAGTCCCCTCCTTACTTGTCGCTGAACGGCATGCCGAGACCCTTGAGGAGAGCTTTCGCTTCCTCGTCGGTCTTGGCAGTCGTCACGACGATGATGTCCATACCCCGGATCTTGTCTACCTTATCGTAGTCGATTTCCGGGAAGATAAGCTGTTCCTTGAGGCCCAGGGCGTAGTTGCCCCGACCGTCAAAAGCCTTCGGCGAAACGCCGCGGAAGTCGCGCACACGAGGGAGCGCCACGTTCACGAGCTTATCGAGGAAGTCCCACATCCGCTCGCCGCGGAGGGTGACCTTACAGCCGATCGACATACCGGCACGAATCTTGAAGGTAGCGATCGACTTCTTCGCCTTGGTGATCACCGGCTTCTGACCGGTGATAGCAGCGATGTCACCAACAGCAGCATCAAGGGCCTTGGCGTTCTGAACCGCCTCGCCCAAGCCAACGTTCACGACGACCTTCACCATGCGGGGGATCATCATCACGTTAGCGTAATTAAACTGCTTCTGAAGTGCAGGCGCAACCTCCTGCTGGTACTTCGTCTTCAGATTGGCCAAGTTGACACAAGCCTCCTTTCTACGGCGCCGAGACGGCTAGCCGTTCTTCTTCGCCTTCGCATCGATCTTTGCCTTCGTCATCACGTTGGAAGCGTGAATGGGAGCTTCCATTTCGATGATGCCGCCCTGCATATTTCGAGCGCTGGGCTTGGTGTGCTTCTTGACCATGTTGACGCCTTCGACCACCACGCGGCCGGTCTTCAGCAGTACCTTCTTGATCTTGCCTTCCTTGCCCTTGTCCTTGCCGGTAATGACGACAACGACGTCATCCTTGCGGACGTGAACCTTCTGCTTCTCTTTGGCTTCCATGTTGCTACCTCCTCCCGATTAAAGAACTTCGGGAGCCAGGGAGATGATCTTCATGAAGTCCCGCTCACGCAGTTCGCGAGCGACCGGACCGAAGATACGGGTCCCCTTGGGTTCCTTCTCGTCCTTCAGGATGACAGCAGCGTTCTCGTCGAACCGGATGTACGAGCCATCCGTGCGCCGGACACTCTTCGCCGTGCGGACGATAACAGCCTTGACCACTTCGCCCTTCTTCACGACGCCGCCGGGACTGGCTTCCTTCACAGAGCAGACGATGATATCGCCGATGTGGGCATACCGACGCATGGAGCCGCCGAGAACCTTGATGCACATGAGTTCCTTGGCGCCCGTGTTGTCGGCGACAGCAAGCCGAGTTTGAACCTGGATCATGGCCACGAACCTCCTCTCATAGCTAGCCGGTTTCCTCCATGCAGAGCGCTGGCCACCCGCTCTGAAAGGGACACTGCCCTCTGGAGGACCTGGCTAACCTGCCTCACGACAGGCCCCCGTTTGTGCGGGGCGCGCATTAGTGTGGGCCAGCGGGTCGACCGCTTTTAGGCCTTGGTGGATTCCATGATTTCGATGACCCGCCACCGCTTATCCTTGGAGAGCGGACGGGTTTCCATGATCCGGACCCTGTCGCCGACCTTGCAGCTGTTCTGCTCGTCGTGCGCCTTGAACTTCTTGGTCATCTTCACGCGCTTCTTGTAAAGCGGGTGTTCGACGAGAGTCTCGACGCTGACGACAATGGTCTTCTCCATCTTGTTGCTCGTGACCACGCCAACGCGGGTCTTGCGGAGATTGCGTTCTTCCATCATGTGCTACCTCCTCCCCGTTAGGCGTTGGCCTGACGCTCACGAAGCACCGTGAGGCACTGAGCGATCGACCGGCGCACTTCCTTGACCCGGGCCGTGTTGTCCAGGTTGTTGACCGCCAGCTGGAAACGGAGGTTAAAGAGCTCCTCCTTCAGCGAGGCAACCTTGGCGGAGATCTCGTCGTTAGAGAGATCCCGGACGTCCTTAACCTTCATTTGCTTCACCACCAGTCTCAGCGGCCACAACGGCGTCAGCCGTCTCCCGCTTGACGAACTTGCACTTGATCGGCAGCTTGTGTGCGGCCAAGCGCAGGGCTTCCTTGGCGACGTCTTCCGGCACGCCGGCCAGCTCGAACATGATCCGGCCGGGCTTCACAACGGCTACCCAGTACTCCGGAGCGCCCTTACCGGAACCCATACGGGTCTCGGCAGGCTTCCGGGTGATGGACTTGTGCGGGAAGATCTTGATCCAGACCTGGCCGCCGCGCTTGATGAAGCGCGTCATGGCGACACGGGCAGCCTCGATCTGACGATCGGTGATGAACGAAGCTTCCAGAGCCTGCAGGCCGAAATCGCCGAAGGCGACCTCGTTACCGGCCTTGGAATTGCCCCGATTCAGGCGGACGGCGGCCTTGTGGGGCCGGCGCCATTTCACACGCTTAGGAGCGAACATTAGCTACGACCCCCTTCCCCGTCTCTCTTCACGGGCGTAGGACCGGCAGCAATGGCAGCCCGGTCGGCAGCGGGGTTGGCACGGGGGGCCTGCGGACGATCGCCCTGACCCTG
>Ga0196971_1001459_pt1 | contig 10563 bp, 8 predicted proteins | sample S1v_1013CmetaG_FD_148660 | JGI IMG/M metagenome (GOLD analysis project Ga0196971, IMG submission 148660) | Soil microbial communities from Anza Borrego desert, Southern California, United States - S1+v_10-13C | ecosystem: Environmental > Terrestrial > Soil > Desert | place: USA: California... | reverse complement strand
GTCGGGGGCGCCGTGAAGAACAGTACGGCCGCCAACGGCTCCCTGACGGTAAACGGGGTGACGGTGACCACCGCATCCAACTCCGTCACCGACGCCATTGGTGGGACAACCCTGACCCTCCTGAAGGAGGGCGCCACCACGACGGTGACAGTGGGCAACGACACCCAGAAGATCGTGGATGCGGTGCGAAAGTTCGTCGACCAGTATAACGCGGTGGTCGACTTCATCGCTACGCAGACCAGGTACGATACGAAAACGAAAGACGCAGGAACGCTCTTCGGCGAGGACCGGGTCCTGAGCATTAGAGACTCTCTGTCTACCAAGATGATGGATCCTGTCGCCGGAGTGCCGGACGCCCACAACAGTCTGGTGATGGTTGGGGTCACCACGGAGGCGTACCAGTCCGGGCAGAAGGTGTCCGGAAAGCTGGTCTTCAACGCCGAGAAGTTCGCAAAGGCGCTGGAGGCAGACCCGGCGTCCGTGAAGAAGCTGCTGACCGGCAGCGACGGCACCACCAAGGGCATTGCGATCCGAGCCACGGAGTGGCTGGACAACTACACCCGCAGCGGCGGCATTCTGCCGGGACTTACAGAGACCCTGGAAAAGAGCGCTGCGTCCATTAAAGAACGCATTACGAACTTCGAGACGCAGATTCTCCCAATGCGGGAGAACCGGCTGAGGGCTCAGTTCACCGCCCTGGAAAAGGCGATGGCGACCTACCAAAACCAGGGTACATGGCTGTCGGGGCAGATCAAGAGCCTGGCGTCATCTTCCGGCGAATAAGCAGTGGCCTGCAGAGGAGAGTCGGCATGAGCAGCATGATTGAGCAGTACCGGCAGACGGCTATTCAGACGGCTCCTCAGGAGCAGCTGATCGTTATGCTGTACGACGGGTGTGTACGATACCTGGAGCAGGGCAAGTCAGCCTTGCAGGAGGGCAAGGATGCCCGTGAGCAGATTGAGCGGGCTCAGGATATCATCCTTGAACTGGCCTCGTCGTTGAACCGGTCTGCCGGGGAGATTGCCGACAACTTGGCACGCCTTTATGATTTCTGGTTGAACTGGCTTCTCCAGGCTCAGGTGCGGCGGGACCCGGGCAAGATTGACGAGGTTCTGATCATGGTCCGGGAGTTGCGTGAAGCCTGGGCGTCCGTGGCTCAGCAGCGCAAGTCGGCAGCCTCGAATGGGCAGGCCGCCCTGAACGCAATCGGGTAATGGAGGGCTGAGACGTGGCAGAGATGTACTTGACCTACTTGGAGCAAATGGCCGTCGACAGCGAAGAGGCCCTCGAAGCTACGAAGACAGGAGATTGGGACCGCATGCTCGCCAGCCTGTCTGCCCGCCAGGACTGCATGACCCGTATCGACTGCTTGCCCGAGTGCGCACGGACCCTTGTGGCAGCCGACCGGGCGAGGGCGAACGACCTCCTGGAGCGGGTTGCAGAGGCCGACCGGGAGTCGGCATCCCTGGTGGCCGCAGCCATGGCCTCCACGCGCGAAGTGCTGGAGGAAGGCGAGCGGGTCAAGACCACCATCTCAGCGTATCGGAAGACCTCCTATGGTCAGACACCGGCCCTCGCCGCACGGTTTGTGGACCGGCAGCGGTAGGACTACATCGTGGCGTTCTGCGGCCCGGGGCGACTGTCCCGGGCTTTTTCGTGCGTTTCTCCACATATTACCCGCCGCCGCGAAGCTTGTTTGAAGCCTTATCAACAGAGTTATCCCCATTATCCACAGTCACTCTGCCCACAGGTTGTGGACAAGGTTTCACTGGCATATAGACAGGGAAGCAGGATTTTCCCAGGAGCTCACGAATCCTAACACACTAGCGAAAAACTTTGCAATTTATAGTTACGGTAAATTGAGAACATCATTGCTAGGGAACGAGAGAGAATAGAGGGGGACGAAGAGCATGCGTACTCGCAGGTTCCTGGCACTGGCCCTGGCATCGCTCATGTTGCTTGGTGTGCTGTTGGCCGGCTGCGCCAAAAAGGACGCGACGGGAACGACCGAGCCCGGCAAGACATTTGAGTTCACCCTGATGGCCTACACCCGTGACCGGCCGTACAACACGGTAAAAGACAAGCTGGCCGAAGGCATCGCGCAGGAGTTGGCCAAGGCCGGCGTCAAGGCCAACATCAAGCCTCTGCCCTGGGCCGAGTACCTGGATGCCGTCCGAAAGAAGGGGGAAGGCGACGCCTTCCTGCTGGGCTGGATTGGCGATAACGGTGACGTTGACAACTTCCTCTATACGTTCTTCCACAGCAGCCAGACCGAGGGCGGCCTCAACAATATGAACTACAAGAGCGCCGCGGTCGACAAGCTGCTGACCGACGCTCAGCGCACGGCTGATCCCAAGGCGCGCGCAAAGCTGTATCTGGACGCCATGAAGCAGGTCTCCGACGATGCGGTCTGGGTGCCCATCTCCTACGGCAAGGATTACATGGCCACCACCGCCAAGGTGAAGGGCCTGAAGATCCATCCCACCGGCTTGCTGGACCTGCGGCCCGTGGAGGTCACCGGTAAGAAGGAGTTCATCTTCGGACGGGGCGGCGACTCCGTCCTGCTTGACCCGGCCCGCATCGAAGACGGCGCCAGCGGCCAGGTGATCAACCAGGTCTACGAAGGCCTCTACACCTACAAGGCTGGCAGCACCGACGTGATCCCACAGCTGGCGGACGCCCTGCCGACGATCTCGGCGGACGGCAAGGTATACACCATCAAGCTGAAGACTGGCATCAAGTTCCACGATGGCACGCCCTTCAACGCCGCTGCCGTGAAGTTCTCCATTGAGCGCTTGATGACGGGCAAGATCGAGGATATGCCCTACGCTGACTTCACCTTCGGTGTGGTCAGCAAGATCGATGCCCCCAACGACTCTACGGTGGTCATTACCCTGGAGGAGCCCTCAGCGCCCTTCCTGGCAAACCTGGCCATGGGCATTGCGGCGCCGATCGTCTCGCCGGCTGCTGTTCAGAAGTACGGCGACAAGTTCGGCGAGAATCCCGTGGGCACGGGCCCCTTCCTGCTCAAATCCTGGGCCAAGGACCAGCAGATTGTGCTGGAGCGGAACCCGGACTACTGGAACAAGGAAGCCACGCCCAAGGTTGACAAGGTGATCTTCAAGGTTATCAAGGAGTCCAGCGTGCGGGCTGACGCTGTGATCAAGGGCGAGGTTGATGCCATCGACGGTATCGCTCCGGCCGATGTGAAGCGGCTGAAGGACGGCGCCAAGCTCCTGGAAGCCGAGGGTATGAACATTTCCTACCTGGGCTTCCGTGTGGACCGCCCGCCGTTTGACAACAAGGACCTCCGCAAGGCAATTACCATGCTGATCAACAGAGAGGCGATGGTGAAGGGTCTGTACGGCGACACCGCCACCATGGCTCACACCTACGTGCCGCCCTTCATGCAGAAGTCTATGGAGAGCCTCATGGCGGGCCAGCAAGGCTATACCCCGTCGGGCAAGGTGCCGGCGGTCGGCATGGCGCTGAGCTATAATCCGACGGAGGCAAAGAAGCTCATGACGACCCTGGGCTACGCTACCAAGTAGCTTGCACCTGTGCTGCGAGGGGGGCCCGACAAGGGCCTCCCTCGCTTATCCCCGGCGGGCCGGAGAAAAGCCAGAGGGGCGATACATGCATGGCAGGATACATCTCACGCCGCGTTCTACAGCTGGTTCCAGTGCTTCTGGGGATCACGCTGCTGGTCTTTTTGATCTTTCACTTCACGGCTGACCCGACCCAGGTGATTCTCGGCATGCACGGCTCTGCTCAGCAGCGTGAGGCCTTGCGGGAGCGACTGGGGCTGAACGACCCCATACTGGTGCAGTACGGGCGTTACCTGGGTAATGTTCTCCAGGGGGATTTGGGGGACAGCTGGATGCGCAAGACCCCCGTATCCGAGGAAATCAGCAACAAGTTCCCCCACACGGTGGAGTTGACCGTGGTAGCCATGATTATTACCGTACTGGTGGGGATTCTGGTCGGGGTCATCTCAGCCGTGAAGCCATACTCCATTCCAGACTACCTGAGCATGACGTTTGCCCTGGTGGGCATCTCCATTCCGGTCTTTGTGCTGGGCCTATTGCTGATCTCCTTCTTCTCGGTGAATCTGCGGTGGCTCCCCATTAACGGACGGATGAGTTCGATCATGTTGGAGGCATTCAGCCCGCCGTCGAACTATTACCTGCTGTATGCCACCTTCACGGGCAAATGGGCGGCGGCGTGGGACCTGCTGAAGCACATCATCATGCCTGCCGTAACGTTGGCGGCGGCTTCGACCGCTCTCGTGGCCCGCATGACCCGGGCCACACTGCTGGAGGTTGTCCGGCAGGACTACATACGTACGGCCAGAGCAAAAGGACTGCCGGAGCGGGTGGTGATCTACAAGCACGCGCTGAAGAACGCCATGATTCCCGTGATTACCGTGATCGGACTGCAATTTGGCGCCCTGTTGGGCGGGGCGCTGCTGACCGAATCGGTCTTCACGTGGCCCGGCATGGGTACGCTGGTGATTGCCGCGGTGGAGGCGCAGGACCTGCCGCTTGTTCAGGGGGTTGTGCTGCTGGTGGCCACCCTGTTTGTGGTGGCCAACCTCGTAGTCGACCTGCTCTATGCCTTCTTTGATCCTCGCATTCGTTACTCCTAGGAGGGAGAGTTCAGTGGCACTGCCCAACGCGCAAGACGCCGGAACGTCTCACTCCGGCCCATTCGTTCTAATGCGGCGCCTGTGGCGACACAAGGCGGCCATTGTGGGCCTGGGCATTCTCATTGTCCTGGTTGCTCTGGCCCTGCTGGCGCCCGTGCTTGCTCCGCACGACCCCAACATAGGCGACTTTGCGGTCACCCTTCAGAAGCCCGGGGGCACATTCCTTATGGGTACAGATGAGCAGGGCCGCGATATACTCAGCCGCGTCCTGTTCGGTCTGCGCCTGTCGCTGGTGGTTGGGCTGATCTCCGTGGGCATCGGCATCGCTTTCGGGGTTACCCTTGGAGCCCTCGCCGCCTACAAGGGCGGATGGTGGGACACGCTCATCATGCGGGGCATGGACCTGATTCTGGCCTTCCCCATGTTCCTGCTGGCGGTGGCCATTGTCATTGGCCTCGGCACGGGTCTGGACAAGGCGATTATTGCTGTAGGCATTGTCTCGATCCCGCAGTACGCCCGAATCACCCGCGGAGCGGTGCTGTCAGTGAAGGAGAATGACTACGTGCAGGCCTCGAAGGCCACGGGTGCTTCCGAAAGCCGGGTGCTCCTGCGGCACATTATGCCGAATATCTTCGCTCCGCTACTGGTGCGGGCCACCCTGGGCACGTCTGAAGCGGTGCTGGAGACGGCAGGACTTAGCTTCCTGGGCTTGGGCGCCAAGCTGCCCACACCGGAGCTTGGGCTCATGATCGCCCGGGCGCGGGAGTACTTCTATGACTCGCCACACCTGATCTATTTCCCGGGCATTGCCATTACGCTCATGATTCTTGCCCTGAACCTGCTGGGCGACGGTCTGCGTGACGCACTGGATCCTCGGCTGAAGACCTGAGATCCTTCGGGGGCCAAATCGGTCTCCTGCCTGAGAAGCGCCGCCGGCCGGGCGGCGCTTTTTTGCGCCAATAGGATCATATTGGGGATGCCAGATAGCGGCTATAATAGAAATAGAAAGCCGATTCTCACTCCGTTTGCAACTAGTGTGCGGTTTACGTTCGGAAGGGATTTTCCCGGTCGAACGTGAATAGAGTCGGTGAGCCGCCAAGGGTTGGTTGGGGAAGTCCCTTGCGGTAGGAAGGAGTTGGCGCTATGCAGCTTGCAGTCCGCGGCAAAAACATTGAGATTACCAACGCCCTTCGAGAGTACGTAGAGAAGAAGGTCGGGAAGCTCGAGAAGTTCGTGGACCAGCCGTTGAACGCACAGGTCAACATGTACATTGAGCGTGGCCGCCACATCGTGGAGGTAACGGCAGCCCTCAACGGTCTGCTCATCCGGGGCGAAGAAGCGACCGGCGACATGTACGCCTCCATCGATCTGGTGTCCGAGAAGCTCGAGAAGCAGGTGATGCGCTACAAGGCCCGCTTCAAGAAGCGCGGCAAGGAGAACGGCATCTCTGAGATGCCGGAAGTGGTGGTCTCCGAGCAAGAGGGCAAACTGGTCAAGACCAAGCGGTTCGCTGTGAAGCCGCTTACGGTCGAAGAGGCCATCGTTCAGATGGAACTCCTCTCCCATGACTTCTTCGTCTTTGCCAACGCCGACACAGACCGTATCAACGTGCTGTACCGGCGCAAGGATGGGGACTACGGCTTGCTTGAGCCGGAAATGTAGGAGTGAAAATACGGAAGCCCGTGGCGTAGGCCACGGGCTTCTTATGTAGCGTCACGGAGGGTATTGGGGGCCTTGTATGGAATACTAGTGCCGCTCGGGCGTTTTGACACGGCGCCGCACGAGGCAAGGAGGCCACTTCGTTGCACAGGGCTGTTGTAATCTTTGAGGGGGGCGAGCCTCCGCAGAACCAGCTGCATGAGAGCATTATTCGCCTCCGGCACGCCGTAACGCTAGATACCTTGGCCAAATACATAGCTGCTGGCGTCGAGCAGGTGGTGCTTGCCACCAATTTCCCGGCGCTGGGGCTGGCAGCCGAGTCACTGGGCGCCCGTCTGTGGGACACGCAGCGCTACTCCCCATTCCACTTTGGCCAGGTTCTGCAAGAAGTGGTTGCGTCGGTCGGAGCAGATCAGGTGCTCTATTGCAGCGGAGCCGCCCTGCCCATGATCTCGTCTACTGAGATTGCATGGATTCTAACGGCTATGGAGCAGCACTCGCCCTGCGTGGTCGTGAACAACCTGCAGTCGGTAGACCTTGTGGCCTGGAGCCCGGCCCATTACTTGAGCCGCATCGCTCCGCCGGAGAGCGACAACTTCCTTGGCTGGCTCTTGCGGGAAGTTGGCATGGAGCGCATTCTGATTCCCAACTCAGCGGCTATACACTTTGACCTGGATACGCCGACTGACTTCCTGGTTCTGGCTCTGTCAGGCCAGGCAGGGCCGAGGGCTGCGGAAGCGCTTCACGCCATTGCTTGGCCTATGGAAACTCTGCTGCGCGCTGCTGCGGTGCTGACGACCGATCTGCCGGAGGTGGCGGTGATCGGGCGGGTGGGCACCCCGATCGTGGACCACTTCAACAAGAACCTGCGGGTTCGGCTCCGCATCATGTCCGAGGAGCGGGGCATGAAGGCGCTCCGGCGGGAGGAGCAGGGTCTGGTAGTCTCGCTCGTGGCCGACATGATCGACGAGATGGGACCCCGGGCATTCTTCCGCAAGCTGGAAAGCATATGCTCGGCCGTTTTCTTCGACACGCGGGTGGCCTTTGCCAACAAGGGGCGCCGCATTTCGGACTGGGACCGGTACCATTCGGATCTTGGCGACGTGGACAAGATTGGCGACCCCTGGGTGAAGGCGTTCACCGAGGCTTCCCTGGAATGCCGCATCCCCGTGGTGCGGGGCGGGCATTCCGTGGTATCGGGCGGGTTGTGGGTGCTGGCCGACCGTGCTATCGCTGCCCGCGGTGGTCCCCGTACGAGCCAAATTGCCCCCGCCCGCGGGACATGATAAAATAGCGCGGATACGGTTCCTGCACGCGAACAAAACAACGGCCGGAACGCGTCCATAGATCGACCGGCTTTTTATGCACCGGCGAGAGCCGGCAGCTTAGCCTAAGAAGGTGTGACCGTGGCTTTTAAGTTTCTCTCCGGCCTTTTTGGCAATTACAGCGAACGCGTAGTCAATCGGCACCGCAAGACGGTGACCATCATCAACGCGCTGGAGCCGGACATGCAGAAGCTGTCCGATGCGGAACTGGCTCACAAGACAGTGGAGTTCAAGGAGCGCCTCGCAAATGGCGAGACCTTGGAAGCCCTTCTGCCCGAGGCGTTTGCCGTTGTGCGGGAGGCTTCAGTACGCACGACTGGTAAGCGGCACTACGACGTACAGCTCATCGGTGGTCTTGTTCTCCATGAAGGGAACATCGCCGAAATGAAGACGGGCGAAGGCAAGACGCTCGTCGCCTCGCTGCCGCTGTATCTGAATGCCCTGCAGGGGCGCGGCTGCCACCTGGTGACGGTCAACGATTACTTGGCCCGGGTGGGTCGGGAAGACATCGGCCGCATTTACCGGTTCCTGGGTATGTCCACCGGCCTGATTGTGCATGGCCTGACTCCGGCCCAACGCCGCGACGCCTATGGCTGTGACATTACCTACGGTACCAACAACGAGTTCGGCTTCGACTACCTGCGCGACAACATGGCTCTCCAACCGGCGGAAATGGTTCACCGGGAGTACTTCTACGCCATCGTTGACGAAGCGGACTCGATTCTCATCGACGAAGCCCGTACGCCGCTGATTATCTCGGGCCCGTCGGGGAAGCCCACGGAGCTGTACTACACTTTCGCGAAGCTCGTCGAACGGCTGCAGCGCGAAGTGGACTACGTGGTGGAAGAGAAAGAGCGCCGCATTGGTCCCACGGAAGAAGGCATTGCGAAGGTTGAGAAGTGGCTGAACGTCGACCATCTCTATGAGGGCGAGAACCAGCAGCTGGCTCACTACCTGAACAATGCCATTAAGGCCAAGGAGCTCTTCCATGTCGACAAGGACTACGTCGTCAAGGACGGCGAGGTCATTATTGTTGACGAGTTCACTGGCCGCCTCATGTTCGGCCGCCGTTGGTCCGACGGTCTGCACCAGGCGGTCGAGGCCAAGGAAGGCGTCAAGATTGAGGAAGAGACCCAGACCCTCGCGACGATTACCTTCCAGAACTACTTCCGCATGTACAAGAAGCTGTCCGGCATGACCGGTACCGCTTTGACGGAAGAAGAAGAGTTCCGTAAGATCTACAACCTGGACGTCATCGTGATCCCCACCAACAAGCCGATGATCCGTAAGGATCACCCGGACACCGTGTACAAGACGATTAAGGCGAAGTTCAACGCCATCGCCGATGACGTTGCTGCCCGGCACGCGAAGGGCCAGCCGATGCTGGTGGGCACGGTCTCCATTGAGAAATCGGAATACCTGTCGGGCATTCTGACCCGCCGGGGCATAAAGCACCAGGTGCTGAATGCGAAGTACCATGAGCGTGAAGCGGAGATTATTGCCCAGGCTGGCCAGTTCGGCACGGTCACCATCGCCACCAACATGGCCGGTCGTGGTACCGACATTCTGCTGGGCGGCAACCCCGAATTCCTGGCCAAGCAGAGGCTGCGGGCTGACGGGCTCACCTACGAGCTGATCCTGGCTGCGACGGACGTGACGCCGTCGACCGACCCGGAAGTGATGGCCGTAAATGACCGCTACCGCCAGCTCGTCAAGGAATACGAAGTCTCCTGCAAGCAGGATGGCGACAAGGTTCGGGCGGTAGGCGGCCTGTGCGTGATCGGCACCGAGCGGCATGAGGCCCGCCGTATCGACAACCAGTTGCGTGGCCGGTCGGGCCGCCAGGGCGACCCTGGCGAGTCCCGCTTCTACGTGGCGCTGGAAGACGACCTCATGCGCCTCTTCGGTGGCGAGTCGGTCTCCCGCATTATGGAGCGGCTGGGCATTGAAGAGAACGTGCCCATTGACAGCCCCATGGTTTCGCGGGCCCTTGAGAACGCGCAGAAGAAGGTCGAAGCACGCAACTTCGAAATCCGCAAACACGTGCTGAACTACGACGACGTCATGAACCAGCAGCGCGAGCTGATCTACAAGCAGCGGCGGCGTGTGCTGGAGGGCGAAGACACCCGGGACATTTCGCTGCTCGCTATCGAGCAGCTGGTTACCAAGCTGGTGGACGAGGCCGTACCCGAAGGCGTCTACTTTGAGGAATGGGACCCCGACATGCTGGTGGCTCTCTGCGAAGAGTCCGGCATCCCGCGGGGCACGTTGAAGGCCGAAGCCCTAAAGGAAGCCGTTGCGGGCATTCGCAAGGAAGATGAAGGCAAGAAGGCCCTTGTTGAGACGATTGTGGAAGCAGCGCACCACGCCTACGACGCCAAGCGGGAGCGCATGGGCGAAATGTTCGACAGCCTGGAGCGGTTCATTCTCCTGCGCACCGTGGACGAGAAGTGGATGGACCACCTGGATGCCATGGACGATCTGCGTGAAGGCGTTGGCCTCCGGGCTTACGGCCAGAAGGATCCGCTGATTGAGTACAAGATGGAAGCCATGGAAATGTTCAATAACATGATCGGTTCCGTTCAGACCGAGACCGTGCGGCACCTTTTCACCGTAGAGGTGGCCAGGGAGCCAGAGCGGCGGCGCACCATTGAGTTGGGCAGCCAGGGCTCTACCGAGCCGGCAGCGCCGGTGCGCAACGTGGGCAAGAAGGTCGGCCGGAACGATCCGTGTCCGTGCGGTTCAGGCAAGAAGTTCAAGTTCTGCCACGGCAAGGGGCAATAGCCTAGAGCTCATGGAATGGTGGCCAGGGTATCGGTCGTTGCAGACCGGTACCCTGGCCTTTCTGTTTCCGTGCCGGGTATGGGGGGCGCTTGTCGCGTGGTGCGCGGAGATGCGCCGGTGGTTCTGAGCAGCGGGGGCATTTTGCAG
>Ga0196971_1001458_pt1 | contig 10564 bp, 8 predicted proteins | sample S1v_1013CmetaG_FD_148660 | JGI IMG/M metagenome (GOLD analysis project Ga0196971, IMG submission 148660) | Soil microbial communities from Anza Borrego desert, Southern California, United States - S1+v_10-13C | ecosystem: Environmental > Terrestrial > Soil > Desert | place: USA: California... | reverse complement strand
GACGGCGGTGGGCACCATCACCGCGACCGACGCCGACAGCCCGACCATCACCTACAGCCTGGCGGCGGGCGGCGATGCGGCGCTGTTCAGCATCGACGCCGGTACCGGCGCGCTGCGCTTCGTCGCCACGCCCAACTTTGAAGCGCCGGCCGACGCCGGCGCCGACAATGTCTACAACCTCATCGTGCAGGCCAGCGACGGCAGCCTGACCAGCACCCAGGCGATCGCGGTCACCGTCACCGATGTGGCCAATGAATCGATCATCGCCGGCACCCCCGGTAACGATGTCCTGAATGGGACCAGCAGCGACGACACCTTCGATATCTCAGCCGGCGGCGCCGACACCGTGACCGGCGGCCTTGGCAATGACACCATCCTTGCCGGTGCGGCGTTCTCCGGCACCGACCGCATTGACGGCGGCACCGAGCTTGATGACATCACGGAACGGGATACCCTGGTTTTGAACGGTAATTACACGGCCGGTGTGACATTCGGCGCAAGCACGCTGGTGAACGTCGAAAGCATAGTCGTCAGCGCGGGCAACAACTACAGCCTGACCACCAGTGACGCTACCGTGGTCAACGCCACTCTCAGCATCGATGGTTCGGCACTAGGTTCCGCCAACACGCTCATGGTCAATGGATCCGCCGAAAGCGAGGCGAATTCGAGCTACTTCATGACCGGCGGCGCCGGCAATGACTCGCTGACCGGCGGCGCAAGCTGGGATTCCTTCGATATCAGCTTCGGCGGCAATGACACGATCAGCGGCGGCGGCGGGCGCGACAGCATCTACGCCGGGGCGCAATTGAACGCCGGCGACCGGATCGATGGCGGCGCGGGCATCGACTTCGTCTACCTGAATGGCAATTACAGCGCCGGCCTCACTTTTGGCGCGACCACCGTGACGAATGTCGAAGTCCTGGTGACCCAGGCCGGCAGCAGTTACAACCTGACGATGAGCAATGGCACGCTGGGCGCCGGCCAGCAGATGACGATTGACGGATTCGTCCTCGGCAGCGGCAACACGCTGACGGTGAATGCGGCGGCGGAAACCGAGGCAACAGCCTCATACGCCTTCAACGGCGGTGCCGGGAATGACCGCTTCACGGGAGGAGCGGGCAACGATATCCTGACCGGCAATGGCGGCAATGACACGCTGACCGGTGGCGGCGGCAATGACGTATTCGACTTCAATGCCCTCACTGACCGCGGCACGACCGGCGACACCATCACGGCCTTCAGCAAGACCGGGGCCAATGGCGTCGACGTGCTGAATCTGCGCGATCTGCTGCTGACATTCAGCGGCTACAACGGCAACAATGCATTCAGCGGCGGTTACCTGCAGTTCGACACGTCGTCGGGGACTGGCACCACGGTGAGGGTCGACAGCAATGGCGGCGGCAATTCCTACGTCACGCTGGCGACGATCGTCGGAACAGCGCTGTTGCAGTCCGATACCGCGAACTACGTGGTGTAGATGGAGGCGCAATCCTGGCGCTGCGAGAGCGCCAGGATTGCCGTGCGACGCCGCTTACTGGACAGGATCCAGCGAAAGCTCCAGACGCGCTTCCCCGACGTGCATGACATCGCCTGCAGGGGCCGTGTTGCCGCTGACCCGGACAAAGGAAATCGTGAGGCCGCCCGGCGGGCCGCTCAGCAGTTTCTTCAGCGTCAGCGTGACTGGAAACACCAGACGCACTGTGCCCGGTTGGGTGCCGCCGGGTTCCAGGTTCATGTGCACGCGGTGATGCGCCGCCGCGATTTCGAAGGGGCCGGTGGAGCCGACGAGGTAGCTCGTGCTTGCCGTGTTCACATCCGTGGAGGATGGCAGGTTTACATAGATCTGGTAAAAATAGCCGCCCTGCTCGCCGCTGCCGTGCACGCTTACGCTGTCGAGGACCAGTTGCGCTGACCGGTAGGGAATGCCGCCGATGCGCGCGGCGTTGTTGCGCGTGGGTGCCGGGCTGGCGTTGCTGACCACGGTTTGCAGCAACTGGCTGGAAGCGCTGTCGATAATCAATTCGGTGCTGACCGAAGTTTCGCTCAGCGGGATGTTGAGCACGCCGCCGATGGCGCGCCGATTGGCACCGGTGGCCCGGGCGGCGGACGGCGGGAACTTCACGGTCGGGGGGCGGCTCAGGAGGCGCGGCCTGCTGGTCGAAGTACGCGGCCCCAGCTGTGCCAGCGGCGGCGTGCCGCCAAAGGAGGCGAGCTTGAAGCCGCTGCTCTCTGTCGGTGCGCGCGCGACCGGAAGAGAGGTCGGCATCTGTTCGTTCTGGTAAAAATAACCCAGGTCGTTGCGGGTACTGATCGTTCTGCTGCGTTGCATGGTCAGCCTGTTCGCAAACGTGAACGTCCCGTTCCAGTAGCTGTCTGTGCTGGCAGGCATTTCGCGTCCGCCACCGCCCTGCGCCCATGCGGTCCACAGGCGGTCGACGTTGGCGTGGTGCAGCCAGAAGATCGGATCGGTGGGCGACTGCATGTCCGCCATCACATTGCCAATGATGTTGTGCACCGGGTTGTGGGGCGCGTTTTCCATCGAAACCTCGAAGGAGTTCGGCAGGCCGCGCTGCATGTCCGTCACTTCGCTGCTGAACGGCGCGAGCGTCAATGCGTCGATTACGCTGGTGTTCAGGCGCGGCGCATATAACGAATTGTAGCTGGCAGGATTCGTGAATTCGGCGGGTATTTCCGGCGAGGTGTAGTAATCCCAGTAGGGCAGGACCAGCGCATTGTTACCCGATACCGCACGCAGCTGCTGTTCAAAGAAATACAGGTAAGCCCGATGCCAGGCGAGAAAATAGGGAACGCCGTGCGGGCAGAAGCTCTGATGCACGTTTACCCAGTAGGCCCAGCTGCGCTTGTCCGCGGCGTCGGTGTTTTGCCTCATGCGCGCGATGCCGTCCATGAGTGAGGCATAGTCGCGCGTATTGCGGAAGGTGTTCCAGTCGAGACGCTGTCGCAGCCCGGTTTGCGCTTGCAGTTCGCCCAGGGGGAGCGGGGAAAGCATGAGCGCGGAAGCGCCCTTGATGAAATTGCGGCGGCTGAGGCGGCGTCCGGACATCCTATAGCTCCATTGTCGACATGGGACTTCAATGGTATGCGTGAGCGTTGTCTTCTACTTGAGAAGTCTCAATCTGTAGCCACAACATGCGGAACCTCTGGCGCGTAGCGGTGCCATGCAGGCCGGGTGAAGCGCGTATCGAAGATTCATTCGACTGAAGCTGTGACAAATCGTATACACGATCGTCAGCAGCTTCTCCTGGGCGTGGCGAACTTCATCCGACGGGCAACCGGGGAGGTGGCCAACGCCGTCATTCTCGTAACCCTAGCCGTGATTGCCGCACTGCCCCCGGCGACCTTCGTTCCGAAACCATAGGCCGGGCCTGTGCCTGTCGCGGTCAACGGCGGTACGGATACGTGGCGTCGCCGGCATTTGCTTTCATGCACGCTGTGACGCGTCCGACACTGGCAGAAAGCGGTACATGGCAAGGTGCGACAGGCACAGGGCGGGTGACGCCGGCCGCCGTTATTCGGCATGCTCATCATGCATGCGGTGCCTGCCCCGATTGCGACTTACGGCGCCGGCGGCCTCGGCGAGTATGTCGTCCGCCGTCGCACCATCCCTCCCCTGCCGGTGGCAGCCGGCAGGACGGGTCGCGATGCGCGGGGGATTCTCGCCGCCTGCACGCAGACGCTCATGTTCACACTGATGTCCGGCACATTTCCCATCCGGGGCGCGCCGAGCGTCACGGCGTAACGAGCCAGGCGCAAATGAAACGCGGGTTCGCGCCTGGACGGAGGCACTGCCTGTGCCGCTTGAAGACGCGGCACGATGCCGGTTAGAAACAACTCCAAGGCGGCTGCCACGCCATCATTTGTTTTTAATTGGCTGCGATGGCTGCACCGGTAATCAGACAGCCCGCCGCGCGCCGGAAGGCGCGCGGGAGCAAAGATGGGAGAATCAGGAATTGAGCGGCGGCCGGGCCGGCTCGGCGGGGGTGGAGATTTCTTCCAGGGTGCGATCCACCTGCGCCGAATGCTTCGTTGCAAGATCCCCAAGTGAAACAATACCGATCAATTCGCGCGTATCGTGGTCCACTACCGGGACGCGCCGGATCTGCGAGTCGCCCATATCCTGCATCACTTCGTCGACCGTCTGGTCATCGAAGCAGCAGCGCACGTCGCCCGACATCACATCCATCACATGCGCGCTTTCCGGCGCCTGGCCGGCAGCCACCGCACGTATCGTGATGTCGCGGTCGGTCACGATGCCGACAAGTTTCGACCCCTCGCAAACTGGCAGCGCGCCGACGTTGAGTTCATCCATCAGCTGCGCCGCACGGCGCACGGTCTCGTTTGGCGACACGCTTGTCACGTCGCGGGTCATGACCTCGGCAATTCTTTGCATTGCAATCTCCTGAAATGGGTTCGCTGGCTCGGTGTAGTAGGCGCCGCGCAGGTATCGGAAAGCGGCACTACAGGAACTATCAGACTGCGCGGCGGACGAACAGTTTGAAAGGATCTGCGATGTTCCGAAATTCCCTGATCGAAGCGCTGCGACAGGACGCCCGTGTCCTGCAGACCGAGCGCCAGTACGACGACATCATTGAACAGATCGGCGACGCATCCCTCGTCCTGCTGGGAGAAGCGACGCATGGCACCCGGGAGTTCTACCGTATCCGTGCGGAAATCAGTAAGCGCCTCATCCTGGAAAAAGGCTTCAATGCCATTGCCGTCGAAGCAGACTGGCCGGATGCCTTGCAGGTCAACCGTTTCATCGCACCGTCCAAAAACGCCGCTTCCGCCGACCAGGCCTTGCATGGCTTCGAGCGATTCCCGCAATGGATGTGGCGCAATACCGAAATCGTCGAACTGGTGAGCTGGCTGCGCTGGCATAACATGCAGATCGCGGACGCGCACCGGAAGGTCGGATTCTTCGGTCTCGACCTGTATAGCCTCCGCGCGTCAATGGAAGCGGTAGTCGGCTATCTCGCGCAGGTGGATCCGGATGCGGCGACGCAGGCGCGCGCCAGGTACGGTTGCTTCGACCATCTGGCCGAGGACCCGCAGCGCTATGGGTATGCAGCGACTTTCGGCATGCGCAAGGACTGCGAAGACGAAGTGATACGGCAACTCACCGAATTGACCGAAAAGTGGCATTCGGCGACGCACCAGGCCGGGGACATGGATGAATTGTTTTACGCGCAGCAGAATGCGCGCGTGGCGCAAAACGCGGAAGCCTACTACCGCTCCATGTTCCTGGGTCGCAACGAATCCTGGAACCTGCGCGACCTCCACATGGCGGACACGCTCGACGCGCTGTGCGGTCACCTGACTGCCCGCAACGGCCGTGCCCCGCGGATTGTCGTCTGGGCGCACAATTCGCACCTCGGCGACGCCCGCGCCACCGAGATGGGCGAGCATGGACAACTCAACCTCGGTCAGCTGGTGCGGGAGCGCTACGGGGCGAAAGACAGCTTCCTGCTCGGCTTCACTACGCATGCGGGCACGGTCACCGCCGCATCGGACTGGGGAGCGCCGGCCGAGACGAAGGCGGTCAGGCCCTCGCATCCGGACAGCTACGAGCGCTTGTTCCACGATTGCGGGCTCGGCAATTTTCTGATCCCGCTGCGCGAAAACAATCGCCTTGCCGGCATGCTGCAGGAAAAACTTCTGGAACGCGCTATCGGCGTGGTCTACCTGCCGGAGAGCGAACGGATCAGCCATTACTTCCACGCCAGCCTTTCACGGCAGTTCGACGCCGTCATCCATGTGGACGAGACCCATGCGGTACGGCCGCTGGAGCGCGAAGCCGACACCCAGCAGGGCGAGGTTCCGGAAACCTATCCGTCCGGCATTTAAGGCGCTGAAAGATGGTTTCGTAAAAAAAAAGGGTTACGCGAACGTAACCCTTAACTGCTGGGGAACAACAAAGCTTTTGTGATGGCCAGCGCTGCTTGCCTTGTCAGCGAAGCAAGCGGCCGTCCTTGCCAATCACGGTAATTTCGACGAAACGCGAGCCGATCCGGTTGGTCGGCGAAAAATTCAGCGTGAAGCCGCCCACATCGTACGCATGCAGCGTCTCCAGCGCACGCAGCACCTTCTCCCTGTTGGCGTTCGGCCCGGCCCGGCGCAGTCCCTCTACCAGGACCTTGGCGCCGACGAACTCCTCGAAGCCGGTATAAGACAGCTCCGCGCCCGCCGGCGCGTATTTCTTCATCGCCTGGTGATACTCCTTCACGATGCCGTTCGTCGGTGAGTACGGATACGGCATGACCTGCGCGATGGCGATGCCGCGTGCATCCTCGGCTCCGATCAGCCGCACGATTTCCTTTGGATTCACGACCGAAATGTTCACCAGCTGGGCCACGGTCGACGCTGCGCGGATCTGCTTGCTGAATGCGGCGGTGCTCTTGTTCACCGAAATCATGATGACCGCCTGCGGATTGGCCGCCGCGATCGACTTCACCGCATCAGCAACGTTATCGGTGTTCTTCTCGTACGCCCCGACCGCGGCCAGCTCCAGGCCGCGTTTCTTCAATGCCGCCTGCACGCCGGCCAGCCCTGCCTTGCCGAACGGATCGTCCTGGTACATCACCCCGATCCGTTTCATGTTCAGCAGCAGCAGCTGGTCGACGATCCCCTCCGCTTCATCGGCATAGCCGGCGCGGATATGGAAGATATAGGGATTGAACGGCGTGCGCAGGATCTCGCCGCCGGTGTACGGCGCGACAAGCGCAATACCGGCTTTTTCCAGCACCTTCTGCTTCAGCAGTTCGCCGACATTGCCTGTTCCCGCAAACCCGATCAGCGCCACCGCCCCGTCCTTGTCGATCACCTCTCTCGTCAGCCGCACTGTCTCATCGACCTTGTAGCCATCGTCCTTGACCACGTGCCGGATCTTCCTGCCGTGCACGCCGCCCTGGTCGTTGACGTAGTCGAAATAAACCTTCGCGCCCAATACCATGTCCTTACCGGTATCGGACAGCAAGCCGCTCAGGGGCGCGACCTGTCCGACGACGATGTCGTCGGCGGCCGCGGCGACCACCGCAAGGGATGCGACTGCACACCCTGCGACCCAGCGCAACCAGGCATGCGGCATCATCGCGTCAGCCCTCCACCGCCTTGATGACAACCGTCTGCACCGGTGCCGCGCGCGGCTTGCGCATTTTCTTGCCGTACTCCACCAGCTCGCCGACGATGCCGCGCCGGAATGCCAGCACGCAGACGATGAAGATGAAGCCGGTCACGATGGTCACCGACTCGCCGATCGAGCGGAACCATTCGATGTTCGTCAGCACCGCCAGCCAGTTGCCGAGATCGCCCAGCTTGTTTTCCAGCGCAATGATCACGATCGCGCCAACGATCGGACCGGTCAACGTGCCAAGACCGCCGACCAGGGTCATCAGCACCACCAGGCCCGACATCGACCAGTGCACGTCGGTCAGCGTCTCGAAGCCGAGCACTACGGTTTTCGTAGCGCCGGCAAGACCGGCAAGCGATGCCGACAACACGAAGGCCATCAGCTTGTAGCGGTCGGTGTCGTAGCCGAGCGAAATCGCGCGCGGCTCGTTTTCCTTGACCGCCTTCAGCACCTGCCCGAACGGCGAATGCACGGTGCGCAGGATCAGCGCGAAGCCGGCCACGCAAATGCCCAGCACCACGTAATACATTGTCATGTCGTCACGCAGGTCTAGCATGCCCAGCAACTGCCCGCGCGGCACGCCCTGCAGGCCATCCTCGCCGCCCGTGAACGGCGCCTGCAGGCACACGAAGAACAGCATCTGCGCCAGCGCCAGCGTGATCATCGTGAAATAGATGCCCTGCCGGCGGATCGCCAGCAAGCCCATCACCAGCCCGATCAGCGCGGCCACCACCACACCGGCGACCAGGCCCAGCTCGAACGGCCAGCCCATCACCTTCAGCGTATGCCCGGTGATGTAGCCGGCGCCGCCGAAGAAGGCGGCATGGCCGAACGACAGCAGTCCGGTGAAACCGATCAGCAGGTTGAATGCGCACGCAAACAGCGCGAAGCACAGCACCTTCATCAGGAACACCGGGTAAATCGCAAACGGCGCCACCAGAGCCGCTGCCAGCGCAACGGCGTATCCGACTTTCTTGTTCATCCTCAGGTCCCCTCTTATTTTTCTTTGCCGAACAGGCCGGCCGGACGGATCATCAGCACGATCGCCATGATGATGAACACCACGGTGGCCGACAGTTCCGGGTAAAACACGCGGGTGAAGCCTTCGATCACGCCCAGGCCCAGGCCGGTGAGGATCGAGCCCATGATCGAGCCCATCCCGCCGATCACCACCACCGCGAACACCACGATGATCAGGTTCGACCCCATCAGCGGCGATACCTGGATCACCGGCGCAGCGAGCACGCCGGCGAATGCGGCCAGCGCCACGCCGAAGCCGTAGGTCAGCGTCACCATCAGCGGCACGTTGATGCCGAACGCCTCGACCAGCTTCGGGTTCTCCGTGCCCGCGCGCAGGTAGGCGCCGAGCTTGGTCTTCTCGATCACGAACCAGGTGGCAAGGCACACGACGATCGATGCGAGGACCACCCAGGCGCGGTAATTCGGCAGGATCATGAAGCCGAGGTTGGTAGCCCCCATCAAGGCGTCGGGCACCGAGTACGGCTGCCCGGACACGCCATAGAACGAGCGGAACAAGCCTTCGAGCATCAGCGTGATGCCGAAGGTCAGCAGCAGCCCGTACAGGTGGTCCAGCTTGTACAGCCAGCGCAGCATGGTTTTTTCAATGATGATGCCGAAGATACCGACCAGGACAGGCGCGGCCGCCAGCATCACCCAGTAATTGATCTCGAAATAATTCAGTCCCATCCACGCGAAAAAGGCGCCCATCATGTACAGCGCGCCGTGCGCGAAGTTGATGACGTTGAGCAGGCCGAAGATGACTGCGAGGCCAAGCGAAAGCATCGCATAGAACGAACCGTTCACGAGCCCCAGCAGCAGTTGGCTCAACATGGCTTGCAGAGGAATGCCGAAAATTTCCATAACGACTTTGCAAAATGATGCCGCGGCGTGCGGCATGGATAGCGGGAATGGATGCGGCGGCGCGGGTAGCGCCGCGCCGCCGCCGTCAACTTACTTCCAGAGCGCGCACTTCGACTCGGCCTTGGTTGCGTAGGCCTGGTCGCCCGGAATCGTCTGCACCACCTTGTAGTAATCCCACGGGTACTTCGATTCCGACGGCTTCTTCACTTCCATCAGGTACATGTCGTGCACCATGCGGCCGTCCGGACGGATCACGCCGCCCTTGGCGAATACGTCGTTGATCTTGGTCTTCTTCAGGTGATCCATGACTTTGTCGGCATCGTCGGTGCCGGTGGCCTTGACCGCATTCAGATACTGCACCGTGACCGAGTAGTCGGCGGCGTGCAGCATGGTCGGCATGCGCTTGATCTTTTCGAAGAACTTTTTCGACCAGGCACGGGTGTCGTTATTCATGTCCCAGTACCAGCCGTCGGTCAGGTACATGCCTTGCGTCAGGTTCAGGCCGAGCGAGTGGATATCGGTCAGGAACATCAGCAAGCCTGCCAGTTTCATCGACTTGTTGATGCCGAATTCGTTGGCCGCCTTGATCGAATTGATGGTGTCGCCGCCGGCATTGGCCAGGCCGAGAATCTGCGCCTTGGACGATTGTGCCTGCAGCAGGAAGGAAGAGAAGTCGGATGCCGACAGCGGGTGCTTCACGCTGCCGACGATCTTGCCGCCGGCAGTCTTGACGACGTCGGCCGTGTCCTTTTCCAGCGACGCGCCGAACGCATAGTCGGCGGTCAGGAAGTACCAGTCCTTGCCGCCCTGCTTCACGATCGCGCCGCCGGTACCGCGCGCCAGCGCGACCGTGTCGTACGCATAGTGCACGGTGTACGGCGAACATTCCTCATTGGTCAGGCGCGAGGTCGCGGCGCCGACGGAGAAGAACACCTTTTTCTTTTCCGCCGCGACCTTGGCCATCGCCAGGTTCGCGCCGGAGTTGGTGCCGCCGATCAGCATGTCCACGCCCTGCTGGTCGAACCATTCGCGCGCCTTGGAGGCGGCGATGTCCGCCTTGTTCTGGTGGTCGGCCACGACGAATTCCACCTTCTTGCCATTGATCGCGCCGCCCAGGTCGGCGATCGCCATCTTCACCGCTTCCGCGCCGGCCGGCCCGTCGACGTCGGCGTACACGCCGGACATGTCGGTGATCAGGCCGATCTTGATCACGTCACCGGAAATCTGCGCCTGCGCGGCGCCGGCGATGCCCGCGAACGCGGATGCGACTGCCAGGGTAGTCATTTTTGTCTTGAATTTCATTTTTGCTCCTCTGTTGTAGGGTTGTTTCATACTCTTGCCCGTCGTGTCAGACGCCGAGCAGTTCGTTGAGCACCGGCATCTTCGCGTCCAGCTCGGATGCGGCGAAAGTCTCGACGATCTGCCCGTGTTCCATCACGTAAAACCGGTCCGCCAGCGGCGCGGCGAAGCGGAAATTCTGTTCCACCATCACGATGGTGTAGCCCTTGGCCTTGAGCATGGTGATCATGCGCGCGA
>Ga0196971_1001457_pt1 | contig 10570 bp, 9 predicted proteins | sample S1v_1013CmetaG_FD_148660 | JGI IMG/M metagenome (GOLD analysis project Ga0196971, IMG submission 148660) | Soil microbial communities from Anza Borrego desert, Southern California, United States - S1+v_10-13C | ecosystem: Environmental > Terrestrial > Soil > Desert | place: USA: California... | reverse complement strand
TGTCACGAAGCTTCGTCGCTCCTCTGCACTGTAACGGGCTCGTCTTGTTTTTGTTGATCTTTGCATTGACCGCAACCTTAACCCATCCCGGCTCGCTCAAGAAGGACGCCCGCCGCTTACCGCTTACGATGGACCGCAGCAGAGCGAGGAGAATCTTGACGGCAAAAACCCTGCCGCTACGGGTCATTTACGCGGTGAAATCACTGACCACCTTCGCAAAAATCCTTTGAGCATTGTGCGAATCCAGCCTAGACGCTATGCCGAGTTTGAGGGCAATGCTTACACGGGCGCCCCCTTCGAAATCAGGCCGCTTGAAAGGCACTGAGCCAGTTTCTTAAATGGGAACGGATTGCGGGAATGCTCCGCGGTCCCGGCGTTTTCGCGAAGCTTGCAGTGCCGCCCTCGCCACTTGCATCTCCTGGCCTTCCGGCATCTGGTAAAACAAACATTCCAGGGCCAACGCATTTTCCGGGGCTGTCAAACGGTCCCACGCGTTGCTGACGCTTCGGTCAACGCAATCCCACGGAATGCAGGCTCGATTAGCGTGATTGTGAGTACCGCGGGTTCCCATCGCCCGCTGAAGATCAAGCCACAATCCAAGAACACGCTCAAATCCCGGCGGTTCCGGTGCATTCATTTTCTGCTGTACATCCTGAATTGCCGCCCAACAGCGTTTCCACAACGCAGTTCTAATTTGCTGCCAATCCTCGGGCATGGCCGCAAGACAGCGGGAAAGAGTCAAATCACCGTAGATTGTTCTGGTAGTTGCGTCGAACTAGTCTCAGGAAAAATGCGCAAGACAGAAGAGATACCAATGAGGGCTCGGGCACCTGTGTAATGGAGATGTTATCCACGCCGTACGACACGCCAGTCCCGTTCAGTTGTGCTGACAAACTTAAAATTGCGCTGGTTGAAGTCGGTGTGAAAAAGACTGTAAATCCCAACCATTCATTTTGTTGCAATAGGGAAGGTTTGGCGGCGGTGAAAAGAAAAAGACTGTCTATGGCGACTCCGAAGCTCGGGTCCGTCACGACGCCTCCTCCGCGGTCGATGCTGTATTGGTAGCTGCCGGAGAGTGCGTATGTCGTTCCAGGAACGAGGCCGGAAATGGCTTGGCTGATGGATGGGTCGTTGAGCGCGGACGGAGTTGATGAATCGAGCAAGTAAAACCCGGCTGGACTCCCTTTGTCCGGGCGGTATCCGCCCCCTGCGCCGATATTTTGAGGCGTCCATCCGGCGGAATCGACATCAAACCCGCCATTAAAGACCAAGTTTCCTTGCGCGAATCCGCAATGGGTATAGGCAGCGATTAACGAGATACCTAAGCCCAAAGCGCTCAGCTTTTTTGTGATTGTGTGGATTTTCATCTATTGAGTTCCTTTTCTATTGATTTTGTTCATGCAGGCGTTCGATGCGTTGCATGACGCTGCGATTGTGGTTCCAACTGTACACGGCACCAGCTAGGGAGACCGCCACTGCGAAGATTGCCATCCAACGATAACCTCCACGTGATGAAAGCGCACCAAGTAGCGCAAATCCCGCCATTCCGAAGTACGCTCCCGTGGGAGTGAAGGGGGGAAGAAATGGAAGGAGTGCCCATGCAGTGCAAGCAACGAATCCGATTATCGCTGTGATGAACATTCGTCAATTTATCATTGTAATGAAGTTCCGCCCAAAAGTGCTCCTGTTTCCGAATCGATCCAGAATTCGGCTGGCCGTTCTTGTTGAAACTGTGTTGGCACTACAACGACCCACGCCAACCGGCGCTCAGATGTCTGACGCACTCGGCCAAAAAGGTCGTTGGGTGTCACGACTGCAAGTTCAGCAGACTGAACCCTGAGTGCCTTTGGATTGTCTCCAGCTCCGATTCTCTTTGCGACTACCGTTTTTGCTGCCTCAAGCTCTACGTTCAGCTTGGTCGAACGCGGTGCTGTTCCCCACGACTTGCGGAAGGACAAAAGTTCGCCATCCTTGGCGTCGAACAGGAATCGGATGAAGTCATCCCGGTATGCGAAGCCGTTGGTTTGCCGTTTCCAAGCGTATTCAATTACTTCATGCCCACCACGTTCAGCGAAGCTAAAGGTTCTGGCCTGTACTTGTCTTATTTCTGCATTGTTCCCACAGAAATCTGCAAGCAGCGCGTTCTTCTTGTTTGAAACCTGTTGCTCTACGTTTGAAACGGTTGGGCCATATCTCTTTTGAGAGAAGCCTTTTAACGTCGAAAAGCCAATAATTTGACCAGACTCGGCATCCATAGTTATCTGAGCTTCCCGTTTTGGATTTCCCGGAAACGGGACTACAACGAGGCCATTGGAATCGGATGAGGCAACTTTCCAGTTCGCCTTTTGCGCAAGGAGATCGGCTCGGTATTTTTCGCAGAATTCCGAAGCAGCATTGCTGAGCACGTTTGATTTTGCTCCTGAATAATCTGCGGCCGCAGCGATAAAGCTGACGCAAGACAGGAAGATAGTAAGTGAAAGTTTTTGAGAGTGTTTCATGAGAATGGGATTCAAAGTTTTTGAGGAAGAACCAAGTTCGGATCACCGACAACAACCGGATGAGCAAGAATCCCCGGAACGTGAGTGAATGCTTCCGCAGCCGCATCAGCAACAGTCCATCCATCGTAAAGATGATTCCAGAAGGTCCCATCGAACGTGTAGAGAGTTCCGGGACCTGGAATAACATATCCATGCCATCCCAGATACGCCCGTCCAGCGGTGAATGGTTTGTTAAAGATGCCAAAACCTGCCGCCATATCGTTGTTCCCGTCTGGATCAATGCGGGTGGCGCTATTGCAACCATTCATTTGCACAAACATGAATTCGTAGCCGTTATTGGAGTCGCGCATCCAACGACGAACGGCTGGGCCTGTGAATCCGGTCCCGTTATCATCAGCGCGGTCAAACATTGTCGTGATGTCCTGGTCGGCGGAGCCCGCACAGTGGCCGAGCATATAGACCACATGATCGGACAATACGTAGTTGTTAAAGTCGCCGCCGTCAGCCGCTGAAAACCTGACCACAATGTCGCCGTTGTAGCCTAATAGAGTGTTCCAAAGGCGAGCCTGTTCCGTAAACAGCGATGGAGGGAGCTGGAAGAGCCAAGGTCCGGCACCGAGATACGTATAAAAGTATTGGCGGAGAAAGAAGATATAGTTGTACTGGAAAATCTGAGCATAGTAGGCGTGATAATTGATGTTGTTTATGTTCTCCCAATTCGGGGCACCCATGTCGATGTAGAGTGTCTTTGGCTTAGATCGCTTGCCGCCGGAATTCGATCCGCTACCGTTCACGGTGTTGGCACCGGCTGCGGCTGCCATCTGCACCCCAGACTGTGTCGCTTCCAATTCCCAATTGTATTCGCCCGTTCCGGACGCTCCTGTACCGTCCCAAGAAAAAGACAGTTGATTGCTCGTCCCACTGTAGCTCGTGGAACTCGACCCGTTGGCTTTGGTGATTGTCAGAATCCAATCCGCGTTTGATTGGAACTGGGCCGAAATTGTGATCGTGGTATTTGAAGCGCCGTTCGGCGTGAAGGCGCTCGCACTGGATTTGCAGTTGGAGATGAAATTCGTAACGTTCAGTTGCAGCGGTGCGGAAATCGAGTCTGAATTGTCGATGTCGTAAACTCGGACCCGGATTTCATGACTTCCGTTCGACAGGGCTGTTGTGTCGATCGGAAAAACGTATGGCGAGTCGTACATGAGCGCGGCGAATTCGTTTCCATCTACAAACAACTTCGCACGAACGGTGCGAACATCGTCAGTGCCAATAGCCGTGATTGCGACTTCGCCGCTTACGTCAGCTCCGTTTGTCGGAGAAAGAATCGATACCGAGGGCGGCGATGAAGCATTTTCGACTGTCAGTGTAACATGGTCGCTGGATACCACGTTGCCGAAAATGTCGCTGATGATGACGTGATAGTCACCTGCGTTTGTCGTCTGAACGTGCGGAATGTAGAGCGAAGAATGAATCCCAACGACGTTTCCATCGAAGATCCATTGATACGAAAGCGGATCTGCGCCAGTAGCCTCCACATCAAAAGTTGCGTCGGAGTTGAGCGTGACGGTTTGGCTTTGTGGCTGGTTGACAATGATCAAAGGCACGGGCGGCATAAAATATCCGACCGAGATTTGTCCATCAGTCCAGCCTGACTCTGCGGCAAATGTCCGAAGTGTCGTGCTGTTTGTAAGATTAAGAGGTCCGGAATAAACAAGGCTGGAATGCGTGGGCGTCGTTCCATCCAGCGTGTAGAAAATCGTCGCATTGGGATGATTCGACACCGCGAGAGTTACTTGGACCGGCAGTGAACTCGAACCGGGAGGGTCAATCTCAACCGGCGGCAAAATTTTGCCTGTGCCATTCCTAAAGTGGAAGATGTAACGACCTCGCTGCCAAGAGTTCAGGCTGAGATGTTTTAGACCGGTCCGAAGGTTACTATCGACGAACGCACCAGAAATCCCCGAGCCAGGGAATTCGTAGGTTTCAATTCCGTCCGAAAAGCCAACACGAGGCGGGTAGCCAATCGAAGCATCACCCCATTCCCACTCGACTCTTGCATAATTGAATTCCATGTCGAAATCACCAGAGGCGATTTCGGACCTATCAATAATGATTAGTTGGCAACTCAGGCGGCGGTCGGTATGCGCTCCGTAATAGCCGACGTCCACCCAATTCACTCCGAATGCGCTGTGTCCGTCATTTGTGCCATAGCCATAGGTTGTCTGCGCCGATCCTATGCCACGTGTATCAACGTCTGCCCAATACGGAGCAATGATCTTGGTTCCGAGCGACTGCAATGGAGTCGTGACGTATTGCCACAACGGTACGTCGAAACTGACGTTTCCATTGTTATTCACGTAAAGTTGAGATTCGACATTCCCGAAGATTTGAATAGCAAAACCGATTGGCACCAAGTCTGTGGACCCGTCATCATTCGCAGGCAGTGTGTATTGGTTGAATCCACTGCGGATAGCGCTATCGTAGATTGCTGGATTTGAATGGTTTACCAGGCGTTCATAGGCGTCGCTCATTCCGTCACCATCGGTATCGTTCGTTAACCCTAGTATGAACATCTGGGCCGGAAGCGTCAGGTCTGTGATCGAAATATTGGTTTGTCCGGGTGCTGTTCGGAGCTCCCAACGCCATGCACCGGAGCCAAGGTTTGTTGTGGAAAATAGATCGTAAACGCCATTTGTTATAGTCCACGGCGGGTAAATAAGCAGCGAAGCAGTGGTTGCATTAGTGTTTCGATTGATCTCCAGATAGAGGTCATTGGACGTGTGAACCGGCGAAATGAACTGAACAGTCGGAGTGTAATTCGTATCGCCGGGTTCCCAATCACCTGGTGGCGTCATACTGCTAGTAGTATTCATTGCCAGCAGAGAATCCCGCTGAACTTGTGCCGAACGCATGGTGAGGATTGGCGCGAGTTGCGACTCGATGGCCAACGCCGTTGTTTCCGGATTCAGATTGGCAAAAAGAGACAAATTCGAAGCCGAGTCATCGACAATAAGAAGTCCGGATAGGCTCATGATCGGAGCGCCAGTGGCTTTGGGCGGGATACACGGATATGGAGGTGCGCCAAAACCTTGAACTAGATCGCTCAAAAGGAAGAATGTGCCAAACTCAGGAACCTCTTTCTGCGATAGAAGCTCCAATGCGGGGAATGAGCGTAAAACCGGTTCGCTTTCGACGAATGCGTCCTGAGCAAAGAGAACGCCGGCGGTTAGCAGCGTAGCAATGGCAACAAGACCCGATCTGGTCTTTTGAGTGGTGATTTTCATGGTCCTTATCTTCCTTCTGATTCCTTTGGGTCCGATCTGCAAAAGAGGCGTGACCTACTCACGCCCCTCAACAGGCACTGGTATGCCCTCACAGGAACGATTTCGGGCACGCCCATCTGGGGCGTGCCTCGACTCGTGTCCTGTGAGCAAAATTACCAGTTTCGTTGAGGACAGCAGCCGAAGCCGCAAATTCGTGTATAAAGTTGTATTTACCTTCTGATCAAACCATCGACAATTTGTTACGTTCTCCACAGTGATTTGCCAAGAGCATTCTTGACGGCCACACCTGCCGAGAACCTTTGCAGATGTGGAAAGCGAACGGCCAATTTTTGGCCGATGAATACGAAAGGGCTGTCGTCCGGCCACTCTCCGGACGACAGCCAAACTGACTTGCCCCAAGGCCCCTGAATCAGTTGCCAAGAGTAATACGTGGCTTTTCCCGAAATCTTTCAAAAAAAGTGAAAAAAGTTTTGGAGCGGTTGCCGTAAAGGGTGGATGCGGCAACCGCTCCGGGGCTTGGGGTTTGGGGCAAAATTGTTTGAAAATCGCGGTCATTCTCCGGTCCCGAATCCTTTTTGATTCTCATGCTTCACCGTTGCATCAGTCGGAAACGATCAAACCCGCTGCCGTCAACGCCTCTATCAGTCTCCCGGTTTCCGCCGGATGAACGTGAATTCGCTCGCTCCGATGAATGGTTTCAGTGTCCCAACCACATTTCTGACGCAGTAAGGCCGATGCCCGCTGATTCCGCGTCTCGAAAATCACCGTGTTGTCCATGAGGATTACAATTACGTCGGGATTGAGTTCCGGGCATGTCCCGCGATTCCCATCTGACAATTGTTTCAGATGGCTGAGAAATCTCTGTCGCATCCGGTTCCTGGTTGCCGAATCCAACTCCTCGTCCAAAGTCTTCACGCGAGATGAAGTATTACGAGATGTAGAAACAGTCAAGCTGAATTTCCCACATGTGGGAAGGCTGTGGCGTCACACTCCGCGCGTGGCAATGTCCATGCAAAAACAGCTTGGGAAATTCCTGCGACAAAAACGCGGTGAAATGAGCTATCCTGAATTCGCACGCAAGCTGGGGCTTTCTTCATCGTCCTTACACCGAATGGAGATGGGCGAGCAAAACGTCACGTTGAAAACGCTTGAACATCTTTTGAAGCGCCTAAATTGCAGGGTGAGCGACGTGTTTGACCCCACGCCGAAGGAATCCGCGAAATAGTAATCGAAGCAGTTGTTTCCCGAAGGGCAAGACGCCTATAGCACCAGTGCTCGGAGTGACCTTATCAGTTCGGCACGGACGGTTCATCCAATTCAAACCTGATGCTGGCAATGGTTACTCTTGTTCCTTCGCCTTTCTCAGACGAGCTCACTTTGATCTTTGTCAGTTCATACGCCTGTAGCTTCTGTGCGATGTGGTCCAGACCGCGACCGGTCAGGATCACGCGGCCAATTGCGAAAAAGGCGGTCAGCATTTCCGGTGGAGCGTTTCTATCTTCCTTTGCAGCGGGATTCGCCTCAACCCGGCATCTGAGGAACTGACTCATACTCCAGCATTCGCATTCGATCCCCCCAGGGTAAAACAGCACTGCCGAGCTGCCTGCTTCACGTAATCCGAAACAATCTTCAATGTGCATAACGATTTCCTCCCTGACTGCGAAGCTGCCGCAGCCGTTTGTGGTTGATGAAATTCTTTAGATACCGCCCGATACGCTGGCGCAACGAACGTCCGGGTTTTGAGATCGGCACGGGACGAGCCGCCATTTTCTCCTCTGCTGGAAGTTCGGAAAGGGGCCCAGCCGTGGTCTGTTGTAAAACAAGATCCAACGCGGAAGTGCGTGCCGAAGATTTTGAAACCGCCTCAAGCAGTTCCTGTTTGTCGTCCGTGTAGATTGTCAGTGCCTGTTTGAACCGGCTGACTGAAACGTAAAACTGCTGCCGGTCTGCGGCACGGAATGATTGGGAACTTTCAGCGATGAAGACACAATCGACGCCCTTGCTTTGTGAAGCGTACGAAGTGAGACAATAACCGTGCGTCAGATTGCCGTAATCCTTGGGAAGCACCCACCCGTTGGTAAGGCGGATGTCCCCGGATCGCGTGAATCCAGCAATCTCTTTCAGGTCTCCATTGTTCAGCCGATGATTGTTTCGCGTGAATCCGTTCTGCGTAATCCGCACGCGATCACCAGCAGCCAGGTTGATGGCGCGTGATTCGTACACCTGAAATCGCGCTGCTTTCTCCAACGGCAGTGTGGTGACTGCGCCGTTCTGCCGTTCAATTTCAACCGTCGGTCCATCGCGACGTTTGACTTTCACCCGTTCGCCACGACTGAAGCCCGCGACGTTCTGATGGAATTGAATCATCATGTCCGGCTGATAGTTCAAAGCATCGCCGCGTTGTGGTTCAGTCCATTGCAAATTCCTGAGCTGAACCATTTCCCGTTCTTCACCGCGCAGTTTCCCTGACTCCTTCAACCGTTCCCGGATTCGCGTTGTCACCCGTTCGCCTTCGATATGCGTCGGTGAAATCACGAGAGCGGATTTCCCGGATTCTGTTGCGACCACGTAATCGGTGGCCAACGCTTCGTGACGATTTTCAGGGGCGAGTTCCCGCAGCATTCCGAGTTTATCCAACCGGGTGAAGGCTTGATCCAGATTCCCGGTTCGCAGATCGGCAACGATGGCTTTGTGCGAATCTGCCTTCTGCCGCCAGATTTCCTTCAGTTCAGCGGCCTTTAATCCGGCGTGCGTTTCCAGAATCCGCAGTGCATCACCCCGTTCAACCGCCCGGTGTTGTGCCGTGTCGCCCGAAAGCACCAGACGGCAGTTTTGTCTTTCAGCCAGGGCCGTCACGCGAGCCAGAGCGCGTGAACTCAGCAGACCCGCCTCATCAACCCAAATCACCTGTCCCTGAATCTGTTCCTGAAGTTTTGGACTTTGCAGCAGAGCTTCGACGGTTTCGGCATTCGCAAATCCGGCATCAGAACGAAGCACGCCACGAGACGCTTCGGCAGACGGTGCAAACGTAAACACCTTCTGCCCGCTGGATTCAATGGCAGCAACCGCCTCGCGCATCATGGTGGTTTTACCGGTGCCAGCGCCGCCACGGATCGCAGTCACCCGGTCCGTGCTCTGAATGACATGCAATACCGCGCTCTGTTGTTCCTGAGAAAGGGTCTTGTTCTGGAACTGGTATGGCTCAGACCGGAATGGCTGAAATTTACCACGTCCATCCTTTACGAAATCAATCAGACGCTTTTCTTCCGCCAGCACTTCTCCCGTGGTGAACCGTTGGCCATTTGCATTCTCTGGAATGAAATCATCCCGCAGCAGTTGCCGTTTGGTTTGATCCACGTCCACATCGCCGACGCCATAACGAAGCGCGTGCCGAAGCAATTCTTTGTTTGTGACGACAGATGCCCGCTCAAAGCAATGTTGCACGGCGTAATCCATCGCCTTCATTTCCGATACCCGTTCTCTCGATTGCGAACGCGTCGGATTCAACAAGGCGAGTCGTTCATCAACGGAAATGCGTTTACTCCAGAGTTCCCGCAGTTCGCTTTTGGAAAGATGTTTCTGTTTGCGTTCGCGGGTCAATGCGGCCAGTCCATCCTTTTCCCTGGCTGACGTGATACCCAATTCCTTTGCTTTCTGTTCTACCTGTTCTGTGCGCCGAGAAAACTCGTCCAGCACCCGTTGCGGCACTCCGGCAATCTCCCAGCCTTTAACCGTTCGTTCAGTGCGATAGCCAAGCTCGTTCAACCGTTTGGCGAATCGGGCGTGAAAGGCGGCTTCAAAGTAAGGTGCATCGGCTTTCAAATCCCGGAACTGTCCCGCTTTCCATTTCTTCTCCGTGGCATCCCAGGTCGTGTTGAATGCGTAACAGTGCGCGTGCAGATGCGGGTCTGGAATCCCATTCACAGGACGCGCAGTGAAGTGAACGAACTCAGCCCAAACCATGTTGCCTGTTGTCCGGTTCTCGTTGGCACCTTTCTGCCGGACTCGCGTCTTCGATTCCGTTTCAATTTCGCGCATCGTTTGATTCACGGATTCTTTGAAGGCATTCAGAATTCGCTCATCCCGTGTGAACTCATACATGACGGAAACCGATTTCGGGCAATGGAAGTTGAAATCGTATCCCACGATGCGATCATCCCGGTTCCGTTGTGTCAGCCGCTCGTCTGTGCCCGGTTTCCGGTTATCACATAGAGACTCGAAAGCAGATTGTTCCACCCGTCCCGACAATCCCAATTTCTCTGCCCCGAGTCCCTGCCATTCACCGCTGATTTCCTGTCCCTCTGTGTAGTAGTCCTCGCGACTCAGTGATTCCCTGAAATATTCCTTCGCATTCCGGCTGGGAACGACTCTAAGCATGTTGCCAGGGTATTCGCAAATCAGCCGTTTGCACCTGTCCGGCACAGCTATTCGCGCAAATCCGGTTCAAACCTTTCCACTGCTCGTTAATGGCATCCAAACGCCTGTTCTACAGTGAAAGCGTCGAAGCGAACAGCGTATGAAACAGATCAAAAGCCCGATAATTCTGTCAGACATCTTCCCTAAGCATAGCTTGAGGAACGAGCCGCCACAGGCGGCGTTACTTAACAGTTGCGCAACTGTTAAGTAACCGTTCTGCCAGAATTATCGGGCTTTGAAGTGAGGCAAATATGAATTTGCAACAAGCAGCCCATACCGAGCAGGAGCGCAGATCGCGCAGTAAACTGGAGCCGCATCGCGAAGCGATTCTCACGTTGCGGAAGAAACATTGGAGCTATCGCCAGATCG
>Ga0196971_1001456_pt1 | contig 10574 bp, 13 predicted proteins | sample S1v_1013CmetaG_FD_148660 | JGI IMG/M metagenome (GOLD analysis project Ga0196971, IMG submission 148660) | Soil microbial communities from Anza Borrego desert, Southern California, United States - S1+v_10-13C | ecosystem: Environmental > Terrestrial > Soil > Desert | place: USA: California... | reverse complement strand
TGATCGACGGCGTACCCATCTCGGTTGAAGCGAGCATAGGTGTCGCCACCATGCCTGGTCATGCCGAAGACCCTCATGAGTTGCTGCAGTTTGCTGATATCGCCATGTACCGCGCCAAGCAGATGGCGAGCAGTTATGCCATCTATGAACCGGGATTCAATTTGTATAGCCCGGCGCAGCTGGGCCTGATGGCGGAACTGCGTGAAGCCATCGGCAAGAACCAGCTTCGCCTGCACTACCAGCCCAAGCTCGAGCTGGCGACGGGCCGCGTTGTCGGGCTTGAGGCATTAGTGCGCTGGGAGCACCCTCGTCTTGGCTTGCTCTATCCAGACAAATTCATCCTCACCGCAGAGCAGACCGGCCTGGTCAACCCGCTCACGCGCTGGGTGTTGCTGGAAGCGCTGCGTTATTGCTGTGAGCAGTACGAGAAAGGGATAGGGTTGCGCATGAACGTCAACCTGTCAGCCCGCTCGCTGCATGATCCACATCTGGTTGGCATGGTGGCAGACTCGCTGAAGACCACTGGCGCCAAGCCTGAATATCTTGTGCTGGAAGTCACCGAGAGTGCCATTGTGCTGGATCCGGTTAAAGCAGAGCAGACCCTGATCGCATTGAGCGAGCTCGGCGTGGGACTTTCCATCGACGATTTCGGTACTGGCTATACCTCACTCGCTAGCATCAAGCGCTTGCCGATCAGTGAGATCAAAATCGATCGCTCGTTCATCTTCAATATGCTGACAGATAACAAGGATGCGATGATCGTGCGCTCGGTGATCGAGCTCGGGCACAACCTGGGACTGACCGTAGTGGCGGAAGGCATAGAGACGCAGGAGGTGCTGGACCATCTGCACAAGCTCAAGTGCAATGAAGTGCAGGGTTACCACATCTGCCGGCCAATTACGCCTGACCAGCTGCACAAATGGTACTCTTCGGCGCCCTGGAGCATTGGCGAAGAAGAGGAAACCTGAGGAATACTCGCTCGCTACAGGTCTAGCCTGGATGCTAAGCGCAGCCGCATCAATGTTTAGCGGATGGTTTTACCCTCGACGTACCGTTTGTAATTCTGCAGTATGCTCTGCCATCCCTCGCGCTGCATCTCAACGGGGTATTCGTTATCGGCGTCGAAGGTTTCCGTAATCTTCACGCTGCCATCCGCCGCCTCGAACTTGACTGAGACTGTCCTGTTATCCGGCATGGTGAATTCGATGAGTTTGTGGTCGACGACGCTGGTATAAGTGCCTTCGAAGCGAAACCCATGCTGCCGTCTTTTGCTTCCATGCGCGCCCAGATTTTGCCGCCAGGCCTCAGATCAACCTTGCTGTATGGTGTATGCCAATCATCGGAAGCGGCGTTCCAATGAATGATGTCCTCAGGGGTATTCCATGCCTTCCACACTTCTTCCAGACTTGCCTGCACAACTATTTCTACCGTGATTTTCATAACACGCTCTCTTGATCATGGTTCAGGTGGAAAATAATTCTAATGGATATGTACCGACTAGACAGCGTTACGGACTATTGCCACACTTCAGCTCAGCCATTATCTGAACTGGACCCTATGAAACTTTTTTCCCCGCTGTATGCACGCACCATGGCATTGTCGCGCCATCCCAAGGCACCGTGGTATCTCGGCAGCCTGAGCTTTGCCGAATCGTCATTTTTCCCCATCCCGCCGGATGTGATGCTGGCACCCATGTGCCTGGCGAACCCCAAACGAGCCTGGTGGTTTGCCCTGCTGACGACGCTGACTTCCGTTGCAGGCGGCCTGTTCGGATATGTAATCGGCTATTTTGCAATAGACGCGATTCTGCCCTGGCTGCAGCAGAGCAGCTACTGGGCTTCATACCAAACTGCGATGGAGTGGTTCGAGAAATGGGGATTCTGGGCCGTATTCATCGCAGGCTTTTCACCGATTCCCTACAAGGTATTCACCATCGCCGCCGGTGCGTTGTCCATGGCAGTGCTGCCGTTTACGCTCGCATCAGTCATCGGCCGCGGCATGCGATTTTTCATGGTGGCTGCCTTCATGGCATGGGGTGGGCCACGCATGGAAGCCCTGCTGCACAAGTATGTGGACCGCATAGGCTGGGCTGTTGTTGTACTGGTTGCCGCTGGAATCGTTCTCTATGGAAATTTTTGACACGATGGGTTAACAGTCCTATTGCCCGGCCAGTGGTTGCTGGCCTCATCCTCACAAATCAACAGCAAGGGGGTAGTCACCGCATGAAGTCCTCCATATCGAGAAATATCATCATCATCATGGCGATGGCTCTTGGTGCGCTGCTGATTAATGCCGCTATTCCCCTCAATGCGCTGCATCAGTTGGACAAGTCCCATACCGAAACCGAGATCATCCGCGAAAAGATCACGATAATGGACAGTGTCATGCAGGATCTGCTGGATGCGCAAAACAGTGTGCGCGGCTATGCCATTTCTGATAACCCGGAATTTCTGGAGCCCTTCTACAAGGCGAGATCAGGGTTAGACAGTCAGCTTAAACTACTCCAACGTCATTACCGCGCTCCTGTGCGCGACCACAACAACTTTCTCGAATTGCGCACCATGGTGGCTGCCGTACTTTCTCATCTGGAGGAGCAAATCCAAACACAACAGACACAGGGATCCGAAGCCACCATTGCACTCATCGCCAGGGGTGAGGGCAAACGGCGCATGGATGAAGTGCGTGATGTCTATGACGAGGTGCGGGAGATGGAAGATAACAGACTCGACATACTTGAAACGCATGAGCGGAAAATTCAGCTCTATACGAATTCCGCTTTGATTGGCCTGACTATCTTTGACCTGGTCCTGTTTGTCTTGGCTTTCAAGCTACTTTTCAATGCCCTCAGGAATGCTAGACGGACCGAAAAGGAGCTTAGTGAGCTGCATGCAGAGACGCTGAAACGTGGCGAAGTGCTGACGCTCAAAAACAAGCATAAGACCATCCAGGCACGTCTGAATGATGTGCTGCAATCCGTTATCACACCGGAAGAGGCCTACGCGGCCATCCAAAAACACTGTGCCCATCTTTTTCCGGACTACCCCGGAGCGCTGTATATCCGCAGCAATTCCAGGGATTATTTTGAGCTCAAGGCCAGCTGGAACGGTGAAAATCCCAGCCCTGGATTCGAGCCTGACGAGTGCTGGGCTGCACGTAATAATCAAATTTATGAATACAATGTCGAATATGACGACCTACCTTGCAAGCATGTAAAGACACATAAGGAAGAGGTCATGTATTTCATCTGCCTGCCGATTTCGTCGCGCGATGAAATGATTGGCACCATGAATATCTTGGGGCCTGTGAGTGCAGAGTACGGACAGTCACCCATAGACCCTGAAGTGAGGAAACTGGCGCATGAAGTAGTGGGCCAGATAGGGCTGGCCATCGCCAATTTGCGCCTGCGGGACAGCCTCAGAAAAAGCTCCATCGTTGATGCGCTGACTGGTCTCTACAACCGTCGTTATCTGGATGAAACGCTGCCGCGTGAAATCGCCAGAGCGCAGCGATCCGGGCAATCCGTGGGTGTCATCATGCTGGATATTGATCATTTCAAGATGTTCAATGATAACTACGGTCATGATGCGGGCGATGTCGCCCTGCGAGAAACCGGAATGCTGTTGAAGCAAGTCTGCAGGTCAAGCGACATCCCATGCCGATTCGGCGGCGAGGAATTCATCATCATCCTGCCGCAAGCTACTCTTGAAATTTCGGCGGCGCGCGCAGACGCCATCCGCTGGGAAATCAAGAAGCTGCATCTGACCTACGGCTCGGAAAGCCTGCCGGCGATTACGGCGTCGCTGGGCATTGCTGCTTATCCTATACATGGAGAGCGTTACGAAGACGTCATCAAGGCAGCAGATGGCGCGCTTTATCATGCCAAGCATCAGGGGCGTGACCGCGTGGAAGTGGCGCCTGATCCTTCCGCTCAAGAAGTGGATTCCCCATCGTAAGCTTTGACCTACTGAAATGTGTTGCAGCAGACATTCTACGGTTTGTTCATGGATTAGCATGAGTTCATCGATGAACAGGAGGTGTTATGAATAAGAATATCTATCTGATGGCCGCTGGCCTGGTGGCAACAGCTGCGCTGTATGGCTGTGAAAAGTCGCATGACGAGCCGGGCGGCGACAATCCGCGCGTCTGGGCGAGCCCGATTGCAAATCCGGAAAAGCCCAAGACGGACGGGGATTATGACGGTGAGAAGGACCCTGCAGAACCGGTGACGCCCGAACAGCGCAAAGGTCAACCCTGATCAGGGCTTTCTTGAGTTAGCTGACTGGCTGCCGGCCCTGACCAGCAGCCAGCCCAGCAGCATGAAAATCACACCCGAAATCAGGAAGGCGATATCGTAAGGTAATTTGTCGACCGCATATTCCATCACATGATGGATGCCTAGAATCTGGTGATCGATGACGCCTTCGACCAGATTGAACAGCCCCCAGCCGCCCAACATGGCGCCGACCAGAACCTTGCCTGACCAGATTGCATCCTGCCGACCACCGGCACGGAACAGCAGGCAGACACCAATGAGGCTCAGCACCCATACGCCAGCGTGAAAGTAACCGTCCCAGGTCATGTTGATTTTGGCGGAGACAAGGTCAACCACCGGGATGCTGGCGGACAGCATGTTGTGCGTCTGCAGAATCTGGTGGAAAAGAATGCCGTCGAAAAACCCGCCCAGACCCATGCCCAGGAAAAGACCAGCCGACAATAGCGGGCCGCGCTTCAGGTTATTGTTCATCTTGTTGGTCCTTGTTTTGAGCTTTGTTTTGATTCGTGCTTTGATTCTTGTTGAGATTATGCTTTCTGAATTTGCCAACCAGCGTATCCCAGTAACAAGCGGCCGCTCCCAGCATTGCAAGTATGCCCAGAGGCAGCAGCAGGGCCAGCAGGTTGAGCGTGAAATCCGGCCCGTAAACTTGTGTCTCAACCGCCTTGCGGCAATCGAAACAGGCCCACGCAGGTGAGCTTGAAAAAGCCGGCAGAAGCAAGGCTGCCCGCGCTAAGCTGCCTGGGTTAGCCGTTATAGCCGAAAGGCAATTCGTCATCGTTTTCCTGCATCAAGTCCTCGATTTCCGCATCGCGCTCATTGACAATCTCTTCGTTCAGCCGGTAAATCCTGGCCTCCTTGCGCTGCTCTGGCGTCAGGTCGCCGAGGATAGGGTCCCACAAATCATCATCCGGGTTGTCGAGTTCCTCAGCCTGGCTCAGGTGGTCGAGCGCTTCACCGGAGTCAAGGTCGATATCCTTGATGTACTGCAGTGATTCATCGTACAGGCCGGACTGTACGGTATTGTCTTCCTTAAAGATGATGAGATAACCGGTCATGTTTTTCTCCTGTGTTCAAAGGTTCAGGGTGGGGGACTTGCAGTGGGCCGTTGCCTGCAGGCGATCTCCATGTATCGGCGCTGCTCGCCCTCCATCCATCGAGGGTTGTAAATGTCGTAACCTTCTGGGCAAATGGCCAGCGCTTCAGCCTGGCAGAAATTCATCTGCTTGAACGTACTGCACGAGACGGTGTGCCATTGCCTGTTGTCAGGCTCACGTGTCGCGCAGCCCCCCAGGGTCAGGCATGCGAAAAGCAGCAATGGCAAGTAAAAACGTTTCATGTGCACCTCATCCGAAATTCGAAGATAAATGCTCTGCTGCTGAAAATAAGTTCGTTAACGCATAAAAGAAAAACTTCTGCCAGAAGAAGAGACGAAAAACAACATATCCCCTGTCTATCCTGATAGGGCCATGGTTGAGGCAACAAGTCTGCCTATCGGCCAGCGCTCGGGCTGGGTACAATGCAATGTGCCTTGTATTCACATGTTTTACCCGGAATGAATTCCGCCAATCTTGATTATCAAGTTGAACTGCTGACCTCGATGCTCGATGCATCGCCGGCAGTCATATTCGTAGTTGACAGCAAGGAGCTGCGCATCAAGTGGGTGAACCGCAAGTACGTGGAATACCTGAATGAGCCTTTCCAGTCATCCAATATCACCGGCATGTTGCTGTCCGATGTGTTTCCCGGTTTTTTCAGCAGCGGTGTCTGGGCCATCTTCAGGGAAGTCGTGAGGACCGGCATCCCATTTCACGACCCTGAATACAGGCTGGAAGACCCCGAGCGCGGTGTGACCTACTGGCATTGGTCGCTGACGCCGTTGAAGAACAATTCCGACGGCGTGGACCTCATGAGCCAGGGCATCGAAGTGACGCATCTGGTTGAAGCGCGCAAGAAAATCCACGAACAGGCAGAAGAGATCCTCAGGCAGCGGCGTATCCACGAAACCATGCTGGCGGCCACGCCCGACTTTTATTACCTGACCGACCCGCAAGGCGTGCTGACTTATGTCAACGATGCGCTGGCAGAATTCCAGGGCCTCACGGTCGAGCACATGATCGGCAAGACCTTTCTGCAGCTTGGTTATCCCTACGATATCGCCAAGGAAATTCAGAAGAAGATTTCGCTGGCGGCCCGCACCAGGAAGATCCAGAAATACGAAAGCTACTATATCTCGCTCAAGGGTGAACCCGCCTATCTGGACAGGCAGTTCGTACCCATTGTCAACGAGCGCAATGATACCGAGCTGGTGGCCGGCATCGTCCACAATATCACCGACAGAAAATACGCCGAAGAGCAGCTACAGGAGAGTGAACAGCGCTTCAAGCTCTTTGTGGATGCCATTCCGCAGCTGGCATGGATGGCGAATCCGGATGGCACCATGTACTGGTATAACCAGCAGTGGTACGACTACACCGGTACCACACTGGAGCGGATGACAGGCTGGGGCTGGAAGAGCATCCCCGATCCGGAATGCCTGCCTCGCGTGCTCAAGGCCTGGGAATATTCGCTAGCCAAAGGTGAGCCGTTCAGGATGGAATTCCCGCTGCGCGGCAAGGATGGAAAATACCGGCCTTTCCTGGTGACGGCTACGCCCTACAAGAATGAAAAGGGCGAAATCAAGGTATGGTTCGGCACCAGCACCCGGCTTGGCGGAACCGAAAGGCGCAGCCGCAAGCGGGATTGATATGCTGGGTTACAGGCCCAGATCGCTGAGCCCCGGATGGTCATCCGGGCGCCTGCCCAGCGGCCAGTGGAACTTGCGGTCGCTCTCCAGAATAGGCAGGTCGTTGATACTGGCGAAACGGTACTGCATGAGTCCGTTGCTGGCGAATTCCCAGTTTTCATTGCCGTAGGAGCGGTACCAGTGGCCGGAATCGTCATGCCACTCATAGGCGAAGCGCACGGCGATGCGATTTTCCGTGAATGCCCACAACTCCTTGATCAGCCGATAGTCCAGCTCGCGCGCCCACTTGCGTTTGAGGAATTCGACAATCTCGGCACGGCCGCGCGGAAACTCTGCGCGATTTCGCCATTGGCTATCCGGTGTGTAAACCAGTGAAACGCGTTCAGGATCGCGGCTATTCCAGCCGTCTTCGGCCAGGCGTACTTTCTGGATCGCGGTATCGCGGGTGAAGGGCGGCAACGGGGGCCGCAGCTCGGGGGTATCGCTCGTGCTCATGACTGCTCCTTGCAGATTGGCATAAACGAATATTAAGGCATCCGTTTCTGCTGCACATCATGCACAGCAGAAACGGATTATTGCTAACTATTTTTCGACGAAGGCCCGCTCGATGACGTAATCGCCTGGCTCACCGATGCGCGGCGATACCACAAAGCCTCTTTCGTCCAGCAGGGTGGAGGTGTCGGTCAGCATTTGCGGGCTGCCGCAGATCATGACCCTGTCGTTAGCCGGATCCAGCGGCGGCAGACCGATATCCTCGAACAGCTTGCCGGAATTGATCAGGTTGGTCAGACGCCCCTGGTTGCGGAAAGGCTCGCGGGTCACAGTGGGATAGTAAATCAGCTTGTTGCGGACTTCTTCTCCAAAGAACTCATTGTTGGGCAGTTCTTTCTCGATGAAATCGGCATAGGCGAGTTCATTGACATAGCGCACGCCATGCACCAGTACGACCTTTTCGAAACGGTCATAGACTTCGATATCCTGGATCAGGCTCATGAAAGGTGCGAGGCCTGTGCCGGTGGACAGGAAATAAAGATTCTTGGCCGGCTTCAGGTCGTGAATGACGAGCGTACCAGTCGGCTTGCGGCTGACCAGGACTTCATCGCCTTCCTTCAAATGCTGCAGTCGCGATGTCAGCGGGCCATTAGGCACCTTGATACTGAAGAATTCCAGATGTTCTTCGTAGTTAGGGCTGGCGATACTGTAGGCACGTACCAGCGGGCGGTTATCCACCTGCAGGCCGATCATCACGAATTGCCCATTTTCGAAGCGAAGCCCCGGATCGCGCGTCGTCTTGAAGCTGAACAGGGTGTCATTCCAGTGATGCACGCTTAACACGCGTTCTGTTGCGAATGTACTCATTAATGGTTTCCTGAAATTCTGTTATTGGATTTGTTTGATGGCGGCGGTGAGTTCCGGCACGGCCTGGAACAGGTCGGCGACCAGGCCGTAATCGGCCACCTGGAAGATAGGCGCATCCGGATCCTGGTTGATGGCCACGACCACCTGGCTATCTTTCATGCCTGCAGTGTGCTGTACCGCTCCTGAAATACCGACGGCGAAATAGAGCTCCGGTGCCACGGCGATGCCGGTCTGGCCGACCTGAATTTCATTGGGTGCATATCCTGCGTCTACGGCAGCGCGCGTTGCGCCCAGCGCTGCGTTCAATTTTGCTGCAAGCGGTGAGAGTACCTCGTTAAATTTCTCAGCGCTGCCCAGTGAACGGCCGCCGGAAACCACGATTTTGGCCGAACCCAGCGATGGTCGGTCGGAAGCCATGCGGGTCTCGGAGAGCCAGCGCGTTTTTCCGAAAGCTGCGGGCCCCTGCACGGCGACGATTTCGGCACTGCCCCCAATGCCGGTTTCGGCAAAATGGCTGCCATGGATGGACAATATCTGTTTTGCATCAGTGCTTTGCACCGTGACATGCACATTGCCGGCATAGACGGCACGGGTGTAGGTGTTGTCCGGCATGATTTGCAGCACATCGGAAATCATGGCGACATCCAGTAATGCCGCTGCGCGCGGCAGGACGTTGCGGCTGAAGGACGAATGCGCAGCCAGGATGACTTGGTAGTCCCCGCTGATGGAGACGAGCAGGTTGGCCACATCCTCGGCCAGCGGGTGCGCGAGATGCGGTCCTTCAGCATGGACAACGCGAGCTACGCCAGCAAGCGAGGCTGCCTGCTGGGCTATGGCCGCAGAGTTGTTTCCTGCCACCAGCACATGCACGGGTGCGTTCCAGAATTGCGCGGCAGTCACCGCGCGGCGCACGGTTGGGCTCAACTGCTGGCCGTCGTGTTCGGCGAGAATCAGAATGGTCATAGTGCGATTCCTTCATTGGCACGCAGTTTTTCCAGCAGTTCGGCCACACTGCCTACCTTGATGCCAGACTTTCTTGCGGTCGGCTCGCTCGCCTGCAGCAGTTTGAGCCGCGGTTCGATAGCCGTCCCGAGATCGGCCGCGCTAAGCGTTTCGATGGGCTTCTTTCTTGCCATCATAAGGTTCGGCAGCTTGACGAAACGCGGCTCATTGAGGCGCAGGTCGGCTGTGACCACTGCCGGGAGAGTCAGTGCAACCTTTTCGGTGCCGCCATCGACTTCACGGGTAACGATAGCTTCTGCGCCCTCGATTTCAATGCTGGAGATGAAAGTGCCCTGCGGATATTGCAGCAGCGCGGCCAGCATCTGACCGGCCTGTCCGGCATCGTCATCAATCGCCTGCTTGCCCAGAATGATGAGATCGGGCTGTTCGCGTTCGGCGATCGCCTTGAGCAGCTTCGCAACACCGAGCGGCTGCAGGTCGGCATCAGTCTCGACCAGCATGGCGCGATCCACGCCCATAGCCAGTGCATGGCGCAAAACGTCCTGGTTGGCAGATGTGCCCAGCGTGACGGCGAGGATTTCGGTGGCCTTGTCCTTTTCCTTGAGGCGCAGCGCTTCTTCCAGTGCGTTTTCATCAAACGGGTTTACGCCCATCTTCACGCCATCAATATCCACATTCGAACCGTCCGGCTTGATGCGGACTTTGATGTTGTAGTCCACAACGCGTTTAATCGCGACAAGTATCTTCAATGCTTGATCCTTACTTTGGTTTCGCCCGATATTTTATAGGGATGTATAATATTTGTTAAATTGATTATTAAGATATTTATTATCTATTTAATAGAATGAGATTCAGTTTTAGACAACTTGAAATCTTTGTCGCCATCAGCCGCACCGAAAGTGTATCGCGGGCGGCGGAGGCACTTGCCATGTCGCAGTCCGCCACCAGTACCGCGCTGGGCGAATTCGAGCGCCAGTTCAATCTGCAACTGTTCGATCGCGTCGGTAAGTCCCTGAGGCTCAATGAGGCCGGACAACAGTTGTTGCCACGTGCGGTTGAGCTGCTGGACAGGGCGCGCGAAATCGAGAACCTGCTGGGCGGCAATGCCGGCTTCGGCTACATGAAAATCGGCGCAACGCTGACGGTGGGCAATTATCTCGCAACCATGCTGGTCGCACAATTTTTACAGGAATATCCGGAGAGCCGGGTGCAGCTGCAGGTGCATAACACCAG
>Ga0196971_1001454_pt1 | contig 10577 bp, 8 predicted proteins | sample S1v_1013CmetaG_FD_148660 | JGI IMG/M metagenome (GOLD analysis project Ga0196971, IMG submission 148660) | Soil microbial communities from Anza Borrego desert, Southern California, United States - S1+v_10-13C | ecosystem: Environmental > Terrestrial > Soil > Desert | place: USA: California... | reverse complement strand
TATTATATCTGCCCCATAATTGTAATGACCTGTACTTCTCCTGCGAGGTTGTAGTAGGTCCTGTAGCTTCATGGCTCAGGTGTGTGCTGGTGAAGTTGCGGGACTGAAACTGGAGGCCTACGAAATTCTTGTGGAACTCAGGTAGGATCCCAAGACTCTGATTGCTGGCGGAACAGCCGCAGACGGTGCAGGCATTAGCTAAGGGTCCAATAAGGATCAACAGGCAACTCAGAAGATATTTCATCGAAACGCTTTTTAAGTATAGTGAAGCTGCTTAGCAGTTCTGGTTATCGCGTTACAAATGTACCACGATTACCCGCCCGCAATATATCCTTCATCAGCAAGAGAAATGATTGAGATCATCATCAATGCTAATCTCCATGTTTTAATTTGATCTCTGATGCTAGTCAATGTCAAGACTCCACTGATGTGGTGTGCAATACAGCCCTTAGACGCTACAAATTTTAGGATGGTTCTACGTATCAGCGGAGGCCCTGTGTTTGCACCTGAGTCAAATATGACAAGGATGCCCCACCTTTGACTGAATGAAACTTCAAATATTCACAAGATAAGTTGATCATTAAAAACTAACGGATGAAGATATCATTTCACGGAGCGGCCAGAACAGTGACAGGATCAAAACACCTTATTCATTTGAGCTCGGGTAAGAAAATACTGCTGGATTGCGGTATGTTCCAGGGAATGGGAAAGGAAACCATCGCACTGAACAATGAATGGGGATTTGACCCGCTGGAAGTAGAACACGTAGTCATCTCTCATGGCCATATTGACCATATCGGCCTGCTGCCGAAACTGGTAAAAGAAGGCTATAATAAAAAGATATACTGCACCCCGGCAACAGCAGACCTGATAAGGCTACTGCTTGTGGATTCTGCACATATACAGGAGGCAGATGTGAAGTTCGTGAACAAAAGAAGGCACAAAGAAGGCCTGCAAACCTTTGAGCCGCTATATACCCAGGAAGATGCTTACAACGTGTTTCCGCTTCTGGAGCTAGTACCGTACAATGAGCCATATAAGATAGATGATGATGTAGAGCTGCTGTACACCGACTGCGGACACATCCTGGGCAGCGCAGCCGTGAACCTGAAGATAAAAGAGGAAGGCAAAGAAGTACGCATCACCTTTAGCGGAGATGTGGGCCGGTATCGCGACACGATACTACGATCACCAGATACATTCCCCCAGGCAGACTATATCATCCTGGAGAGCACCTATGGCGACAGTCTGCACGACCTGATGATCACCGCTATTGATGAGCTGCTGGAACATATTGAGCGAACCTGCATCCAGCGAAAGGGAAACCTGATCATCCCCGCCTTCAGCCTTGGCAGAACGCAGGAACTCCTGTTCCTGCTCAACAGGTTGGAGCTGGAGCGAAGACTTCCTAAGGTAGAATACTTTGTTGACAGCCCACTATCAGTAAAAGCAACAAACATCGTGAAGCTGCACCCGGAATGCTTCAACAAGCCGGTGCAAAAGCTGCTGAAAAAAGACCCTGATGTGTTTGCCTTTAATAATCTGAAAGAGATCATAGATGTGGAGGACAGCATAAGGCTGAATGACAGCAAGGAACCTTGTGTCATCATATCAGCATCCGGTATGGCGGAAGCAGGCCGGGTAAAGCACCATATTGCCCACAACATTGAGGATGCGCGCAACACCATACTACTCACCGGCTATTGTGAGCCAAACTCACTCGGAGGCAAACTAAAACAAGGCCAGGGACAGGTAAAGATATTTGGCAGATTGTATGAAGTTAAAGCTGAAGTTGCCTCCATAGATAGTCTGAGCGCCCATGGAGACGATGAAGATCTTTGTCAGTGGCTGGCCTGCCAGGACGCTCGGCAGGTGGAAAAGGTCTTCCTGGTCCATGGTGAATATGATGTGCAGAATAACTTTAGGGAGCGCCTGATTCGGAAAGGATTCAGAGATGTGGTGATACCGGACCTGCACGAAGAAATAGGTTTAGGATAAGACATCCCAGTCATACCGGCTTAACCAATCACAGCTGGCGCGGTTTTCCCTGTTTATAGGATACGTATGAACTGGCACAGGTTTACACAGCAAGAAATATTTGAGCGTTCAGGCTCCGGCCCTGACGGGCTTTCTACTTCAGCGGCTAAAGCAAAACTAGCAGAACACGGATATAACGAACTGCAGGAGGCAAAGAAGAGGAGCCCGCTGAATATATTACTCGCTCAGTTTAAAGACCTGATGATCCTTATCCTGCTCGCAGCAGCCATCATTTCAGGCATCGTTGGCGATCTTAAGGATACCATTGTTATACTCATCATCGTGGTGCTGAATGCGGTCATTGGGTTCATCCAGGAATACCGGGCGGAGAAGGCTATGCTGGCGCTCAAGAAGATGTCTTCCACAAAGGCCAGGGTTCTCAGGGACGGGAGTGCAACCTACATCGACTCCGCTGAGCTCGTTCCCGGCGATCTTGTTCATCTGGAAGCGGGCAACGCCGTTCCCGCGGATATCCGAATCACCGACTCTAAAAGCTTAAGAATAGAAGAAGCTGCTCTGACAGGTGAATCCCAACCCTCAGACAAGACAGACGGCCCCCTGGAGGCAGATGAGCTGCCGATCGGCGACCGCACCAACATGGCCTACAAAGGCACCTTTGTCACCTATGGACGAGGCAGCGGTGTGGTGGTAGCTACCGGTATGCGGACCGAACTGGGCAGGATAGCCAGTATGCTGCAGGAAAGCGAGGTGCTTACTCCCCTGCAGCAGCGCATGGCCAGTTTCGGGAAAAAGCTTTCCGTACTGGTGCTGCTGCTCTGCGTGCTGTTCTTTGTGGTGGGCTGGCTACGTGGCGAGGACGTCATCACCATGATACTCACCAGCATTTCTCTTGCAGTAGCTGCCATACCGGAAGCACTGCCTGCGGTTATCACCATATCACTGGCACTGGCAGCCAGGAGAATGGTAAAGCAAAACACACTCATCAGAAGGCTTCCCGCTGTGGAGACTCTGGGTTCAGTTACCTATATCTGCACAGACAAAACAGGCACGCTCACGAGGAATAAAATGCATGTGGAGCAGGTGTATGCAGGAGACAAAGCATATAACCGAGCAGACATCAAAGCAGATCAAGCAGAAGAACTTTCCCTCCTGCTACAGGCATTTGCCCTGAACAATGATGCTACCAAAAATGACGGGGACATTATAGGCGACAGCACAGAAGTTGCCCTGCTTGAGGTAGCTATCGAACATGAGCTGATCGACGAAAACACTGAAAGGTTAGCTGAAATCGCCTTCGATTCGGAGAGGAAGCTGATGACCACCTTCCATTCGCTGAACGGGAAAGTCATCTCCTTTACTAAGGGCGCGCCAGACATACTGGTAGAACGATGTGAAGGAGCGGACAAGGCTGCTATCGACAACACCGTTGATAAGATGGCTGCCGAAGGGCTGCGGGTGCTAGGGTTTGCCTACCGGTATTGGGATGCAGTACCTGCGGACCCTACACCTGAGGATGCAGAGCATCACCTGCAATTCCTGGGGCTCGCCGGCATGATAGACCCCCCGCGGGAGGAAGTGCAGGATGCCGTAGCAGAGTGTAGAACTGCAGGTATAGTACCAGTAATGATCACAGGAGATCATCCGCTTACCGCAAAAACAATCGCAGAAAGAATAGGCATCCTGAACACTGAGCAAGATCTGGTGGTTACCGGTCAGGACTTGCAGCGCATGGACAGCGACAGGTTTGAGGAGCAGGTAGAAAGAATAAAGGTGTATGCGAGAGTATCGCCGGAACAAAAGTTGCAGATCGTAAAGACCCTTCAGCACAGAGGACACTTTGTGGCTATGACGGGCGATGGCGTTAATGACGCACCGTCGTTGAAGAGAGCGAACATAGGCATAGCCATGGGCATCACGGGAACGGATGTATCCAAAGAAGCTGCACACATGATATTGCTGGACGACAACTTCAGCACCATTGTAAAGGCAGTACGTGAAGGGCGAAGGATCTACGACAACATCCTCAAGTTTATCAAGTACCTTATGACCACCAACTCAGGCGAGCTATGGACCCTGCTTATTGGCCCTATCATAGGTCTGCCAGTGGCACTGCTGCCCATTCACATTCTGTGGATCAACCTTGCGTCAGACGGACTGCCTGCCATCACTCTGTCGTTTGAGAAAGCAGAAAAGGACATCATGGATCGTCCGCCACGCGCTCCTGGAGAAAGTGTATTCGCACAGGGCAGGGGTATACACATCATCTGGGTAGGACTGCTGATGGCGGCAATAGCCCTTTCAGTTCAGGCCTATGCGATCGCCCACGGCCTGCACTGGCAGACAATGGTGTACAATGTACTTTGCCTCAGCCAGATGGCTCACGTGCTGGCCATCAGGTCGGAACGGCAGTCACTGTTCTCCATCGGCATCTTCTCCAACAAGCCCCTTATAGCATCGGTCGTACTCGTTCTTATACTTCAGGCGGCGATCACCTACGTGCCTTTTCTTCAAGATATCTTCAGGACAGAGGCGCTATCACTATATGAATTCCTCGCTGTAGGTGCTATCTCGTCTATCGTCTTTGTTGCGGTGGAAATCGAGAAATTCATCAGGAGACGGTAAAGACGTTGCATGCTACGTCTCTACGCCTGTCACCCGCAGGTCTGAACAGAAAAGACGTTGCATGCAACGTCTCTACGCTTATCACCCGCAGGTCTGAACAGTCAGGCAAAACCTGACCAACATCACCCACTGCTCTGATGGTCGTCACCTCAAAAACAATGGAGGTCTTGCATCTTTGGATCAGTAAACGTTATGAAAAACAGAGATCTGATAACCGCGCTTACCATCTGTATTGTGCTACTATCTGCAGTTGCAGCCGGCATGGGCATATGGTCAGATGGTGGAGACGGGCCCTATGAATACATGAGCATACGTGGCGAGCAGGTGATGATCTACGGGAAAGGGGTTTACCGGCATATGTCTGCAGAGGTTGCGCCGCAAGGTATAGCCCAGGATTATGTCACCCTGTTTGCCGGTGTGCCCTTGCTGATCATAGCGCTCTTTTATGCGCGAAGAGGAAGTATCAGAGGTCGATTGTTCCTTGCAGGGGTGCTTGGCTATTTCCTGGTCACCTATCTTTTCTATTTGGTCATGGGTATGTACAATTACCTGTTCCTGGTGTACGTCGCACTGCTCGGCCTTTCCTTTTTTTCTTTTCTACTCACTATATGTTCCTTCCGCGATGTAGATTTGCCGGCAGCCTTCACATTATCAACGCCGGTAAGGTTTGCAGGCGGCTTCCTTGTGTTCAATGCCATTTGCATTGCGCTGCTCTGGCTCAGCATAGTGGTTCCTCCATTGCTTGACGGCAGCATCATCCCTGTGGAGGTAGCACACTATACTACGCTGATCGTTCAGGGGCTTGACCTGGGGCTTCTTCTTCCGGCTGCTGCCCTTTCCGGGATGCTACTCAGAAAGAAGAGAGCAGCAGGTTATTTATATGGCCCGGTGTACTTCGTGTTCCTTGTTCTGCTGATGGCCGCTCTGGTCGCAAAAATAGCAGCAATGGGGGCGATTGGGTACAATATAGTGCCTGCAGTGTTTATCATCCCATTCTTTCTGCTAATGTCCATTGTATGCACCGTACTGCTCTTTAGGAACATTAAGGAATCTCCGTCTGCCAAACAGAACCACCATGCCTGAGACAAAATCAATAAAGAAGCTCCGCGTTGTGACAATCATCCTGCTATTCCTGGTTGGATTGAACGCGCTGGCTGCAGGATATAGCTTTATGGCTGAGCCGTCAGGAAAAGACATCGGAATCTCCACAGACTACCTAAAAGATTCACCCTTTGAGAACTACTTTGTTCCGGGACTTGTACTTTTCTGCTTCAATGGTGTGCTTTCCATGCTCACAGCCATACTGGCGATAAAGCAATGGAGGTACTACCCCCAGCTGATAGTAGTGCAGGGCTGTATATTACTGGGCTGGATCATGATACAGGTGGCCATGGTGAAAGACTTTAACCTGCTGCATTTTGTGTGTGCCGCCATAGGTATCGTGCTGCTTATGTCAGGAAGAATCCTGACGAAGGATAACAAGATTAAAATAGCATAAGAAAAACATTCGAGTGTTCAGGGACTCGCCCAAACCCAACCGGCGCCACCCCTAGCGCATCATGCACCTTGTGCCCCCTCCAAACCGCACCCGAAAGATGCCCCCTCCAAACCACCCGATAGAAGCACCCTCCAAACCTCCCCAGTGGGTGATTGGTGATTGGTGATGGGTGACTGGTGACCGTGCGAAGTACTTCTTCAGGGACTCGCACAAATGCTCACAACGACGACCAGGTGGTTGAACAGGATTTTTGCAAAAAATCCTGTTCAAACATAGCCCTGGGCAGGTCTTCTTCCTTAGTGACTCGCTAGAAAGCAGCTTGTCCAACAGATCATAACCAATAGCTGAATAGCAACCGGGTCGCTCATGCCTCATGTTTACAGGAAAATACAACCTGACGCCTGAAGACCGGTTTCTTAGTTGAAGGTTGGCACCAGTCTGATTAGCCCGCAATTCAGACACAGCAGCGCAGCGCTAACTCCTGCGCCAGATGGCATTTTAGACACAAAGGATTAACTTAACCTCTTAATTGCCTTCAACGGGTACATCAACAGGTGCTATGCCAAAGTTCCCGATGAGGTATTTGACTGGCATCACAACAAATCAGTATGGGCGTTAAGAAAGGATTGCTAATACGGAAGTTTGTGGCTGCAACTGCTGCTATTCTTCAATTCTCAGCTTGCGCAATGCTTGGCGATGCGGAACCATGTGCTGATTGCATCTACCTGAATGGTGACACAGTGAAGTTTGATGCCTTCCACATTGGCACCAGCTCTGATACAACATACTATACGGTTGAGTTAATCACGTCACCATCGGGTTTTCTTGCGCAGAGGAAGCTCAACTATATAGTAACAGGATACAACGAAAGGAACCGCTCCACAAAAAATCTGATTTCTGAAAGCACCACTGGCTTCTTTGAAGATACAACACGGATATGGCTGCACCCTCCCAGGGATGACAAGTTTGAAAAGATCACCCAGTTAGCACCTTACCCGGAAGTAAATCTTCCCGTTAGGATTGGAGATACGATCAAGGGGAAAATCACTATGGCTTTCAATTGGGGAGAGTGGAACGGTCATTCGTCCAGGTATTACCTCGCTGTAGTAGACTCAACTGCCGAAGTGAATTCAAATGAGACAGTTTATACCCTAAGGGGTTGCGGTACCATCTCCAACGATACTTCCTGTGTTGAATACCTGTTTTCTACTTCCAGAGGTTTCGTGAAAGCTTCTTACGCGTACAAAGAGAAGGAGTTCTTTTACATGGAACAAATATAAAATAGCGCTCACTTCTTGCAGTCCTGCCAACTCAGTGAAATTCCTGTTCAAACCATATACCCGAGTATCCTGCCAGGTTTTAGCTCATTCTTTATAAGTTTGTGATCAGAAGAAAACAACTACATTGAAACTCAACTCATCAGAACAGTTTGAAGCGCTTTTTAATAATGCGGCCATCGGCATAATCACTGTGGACGCCCAAGGCAATATGATGTTGTTGAACCAGTTTGCGCTGAAGCAATTCGGATATGAGGAGGGGGAGTTGAACGGCAAGAAGATTGAGGTGCTGATACCTCAGCGGTACAAGGAACGCCATGTGGCGCACAGGCAAAACTACCATAGCGGCACACCGCACAGCCGGCCTATGGGATCAGGGATGGACCTTTACGCAATAAAGAAGGACGGCACTGAGTTTCCTGTGGAGGTGAGCCTCAGCGTGTACAACACGGATGAAGGTCAGTATGCAATAGCCTTCGTTAGTGATATAAGCATCAGAAAAGCATCGGAAGCGGCACTGGTAAGTCTGAACGCGGAACTGGAACAGAAAGTAAACGAACGCACACTTTCGCTGACGGAAGCCCTGGAGAAAGAGAAGGAACTAAATGAGCTGAAATCAAGATTCGTATCCATGGCGTCGCATGAGTTTCGCACTCCGCTCAGCACCATTCTTTCATCAGCCTACCTGGTCTCGAAGTACACGCAAACCGAGGATCACGCGAAGAGAGAGAAACACATCCAACGGATAGTATCTTCCGTAAATATGCTGAACGATATACTGAACGACTTCCTGTCAGTAGGAAAAATAGAGGAAGGGAAAATACAGGTGCGCTTTGCAGACATCAATGTACCCGAGGTTATCACTTCACTGATCAGCGAAATGAGGACCATCATGAAACCCGGACAGGAGATAAGCTATGATCATGAAGGATCTGCAGAATTCAAGCTGGATCTATCGCTGCTGAAGCACATAGTGATGAATCTGATATCCAACGCGATCAAGTTTTCACCGGAGTACAGGGAAATAACCATAAGCACCGGAATAAAAAGTGACAGGATGGTGTTACGGGTAAAGGACAGCGGGCTCGGAATTTCGAAAGAAGACCAGCAGCACCTGTTTGAACGATTTTTCAGAGGTATGAACGTGACGAACATTCAGGGTACCGGGCTGGGCCTGCACATAGTTTCAAAATATACAGAGCTGATGAACGGAACCATTGAATGCAGGAGCGAGCTGGAGCAGGGAACCGAATTCATACTAACGTTTGAAAAAAACAAAGAAGATTAAATGAAAAAGGTATTACTGATAGAAGACAACGCGGATATACGTGAGAACATGGCAGAGATTCTGGAGCTGGCCAGCTATGAGGTACATACAGCCCCGGACGGTAAGCAGGGAGTGGCACTGGCGATTGCGAAGAAGCCGGATATCATCATATGCGACATCATGATGCCGGTACTGGACGGCTATGGTGTGATACACATGCTGCAGAAGAACCCCGACACACAGAATATCCCTTTCATCTTCTTGACGGCAAAAGCAGAACGAACAGAGATAAGGAAGGGGATGGAACTGGGCGCAGACGACTACATAACCAAGCCATTCAATGGAACCGAGCTGCTGAATGCCATAGAAAGCAGACTGAGAAAAGCAGAGTTGATAAGACTAAACATTACACCGGACCTTCAGGGATTGAACACCATCATCAGCACAGCAGGGGGAAAGGACATACTGAAAGACCTGGCGGACAGTGGTAACCTGAACCAGTACAGAAAGAAACAGACGGTGTATACCGAGGGGCATCACGCGCTCAGACTGTTCTACATAGAGTCTGGAAAAATAAAGACCTACAAGACGAATGACGACGGCAAAGAGCTGGTGACAGGACTATACAACCAGGGGGACTTCTTTGGGTATGTGGCACTGCTGGAAGGGACTGCCTATAAAGAAACTGCAGAAACGATGGAAGACAGCGAGGTAGCGGCTGTGCCCAAGGACGACTTCATGCACCTCATAAACAGCAATAGGGATGTAATGCAGAAATTCGTGCAACTACTGGCAAAAAACGTGGCTGATAAAGAAAAGCAGCTATTGGGAATTGCCTATAACTCCCTGAGAAAAAAGGTAGCTGATGCGCTGATGATGCTGTACACGAAATACAAAGGCAGTAATGAAAACTACATGATAGACCTGAGCAGGGAAAACCTCGCCACTATAGCAGGCACAGCAAAGGAGTCTCTGATACGTACACTAAGCGACTTTAAGGACGAAAAGCTAATAGACATAAAGTCTGGCGACATCCTTATACTGGATGAAAAGAAATTGAGGAACATGGTGAACTAGCATCTCATGCGCTACTTCCAATAAAACAGGCCAGTTCAGCACCAAGTTTTTTGAGCTCGCCCTGCATCTTACCGATGTCCTCGCTGAGCTTATTTTGCATATGATCTGCCTTAGTAGACTCATTTCCGCGTATGTACTGCGCAATGTCCCGGCGGAGTAAAGCAATGACAGCATCTTTGTTGATTATGCTGTTTAAGATGGCTTCAGCCTGCTCAAGTGTATGCCGGTTGTCATCTTTGCGAATAACATCGGCAATAAGCGTTTTTAAGCGAACGTTCTCCTGCTGCATTACGTCAAGCCTCTTTAGCCAGTCTGAAGCTTCATGATGTTGGGTAAGGTTATTTCTTATGGACATATCACAGCATTAATTCTCACGTTTGTAAAGCTAACTATCAGGGTAGCCGATAAAAAGGACGGCCGTCAATCGATTTAGTGACCTTCATCATCAATGCGGCTTGTGACAACAGGCAGCCTCCGGCATATGCTGCTGCATGGTAACCTCAGGACTCAGGTAGGGTATGCCCAGATTAAGACCGCGAAGCAGCAACAGAATACCAAAACAGAATACCACTACCGGAACTGCCTTCCGGAAAGCCGGGAGTAAGTGGGCTAACCGCACCTTTAGCATAGTTAAAACAAGCAACATGGGTGTGGTGCCCAAACCAAAGGCAAACATCAGTGCCATCGACTGCAAAGCAGAATCAGCAGTAACTGACATAGACAGAGCCATGTAGACAAGGCCGCATGGAAGAAGTCCGTTGAGCACCCCGGTAACAAAAAGGCCTGGAAGACTGGGGCTACCCATGAACCTTCCAAGTTGCTTCGTGATGAAGCTTGT
>Ga0196971_1001453_pt1 | contig 10581 bp, 5 predicted proteins | sample S1v_1013CmetaG_FD_148660 | JGI IMG/M metagenome (GOLD analysis project Ga0196971, IMG submission 148660) | Soil microbial communities from Anza Borrego desert, Southern California, United States - S1+v_10-13C | ecosystem: Environmental > Terrestrial > Soil > Desert | place: USA: California... | reverse complement strand
CTCGAACTTACCTGCATTTCATCCTGGTTCTCGCGTGTTGCGGCCCGGCGGCCGCACAGCGCCAAATGGAAGCTCTCGATCGCGGACTGATTGCAATCTCCACGGGAGCGAATTCAGTATATGTCGGCTGGAGACTGCTCGGGGACGATCCCGACGCGATCGCATTCAATGTGTATCGGGTCGCGAATGGTCTCACAAACCTGGTGAACACCGGCGGCGCCATTGTGAACTCGTGCAATTTCGTGGATGCATCCGCCAACCTTTCAGTGGCGAACACTTATTTTGTTCGTGCGCTGACCAACGGCGTGATGAGTCCTCCGAGCGCGGGCCATACACTTCCGGCGCAGTCACCGACGCAGCAATACCTGCAGATCCCGCTGTCGATCCCCGCAGGCGGCACTTCACCCGATGGCAGCCAGTACGTTTATCACGCGAACGACGCCAGTGCCGGCGACGTCGATGGGGATGGACAATACGAGATCTTCCTCAAGTGGGATCCGTCGAATTCCAAGGATAACTCGCAAAGCGGGTTCACGGGAAACACGTTGCTTGACTGTTACAGGTTGAACGGGGCGTTGCTCTGGCGGATTGACCTCGGTCCGAACATCCGGGCTGGCGCGCATTACACGCATTTCATGGTCTTTGATTTCGACGGCGACGGCCGCGCGGAACTGATGTGCCGCACAGCGCCGGGAACGCGCGATGGTGCCGGGAACTACGTTGCGGGCGCGGCGAATTGGCAGAATGCGAACGGAGCGCGTCCGCCGTTCAACAACACGGATGATTACCGCTACAGCAATCCGAATGGCTCGGCGAACGGCTATGTTCTTGCAGGGCCGGAATTCCTGACCGTGTTCGAAGGCAGTACGGGGCAGGAGCTGGCGAGCGCCGGCTACTATCCCAAACGCGATCCAGACAACAACAACGACAATCCAACGGCCAGCCGCATCAATGCTGTTTGGGGCGATAGCTATGGCAATCGATTGGACCGATTTCTCGCCGGGGTGGCGTACCTGGATGGCAAGCAGCCGAGCGGGATTTTCTGCCGTGGTTATTACACACGCGCCGTTATTGCCGCGTGGGACTGGCGCGACGGCCGCTTGAGCAGGCGCTGGGTGTTTGACAGCAACACGGGCGGCAGTGGCAATCTCGCGTATCGCGGCCAGGGCGCGCACAGCCTGACCGTGGGCGACGTCGATGGCGACGGGAAGGACGAGATCGTTTATGGCGCGGCGGCAATCGATGACAATGGGCAGGGACTCTATTCGACCGGCCTCGGGCACGGCGATGCATTGCATCTTTCGGATATGAATCCCAATCGTCCAGGACAGGAAATCTGGATGGTCCATGAAGATCCGGGTTCGTATGGACCGTACGGCGGCGACTTCCGCGATGCACGGACGGGAGCCATTTTGTTTGGTGTCAGCGGACAAAACTCGGATGTCGGCCGCGGGATTGCGATGGACATCGATCCGCGACAGCCCGGCTATGAGGCATGGGCATCGCGCGGGGGACTGATGAGTTCGACGGGAGTTCAGATTTCCGGGTCAAGGCCGGGACAGATGAACTTCGCTCTTTGGTGGGATGCCGATCTCACGCGCGAACTGCTGGACGGGACGACAATTTCAAAATGGAACTGGAATTCAAGCTCAACCAGCAGCCAGCTTTCGCCGGGAGGGCTCGCGTCCGTTAACAGCACGAAATCAAATCCGTGCTTGAGCGCCGATCTGTTCGGCGACTGGCGCGAGGAAGTCATCTGGCGCACGGCCGACAATTCCGCGCTGCGCATTTACACCGCAACAACGCTTTCGACGAACCGCTTCTACACGCTGATGCACGACCCGCAATATCGTTGCGCCATTGCGTGGCAGAATACGGGATACAATCAACCGCCGCATCCCGGGTTCTTTCTTGGCGCAGGAATGTCGCCCGCGCCGCGCGCGCCGATTTCGCAGGCGCAGCTCGCATGGCGCGGCAATGCGGCTGGAAACGTGTGGGACGAAATGACGGCGAACTGGCGAACGAACGGGGTTTGGAGCACGAACAATCCGCCGGTTGCATTTGCAGGAGAATCCGTGCTGTTCGATATCGGCGGATCCAATCAAACACCTGTGACGCTGAGCACGGTCGTCGAGCCCGCCCATGTCACTGTGTACTCACCAACCGATTATATCTTCACAGGCGCAGGGTCGATTTCCGGCATGGGAGGACTGCTCAAGGCGGGTCAGGGTCGCCTGACCGTTGCGAATCAAAATTCCTTCACGGGCCCTACAGTTGTCAGCGGAGGCGCCTTGATTGTGAACGGCGCGTTTTCGGGCAGCGCGGTGACCGTTGAACGCAGAGGCACACCCGAAGGATTTGCCACCATCGGCGGCGCGGGCATTTTCGGCAACGGCCTGACCGTCCAGGCGGGTTGCACGTTGATCGTTGGCCCTGGCACCAACGGGGCAGGGGTGCTCACGGTTTCAAATCAACTGACGCTCGCAGGAGCCACCAATCACTTTGAGTTGTCGAGCACGTTGCAGGGTGCCAACGATCGTGTGGACGTCGTGGGAAATCTCACGTTGACGGGCACAAACCTGATTGTGGTGCGATTGCCGGACGGGTTCCTGCAAGGCGGTGTGTATCCTCTGATTTCATATACCGGCGCGATTTCGGGCGGGCTCAACAATCTGGCATTGAGCGGGAATTTCATCCAGGACGTCGTGCTCACCAATCTGCCGGGGCAGATTGCGCTCCTTGCGATCGTCCCCAATGCCCCGCCGCCGGCACCCTTCCAGTTGCAGGCGTTCGCATTGAATGCTTCACAGATTACACTGACCTGGCGTCATACGGGTGACGACATCAACGCGTTCCTGATCGAGCGTTCAACAGGTAATGGCAATGCCTTCGCGCAGGCCGGCACGGTGGGTGGAAGCGTGACCAACTTCACGGATTCCGGGCTGGCTGCGAACGTTGCCTATTTTTACCGGGTGCGTGGGACGAACCTGGCTGGATTCTCCGAATACTCCGCCACTGCCAGCGCAACGACGAGCGCAACGCCGCCCGCGTTGACGTGGCGCGGGGATGGTTTGCAGAACGTTTGGAATGTGATAGGAACGGCGAACTGGTTTGATGGCTCGACCCTCACAGTGTTCACCGATGGCGCGCATGTGCTCTTTGACAACAGCGGCTCGAATACCCCAGCGTTGAACCTGACGCAGATTGTTCAGCCGGCCTCCCTGATGTTCGCCGGCACCCGGAATTACACGATAACGGGCGGTGGGCGAATTGCAGGGCCGGCTGCATTGGTCAAGACGGGCACAAGCACGATTTCCCTGGGCACGACGAATACCTTTTCAGGCGGAACGATCCTGAGCAACGGAACGCTCGCGATCGTCGGAAATCTCGTTGGGGGATACACGGCCAACACCTTCGCGCTCGGATCGGGACCCGTGCTCTTTCGTGGCGGCCGCCTTGCCCTGTACGGTTCAGGGCTGGCGGACAACACGAGCAGCTTCGGATCGATCACCAATCGATTGGTGATTGAATCCGGCCAAACGGGAACGCTCGCTGCCGGTCCGCGGCAGGCCATCGCCAGCACGGTCACAGGCTCAGGAACGCTCAACCTGAATGTGGATTACGTGCGCGGTGACGTCGGCGGCGACTGGACGGGTTTTGCGGGATCGCTCAACGTGTTGCCAACCACTGGCACGCCGCCCAGCGGAACGATGGATGACTTTCGCGTCAGCACGGGCGCTGGTTTTCCCGCCGCGCGTGTGCACATCGCCTCGAACATTTTCATGTATTCACGCGCGAATGCGGGAAGCGTGATTCCGATTGGCGAATTCTCGGGCGCGGTTGGAGCGGTTGTAAATGCCGGTTCGGGCAGCGGAGCCGGTGCGCAAAATTCTGTCACGTGGCGCGTCGGTGGCTTGAACACGGATGCGATCAACAACGCGCGTTTCCAAGGCACAACGGCGCTCATCAAGGAAGGCGCGGGTTCATGGACACTCACCTCCGACAACACCTATTCAGGCGCGACAACGGTCAACGCCGGAAGATTGCTGGTGAATGGCGATCAATCGGCGGCGACGAATGTCGTCACGGTGGGTGTTAATGGCAGCCTCGGGGGGAACGGAATCATTGGCGGCGATGCGGTCATCATTGGCGGATTGCGGCCCGGCGCAGGCATCGGAGCGTTGCGCTTCCATCGCAACGTGACGTTTGCAGCAGGCAGCGACGCGGTGTTTGAAATCAGTGTAAGCCCGATGACGAACGATTCGATCCGGGTCGGCGGAAATCTTGCATTGAACGGAGAATTGACGGTGGTGAATGTGACACCCGAGCTCCTTGCCGCGGGCGACCGGTTTCCCTTGCTGCAGGCTGAATCATTCACGGGTGAATTCGCCAGCTTCAGCCTGCCCGCCCTCGATGACAGCCTGAAATGGAACACATCGCGTCTGAACCTTGATGGGACGCTCTGGGTCTTGCGCACTGCGTCGCCGCACCTTTCGCAGGTTCAAAATGTTGCGGCTGGCCTTGTCATTCGAGGCTCAGGGGGCACACCCGATTGGACGTATCATGTTCTGACCACCACGAACCTTGCGCGGCCCATGACAGAGTGGATCCGCATTTCGACCAACCAATTTGATTCTCTGGGCAGTTTTTCATTCACGAACTCCCTCAGCGGGGAGGAGGCTGGGCGCTACTATCAGATTGAAGTTCCCTGAGCTTTGAGCAACGGCGCCCGCCCGCGGGGTCTGGGAAAGCAAGCAGGACTGCCCCTTTGCGCGATTTTCGCTGAAGGCCATCAATGCCGCGCGTCTCGAACGGGTGATTCTCCTGCTGGCCATCTTCGGGGCACCAAGCTAAGTTGCGTCAGCGCTGCACCCGGCGTTTAACAGCTCGAAAGGAATTGCATGGCTCAGGCGATGATGGATCCGGAAAAGGTCCGGCGGTTTGCCGATGACCTTCAGCGGTTCAACAGCGATTTGGAAGGCCGGCTGACATTGCTGCAGGCGCGTTTCACCGCGCTCGGCGACAGCTGGCAGGACCAGGAACACGAAAAGTTCTCGGAGGAATTTCGGCAGACGATGAAGGCGTTGAAAAAATTCGTGGAACTGTCAAAGGCCCACACCCCCTACCTTCTCCGCAAGGCACAGCGCATTGAGGAGTACTTGAACCAGCGTTAAATGGCCGAACGAGCCCAGGTCACATCGGTTGAAGCGATCGATAAATTTCGCGCGCACCTGATTGTGTATGCCACGAAAACCCGCGCTCTCGTGGAGGAGGTTTCCGGCGAGGTCAGCCGCACCCGCCAATGGATCCAGGGAGATCAGCGCAAGAACTGGAGCGACGAATTGCGTCGTCGCCGAAAAAAACTCGATGCTGCCATGAGCGAGCTTTCGTCGGCGCGCCTTTCATTGATGGATGAAGCCACCGCCGGTCAGCAGATGGCGGTTCGCAGGGCGCGCGACAGTGTCCAGGAAGCGGAGAATAAACTCAGCCTTTTGAAAAAATGGGATCGCGAACTGGAGCATATCGCTGAGCCGCTGGTGCGCCAGACGAACGGGCTGCAGCATGTCCTCAACAATGACCTGCCGCGAGCCGTCGCCCATCTCGAACAGATCAGCCGCGCCCTCGCGGCCTACCGTGATGTCGTTTCCGGAACGAACGCAGTGGCGCCCGCGGCCCAGTCCGAGCCGTCAGACGGGGAGGCGCAGCCATGAGCCTTGCGGGGTCCAAGAGCCGCCTTGCCACGTTGACGAAGGATTTGTGGATGCAATGGCACGAGACGCGCGAAGCGTGGCGGGACGCAAAGGCGCTCGAGTTCGAGAAGGATTACATGCAGGAACTGTTCATCAGCGTTGACCGAACGATTACTGCGATGGAGAAAGTCGATGACCTGCTGGCAAAAGTGAGAAAAGACTGTGAGTAAGCTTCCAGGCACAAATGAAACGCTGGCGCTGATCGACCAGCTGGTGGCTGCGATGCAGGAATTCGCCGCGCGCGAGCAACGCCTCCTCGCAGAGTTCCGCACGCGCACAGCGGCTGACCAGCATGCGTTCACTACCGCGCGCGAGGCCGAATTGGCGCGTCGGAGCCAGATGCTAGCGCAGGCGGAGTTGAACTCGCAGCATGCAATGGAAGGATTGCAGCAGCGCTTTGAACAACGGAAGGCCCGGATCAACCGGGGCCACATGGAAAGCCGTCGCCGGGCTCTGGATGCCATTCATGAAGTGGAAGGGCGCCGGAAATACAAGGTGCAGGAAGGCACCCTGAATGCCGAGAAACGGCGGGATGCTGAACTCGCCGCGCTCGCAGCAGACGACGCGGCATTTAACGGCCGGCTCATCGAAGCCCAGCAATGGCTCGCGCAACTGGCCACGTCGACTCGATTTGCCTTCAGCGGCTACGGGAAGATTACCCGCATGCTGTCGCGCGAACATCCCGTCCCATCTGTCGCCGCCGCCTCGCCCGATGAAATGCTCGAAAAGGCGGCTCAAGCGCACGCGGATGCGTCACGGCGCCTGGAGGATTTGAGCTCGGCCGCTCTGCCGAAATGGTTTCGCTTCTTTCCTGCCGGCGTGTCCGCATTCCTGTTCATCGCAGGTGTTGTGATGCTTTCGCCTGTTGCAGCCCAATTGCCTGCGGGCGGTCCATGGCGGGCAATCGGGATTGGCCTTGTGGCCGCCGGGATTCTGCTGTTGCTCGGGCGCTTGACGGCGACGAGTAAAATCAATCCGACCGCCAAGATGCTGGCGTCCGATCTCGCGACGATCCAGCAATTGCTAAGCGCGGCCGCTGCCCAGGCGCACGCGCGCAGCGCGCAGGAGCAAGCGCGCATACATGCAGAGTTCGAGGCGGCGAAGCAGGCATTGAATCAGGAATGGAAAAAAGCGGTCAAGGAAGGCATCGACCTGCTCGGAGAGCGCCCCCGCCGCATTGATGAACAAGCTCAACGTGTCACGCAAAAGAATGAGGCGGTTTTTCAACGCAGGCTGCAGCGGATTGAATTGGAGCATCCGGCGCACATTGAACGGCTTGAACGTGAGGGCGAGGAAGCCAGGCTAGGGCTCGAGGCGGATCATCAGGCCCGCGAAGCGCAACGCGAAGCGGATCGGCACGCGAAATTCTCGGCGCTGGCTGGCGAATGGAAACAGCATGTCTGGCCCATCTTCGAGACGCTCTCCCGGAATGCCGCGGAGGCGCAGCAACTGTTTCCCAGCTGGCAGGATGATTCCTGGGCTCAGTGGGATCCCCCCAACCATTTTATCAATGCGGCGCGATTCGGTGAGTTGCACCTGGCAATTCCACAGTTGACGGATCGTGTGCCCCAGGATTCGCGGCTTGCACCCCCTGCCGAAAATCTGGCTGTGCCGCTGTTGCTGACTTACCCCGATGCGGGATCGTTGCTGGTCAGGACCACGGGGGATGCCGCGCCGGCGCGCACGCTCATCAACAGCATTATTTTCCGGCTGCTGGCTGCCACTCCTCCCGGCAAATTGAGCTTCACAATTTTCGATCCCGTTGGACTCGGCCAGAGTTTCGCGGGGCTTATGCACCTGGCCGACTACGAGGAAAGCCACATCAACAGCCGCATCTGGACCCAATCCAATCACCTCGAGGAAAAACTGGCTGAATTGAACGAGCACATGGAGAAGGTCATCCAGATGTACCTTCGCAATGAATATCCGACGATCACCGAATACAACGCGCAGGCCGGCAGCATCGCTGAGAAATATCATTTCCTGGTCATCGCGGATTTTCCCGTCAACTTCAGCGACACCGCGCTGCGGCGCCTGATCAACATCGTGAGCAATGGCGCACGGTGCGGGGTTTACACGCTCATCCATTGGGACCAGCGCCAGCCGCTGCCGCAGGGGTTTGTGGCCGATGAGCTGCGGAAGAACAGCGTCGAATTGGTCGCAGCCGATGGGGGATTTGCGATCGCGGGAACCAAACGCCCTGGAACGCGCCTCGTGCTCGATGAACCTCCTCCGGCGGAAGTCGCCACGCGTTTTCTGCATCAGGTGGGAGAAAGCGGGCGTGGATCGAATCGAGTTGAGGTTCCTTTCTCGCACGTTGCCCCGCCGGAACCGGAAATCTGGAGCCGCGAGACCGCGGAGGAATTGCGTGTCGCAATCGGACGTTCAGGCGCGACGAAGCTGCAATGGCTGGAGATCGGCCGCGGCACGCGCCAGCACGCGTTGATCGCGGGCAAGACGGGCTCAGGCAAATCGACGCTGTTTCATATCATCATTACCAACCTGGCGCTGTGGTGCCGGCCGGAAGAGGTCGAGTTTTATCTCGTTGATTTCAAAAAAGGCGTTGAATTCAAGGGATACGCAACGCATCGCCTGCCGCATGCGCGCGTCGTGGCCATCGAGAGTGACCGCCAGTTTGGATTGAGTGTGCTGCAGCGGGTCGACGACGAATTACGGCGGCGGGGTGATCTGTTTCGCACGCTTGGGGTGCAGGATCTGGCGGGTTACAGGCGCAGTGGTGGCAAGGAGCCGATGCCGCGGTCGCTGCTGCTGATCGATGAGTTCCAGGAATTTTTCACGGAGGAGGATCGCGTTTCGCAGGGAGCGGCGGTGTTGCTGGATCGGATCGTGCGCCAGGGCCGTGCCTTTGGCATTCACGTGATTCTCGGTTCGCAAACGCTGGGCGGCGCCTACACGCTTGCGCGCGCAACTCTCGGACAAATGGTGATCCGCATCGCACTCATGTGCAATGAAGCCGACGCTTATTTGATCATGGACCAGGACAATCCTGCGCCCCGGCTGTTGTCGCGTCCCGGCGAAGGAATCTACAACGACGCCGCAGGAGCGATTGATGGCAACAGCCCGTTCCAGGCGGTGTGGCTCTCGGAAGAGGAGCGGGAACGTTACCTGATCATGGTGCGGGAGCGCGCCGCGCGGGACGCCGTCAAGCATCCCGGCCCCTTCGTGTTCGAAGGGAATGCGGCCGCTGACATCCGCGACAACATTCTGCTGCAGCGCGCACTGGAGCTGCCGCCCGCGGCTGCGCCTGCTTCCGCGCGGGTGTGGCTCGGTGCGCCGAATTCCATCAAAGGCCCAACTGAGGCTGTGTTCCAACGACAAAGCGGCAGCCATTTGCTGATTGTGGGACAAAGCGAGGAAAGCACATCAATCATGCTGGGGACCAGTTTGATCGCGCTGGCGGCGCAGTATCCCGCCGGTGACGTTCGGTTTGTGGTCCTCGAAAGTCCGGGGCAAGGCTCAGGTGCAGCAGGCGATTTTCTGGATCGAGCGGCACAGATGCTTTCGGCCGACGTTCAGCGGGTGCGGCCGGGCGAGCTTGCCGGCGCCATGAAGCGCCTCGCCGAAGAATTCAAAGCGCGGGAGGAATCGTCGGCGGGACCTGACACCTACGTGTTGATCCAGGGATTGCAGAATTTCCGCAAACTGCGGCCGGAGGATGAGTTCGGTTTTTCGTCCAGCACCGATGATGCGGTGCAGCCGGCGGCCGTGCTGCAAAGCCTGATTACGGAAGGTTCCGCCCGCGGTATTCATATCATCGCGAGCTGCGACACCTACAACAACGTGAGCCGTTACATTGGGCGGAAAACGCTCAGCGAATTTTCGATGCGTGTATTGTTCCAGATGAGCGCAAGCGATTCGGCGGCGCTGATTGATGAGCCCGACGCGGGAACCCTTGGAATGCATCGCGCGTTGTTTTACAACGATCGCGAGGGATACCTCGAAACATTCCGGCCTTATGCACTGCCCGATCCTGCCTGGCTTGCCGGAGCGCGTGCCTTCAGGCCGCTTCAGCGTTGAAAACTCGGAAAACGTTGGGAATTTCTGGCGGGCTGCCCGATGCAATTGCCAAAGCCGCACGTGCCGCGGACCGCTTGACCTGCGTCAAAGCACGAGATCGTGCAGCTGCTATTCTCGCTCCGTGAAAATGGAAGCCCTGGTTGCACCGCTGCCTCACTTGCAGTTTGGAGAAAGAGCCCTGCGCGTGCTGGAAAACGTTCGAATCGAGCACCTGTTCGTATCTGCCGGTCACAATTTCTTCGGCCACCATGGGCAACCCGCGGCCAATCATCCCATGCTGGCTCTGAACCAGATCGAATGTGTTGCGCATCGTGGAATTCGCGGTGATCGGTTTTTCGACTTCAAGGAAAACTACAAGGGACAGATAACCTTCTTCGAAATGGAAACCTTTGATGCTCTTCAGCGGGAACTCTCTTTGCCTGAGGCTCGACCAGATGCGACCCGGCGGAACGTGTTCGTTCGTGGATTGGATTTGCGCGAATTGATCGGCGTGGAATTTGAGTTGAACGGGATTCGCTTTGCCGGCGTGGAGGAATGCCGTCCGTGTTATTGGATGAACACCGCGATCGCACGGGGAGCTGAGGCGTGGTTGCGCGGACGCGGCGGCCTGCGCTGCCGGATTCTCAGCAGCGGGATGTTGCAAGCCCTATAAGTTCAAAATTCGTGGCGAATGCGCACGATTCGAACCCCTTGCGGCAGCCGCAGCAGGGTGTCCCACCATTCCGCCCCCTCATAACGATATCGAATCTGCAGTCCGTTAATGGCTCCACTCAAAATTTTTTCTTTCGCCTCT
>Ga0196971_1001452_pt1 | contig 10583 bp, 8 predicted proteins | sample S1v_1013CmetaG_FD_148660 | JGI IMG/M metagenome (GOLD analysis project Ga0196971, IMG submission 148660) | Soil microbial communities from Anza Borrego desert, Southern California, United States - S1+v_10-13C | ecosystem: Environmental > Terrestrial > Soil > Desert | place: USA: California... | reverse complement strand
GAAGCAACAGCGCCTGCTGCTCTCGGTCCCCCGCCGCAAACGCGCCTGGTTCTCAGGGCTTTGGGCCCACGCCGCCGCTCCGCCCGTGATTCCAGGGCTCGCCACCGGCTAATGGACAATTTGGGTTGAAATGTCAACAGAACCTAGGAGCTTTCACGAAAAGGTGCCGCTAAACGCGGCGATTCTTTTGGAGCGGGGAGCCGCCCCGCACGCGGGTTCCTTTGTTTGGCCAAAGAAAAGGAACCAAAAGAAAGGCCACCCGGAGAGCGCCCTGATCCTGCGCGTCACCGCTTGGGACGGGGGTCGACCAAAGGCACCTCCGTGTGCCTCGGTCGCCGCGCGGCTTCTTGGCGATGCTATCCTGCATCGCCAAGAAGCCGGGGTTCGCCGTCCGTGGCGAACCCGCTCGGCGGGACGCGTGTTCACCGGACACGCGTCTTATCCGCCTCGCCCTGCCGCGCCACAATGGGCGATTCCGGTCCCAAGCGGTGATGCTCGGGGGCGTTCTAACGGGACTAAGACGCGTAGCGCCCCCTATCGCGGGCGCTACGCCAAATCAGAAACCGCTCTAAGTCACTCGGACTATTAATAGGCCAAGTGGCACCCCCGTTCTTATCACGATTTTTCCTCATGTCCTCCGAATTGCCAGCGCAAGGCGGACAGGAATTTGTCGGCAAACTCGCTGTGTCCGCGGGAAGCGAACCGCTGAAACAGCGCGGCGCTCAACATGGGGGCGGGCACACCTTTCTCGATGGCGGCGAGTGCCGTCCACCGCCCTTCGCCGGAATCGGACACACGCCCGGAGAACTTGTCGAGCTCCGGCGACAGTAGCAAAGCCGACGCGGCCAAATCGAGCATCCAGGACCGAATCACGCTACCCCTTCGCCACAACTCGGCTATCTCGGGCAGGTCGAAATCGAAGCGGTAATACTTGGGATCGCGCAACGGCGTGGTTTCGGCATCGTGGGCTTGGCTTTCAAGACCGATGCCGGCGTTTTTCAAGATGTTGAAGCCTTCGGCATAAGCAGCCATGAGGCCGTATTCGATGCCGTTGTGAACCATTTTGACGAAGTGGCCGGCTCCGCTGGGACCGCAATGCAAATATCCCTGTTCAGCGCTGGTCATTCCGGTGTTTTCCCGTTGTGGAGTACGCGGAGCCGATTCGTGAGGCGGTGCTAAAGTCCGAAAAATGGGGTCCAGCTTTCGAACGGGTTCCTTGTCGCCTCCGACCATCAGGCAGTAACCCCGCTCTAGGCCCCATACGCCGCCGCTGACACCCACATCTAAAAAACCGATGCCACGTTCTTTCAACCGCCGCGCTCGATTCATGCTGTCGCGGTAATAAGAATTGCCACCGTCGACGAGGATGTCTCCGCGTTGGAGAAAGGGAGAAAGTTTGTCAATGAGCTCGTCTACGAAGCCCGCCGGAATCATGAACCACACGACGCGCGGTTCGGATAGTTTGTCCGCCAGATCCCGCAGGCTTTCAGCGGCGATGGCACCCTCGGCGGCCAACATTTCCACGGGGCTCCGCGAGTTGTCCCAAACCACGCAGGAATGGCCTCCTTGCTTCAGCCGGCGAACCATATTGGCGCCCATTCGTCCCAGTCCGATCATCCCGATTTGCATGGGCTGCCTCCTTTCCATTTGAAAGATATCGGCAATCGTATACGCTACGCGATCCTCCCACACCCGGAAGGATTAACGCATGGTTTTCAACTCATATCGCAAAACCGCACTTCAATGTTGACACTTCGGACACCAATAAGTTGAGCGTTGCCCGAGCCGTTGCGTTCGGACGAGCTCGCCGCATTGGCGGCATGGAACGCCGGTCCGGCCGTAAACTTGAAGAGTTTGCTGAAAATACCCCGGACTTCCGTTTTCGTTGACGAAATCGCGGAGCGTTGTCCCGCCTTGCTCAATGGCTTCGAAAAGCACGGAGTGTACCGACACCACCAGTTTTTCGTAGCGGAGGAGGGCTATGCGGCCGGCTCTCCGGCGCGGATCGATGCCGGCTCGGAACAAGGCTTCGTTGGCATAGATATTACCGACGCCCACTACGATGCGGCTGTCCATGAGGAAGGCTTTGACCGCCATGCTTCGGCCTTTGGCCTTGCCATGAAGATAGGGCGCATCAAAGTGCGCGCTCAAGGGCTCCGGTCCGAGTTCGGCCAAGAGCGGATGGAGTAATGGATCGTCTTCCGTCCAGATGACGCAGCCGAAACGGCGCGGATCGTGGAAGCGGAGGCAGGTTCCGTTGACCAGGACGAGGTCGAGATGGTCGTGCTTTCTGGGCGGGCTTTTCGGGTCGAGAATGCGGAGGCTTCCGGACATGCCCAAATGGACGATCAGAGTTCCGCGAGTTGCACCGATCAGGATGTATTTACCCCGACGCTCGACCGAACGGATGGTTTGGCGATCGAGTTTCCCGGGCAGATCGGCCGGGATCGGCCAGCGCAACCGGGGCTGGCGGACAATCATCGCCTGGACCGTTTGCCCGAGAAGATGAGGCAGAATGCCGCGCCGTGTGGTTTCGACCTCCGGCAGTTCGGGCATCGATTGTTACCGGTTACCGTCGCGTGTAAGAAGGCATTAGTCGGCCGCCTCGTCACCTGTTTGTTCCGGTTCTTCCGGCTCTTCCGGTGCTACAGGTTCTTCGACACCCGGTTCTTCGACGTCCGACGGCGACTCTGCGTCCGTATCGTCGTCATCGGCTTGCGGTGGTTCGGGTTCCTCGGGCTTGAGTTCCGGCTTTTGCAGACTGAGCAGCTGTTTTGCGGAATTCCCGGTTACTTCGTACTGAAGGCTCAAGTCCGGCCGGATAAGCAGAAGATCCGGTTCCCGCTGCACGATGACGAACTCAACCGGGCTGCCTTCGGCAAGCGTGATTCTAATCACATCGCCTTGAGCGGGTTGCTCGACCCGCTTTACGTCGATAGCCCGCGCCGTATTCCAGGCATTGAGGAGGTCCGAAATGCTTTGATTGGGTTCGGCCGGCGGCTCCAGCGTCCATTTGCCATCCTGACCCAATGTGGCCTTCAGACCGGGCAGAAAAATTTCTTTGATTTTTGCGTCCTCGGGCAAGAGCTTCTTATCCACGTAATCGGTAGCCGACGCGGTGAGATGGTGGGAGAAATCGTCGCTGACGAGGTGCAAGGTATCTCCGATCTGCACGTAACGTCGCATGTTGATGGGATCGGAACCGCCGAAACTCATCGCCGTGGTATCTAAAATCAACGTAGCCTTCGGCTTGTCGAGCTCGAACTTGGCAAGATCCTCGGGTTTTACCGGATACTGCGCCTCGCTGTTGGCCTTGGTGATGTCGATCAACTGCCGGACCCGAATGTCGTTGGCCGGAGCGCTGAACGGCGCGGTCAAGCGCCAATGGCCGTTTTGTTTCTCGAACGTGATGGTGTCCTTGTTTTGCAAGGTGATCGCGGTAAGCGCATTTTCATCGACGGATGCCAGAGGCGTTGTCTCGGGTTTTTTCTTGCCGGGCTCGAAAAATGCGACAGCGGCAAGGGCAGCTATGACTATCAAAAGCACTATGTTCAGGATCAATTTCGATTTCATCAGCGTCTCCGGCGTTTAAACCAGATGGCAGCACCCGTGCCGATCAGTCCAACGGGCAGGGCAATCAAAAATCCGATGGCGATCGCGCCGGAAGCGACGGGCGACAGCTCGAGCTTGCGGTCCGGGGACGTTTTGGCCGGAATATTGATGAAAGCCTCGTTTTGGCTCAGCCAATGGATAATGTTGAGTCCGAGCTCCAGATTGCCCCCGTTGCCGAGAAAGGCATTGGACAGGAAATCGCCGTCGCCGATGACGACAACACGCTGTTCGGAAGACTTCTTGTCCGCGTCCTTGGCCGGCTCGGCTTTCTGTTCGACGTCGGATTTCATCGCTCGTTCGGTTTTTGATTGGCCGTTCGGGTTCGTTTCGGACTTGCTTTCCCGCGCTGCCGGTTTATCCGCCGCCGGCTTGACTTGGCGTGTCAGCGTGTAACCGATTTGGAGCGGGCCTTGGCGCTCGCCTTTGTCCGCATCGAATCGGATTTTGCCTTCGATCGCTTCGTTCTCGGTCCAGGAGCGGGCCAGAGTGCTCAGCAGGGGTTCCCGTTCGAAACTCCCCTCGGCTTCCTTGTCCAGCGCCGCCGTCGCCGGGAACAAGGTCATCGTCTGGAAATTGGAGGTGATCGGATGCGGCGGATATTCCGCGACCAGGGCGAACGTGGGATCGTCGATACCGAAAAGCTGGGTGGACGCATCCACCACGGTACCTGGCAGGAACTTGATTCCAAGTTGCTGCGCCAAGGGGGCCAGCCCGTGCAGTTCGCCGGGATCACCCAGCCACAACAGGTTTCCGCCCTTGTTCACGTAGTTTTGGATAAGCGTGATTTCGCCGGGAAGAAAATTGGCGCGCGGTCCCGCCAATACCAACACATTGGTGTTGTCCGGTATATCCGGCGTTACCGCCAGATTGACCATCGACACGCTGACGCCCTTACGCTCCAACTCGTCGCCGAACTGTCCCAGGTCGTGGTTGGCCTGACCTTGGGGCGAACGTTCCCCATGGCCTTCGAGAAAGACGACATGCCGTTCCTCGGCTACGGCCAAACGCTGCAAGGCGTTGGTCAGAGTATTTTCTTCGGCATTTTGGACTTTTTCGGTGCGGCCTTGGTAGTCCACCATCATCTCGCCGTCCATGGTGATCCCCATTTCCCGGATTTTGTCGGGCTGCGTATCGGGATTGATGAAATTGAGCGTCAGGTCCTTCTTATGGCGGCTGTAACGCCCGATCTGGTCGCGTATTTGATTGCGCAGCTGGGCGTTTTCACGCGCATACGCCGTAACCGTCACCGGGCCGTCCATGAGGTCCAACACCTTGCGGCTCGCCTCGGAAAGCGTGTGGCGCCCTCCCGCGGTCCAATCGAATTGTGTCGTGTACCGCGTGCTCAGCCAGGCCACGAGACCGACGACGGCGAGGAACAGCAGGGTAAAGAGAAGGTTTTGCAGGCGTAGTTCGAGATGCGTCTTGCGGTTGATCTTCATTTTTGCAGGCGGTCGTTATCCAGACGATGAACGCTCAGAACAAGAAACGTGAGCGTAAAGAGCAGGAAATAAACCAGGTCGGTCGTCGACACCAGACCTTTCAGCAAGCTCTCGTAATGGCGCAGGAGCGACAGGTATTCAAGCACGCCGCCCGCTTCGCCCGCGGAGTTGCCGGTCCAGTCGATGATCCACAGCAGCAGCAATGCCCCGAAGGTGCTGACGGCCGCGACTGTGGGCTGACTGGCCAGCGCCGAGATATACAGCCCCACCGCGGCGAACCCGGCCAGCAGCATCACGAGAGCGACAACGCATGCCGCCAGCTTGCCGAAATCCAGCCCGCCGCCCGCCAACAGCGACAGCGGCATCAGGACGATCATCGCGACCATGATGAGCAGAAACCCGAACACGCCGAGATATTTCCCGAGAATGATCTCGGTCATCGATACCGGAGCCGTGAACAGCAGGCTCAGCGTACGGTTGCGGCGTTCCTCGCTGATCAGCCGCATCGTTAAGAGCGGCGTCACGAGGAGGAGAATCACGCCGGCGTTGCCGAACAGCGGGACGGCGACGAGGTCGGTAACCCCGGGCGCATCCTCCATGCCGGCGATACGGGCTTGCAGCATCACGTAATAGTCGAGCTGCGCGAGAAACATATAGCCCAGAATGATCTGGATAACGCCCAGAATCGACCAGGCCAAGGGCGAAAGAAACAGCGTGCGGAGCTCTCGCCCCGCGATGACGAAGGCCATCATGCGGCTTGCTCCTCCATAACGGGAGTGTGTTGGGTGATGTCGATGAAGATTTCTTCCATGGTGCGCCGTTCGGGGGTGAGTTCGAGAAGCCCCCAACCCTGCGATACCGCTGTTTCGGAAATCCGTTCGGCCGGGTTCTTGTCCTTGTCGTGGAATAACCGATAACGCCGTTCGCCGAGATCGTCGATCTTTTGAACACCGTCGATAGCGTAGAGCCTCATGAGATCCGCCGCCTGGCGGGTCTCCAGCACCACGCTGGAGGCACGCATCTGCTGTTCCAGTCCTTCGATGCTATCGTGGAGCACCAGCTTGCCCTTGTGGATGATTTGCACGCGGGTGCAGGATTCCTGGACCTCGGGGAGGATGTGCGTCGAGAGAATGATGCCGTGCTCCTTGCCGAGCTCACGGATCAGCTCGCGGATTTCCCGGATCTGGATGGGGTCCAGTCCCACGGTCGGTTCGTCCAGGATGATGACCGACGGAGTGTGCAGGATGGCCTGGGCGATACCGACCCGTTGCTGATATCCCTTCGAAAGATTCCCGATCAGCCGCTCGCTCACGTCAACCAGACCGCAACGCTCCTTGGCGTTATCGACTGCGGTTTGGAGTTTTTCGCGGGGAATCTGATGCAGCTTCCCACAGTAGGCGAGGTATTCGTCGACGGTCAGCTCCCGATAAACCGGCGGTATCTCGGGTAGATAACCCAGCTCCCGTTTAGCCTCCTTGGGGTTGTCGAGTATGTCGATCCCGTTGATGCGGATCTGTCCCGAGGTCGGCGCGAGATTGCCGCAGATCATCTGCATGGTGGACGACTTGCCGGCGCCGTTGGGGCCGAGAAATCCCAGGATTTCACCCTTTTCCAGGGCAAAAGTAACGTTGTTGACGGCGCAGTGATCGCCGTAATAGCGATAAAGTTGTTCGACTTGGATTAGTTGAGTCATAGCGCGCGTAAGATACAAAATTTTTTTCGAAAAGCAATATACGAGCCACCTTACACATCTTCAGGTGCCGCGCACCGCGAAACCCGGCGCAACCCAGTAACGGTAACACAGAGCACCAGTCGTCGTCCTGATCGCATTGGAAAGAGCCGCGATCCGAACAGGTCCGCCGGTGCTTGAATCCTAGTGAACAGGTAGGCGTAAGCGTTAATTTCATAATGAATCGCTTGCCTGGAAAGCTGTTTCCAACCAAATCTGGATCAGGCTGTCAGGGCTGAAAAAAGTTGACCTCTCCCGGCAATTACTTTAAGAAGATGCGGGGGTCGTTACGCCGGGCCAGAAAGTTTTGTCAATTATCGGAATAGAGATTGTGAGTTTCTCATCGTTGCACGCGAGTTAGTTATTTCCGTCCTGTAAGGAATGGGACTTTTGGCGCCCTGTTTTCGCCCTCTCTAAGAAGCTGTCTTCAGACTACTGCGCGCCGCCATGCCGGCGTTGCTCAAGGGCTCAAAATCCTCATGTACTCCTCTGTACACTCCGGTTTTTCGCCCTTTCGCGCCTTGTCCTGACATCGCTCGTGACGTTTGAATACAGCTTCTAAACAAAAACAACGCCGTTTTTGCGGCCGAAAACGTGAGGAGGAGTATTTTTATGCGAATTGGGGTTCCCAAAGAAATACACGCAGGAGAAAAGCGTGTTGCAACCGTGCCGGAGGTGGCCGAAAAACTCATCAAGCTGGGTTTCTCGGTGACAGTGGAAACCGGAGCCGGCGAAAGCGCCAATTTTTCCGACGACACCTATCGTGAAGTCGGCTGTGAAATCGCCGAAGACGCCAAATCCCTGTGGGCTGATTCGGATATCGTGCTCAAAGTCAGGGGTCCCCAAGTCCATCCGGAACTGGCCGTCGACGAAGTCGAGTACTTGCGCGAAGGCGGCAATCTCATCAGCTTCATCTGGCCGGCTCAAAATTCGGAGCTTATGGAGCGGCTGGCGGCCAAGAAATCCACCGTCCTGGCCATGGACAGCGTGCCTCGCATTTCTCGCGCGCAAAAGCTGGACGCCTTGAGCTCCATGGCCAACATCGCCGGCTACCGTGCGGTGATCGAAGCGGCCCAACATTTCGGCCGGTTCTTCACGGGGCAGGTGACGGCCGCGGGCAAGGTGCCGCCGGCGAAAGTCTTCGTCATCGGCTGCGGCGTGGCCGGATTGGCCGCCCTCGGCACGGCGAACGGTCTCGGCGCCATCGTCCGGGCCACCGACACCCGTCCCGAGGTCAAGGATCAGGTCAAATCCATGGGCGCGGAGTTCGTGGAGGTCAATTACCAGGAAGAGGGCACCGGCGTCGGCGGTTACGCCAAGGTCATGAGCGAGGGCTATCAAAAGGCCCAGAAGGAAATGACCGCCCGCCAGTGCATGGAGGTGGACATCGTCATCACCACCGCGCTGATTCCCGGCAAGCCCGCGCCCAAGCTGATCACCGCCGGCATGGTGGAATCCATGAAGCCCGGCAGCGTCATCGTGGACCTCGCGGCCGAGCAGGGCGGCAACTGCGAACTGACGGTTTCCGGCGAAGTCGTCGTTCGCCACGGGGTAACCATCATCGGCTACACCGATCTCCCCAGCCGGCTCTCCCGCCAATCCAGCACTCTCTACGCCACCAACCTGCTGCGGTTGCTCGAAGAACTCACTCCGGCCAAGGACGGCGTGATCGACGTCAACATGGAGGACGAGGTCATTCGCGGAACCACGGTGATCAAAGAGGGCAATATCACCTGGCCGCCGCCACCGCCGAAAATCTCCGCGGCTCCGGCGGGCGCCACCCCCGCGCCACCGGTAGAGATCAAGAAGGCGGAAAAGAAAGCCTTACTTCCCGCCTGGGCGCAGACGGGCATCATGCTAGGTGTGGTGGGTCTCCTGTTCTACGGCCTCGGTGCCGTGGCTCCGGCGGCGTTCATGTCGCACTTTACCGTGTTCGTGCTGGCCTGCTTCGTGGGCTATATGGTGATCTGGAATGTCACCGCGGCCCTGCATACTCCGCTAATGAGTGTCACCAACGCCATTTCCAGCATCATCGCCATCGGCGCTTTGATCCAGATCTCCTCGCCCGGTGTCTTGATCACCATCCTGGCGGGCTTGGCCATCGTGCTGACCTCGGTCAACATGGCCGGTGGTTTCTGGGTTACCCAGCGCATGCTGCGCATGTTCAGAAAATAAGCGGAGAAAATAACAATGTCAGAAGGATTAGTTACCGTTTCCTATATCGGCTCGACGATACTCTTCATCCTGAGCCTTGGGGGGCTCTCCACCCCTGAAACCGCCCGACGCGGCAATTTCTACGGCATCCTCGGCATGTCGATCGCCATCCTGGCGACACTGCTCGGGCCGAAGGTGACCAGCTACGTGCCGATCATCGTCGCCATGGCTGTAGGCGGCAGCGTGGGCGTCTATGCAGCGATCAAGGTCAAGATGACCGAAATGCCGGAACTCGTGGCTCTGATGCACAGCCTGGTGGGTCTAGCCGCGGTGCTGGTGGGCTATGCCAACTTCATCGATCCGACCGCGGCCCTCACCGGGGTCGAGAAGACCATCCACGAAGTCGAAATCTATCTCGGCATTCTGATCGGCGCCGTAACCTTCTCGGGCTCGGTGATCGCGTTCGGCAAGCTGAGCGGCAAGATTAACGGCAAGCCGCTCCTGCTGCCGGCCCGGCACTGGCTAAACCTGGGGCTACTGATCATCGCCATAGCCTTAGGCAAGTGGTTCCTGAGTACCGAATCCATTGGCGGCGGCATGCTGCCCTTGATCCTCATGACCGCCGTCGCGCTCGCTTTTGGCGTGCACATGGTCATGGCCATCGGCGGCGCCGACATGCCGGTGGTGGTTTCCATGCTCAACAGCTACTCGGGGTGGGCGGCTTCGGCCACCGGCTTCATGCTGTCCAACGACCTCCTGATTGTGACCGGCGCCCTGGTGGGCTCTTCCGGCGCAATTCTGTCCTACATCATGTGCCGTGCCATGAACCGCCATTTTCTCTCGGTCATCGCCGGCGGCTTCGGGACCGGCACGGGTGTGGCGCCGGCCGCTGGCGAGGGGCCGGTCGGAGAAGTTCAGCCCATCAGCTCGGAAGAGACGGCGGAACTTTTGCGCAACGCCAGCAACGTGATCATCGTGCCGGGCTACGGCATGGCGGTGGCTCAAGCCCAGCACACGGTGTTCGAAATCACCAAGCTCCTGCGTGAAAAGAACGTCAACGTGCGTTTCGCCATCCATCCGGTGGCGGGCCGCATGCCGGGCCATATGAACGTGCTCCTGGCCGAAGCCCGAGTGCCCTACGACATCGTGATGGAAATGGACGAAATCAACGAGAACTTCCCGGAAACCGACGTCGCCATGGTCATCGGCGCCAACGACATCGTGAACCCGGGAGCGCAGGAAGATCCCAACAGCCCCATCGCCGGCATGCCGGTCTTGGAAGTCTGGAAGGCGAAAACCTCCATCGTCATGAAGCGCTCGATGGCGTCGGGTTATGCGGGCGTCGACAACCCGCTGTTCTACAAGGAGAACAACCGGATGCTGTTCGGAGATGCCAAGAAGATGCTGGATGAGGTGCTGAAGCACTTGCAAGGCTAGGAAATAATGGTTTGCGTAGGGCCGAATAGCAAAGCGTATCGCCGGATGGGTTTTCCATGCGGCGCATGACTCTAAAGCTAATGCGCCCTTGTATCTTGTTTTCCGTGATGGTTAGCTCCCATCACCTGAGGCGGAGGAAGCTTGTGTGCACCCTTAAGGATCAACCTTGTCGCGTAGATCAAGCCCTCCACCTCCCTTCTCACGCCAGCCCA
>Ga0196971_1001449_pt1 | contig 10624 bp, 10 predicted proteins | sample S1v_1013CmetaG_FD_148660 | JGI IMG/M metagenome (GOLD analysis project Ga0196971, IMG submission 148660) | Soil microbial communities from Anza Borrego desert, Southern California, United States - S1+v_10-13C | ecosystem: Environmental > Terrestrial > Soil > Desert | place: USA: California... | reverse complement strand
CCCACTCGCGCGGCATGAAGGAGAGATAACGCTGCTTGCCGTCGCGGCCGGCGAGGCGCGCGAAGATGCCGAGAATGCGCATGGCGTTGATGGCGCCCAGGACAGCGAGTTCGCGCTGGAATTCGGCATCGCTGGCGCCGGTGGCTTCCAGGTACGCGCGGACGGCGGCGTCGCGCGCGGCGGGGCTCACATCGCGGCGCGCATCGTGCAGCAGCATGGCGAAGTCCCACGCGCGCCAGCCGCGGACGGCGTCCTGGAAATCGAGCAAGCCGACGCGGCGTAGGCCCTCGCGCTCGGGCAGCCACAGCAGATTTTCGGCATGATAGTCGCGGATGGTGAAGGCGCGCGGGAAGCCCAAAGCTTTGACGATCAGCCCGTCGCGCACCTGCTCCCAGCGCGCGCGGGCGGCGTCATCGATGTGCACCTCGGCGGCGCGCGGCAGCCATTCGACGAACAAATCGGCATTCACTTCGAGCGCGAGCGCATCGAAATCCTGCAGTGGCCAGCTCGCTTTTCCGGCGCCCTCCAGCCGCGCGGGCACGGGCGCTTGGTGCACATGCGCGAGCACGCGCGCCGCTTCCTCGTAGAGCGCGATTTCATCGGCGCCTTGCGGGATGGCGTGGGCGTAGAGATTCTCGCCCAGATCCTCGATCACGGCGTAGCCGGCTTCGCAATCGGCGCCGTAAATTTGCGGCGGCGCGAGGCCGAGTTTTTCCAGATGGTTTGCGACGGCGACGAAGGCTTCGACGCGCGATGCGGCGAGGCGCGAGGTGGCGTTCCAGCCAAGTTCGCGCCGCTCAGCCGGCGTCGCGCCTGGCGGGCACGGCGCGCTTTCGGCGCTGCGCGGGGCGTCCATCAGCATGGCGCGGCGACCGTCCTTCGCTAGCCGCTCATAGCGGCGCGTGGACGCATCGCCCGGCAGCGGGTCGCGCACCGCGCCGTCGAAGCCGGTCTCGGCCAGGAGACGCTCCAGAGCTTCAGATCGAGTCAAGCCGTGTTCTCCATGCGCCGTGCGCGGTCAGCGCTGCGCTGCGTCCCTCGCCTTGCGGCGTCAATGCGATGTCCAATCGGTTCCGCGGCAATTGCCCTTCCAGCCGCTCCGGCCATTCGATCAGGCAGGCGGCTTCGGCGAAGGCGTCTTCGAGGCCAAGCTCCCAGGCGTCGTCGGGCTGCTTCAGGCGGTAGAGATCGACGTGCCAGAGTTCGCCCCTCGCGCCCTCGTAGGTTTGGACCAAGGTATAAGTTGGGCTGGGCGCCTCCTCGTCCTGACCAGTCCAGGCCTCGATCGCCCCGCGCGCCAGTGTGGTTTTTCCCGCGCCCAGATTGCCGCTGAGACAGACGACGTCGCCCGACCCTAGCGCCTCGCCAAGGCGGCGGCCGAGCGCCAAGGTCGCCGCCGCGTCGGGCAGCGCGATCTCAAGCGAATCAAGGGCGGTATTGGCGCTCACGGGCGCGGATGCTGGCCTAGCGGCAGCGCGGCATCAAGGGCGCCTTGCGCCCCGCCCGCAGAGGCTTCAAACACTAAGCCGCTGTGAGTACGGGCGAAATCAAACGCATCATCATCATCGGCGCCGGCCAGGCCGGCGGCGAGACGGCGCAACGGCTGCGGCAAGCCGGATTTACCGGCGACATCACGCTGATCGGCGAGGAGCCGTGCGCGCCCTACCAGCGCCCGCCGCTCTCCAAGGCCTACCTCAAGGGCGACCTGCCGATGGACCGGCTGCTGCTGCGCCCGCCGAGCGTCTATGCCGAGGAGCACATCACGTTCGTGTCGCCATCGAAGGCGGTGTGGATCGACCGCGCCGGCAAGAAGGTGCGCGTCGAGGGCGGGCGTGAGTTGCCGTACGACGCGTTGGTGCTGGCGACTGGCGCGCGGCCGCGCAAGTTGCCGCTGGTGGGCGCCGATCTCGACGGCGTCCACCTCTTCCGCACTGCCGCCGACGTTGATGCGATCCGCCCGCGCTTCATTGAAGGCGCAAAGCTCATCGTGATCGGCGCGGGCTATATCGGTTTGGAAGTCGCTGCGGTTGCGCGTCAGCGCGGGCTTGAAGTCACCGTGATCGAAACTGCTGTGCGCCCGCTGGCGCGCGTGACCAGCCCGGAAGTCGCCGGCTTTTTCCTCGATGAACACACGCGCCAAGGCGTGCGCTTCGTCCTCGGCGGCCAGCCGGCTTTGATCAAAGGCAAGGAACACGTCACCGGCGTCGCGCTCGCTGATGGCGGCGAGTTGCCGGCGGACATCGTCATTGCCGGCATTGGCGTCACGCCAGAGACGACCTTGGCGCAACATAGCGGCCTCACCATCGATAACGGCATCGTCACCGATTCCGAGTGCCGCACCTCCGATCCACACATCTTCGCCGTCGGCGATTGCGCGGCGCGGCCGATGGCGCATTTCGACAACCGGGTCTGCCGCCTAGAGAGCGTCCACAACGCCGTCGAGGGCGCGAAGATCGTCGCCGCGGTCCTCACCGCCGGCAAAGCCCATAATGTCGAGGCGCCCTGGTTCTGGAGCGACCAGTACGACCTCAAACTGCAGATTGCCGGCCTTTTCCAAGGCTACGACCACGTCGTGTTCCGCGGCGTCATGGCTGACCGATCGTTCGCGGCGTTCTACTACAAGGGCGATAGGCTGATCGCGGTGGATGCGGTGAACCGGCCGGGCGAGTATCTGGGGGCGAAGATGCTGATCCAAAGCGGCCGGACGATCGCGCAAGACGTCATCGCCGATGAGTCCAAACCGATGAAAGAACTGGTCGCCAACGCGCGCTAAGAGTGAACAGGAACCATGCCGAAGATCACCTACATCGAGCACAACGGCAAAGAACACGTCGTTGAAGCGCCGAACGGTCAAACCGTCATGGAAGCGGCGGTGAAGCACGCTGTTCCGGGCATTGACGCCGATTGCGGCGGCGCCTGCGCCTGCGCCACCTGCCACGTCTATGTCGATCCGGAATGGCTGGCGAAGACGGGTGACGCGAGCTCGATGGAGCAATCGATGCTCGATTTCGCCAATGACGTCGAAGACAATTCTCGCCTCTCCTGCCAGATCAAAGTAAGCGACGCGCTGGACGGCCTCGTCGTGCGGCTGCCGAAGAGCCAGCATTAACGCGCGGCCCTGCTCGCCTTGATGGGCGAGCTGTCAGGCCGCGCAGCGGACTGACAGAGTGGGTGGCAGCGCTACCCTATGAACGTTCAGCAGCCACCCACTCCGTCCGCGAACTTTGTTCGCGGCCACCTCGCCCATCAAGGGCGAGGAGGAGTTGCGCTTCTCCGCGCACTTCTGTTCAGTGGCCCCGAAACGGGGGAGCTCATGCGCGCGTTCATTCTTGCACTTGCAATCACAGCTTTCGGCGCGAGCGCGCAGGCGCAGGAGCTGACGCCGGAACGCGCCGCCTTCCGCGCCATCTACGAAGATCTGGTCGAGACCGATTCCTCGCCCACCACCGGCTCGTGCACACGCGCCGCCGAAGCCATGCTCGTCCATCTGCGCGGCGCCGGCTTCTCCGAAGCCGATGCGCAGGTGATTGTCCCCGAAGGCAAGCCGGACGACGGCAATCTCGTCGCCGTGCTGCGCGGCTCATCGCGGCGCGCAGTGCTGCTCTTGGCGCACATCGATGTCGTCGACGCCAGGCGCGAGGATTGGGAGCGCGATCCGTTCACTTTGGTTGAGGAGAACGGCTTCTTCTACGGCCGCGGCACGGCGGACGACAAAGCCATGGCCGCCGTGTTCGTCGATATGTTCGTACGCATGCGGCGCGAAAACTATCGCCCGCGCCGCACGCTTCGCCTCGCGCTGACCTGCGGCGAAGAAACCTCCAACCGTGTCAACGGCGTCGATTATCTGCTGCAGAACCATCGTGACTGGATGCAAGCCGATTTCGCCATCAATGAAGGCGCCGGCGGCGTGCTTGGGCCGGACGGACGGCCACAAGTATTCAACGTGCAGGCGGGCGAGAAAATCCATCAGGTGATGTCGCTGACCGTCACCAATCCCGGCGGCCATTCCTCGCGGCCCGTTCCGGACAATGCGATTTATCGGCTGAGCCGCGGCCTCGATCGCTTGGCTGCTTATTCCTTCCCGATCGAACTCAACCCGGTCACGCGCACCTATTTTGAACGCATGGCGCCGATCGTGGGCGGCGAAACCGGCGCGGCGATGACAGCCATCGCGCGCAATCCGAACGATGCGGAAGCCGCCGCCGTGCTGGCGCGGGATCCGTCCTACAACGCGATGATGCGCACCACTTGCGTGGCCACGCAGCTGGACGCCGGCCACGCCCCCAACGCGCTGCCGCAGCGGGCGACGGCGACGCTGTCGTGCCGGGTTTTGCAGGGCCACACGCCGGAGGAGGTGCAGGCTGAATTGCAGCGCGCGCTTGGCGACGCGCAGATCCAAGTCGAGATCGTGCGCCGCCGCCAGGGCTCGCGTCCGCCGCAATTGACGCGTGCGATCATGGGACCAGTAGAAAATCTCGTTGCCCAGATGTGGCCCGGCACGCCAATCGTGCCGGTCATGACGGTGGGCGCCACCGACGGCCGCTTCCTCAACAATGCGGGCATCCCGACCTACGGCATGAGCGGCATGTTCGCGCAGCCCGGCGAAAGCAACGCGCACGGATTGAATGAAAAGCTGCGCGTACAATCGCTCTATGAAGGACGAGATTTCCTGAACGCGATCGTGCGCGCCTACGCCGGCAACTAGAAAGCGGCGACCGATATCGCCGCCAGCTCGATTTCAGCTGGTTCGGGCAGCATCTCGGTGTCGCACAAAGCGTCTGTGCAAATCGGCGCAACGGGCAGCGTATCCGCGACGGTCAAAACACGCGCACGATCGAGCGCGGGGCCGAGCGCGGGGCCGCCGAGCAGATCGCCGTTGCGCGGCGCGGGCTGTTCCGCCGCGACGAAGTTGATCGGCTGCATCGGAATGAGGTGCACAGCGGGTGCGGTGGAGTACGGCGTAGCACGCTCCAGTTCCGCGGCCGCAGCTTCGTTGCCGAAGGCGCTGGCCACCGTGGCCTGAATGGCGCGCGCTTCGTACGCGGTGAGGCCGCCGCCGGTGACGCTCATCGCGAACGAGGAACTGACGAGTGCGGCGGCGGCCGTGAACGTCATGCCGCCATTGTGACGGGCGGCGTCCAGGCTGCGCTTGAGAACGGGTTGGATCGGGAACATCGCGCCGGACCAACGCCGCTCTGGCGCTGGCGTTGCGCGAACACGAAAATTTAATCGCGGGCTTACGCCGCTTCGGTTTGTGCGGCGGGCGCGCACCCCTTAGCGCTCTCGCCGGCGTCGGCGCAATAATCGGTGCGCAACGCATGCGCTTCTATCTCTACGCGCTCGAGGAAGCTCGCATAAGCGCCGCCGATCGCCTGCATTTCATAGCTTTTGAGCATCCCGCCGCTCATTGCGAAGGCAAACAGGCCGAAGACAAAGATCGACATCGCAAACACCGCGCCGATGGCGTAGTCGGCGACTTGGACGAGGTGGTAAGCGCGGGGCCGCATCGGAACTTCGAGCCTTGTTGTCGATGCGAGGAGAACGTGCGCTGTGACGCGCCTGTTGCCGGAACTCATGTCACAGCGCGTTAGACCCCTTGCGTCCGCGCTCGCGCACGAAGCGAGATTCAGCTTGCGTTCAGGCGGCTTCGCGCGCCGCCGGTGTCGAGGCGGGCAGATGGCACGTGACGGTGACGCCGCGCCCCGGCTCGCTCTGCAGCGCCACCCAGCCGCCGTGCATCTCCACGAACGAGCGCACCAAAGCGAGGCCAAGTCCGGCGCCGCGGCGGTCGCCGGACTGGAAGCTGTCGAACGCACGCGCCTGCGCGTCGAAGCCCATGCCCTTGCCGGTATCCTGCACAGTGAGGCGCACGACGCCGTCGAGCTTTTCGGCGGAGACAGTGATGGTGTCGCCGCGCTCGGTGTGGCGGAGCGCATTCGACAGGAGATTCACGATCACCTGGGTAATGCGCTTCTGGTCGGCGTTGATCGCGCCGATGGCCGGATCGCACTTCACGCGGATCGGCACCTCCGTGTCGCGCGCCTTGGAAGCGGCCATCTGCACGCTTTCGCTGATAGTCTCATAAATATCCATCGGCGCGAGATCGAGCGCGACATTGCCGGCTTCGACCATGGCCACATCCAGGATGTTGTCGATCAGCTTGGAAAGATTGCTCGACGCTTCGATGATCGAGGACACTTGCTCGACCTGGCGATCGTTCAGCGGACCGAACACGCGCGCCTGCAGCAGCTCGGCATTGCCGTAGATCGCCTGCAGCGGGTTGCGCAGCTGGTACGACACGTTCTCGACGAACTGGCCCTTCAGCTGATCGGCTTGCTCGAACGCCTCGGCGCGCTCGCGCAAAGCTTCTTCGACGCGCCGATCGGCGGTGATGTCCTGAAACGCAACCAAAGTCGCGCCGTCCGGCAGAGGACGGGTCAGGAATTTCAGCACGCTTTCGTCGCTGCGGCGCATTTCGCCGCGATACTCGGTGCGCGCTTCGGGCGAAGGATCGGTGATGCGCCCGCGCATGCGCGCCCATTCGGCTTTGTCGTGGAAGAGTTGCTGGCAGAGTTCGACCACTTTATCGAACGCCATGTCGCTATCCAGCTGCGGCGCTTCCAGCTTCCACATGGTGTGAAACGCGGCGTTGGACAGCTTGAGGCGCCCATCGAGGCCGAACACGACGATGCCTTCGTGCAATTTGTCGAGCGCCGCCTTCTGCGTCTGCACCAAAGCGTCGTACTGGCTCTTCAGCGCCACCTCGTTGGTGATGTCGGAGAAGATCATCAGCATGCCGCCGTTCGGATGCGGCTGGCGCGCGACGCGCAGCATGCGGCTGTCCGGCAGCACCCAGAGGTCCTCCGGCAAATTGTTGTGTTCCTGATAGAGCGCTAGTTCGCGCGCGCGCCACTCGGCATAATTGGCGTGCGCCGGCAGCTTGCGCTTTTCCTTCAAGTGATCGAGCCACGCCGCGTGCACCGGCTTGTCGGCCAGGAAGGCAGGCTCCAGACCCCACGTCGCCTCGAACGCGCGATTGTAAAAGACGAGGCGCTTGCCGCTGTCGAACACGGCGATGCCCTCGGCGAGGTGGTTCAGTGTTTCATCGTAAGCGCGCTGTTGCTTCGCCAGTTGATCGCGCGAGGCTTCGCTTTCGGTGACGTCGATGGCGATGCCGGCCGCGCCGCCGGCGACGGGGCTCATGCGCAGACGGAGCGTGCGCAGCTGGCCGCCGACAACGGCCGAGCGTGTCTCTTCAACGGCTTCGCCCAGTTCGATCGCCTTGCGGGCCAAATCCGTTGCGGCTTGATCGAGCTGCAGATTGCGCGCGAGCGCCTGGTCGAGCGATTTGGCTTCCAGCGCGGCGAGATAGTTGGGATTGGCCCATTCGAGCTTCAGCGCGCCATTAACGCGCCAAGCCATGAACGGCGCACCATTCCACATTTCCAAAAACGCCGCCGGATCGCGGGCGATCACTTCGTGGCCGCCGCTGCCGATGCGCCCGCCGGCCGCGCCCTCTTCGACGCCGCGCACGCTCGCGTCCAGGATCCACGCCACCGCGCGCGAGCCCGCAGTGCGGCCGTCGACTTCGACGTAAACGCCGTCCGGCGTGGAAATTTTGATCGAGAATGCCGCGCCATCGCGGCGCAAGCGCGTGATCGCGGGCGACAGACGCGTGGCGGCGCCGGTTGCGTCCGTGCCGTCGAACACGGAAAGGCCTTGCAGAATGCGCACGGCCGGTTCGGCGGCGACGGCTTGATCCGAAAAGCGCAGCAAGCTGGCGAGCGCGAGCGGGCTGCCGTAAATGCGTGGGCGGCCCCAATCGCCTTCACCAGGATTGGTCAGCGCATCATCCCAGATCAACACGACGCCCGGATGCGCGCCAAAAATGGCGTCGGCCCAAGCGATCTTGTCCTCGAGTTCGCGCGCGCGCTTTTTCCACGCATCGACGCCGCCGCGCGCGCCATCGGTGACGCGCAGCGCCCAGAGCAGCGCAGCGATCGCGATTGACGCCGAGCCGCCTGCCACGAGCAGGCTTGCGTATCCGCCGTCCAAATGCCGACCCCTAATTCCATCACAGCGGCGAAACGAATCGCCGAACCCCGACGATTAGTCTCCCGCGTTGCGCGCGCGATTGCACCCCGCACGCTGACGAGAACCGTTAACAAGCGCTTAAAAGTGTTTACGCGTGGTTAAGTTAAGAAAGTTCAATGGGTTAACGCGCAACCAGCGTGGCATGCCCGATCTTGTTGCGCGTGCGGTTTGAGCTTACCTTGATCCGAGATCGGACGACGCCTTGGACTACAAAGTCATCATCAGCTGGGACGCCGAAAAGGGCGTCTTCTTCGTGGTCGAAAGCGAAATCGAAGGCCTGTGGGCGGAGGCAGCCACAATGGCCAACCTGCTGGAGGTCATTGAAGACGTCGCCCCTGACCTCATTCGCGCCAATCACCATGAGGACGAGCCGCGCGGCGTGCGTATCCTGGAAGATCGCGGCCGCTTGGTTTCGGTCGCCGCCGCCTAAATCGTGGGCTCCGAGCTTTATCGCCGCCTCGTCGAAATCCTGAAGCGCCACAATTGCACCTTCGTCCGCCAAGCGAAGGGCAGCCACGAAATTTGGCGGAGCCCAACCACGCAGCGGACGTTTGTCGTCGTGAAGAACAGCGAAAAACTTCACACACTGAACGGCGCACTCAAGGATGCGGGCATTGAAGAACGCTTGTAACGACTAGCCGCCGCCGGCGCGCGTGTAGTGGAACGGCATCGGCGAGGCGCGCGGAACGGTGCGTACGGCGTCGAGCGCCGTGGCGCTACAGGTGTAGGTGTCGGTGACGCTTTCCGGCGGCATGGACGGCAGCGTCATGGTGCGGCGATCACCGTCCCTGGTCGTCATCGTCGCCTGCCCGCCGAACGATTGGGCGTCGGTGCAGTAGTTCAACCTGCCGCCATCGGTCGACCAGCGGCCGCTGGCCTGCGCGCGCACTTCGCCTTCGCCGCGGGCGCTGTCGTACTCCATCTCCAATTGCGCCTGGACGGCGCCGGTGACGAAGGTGCCGTCGGCGCGGAAGGTGACCGTCGTATTGGCGGTGGACGCATTTGTGATCGGCACACCGTTGGCGCGCATCCACTCGATCGGCCCGCCGCCGGTCAGCTGCCAATGCCCGACAACGCAAGCGTCCAACGTCCGCACGCCGGCGCAATCGCCGCAACCGCTCTCCATCACGCCCTCGATACTGAGCGTGATGCGCGACGCCGTCGCGTTGATGGCGGCGACACGATAGCGGCCGCCGCCGGAACTGGCGTCGATCTCCTCCGGCAAAGTGGCCCAGCTGCCGCCTGCTTCGTCGCGTGCGCCGTGCGCCGATGCAGGGCGAACGGACGTGCGCCAACGTCCGCACTGGAAGGTCGCGACGCCGCGCGTCAGCACAAACGGCGCGAGCGGCAGCGTTTGCGTGCGCGTCGCGCTCCAATCCCAGGTGTCGCCGTCTCTGGGGTCGAGCCCGATATCAACACCGTGCGGATGGCGGATGGCGCGATCGAGATAGGCTTGGGCGAAGTCCAGCCAGCGCTCTGGCGGCAGCGCCGCACTCATCGCCGCGTGCTGCGCGGCGGGCGCATTTGAGTCCGCCATACCGTCCAGAAATCCCATCACGCCGGCCGGCTCGACTTCGGCGCCGAGCCATAGGAAGAAAATTCCAGCGGAATAAGCGAGTTCGTTGAGCGGCGTTGTCGGCGAGAGTTCGTCGAACGCGTCTGCATTCGCCGGCATCAAGCCGCGGTCCGGCAGCGCCAGCGCCGAGAACCATTCGGCCGAACCTTCCAGCCACCAATCGCCGCCCGCGCCTGTGCCGCTCGCGCCGGAGGCCATCTGCGCCGCGGATAAATTGGCGACCTGCACGCAATGGAAAATCTCATGTGCAGCGATGGATGCTGCGAGTTCAGGATCACTGGCGGGACCGATCAAATATAAGACGACGTGACATTCATCGTCGCGGGTGAATTCGGTTTGACCGGCGATGTTGCTGAACGCCTCCGCCGTCGATCCGGGCGGAAGATCATCGGCCAACAGGATAGTGACGTCTTCCAACTCGACGCCGCCTAGCCTCCCAATCGTTTCCGCAGCCGCGCGCACGCCGCGTTCGAACGCGGCCATGGTGGAATCATCGGCGATCCAATCGGCGTTGCGGTCATGGATGATGCGGATGTGGCGCGTGCCGCCGCTGGTGGCGACCGGAACGCGCATGCGCTCCACGCAATCGAAATCGAGGAAGCGCGGCTCCGCATAGCGTTCGTCGAAGAGGCCGCGATACGCGGCTGAGGAGCATTCGCCGAAGGCGGCCTGCGCGGGAGACATCGGTGCGAACAGCGCCGCCGCTACGATCAGAAGCGTCCACCGCAACCATGCGCGCATCGCAGCCTCCCCTGTTCGGGGGCATTCAGAGACTCAGAGCGCAAAACGTCAAGCGGAACTCGGCTCAGCCGGCCCCGCGCAGCTTCTTGACCGCTTCGCTCGCTTTGTGCAGCGCTGGATTATACGGCCGCGCGCGGCGGCCGCGCTCTTTCAGCTTGGTCGAGCCTTCGATGCGGAAGATGAACGGCATCTTGTAGCTGGCGCCGAAGCGCA
>Ga0196971_1001448_pt1 | contig 10634 bp, 11 predicted proteins | sample S1v_1013CmetaG_FD_148660 | JGI IMG/M metagenome (GOLD analysis project Ga0196971, IMG submission 148660) | Soil microbial communities from Anza Borrego desert, Southern California, United States - S1+v_10-13C | ecosystem: Environmental > Terrestrial > Soil > Desert | place: USA: California... | reverse complement strand
CGAGGAGTGCGAAGATCCGACCCGCCACATCCAGCACGCTGCCGCGCCTGACCGCCGAATAGATGCCGGTCGGCACGGCGATCACCAGCGCCACCAACAGTCCCGACATGGCCAGGGCCAGCGTCGCCGGCATGCGCTCCAGAATCTGTGGCATCACGGGCTGATTGTTCCGAAACGAAGTGCCCAGGTTCCCGGTTGCCAGGTTCCCGAGGAACTGAACGAACTGCTGCCAGAGCGGCTGATCAAGCCCCAGAGCATGCCGCATCGCTTCCACGGCTTCCCTGGTGGGATTGCCCTGGCCCATGATCGCCATGACAGGGTCCCCGGTCATCCGCAGCGCGAAAAAGAGCAGGAGCGAGATGCAGAGCAGTACGAGGGACCCGTGGAAGATGCGCTTGATCACGAAAACAGCCATAGGAATCCCCCTCGTCCCAGCGCCAGTGGCCCGAAGTCCATAACGGGCGGGCCGGGAGCATACTCCCGGCCCGTGTGGCTCCTACTTTTTCACGGTGACCGGCGTCAGACGCATCCGGTCATCCGGCGGAGCTACGAAGCCTTCGACCTTGGCGCTGGTGGCCCAGACGGCTACCGACTGGTAGAGCGGCACATCCGGCATCAGCTCGCGCAGGCGGACGGTCAGGTCACGGAAAGCGGCCTCGCGGCTCTTCTGGTCGTTGGTGGACCGCTCCTTCGCCAGCAGCTCGTCGAGCTTGGCATCACCGAAGTTGGGGTTCCAGTTCTGCCCCTTCGTGTAGAGCAGGTAGGCCGTGTTGTCGAAGTCCAGCGTCCAGCCGCCCCAGCCGAAGAGGTGCATGTGGCCGGCCTTGCCCTGCGGGACCAGTGTGCCGAAGAAGGTCTGCGACTCGCTCGGGTTCAGGGTGACCTCCAGCCCCACCGCCTTGAGGTAGGAGGCGATGGCCTGGGCCAGTTCGGTGGTCACTGTGGAGCCCGTGGCGAAGAAGAGGTCGATTTTGGCGCCCTTGGCCCCCGCCTTTTCGATCAGGGCCTTCGCTCTGGCCGGGTCGTACTCGACCGGCTTCTGGTCCGGGTTGTTGCCGAACGAAATGTCCCCCTGGAAGGAGCTGATCTGCTTGCCGTAGCCGCCGAGAATCGTATCGATGATGGCCTTGGTGTCAATGGCGTGGGCGATTGCCTGGCGGACCTCAACCTTGTCCACCGGGGCCTTCGCCACGTCAAAGCGCAGGGCCGATGCCGTGGGCCCGCCCACCGATGCGATCTTGACTTTGTTGTCACTCTGAAGGGTCTTGACCTGGGCCAGGGGGACACTCTGCATGATATCGATGGCCCCTGTCTGGAACTCCGCCAGGCGGGTCGCATCTTCGGGGATGAAGCGAACGGTCACGTTCTTCGTCTTGGCCTTATCGCCCCAGTAATCCGGGAAGGCTTCGAGCACAACCTGGCTGTCCTTGGTGTAGGAGACCACTTTGTATGGGCCAGTCCCCACCGGCTGAACGTTGAAGACCTCATCGCCCTTCTCCTTGATGTACTTGGGCGGAACGATCATCCCGCCGTAACCTGCCAGCTTGGTGATCAGGGTTGGATCAGGCGCGCCCAGCAGGAAGCGGACCGTGGCGTCGTCCACCTTGACCACCTTGTCGATGGAGGTGTAGTTGCCGCGCTGAGGGCTCTTCTCCCCCTCCGGCCCAAGCAGCCGTTCGAACGTAAAGACCACAGCGTCGGCGCCAAACGGCTCCCCGTTGTGGAACTTGACGCCCTGCCGGAGCTTGAACTCGATGGTCTTGTCATCGATGAACTTCCACTCGGTGGCCAGTCCGGGACGAAGCTTCAGGTCGGTGCCCCGGTCGACCAGGCCGTCAAAGATGTTGGAGGCGACCATGCCCCAGGCGAGCACAAACGTGTCGATGGGGTCCCACGAACCGCGCGGGTCGCCGTATTGGCTGCCGATGACCAGCGAGTCCTTGTTCCCCTGGGCGCTGGGAGCAGGGGGGGAACCGGCATCCGTATTGCCCGGCTCGGTGGCCTTCGAGTCGCTGCAGCCGGCCAGTATCAGGGTCGCCACCAGGGCGAGCACCAAAGCCTTCAGGAACCTTCTCCCCACGATCGATCTCCCCTGTCTCTATGTACTCCTCTGAGCCGCGAGGCCCCGGGTCATCCTTCGCCCCGCGCTCGCTTCCGACATTATAACTCTATACATACATAATACGCTAGAGTTATTTATCTCTTTGATATGATAATCGACACAATACGATGGAGCGGCTTCGGTTGCGCGCAAAAACCCGACCAGCCTTGTCTACCAAGGCCGGTCGGGCTTTGTTGGTGCGCGGTAGTGGGATCGAACCACTGACCTCATGAACGTCAATCATGTGCTCTCCCAGCTGAGCTAACCGCGCATATGAAGTTTAGTGTCCACCTGGTGGTCCGACGGTGCGCTGCTTCCTTCCGGACCTGACGCGTTGCCGCCGAACCACCAGCGGACTGGTGGAGCTAAGGGGGATCGAACCCCTGACCTCTTGAATGCCATTCAAGCGCTCTCCCAGCTGAGCTATAGCCCCGTATGAAATTGGAGCGGGTTACGAGATTTGAACTCGCGACCTACGCCTTGGCAAGGCGTCGCTCTACCGCTGAGCTAAACCCGCAGAACCGAATAGGTTGGTGGCCCAGGCCAGAGTTGAACTGGCGACACCCGCATTTTCAGTGCGGTGCTCTACCAACTGAGCTACCGGGCCAAGCATGGTGGACCGCGAAGGACTCGAACCTTCAACCGTCCGATTAAGAGTCGGATGCTCTACCATTGAGCTAGCGGTCCATGCTGTTTGTGATCTGCGGCGTTTGTTGCTACTGCCGGACGGAACTTGATCTTACTACATTCGTGCTCAGAATGCAACAGGACAGCTTTGCTGCTGCGAAGTTCCGGGCGCCGATGCACCGCCGACAAGATATGAGTCTACCAGAACGGGCGACCGCGGGCAAGAGCCAGATTTTCCCACCCCTGCGTAAGCCGTCTGGCGGCCGGGAACGCTAGCGCCGTTAGTCTGTGTGCGAAGGAGGATGTGCCATGCATCGGGCCCGGCTGGTCGCCCTGACTCCCGCCCGGCTGGCCGCTTTGATTCTCGCCCTCCTGGCCGTTCTCCTGCCACCCGCTCCGGCGGCTTGGGCTGCCGGCGACGGCGAGGTTGTGCTCGCCTTTGTGGGCGACGTCATGCCCGGGCCATGGCTGACCCGGCGGGGGACCGATCATCCGTGGCGCCATGTGGCCCCGTTGCTGCGGTCGGCTGACATTGCCGTGGGCAACCTCGAGACGGCCGTGGGTACCGGCGGCGCACCCGTGCCGGATAAGCAGTTTCACTTCCGCATCCGCCCCGATGCCCTGGCCGGCGCTGCCGGGGCCGGCGTTGACGTCTTCTCCCTGGCCAACAACCACACGGGCGACTACGGCCCCCGGCTGCTGACCGAGACCGTGCGGCTCGTCCGGTCCGCCGGTATACACCCCGCAGGTGCGGGGGCGGACGCGGCGGAAGCTTACGCCCCCGCCATCCTGAAGGCAGGCGGGCTCAGCGTCGCGCTGCTGGCCTTCAGCCGGGTCGTTCCCCACGAGTCGTGGGTGGCGGCTCCCTTTCGGCCCGGCGTCGCCAATGGCTGGGACGTGGCCGCCTGTCTGGAAGCGGTGCGCAGAGCCCATACCGAGGCAGACCTCGTGGTGGTGCTCGTCCACTGGGGCACCGAGCTGGAGGAGAGACCGCGCGCCGCTGACGTTTCCTTTGCCAGACAGCTGCAGGAGCACGGCGCCGCCGTGGTCGTGGGCCACCACCCCCACGTGCTCCAGGGCCTGGACTTCCGGGGCGGAAAGTTAGTCGCCTACTCGTTGGGCAACTTCCTCTTTCCGGACTCAGGCAAGCCCCTGCCGCGGGAGACGGCCGTTCTGGAGGTGACCGCCGGCCGCGACGGTGTGCGGTCGGCCAGGGTGCTGCCCCACCTGATTCAAGGCGGCCACCCGCAGTCCGCGCCGGCTGCTGTCCGGCGCCAGATTCTCGGCCGTCTGAACAGCCTGTCGGGCCGGTGGAACACTAGTGTGCGCAGTGACGGGAGCGTAGAGGCAGAACCGTAGTCCCCCGTGGACGTACCGGTGCTTCCTGTGTAAAATGGGAGTATCGCTACAGGCAAAGGGGGGAGCTCCGTTGCCGGACATTCAGTTCTTTGATGCAGCCGCATTCTTTGCGCAGAAGATCAATGAAGTAGAACAGACGCTCATTGGGAAGAAGGCGGAGATGGAAATCCTCCGGGCGAACCGGCGGAACCTCGAATGGACCATCGCCACCATGGCGCTGCTGACGCCGGACCACCAGCGCGCCATCGCCGCCGATCTAGCCTCCCTCAAAGAGGTGCTCAACGCCACGGAGCGGTCCATGGGCGGACTGGAAGGCGAGATCGAACTCCTTTCCCGCAAACTGGGCGCACTTCAGGCCGCCCGGGAGCTGCTGGCCATAAGTGAGAGCACGGAACAGGGAGCATAAGCCAGAAGCCCGTCACCAGCGCAGGTGAGCGGGCTTTTCTCATGCCTGCCGGCGGGTCAGTCCCCTATTCTGGCCAACAGTTCCTGACCAATCTCGGCGAAGATGGGCGCCGCCACCGTACCGCCCCAGCCCCCGTCTTCCACCATCACCACAACGACGTACCGCGGCGACGTGGTCAGGTACCCGGCGAACCAGGCGTGGGTGAGGGGCTCCGTCTTGCCGCCCTGGAGGGTCCGCACCCGGCCCGTCTCTGCGGTCCCCGTCTTGCCGGCGGAGCCCACGCCCGGCACCCAGGCCGCCTTACCCGTCCCCTTCCCCTTGGGGTCGGTGGCGAGGGCCAGGGCCCGCTGCAGACTCCGGGCGGCCTCTGCGGACATGACCCGCTGTCCCCGCGCCGCTGGTGGCTGCCACACGGTAACCCCGGCAGGGTCTCTGATCTCGAGGACCAGATTCAGCGGCGGCAAGGTGCCTCCGTTCGCCACGGCTGCGTAAGCCCGTGCCACCTGAAGGGGTGTCACCTCCAGGTGCCCCTGCCCGATGGCAATCTGCACAGTGGTCTCGTGGTCGACAGCCGGTACTCGCCCGGTCTGCTCCTCCGGCCAGGGCCTTCCCAGCAGGCCTGTCACCTTGCCGAAGCCAAGCTTCAGGGTAGCATCATGGAGCCCCTGGAGGCCCAACCGCTCATAGCCAACCTGCATCAGCACCACGTTGCACGACTGGGCCAGCGCCTCATCGAAGGTGATCCAGCCGTGCTTCTTGCTTTCGGCATCATGGAACACATTGGGGCCGATGTGGTACGTGCCGTCGCAGAAGAGCCGCTCGTCGGGTCGTACCAGCCCTTTGTCCAGCGCTGCGGCCGCCACTACAGTCTTGAAGACAGACCCGGGTGCGAAGCTCTGAGCGGCCCGGTTCTCATAGGCCGGGTTTTCCTGCTCAATGCGTTCCTTGTCCTCATACTCGAAGTTGGGCCGGGAGGCCATGGCCAGCACGTCGCCGGAGCGGGGTTCCAGCACCACCACGGCGGCCTGCGGGGCATCCCGGGTGTGTCGGTCCAGCACGGTTTCCACGGCCTGCTGAATGCGCCGGTCCAGGGTGGTGTGCAGAACGTAGGGCTGCTTGCCCGTAACGGGGACCCGGGCCTCGGCCGCCTGAGCCCCCATGGGGCGCCCCCTGCCGTCCAGCCTCACGGTGAGCGCAGGCACGGCGTCTCCCCGCAGTTCTGTGTCAAACACCCGCTCCAGCCCGAGCTGCCCTCCGCTGGTGTTCACGAAGCCCACCAGGTGGCGCGCCACGGCTCCGCTGCCGTACCGGGTGCGGGTCGGGCCGATGACCACCCCTGGCAGGCCCAGACTCTGAATCCGGGCAGCCAGGGAAGGACTGATGCCCCGCTCCAGCCAGACCGGAGCGGGGTTGACCGCCTCCTCCTGCCGTCCCAGCACGGGTGCCGTCTCCGTCAGCTTTGCCAGGAGGTCCGCTTCGCTCACGTCCAGCAGGGAGCTGAGCGTGCGGGCCGCGGCAGCGGGGTCCTGCACCAGGGAGCGGAAGGCTGCCACTCCCCACTGCATGGACGCATCGGTCAGCGAAAGGCCGTTGCGGTCCAGAATCTGGCCGCGCGGGTCGCCCAGGGGCAGGGCGAGCGTCCGTTGGCTGTTGGCGGCGCGCGCATCATACTCCGGCCCTGGCTCCACCTGCAGGCGGTACAGGCGGCCGGCAAGGGCCATCAACAGGAGAGAGACGAGCATGGTGATGGCAAGCACCCGCTTGCCGGTGGTAATCCGCATGGAAGAACACCTCAGGGGTATCCTCCCCCGGGAACGGGGCTGTTATGCATTATGTTGTCATGGAAAAGCCACCAGCACCCCTCACTCGGGGGTCTGGTGGCTTGTTCGTCACTTCTTGCGCTTCTCGGCGTTGGCCTGTGCCAGGGCGATGTTCTCTGTCTGCTCGTCCAGCGTGGCGGCGAAGTAGTGCCCGCCGGACCCGTCCTCCTTGGCCACAAAGAACATGAGTTCGTGGGCTGCGGGGTTGAGCGCAGCGACAATGGAAGCTTCCCCGGGCGCCGAAATGGGCCCCGGCGGCAAGCCGGCATTTCGGTAGGTGTTGTATGGCGAGTCGACCTGCAGGTCCTTGGCCGTCAGTTCAGCTCCCACCGGTTTCTTTACGGCGTAGGCCACCGTGGGGTCGGCGTCGAGCTTCATGCCGATGGCCAGGCGGTTGTGGTAGACGCCGGAGATAATGGGCCTGTCCGCGGCCACCTGCGCCTCTTCCTCTATGATGGAGGACAGGGTGACCGCGTCGTGCACGGTGAGGCCCATCTCCTTGATCCGGGCCAGCCGATCGGGCGTCCAGACCTTCTGGAAGCCGGCGAACATCATCGCGATGACCTGCTCCTCGCCAATGCCCGGCTCGTAGTCGTACGTGGCTGGGAACAGGTAGCCTTCCAGGGGCTGCTCCAGCGCCACGTCCTTGGGCAGGTACTGGTCCGCCAGCTTGGACTGGGAGGCAGCCTTGAGGAACCGCTCCTTCTCCACCACCCGCTTCTCGGCCAGGGTCTCGGCAATCTGAACCACGGTAAGGCCTTCCGGAATAGTGAAGCGCCTGACGTAGGTCTGGCCTTTGGCCAGTTTCTGAAGGATCTCTTCGGGCGTCATGCCGCGGGTGAGCTGGTACTCGCCGGGTTTGAGCTGGGAATCAAGCTGACGGTACCGTGCGTAGTAGCGGAAGATCGTGGCGTCCCGGATCAGCATCTGCTGAGCCAACAGGTCGGCTACAGCGGTTGCGCCTGAGCCCTTGGGAATCTCGACCAGAACCAGTTCCGCGCTTCCCGGCTGAACGGGCAGCAGTTGATCCTCCACCCAGCCCTTGGCCACGCCGCCGGCCAGCGCGGCAAGAAGAAGGAAAAGTACCGCTATGGTGGCAGCTCCACGAGTGCGTCTTGCCAACTGGGGCAACCGTCACCCTCCTTTGCGGGGGGTTAGTTGGGGGCCGTAATAATGTTCTACATGCGACAAAGGAGCCCCTTCAGGCGGGCTCCTTGCCAACTACTTGTCCTGCTCGTCGTACTCTTCTTCGTCGAGAAGCTCTTCCCAGGCCTCAGCGACCCGCTCGAACTCCTCTTCGTCTTCGATCTCAATCAGGACGTCCTCGCCGTTCTCCTGATCGATGCGGAGGATGACGGCCTCTTCTTCCTCTTCCTCGCCATGAAGGGGAACGAGGATGGCGTAATCCTTCTCGTCGACCTTAATTACCTGGACGATGGTGAACTCGTGCTCGTTCCCTTCCTCGTCCGTAAGTACAATGACTTCCTCATCTTCATGTTCGTGATCATGGTCATGATCATGTTCGTTGTTATGCTCGCTCACCGAGACCACCTCAATTCACAAGATACCCCCATTTTAATGGAGGCGAATACCCATGTCAAACCAGGGTTCTCTTCCGTAAACTGCCGGTGCAGTATAGCGCCCCGCCAGACTACGTCGACTCACGCTGCTCCCGCGCCCGGGCCATGGCCCTGGCGTCCAGGTAGCTCTGCAGAATCACCGCCGCGGCCATCTTGTCGATGACCAGCCGGCGCTTGGCACGGCTGACGTCGCCTTCCAGCAGGACACGCTCCGCCGCTTTGGTGGTCATCCGTTCATCATAGGATTCCACCGGCAGGCCGAGGCGCTCCGCCAATTGCTCCATGAAGGCGCGCGTCAGTTCCGCCCGGGGGCCGTAGGTGCCGTTCATGTTCCGGGGCATGCCCACTACCCAGCGCTCCACACTGTGCTGGCGGGCAATCTCGGCCAGACGGGCCATGTCTGTCTCCAGCGTTTTCCGCCGGATCACTTCCAGCCCCTGGGCGATCCACCCCAACTCATCGCTGAGCGCCACGCCAATGGTCTTATCCCCTACATCGAGCCCGGCAATACGCACCATTTGTTACCCCCCGGGAAGCAGGCTCCGCCGGTCAGGCCGCAAGAGTCGAATCAGGGCCACTCCGCTGAGAAAGCCGCTGATGTGGGCCCAGAAGGCGACCGTCTGCGTCAGGTCCCGGACCCAAATGGGCGCCAGGCCGCTGACAAGCTGAATGAGAAACCAGAGGCCGAGGTAGGCCCATGCCCGAACGGGCACGGCCGGCACAAGGAAGCCGATCGGAAACAGGGTCAGAATCCGGGCCCGTGGGAAGCTGAGAATGTACGCGCCCAGCACGCCGGCCACTGCGCCGGAAGCGCCGATGGTCGGCACGAGGGAGACCGGGTTGGCGAACACATGAGCAACGTTGGCCAGCAGGCCGCACAACAGGTAGAAGAGCAGGAAGCGGCCCCAGCCCAGCAGGTCTTCGATGTTGTCGCCGAAGACCCACAGGTAAAGCATGTTGCCCAATAGATGCGCCCAGGAACCGTGGAGAAAGGTGCCGGTAACCAACGTGAGCAGGGGTTGGCCCATCGACGCCACCCAGTAAGCCGGACTGAGCACCCGCACCGGAATGACTGCGAAGGCGTCCAGCAGCTGGTAAGCAAAGGGCCCTGCCGACAACTCCACAAAGAAGGCGAGTACGTTCAGCAGGATCAGCGTATAGGTGAGCCAGGGGCGACGGCGAGTCCGTATGCTGTCACGAAGCGGAAAGGCCATCACCAATTCCTCCCGGAGTTTACCGCAAAGGCCGCGGGTTGTAAATAGCATAACCGCGGCCTCCCGCACTCACTCTAAACGTGAGCCAAATCTCCGGAGGTGCCCTGCGAATGAAGCTGAACGAGATCATGACCAAAAATGTCCAGACCGCCCGCCGCGACACGAAGCTGACCGCGGCCGCCAAGATCATGTCCGATGTAAACTGCGGCGCACTGCCCGTGGTGGATGGGGAGAAGGTCGTGGGCGTCGTCACCGACCGGGACATCGTCCTGCGGGCCGTCGCCCGGGCGATGGACACCAACGTGCTGACCTGCGGCGACTGCATGACCGCCGATGCGATCACCGTCTCCCCCGACATGGACGCCCACGAGGCGGCCAGCCTGATGGCCTCCAAGCAGATCCGCCGCCTGCCTGTGGTGGAGAACGGCAAGCTGGTGGGCATCGTGGCCCTCGGCGACCTCGCCACCGTCGATATTCACGTAGACGAAGCCGGCAGTGCCCTGTCCAGCATCTCCGTACCATCTGAGCCCGGGGCTCACTAGTAGGCAGCGCCGCCCCCAGTAGAAGGGGCGGCGCTTTTCGATCTCAGGTTTGGAAGGGACGGTATGGCCGATGGCGTGGTGGGGGTGGCTTCTGGTGGTCTCGCTGTTGTTGACGGGCTGTGCTCGAGCGGGGGGTGAAAAGCAGCACCCGCCGCCGCCCCTGTCTGCGCCCCCCGGTCTCTCCCCGATGACTGCAGCCCAGTCCCGAGAGTTCATGCCCGTGGTGAGCCAGTACTTTGCGTACCGGAAGCAGGCCGTTCTGGCAGGCAGCCCGGAGGTGCTGTGGGAGGCCTTCCCCGCCCTGAAGGCGGGCATGGACAGGCAGTCCGGCGTCAACATCGAGTCGGACGTGGTAGCCCGGTACCGCAGCCTTGCGGTTACGGACGGCGAGGTACGCCTGGAGCACTACGCCCCCCTTCAGGTGGTGGTCCGGGGGGAGACGGCAGTGGTCCTGATCAACGGTGTGGAGCTGTACCGGCGTCAGGGGGGCGGCGACTCGGGGGGACAGCTGCAGCTGCTGCTCTACCTGGTGCGGCGGGACGGAGCCTGGACCGTGGCCAGGACCGACGAGACCACCCTGGCGGAGTATCACGATGCCCTGCGGTGAGGCGGTTACTCTTCGTCCACTTCGTCCTCTTCGTCCGGAACGGCCGGGGTCGGAGGGGATCCGGCGGTGACCTTGCCCTTGGCCACCCTCCGGCGGTTCTTGCTGGAGCTCGGGTCTACTGTACGCTCCAGCGCCTTGGAGAGATCGACCCGCAGGGCAGGGCCAACGGGGCTTTCGCTTTCCAGCTTGGCAGCGTAGCGGATCTTGAACCCGCTCGGCACCCGCCACCGGGCCACTGTCAGGAACGTGGTGAGGTTGACCGTCCAGGTGTCCCCTCCCCGGCCGACGAGAATCGCGTGCGGGTCATCATCCCTAACGGGGATCAGGTACATGACCTTCTGCCCCTTGACCCGTGCCGCCCGCAGGTGCGAGATCTCG